>Ga0256832_1000298_pt1 | contig 31055 bp, 28 predicted proteins | sample 134614metaG_FD_190534 | JGI IMG/M metagenome (GOLD analysis project Ga0256832, IMG submission 190534) | Hydrothermal vent microbial communities from Lau Basin, Pacific Ocean - 134-614 | ecosystem: Environmental > Aquatic > Marine > Hydrothermal vents | place: Pacific Ocean: Lau Basin | collected...
GATCTCCACCCCGTTGATGGACATCGCCACCCAGCCATCGCAGCAGGCGGTGCACGGGGGGCATTGCCTGGGAGTCGGGCGGTTCAAGGCGTGCTCACAGAAGGCATTGAACCTTCACGATGGCCATTACGCAGGGGCCCTGTCAAGCGGCAGGCGCGCAGCATGCAATTCCGCGAGGTAGGCCTCCAGCACCGTCTCGCCCCGAGCGGCCACGAATGCCGCCGCGGCCTGGCCCAGCGCCCGGCGGGCGGCGGCGTCGGCGAGCAGCCGGGCGATGGTCCGGCCGGCTTCCCCTTCGTCGTCCACCTGGACGACGGCACCGGCCTCGACCAGGTCCTCGGTCTCCTGGGCGAAGTCCTCCATGTGGGGGCCCACCACCACGGCCCGGCCCAGGCGGGCCGGCTCGAGCAGGTTGTGTCCTCCCGCAGGCACCAGGGAGCCGCCCATGAACACCAGTTCGGCATGGGCCATGAACCGCAGCGCCTCGCCCAGTGTGTCCACCAACCAGATCCGCTCCGCGGGCGGCTCACCCCGCGAACGTACCGCCACACCAAAGCCTGCTGCGCGCAGGCGTGCGGCGATGGCCGGTCCACGTTCCGGGTGGCGCGGCACCAACGCCAGGACGGGGGCGTCAGACGGCAGCATCCGCTCGATCCGCGCCAGCCGCAGCTCTTCGTCCTCATGGGTGGACACCGCCGCCCAATAAGGGACTGCCGAGGGTGGAGGACCTGCCGGATCGGCGGGGCAACCGGCCCACTTGAGATTCCCGACCACCTGGACACGATGGGCACCCAAGGCCCGGAATCGCTCGGCATCGCCCTCGGAGCGGGCGAGCACGCCCCGCACGGGCGCCAACGCCTGGGCATAGAGTCGTGCCAGCCATGCCGGGGCGCGTAGGGTGCGCTCCGTGAGCCGCGCGTTGAACAGGACCACTGGAATACCGCGCCGATGACATGCCCCGTACAGTTCCGGCCAGATCTCTGTTTCGCAGACCAGCAGCGCCCGGGGGCGAAACCTGTCCAGAAACCGGGCCACCCGCCGGCGCGTGTCCACGGGCAGGTAGGCGTGCCCCACCGCCCCGGGAAGGACACGAGTGGCCGTGCGGGCCCCGGTGGGCGTGTTGGTGGTCACCAGCAGCGGAGCGGCACCCCTCGCGTGCAGGCGTCGCACCAACGGACAGGCCGTCATCACCTCGCCCACCGAGGCGCAGTGGAACCACAGGGCGCCAGGGGCCCTGGCCTGCCAGTCTCGCCCCAAACGCTCCTCCAGAAAGCGCATCCCGGCCCCCCGGCCCCTGCGCGCGAGAAGCATGCGTACCGCGGGGAGCGCCAGCGCCCACCCCGCACGATAGAGCTTCAGCTCCATGGACGTCCCCCCACCCGTGTGGGGCTGCGGAGGCGTGCACGACGGCTGCGGCTGGGTACGCCGTTCGGTCACCACAGGGGCCTGTCCCTGGTCGCTTGACGGATTCGGTGGGGATCCACCCGCCTCAAGGCTCCCCCGTGGTTTGTTCGAGATCCAACTCCTTGATCTTTCGCGTGAGCGTGTTGCGACCCCAGCCCAACAGGCGGGCGGCCTCCTGACGTTTGCCACCGGTGTGGGCGAGGGCCTCCTGGATGAGGATGCGCTCCACGCGGGTCACGACCTGCGTGGCGAGGGCCTCCTCCCCGGCGTTCAGCCGCCTGGCGACCCAATCGGCCAAGGCGGCGTCCCAGCCCCCACCCCGCGACGTGGAGACCCCGGGTTCGCGGATCTCCGGCGGCAGGTCGTGGAGGAAGATCTCCCGTCCCGAGGCCATCACCGTCAGCCAGCGGCAGACGTTCTGCAGCTGGCGCACATTGCCCGGCCACGGCAGCCCGCTCAGGTATTCCACCACCTCCGGACGGGGCACCTTGCGTTCGGCTCCCAACTCTTCGGCAGCTGCCGCCAGGAAGTGCTCCAGCAAGCGCGGAATGTCCTCGCGCCGCTCACGAAGCGCCGGGAGGTGGATGCGGATGACGTTGAGTCGGTGATAGAGGTCCTCACGGAACAGGCCTTCGCGGACCCGCTGCTCCAGGTCCTGATGGGTGGCGGCGATGATGCGCACGTCGGACTTCACCGAGATGTGACCGCCTACCCGGTAGAACTCACCTTCGGCCAGCACGCGCAGCAGCCGCGTCTGCAGCTCGGGGGGCATGTCCCCGATCTCGTCCAGGAACAAGGTGCCGCCATGGGCCTGCTCGAAGCGCCCGCGACGCTGCGACTGCGCCCCGGTGAAGGCCCCCTTCTCGTGCCCGAACAGCTCCGATTCCAGCAGGTCGCGAGGGATGGCCGCGGCGTTGACGGCCACGAAAGGGCCCTGTGCACGTGGACTATGGCGGTGCAGGGCACGTGCCACCAGCTCCTTACCGGTACCGGATTCACCGGTGATCAACACCGTCATGTGGGACTGGGACAAGCGACCGATGGCGCGAAACACCTCTTGCATGGCCGGCGCCTCGCCCACGATCTCGGGCGTGCGCGTCCCGCTTCGTGGGCTGGACGCGGGGGCCTGCTCTTCCCGACTGAGGGCACAGGCCCTGCGCACCAACGCCACCGCCTCGTCGATGTCGAAGGGCTTGGGCAGATAGTCGAAGGCACCGCGCTGGTAGGAGTCCACGGCGTGCTCCAGATCGGAATGGGCGGTCATCACGATCACCGGGATCTGGGGACGACGCGCCTTGATCCGCTGCAGGAGGTCGAGTCCCTGAACGCCGGGCATGCGAATGTCCGTGACGACCACGTCCGGCTGCGTTCGTTCCATCGCCTGGAGCACGGCGTCGCCCCGTTCGAATCCCTGGACGCGCAGGCCCGCCTTCTGGAAGGCACGCTCCAACACCCAGCGAATCGAGCGGTCGTCGTCGACGACCCACACGTTACATGGCTCGTTCACGAGGGGCCCTCCTCCTGCTCACTATTGGCGACTGGGATGAGGATGCGGAACACGGTATTTCCGGGCTCGGAGTCGAATTCGATGAGCCCCCCATGCTGGGCAATCAGCATCTGGGCGATGGACAGGCCGATGCCAGTGCCCCCGGGCCTTCCCGAGACCATCGGGTAGAACAGGCGTTCGGCCAGATCCGGTGGCACGCCAGGGCCGTCGTCGGCGATGTCCACCTGCACGCCCAGCCTGTAGGTCCGCTGTCCGATACTGAGCCGGTGGCGGATCCGAGACTTGAACAGGACGCGGCCCCGGGGGCCCACGGCCTGCAGCGCGTTGCGGGCGATATTGAGCACGGCCTGCACCAAAAGATCCCGATCGGCCAGGATGGGCGGGATACTGGGGTCATAGTCGTAGGCGATCTCCACCCCGGGCGGGGCCTCGGAAGCGATCAACCGCCGGACGTGTTCCAGGACGCGGTGAATCTCGATGGGGGCCTTGTTGGGACGGGTGCTGGGCCCCAGCATGCGGTCGAGGAGTGCCCGTAGGCGATCGGTCTCCTGAAGGATCACGTCCAGGAACTCCCGCAGGGCGGGATCATCGAGCTCCGCGGCCAGCAGCTGTGCGGCACCCTTGATCCCGCCCAGGGGATTCTTGATCTCGTGGGCCAGGCCCCGCACCATCTCGCGGGATGCCCGGTGGGCCAGCAACTGGCGGTTCTCCTCTCGGATGCGCAGCTCGCGATCCACACGTCGCAGCTCGATCAGCGCCGCGGGGGCGAGTGGCCCATCGAAGATGGGCGTGGCGGTGCAATCCACCACCACGCGCAGCCCGGTAGCCGTCTGCACCGGGATCTCGTGCTCGATGTACGGCCTGCCGGTGAGCAGATAGGCCCCCAGGCGCCGGCTGAGCCCGCCCCCCTCGCAGCGCAGAAGTTCGTCGAGTGGCGCTCCGCGAACATGCCCGGAACTGTGCCCAAGGAGGGCCTCGGCTGCCGGATTGAGGTCGGCGAGGCGAAGATCTTCGTCCAGAACGAGCACCGCGGTGGTCAACTGCTCGAGGAGCTCGCAGCATCGCTGTGCGTCGGTCATGCCCACCATACTTGCAAGACCTGTGCCTTCCCCTGGAGTTCCGGGCACCGATGCCGGAGCGCAGGCCCTGCACCCCTGGACAGCGCACTGCACGACGACCGGCGCCGGTGAAGCCAGGCCCCGAAGGGGCCAGCTATTTCCCGGGCGGGCCGCTGCGTTGCGGTTGGGGAGCGGGGAGCGGCGCGGGGGCGGTGCGGAACAGGCGCGAATACCGATGGAGCGTGAAGGTCACCGGCTCGGAACGCACCAGGACGTTGCCGGAGGGATCCACGACCACGGCCTGCAGCTTGTGCGTACCACGGTCCAGATTCTCGAGTCGGATATCCAGCCGGCCCGCCCGAACCATCGGTTGCCCGTCCAGGTACAACACCACGGCATCCCCGGGACGCAACTGCGGTGGCTGCAGGCCGATACGCACGGTCACATTGCCGGCGTTCTCGCGGATCGATTGATCGTGGGGTGGATACTCGATCCAGACCCTTCGGTACGGGACCGAAACGGACCCCTGCGCCGGTTCGCGCCGCTCGGGCGACTGCTCCGGCTCGGGTGGTGACCGAAACGCCGGTACCACGCGCGGCTGGGGGAGCTCGATCTGCTCCAGATCGCGCACCGGCCACCCTTCCGGCGGTGGCGAGTCGGAGAAGACCATCGCCCCGGTGGAGGGATCGATCCAACGGTAAGCGGTGTCTGCGGCCGCGGCCAGCCGGGTGGCCAGGATGAGCAGCACGCCAATCGCCAAACGGCTCACTGCACGAACGGGCATGGCCTCTCGGTTCTCCCGTTATACATCAGAAGGCCCCGCAGCTGCGGGGCCTTCCCAATATAGCACCTGCCGATTCCGGCGCCGGTCAGACCGAGTAGTACATGTCGAATTCCACCGGATGGGTGGTCATGCGCAGCCGCGTGACCTCCTCCATCTTGAGCTCGATGTAGGCGTCGATGGCGTCGTCGGTGAACACACCACCGGCCTTGAGGAAGTCGCGGTCCTTGTCCAGCTCCTCCAGGGCCTGATCCAGCGAGTAGCACACCGTGGGGATCTTGGCCTCTTCCTCGGGCGGCAGGTCGTAGAGGTCCTTGTCCATGGCCTCGCCCGGATCGATCTTGTTCTGGATCCCGTCCAGCCCCGCCATGAGCATGGCCGCAAAGGTGAAATAGGGGTTGCCGGAGGCGTCGGGGAAACGCACCTCGATGCGCCGTGCCTTGGGGCTGGAGACGAACGGGATGCGGATGGAAGCAGAACGGTTGCGAGCCGAATAGGCCAGTAGGGTGGGCGCCTCGAACCCGGGCACCAGACGCTTGTAACTGTTGGTGGAGGCATTGGTGAAGGCGTTGAGCGCCCGGGCGTGCTTGATGATGCCGCCGATGTACCACAACGCCTCCTGTGACAGCCCGCCATAGAGCTCCCCGGCGAAGATGTTCTCACCGTTCCTGGTCAACGACTGGTGCGTGTGCATGCCGTTGCCGTTGTCTCCCACCAAGGGCTTGGGCATGAAGGTGGCCGTCTTGCCGTAGTTGTGAGCCACGTTGTGCACCACGTACTTGAGGATCTGGTTCATGTCGGCGCGGCGTACCAGGGTGTCGAACTTGGTGCCGATCTCGCCTTGGCCCGCGGTGGCCACCTCGTGGTGGTGGACCTCGGTCTGGACCCCCATCTCCTCGAGGATCAAACACATGGCCGAGCGGATGTCCTGCAGGGAATCGACCGGTGGCACGGGGAAATAACCGCCCTTGACACCCGGCCGGTGCCCGATGTTGCCGTCCTCGTACACCTTCTCTGCGTTCCAGGAGGCCTCTTCGGAGTCGATCTCGTAGAAGGCCCCCTGCATGTCCGCGCCCCAGCGTACGTCGTCAAAGAGAAAGAACTCCGGCTCGGGCCCGAAATACGCCGCGTCCGCAATCCCGGTGGACTTCAGATAGGCCTCGGCGCGCTTGGCGATGGACCGGGGGTCGCGCTCGTACCCCTGGCCCGTGGATGGTTCGACGATGTCGCAGCGCAGGATCAGCGTGGGATCGTTGAAGAACGGATCCATGACCGCCGTGTCGGCCTCCGGCATGAGGATCATGTCCGACTCGTTGATGCCTTTCCAGCCGGCGATGGAGGAGCCGTCGAACATCTTGCCGTCCTCGAACAGGTCTTCGTCGACCACGTGGGCGGGCACAGTCACGTGCTGCTCCTTGCCCCGGGTGTCGGTGAAACGCAAGTCGACGAATTTCACGTCGTTGTCTTTGATCATCTTCAACACGTCGCTAGCGGACATGGGCACTCCTCCAAATCAAGCAGGTCGACACATCGCGCGCCGCCGGGCGGCGCACACGGATTTCCAGAACGACGATCAGTGTTAGCAAACTGTGTGCCAGGGCAGGGCGTGTGTCTGGACCTCAGGCAGGGACACAGCGCGCACCATGATGGATCGTTCTACCCCGCTCACGCACCATACTGGTGCATTCATTCCCGGTGACCGCCCACACGCAGGTGCACGACGTAGTCGCCGTCCCGCTCCCCTTTCCACAGCACAAAATGGCCGTTGATCTTGCACCAAGCGGGAATGTCGTTCAAGGCACCGGGATCCGAACACACGGCCACGACCTCGTCCCCGGGGGCGAGCTCCGCCACCCGGTCCTGGACGCGAATGACCGGCAGCGGGCAGAGCAGCCCACGCAGGTCGAGCTCAACCACACGACCCGAGGGGGCTCCGCTCACAGGTACCAGTCCCGAGGGATCTCCTCCGGGGCCATGGGGCGCACCTGGAGACGGCGCGGCGCCTCGCCCGGCCGCACGACCTCGACCTCCACCCGTTCCGCATCCCGGCCCTGGCTGTAACGGGCGGTCACACGCGCGGCCAGTTCCAGATCCCCATCCTCGATGCCCTCCCCCTCGACGAGCGTCAAGGGCCCGCCGTGACTTACGGTGCGCACGTGGGCGAAGCGCTTGCGATAGCCCTCCAGGAAGCGGGTCTCCCCCTCCTCGCGGGAGACGATCAGTTTGAAATGGGGCCTGGGGCGCAGATGACGACCCACCTTCAGCAACATCAAGTCGTCCAGCTCGTAGCGGCGACCGGGCCGGTGCGCCCACAGATCCCGCAGCTTGGCCGAGTAGTTGGCGTCGGTGAGGAAACAACACCCACCCGCCGGCTGTGCATAACCGGTGATGCCGAACTGGCGGGCCAGCGCTTGCTGAACCTTGCGGGAACGGCCGGAGATGGCATAGAGCTTGTCCCGGTCCACCCAGCCCTCCCGTTCGGGTAGCGTCGGCGGCAGATTCTTCGCGCAGAGCGGACGCAGCAGCAGGTCGTACGCGCCGGACTCACGGGCCACCACCGGCATGGTGTCGCGGCGCTGCGACATGGGCCGCTGCCCGACCACCTCTCCGGTCACGATGAAGTCGAACCCGTGCTGGCGGAGCCACTCGTAGGCCTTGGAGACCATGAAGATCTTGCAGTCCAGACACGGGTTGAGGTTGGCCCCGTATCCGTGCCTGGGATTCAGCACCACGTCCTTGTAGGGTTCCACCACGTCGATGATGTGCAGCTTGATGCCGAGCTGTTCGGCCACCCAGAGAGCGTTGTTGCGCTTTGGACGATTGCGGTCGCGCTTGCGAATGGCATGGGTGTGTCCCTCCACGCAAAAGCCTGTGAAGAAGTTGATGCCCTCCACATGCACGCCCTGCTCCTGCACGATGCGGGCGGCAAGCATGGAGTCGAGCCCCCCCGAGATCAGGGCGATGGCTTTGCGTGGTTCGGACATGGAGGCGATGGCGGATCTGCGGCGACTTCGCGGCTGCTGGAGATGCCGCTCTGACGTTCGGACCCGATGGATTATACGCCCTGCCGCAGGCCCCGGGAACGAAACCATACGACGAGCGGGTATACTTACGCGCCTTCGCTCCAGCCGACCGCTCGTATGCCCGATTACGCCGTGGAGACCTTCCAGGACCTGATCTTCGCGCTCCAGGACCACTGGGCCCGGCAGGGCTGTGTGATCGTCCAGCCCTACGATATGGAGATGGGCGCCGGAACCTTCCACCCCGCCACGTTCCTGCGTGCCATCGGCCCGGAGCCATGGCGTACCGCCTACGTGCAGCCGTCACGACGGCCCACCGACGGGCGCTACGGAGAAAACCCCAACCGGCTCCAGCACTACTATCAGTTCCAGGTCCTGCTCAAGCCCGCCCCGCTCGACATCCAGGATCTGTACGTGGCCTCGCTCGAGGCCCTCGGCATCGATCCGCTGGTCCACGACATCCGGTTCGTGGAGGACAACTGGGAGTCCCCCACCCTTGGGGCATGGGGCCTGGGTTGGGAAGTCTGGCTCAACGGCATGGAGGTCACGCAGTTCACCTATTTTCAGCAGGTGGGCGGATTGGAATGCCGCCCGGTGAGCGGGGAGATCACCTATGGCTTGGAGCGCATCGCCATGTACCTGCAGGGCGCCGAGAGCGTGTTCGATCTGGTCTGGGCTCGCGGACCCCAGGGAACGGTGACCTACGGGGACGTGTTTCACCAGAACGAAGTGGAGCAGTCCGTGTACAACTTCGAGCAGGCGGACGTGGCCGCCCTGTTTGCCTGGTTCGAGACCTGCGAGCGGGAGAGCCTGCGTCTGATCGAGATGGGCCTCGCGCTGCCGGCCTACGAGCAGCTCCTGAAGGCCTCCCACACGTTCAATCTGCTCGATGCCCGCCACGCCATATCGGTGACGGAGCGCCAGCGCTACATCCTGCGTATCCGCACGCTGGCCCGGCGGGTGGCCGAGGCCTATTACGAGAGCCGGAAGCGGCTCGGATTCCCCATGCTGCAAGAGGAGGCCGGCGCATGAGTCCGGCGCTCCCCCCTCAGGACCTGCTGTTCGAGATCGGCACCGAGGAGCTGCCGCCCAAGGCCCTGGCGCGACTGGAAGAGGCGCTGGCAGCGGGCATCCGGGCAGGGCTGGAGCAGGCACAGCTGGCCCACGGGGCCCTGCGCAGCTTCGCCACGCCACGTCGCCTGGCGGTGCTGGTCGAGTCCGTGGCCACGCATCAGCCGGACCGCCGCATCCAGCGCAGGGGACCCGCCGTCGAGGTGGCCTTCGACGCGGAGGGACGGCCCACACGCGCGGCGCTCGGTTTCGCCCGCTCCTGCGGCACGGAGGTCGAGGCCCTGGAACGCCTGCGCACCGACAAGGGCGAGTGGCTGCTCTATCAGGCCATAGAGCCGGGCCGTCCCGCCATCGAGTTGCTGCCCGGGATCGTCGCCGAGGCCCTCGCCCAGCTGCCGGTGCCCAAACGGATGCGCTGGGGTGCCGGTGAGGTGGAATTCGCACGCCCGGTCCACTGGGCGGTCATGCTGTACGGACGCGTGGTGGTGGAGGCCGGGATCCTGGGCGTGCATGCGGGCCGTGAGACCCGCGGACACCGGTTCCACTGTCCGGGGCCGCTCACCCTGGAATCGCCCGACGAGTATGCGCAACGCCTGCTGAAGCCCGGATACGTGCTCGCCGACCGCGGGGAACGTGCACGGCGCATCCGCGAGCAGGTCGAGGCCTGTGCCGCGTCGGTGGGCGGGCGGGCGCTGATCGAGCCGGACCTACTTGAGGAAGTGACCGCCCTGGTCGAATGGCCGGTGGCACTGGTGGGCCATTTCGAGACCCGCTTTCTCGACGTGCCGCCGGAAGTGCTGGTGACCACCATGCAGGACAACCAGAAATACTTCCCCATCGTGGACGATCAGGGCCGCCTGCTCCCCCATTTCGTGGCGGTGTCCAACATCGAGAGCCGTGAGCCCGACCGCGTGCGTGAGGGCAACGAGCGTGTGATCCGGCCGCGCTTCCAGGATGCCGAATTCTTCTGGAATCAGGACCGCAAGACCCCGCTGATCGCCCGCAGGCCGAAGCTTGCAGAAGTGGTCTTCCAGGAAAAGCTCGGCAGCCTGCTGGACAAGTCGGATCGCCTCATGACCCTGGCGCCCCATATCGCGGGGCAGCTTGGGCGTGACCAGTCCTGGGCACGGCGGGCCGCCGAACTGGCCAAGTGCGACCTGCTCACCGACATGGTGTACGAGTTTCCGGCGCTTCAGGGCATCATGGGTCGCTATTATGCGCTGCACGACGGCGAGCCCGAAGAGGTGGCCTGGGCCTTAGAGGAACAGTACCAGCCCAAGGGCGCCGGCGCGCCACTGCCGGCTCACGACACCGGACGCATCCTGGCATTGGCCGACCGCCTGGACACCCTGGTGGGAATCTTCGCGGCGGGCATCCGCCCCAGCGGGCTCAAGGACCCGTTCGGCCTGCGTCGGGGAGCACTGGGGGTACTGCGCATCCTCATCGAACAGGACCTCGATCTGGACCTGCTGGAGCTCCTTCACGAAGCAGCCGCGCGGTACCCCCGCGCGCTGGAAGCCCAGCGCGTGGTGCCCGAGGTCTTCGATTTCTGCGTGGAGCGTCTGCGCGCCTACTACGCCCAACAGGGGATCCCGGCCGACAGCTTCGAGGCGGTGGCCGCCCGCAGGCCCACCCGCCCCGTGGACTTCGACCGCCGGATCCGCGCAGTGGAGGCGTTCCGGCGGCTGCCGGAGGCCGAGGCCCTGGCCGCCGCCCACAAGCGTATCCACAATATCCTCAAGAAGGCCGAGCAGGCTCCCGGGGAGGTCTCGCCCGCAGACTTCTCCACGGCCGGGGAACGCCACCTCTGGGAGGCCCTGCGCACGGCGCGTACCGAGGTCGAGCCCTTGTTTACAGCCGGCGAATACACCCGGGGGCTGGAACGGCTCGCCGCGCTGCGGGAGGCCGTCGACCGGTTTTTCGACGAGGTCTTGGTCATGGCGGAGGATCCGGCCGTGCGCCGCAACCGGCTCGCGTTGCTCTCCACGCTGGCCCAACTGTTCCTGCAAGTGGCTGATATCTCGAGGCTGCAGAGCACGCCGCAGTGAAGCTCGTGATCCTGGACCGCGACGGAGTCATCAACGAAGACTCCGATGCATTCGTCCGATCGGTGGACCAGTGGATCCCTCTGCCAGGCTCGTTGCAGGCCATCGCACGGCTCAACGCCGCCGGCTGGCGCGTGGTGGTGGCCACCAACCAGTCGGGAATCGCCCGCGGCCTGTACTCCGTGGACACCTTCCATGCCATGCACAACAAGATGCAGGCCCTGCTCGCACAGCTGGGCGGGAGCGTGGAAGGGGTGTTCTTCTGCCCGCACGCCCCGCATCACCGGTGCACCTGCCGAAAGCCCCGCCCGGGGCTGTTCCAGGAGATCGCCGCACGACTCCGTGTAGACCTGCGCGGCGTCCCGGCCGTGGGCGATTCGCTGCGCGACCTGCAGGCGGCCGAGCGCGTGGGCGCGCGACCCGTCCTGGTGCGCACCGGCAAGGGTGCCGAGACCGAGCGCCAGGCCGCCCTGCCTCCCGGCACGGAGGTCTTCGACGATCTCCAGGCTTTCGTCGAGAGGCTGTTGGCCCCCCTGCCACTCTGTTGAGCGCCCGCCCGTGAGGTACACCGACGGCACACAAGCCCCGCTTGGGCAAGATTCGGCGCGGCTCCCACCCGGATGGGTGCTGGTGGCCCGGGCGTGCGTGTTCTATCTCGGCATGATGCTGAGCCTGCTGCTCTACGTATTCGCCTTAGTCCCGGTGGCCGCCCTGCTGCCGTTTCGGTCCCGCTACCGGCTGCTCACCACCTGGGGCGACTTCGTGGTGTGGTGGTGCGCGACTTGCTGTGACCTGCACCACGAGGTGCACTACGAGGCACCCCTGCCCAGGCAGGCGAGCATCGTCATGTCGAATCACCAGTCGGCATGGGAGACCCTGGCACTGCAGCGTTATTTCCCCCCGATGGCCTGGGTGCTGAAACGCGAGCTGCTGTGGATCCCGTTCTTCGGCTGGGGACTGGCGCTCATCGAACCCATCGCCATCGACCGCTCGGCGGGCCGCAGGGCCGTGGAGCAGCTGGTGGAACAGGGACGCGCCCGCCTGGGCGCTGGGCGCTGGATCATCGTCTTTCCAGAGGGCACGCGCGTGGCACCGGGGGTGCGAAAACGATTCAAGCTTGGTGGGGCGATCCTCGCCTCACGAACCGGGGCACCGGTGGTCCCGGTGGCCCACAATGCCGGCCTATACTGGCGGCGCAATGCGTTCGTCAAGTACCCCGGCACCATCCGCATCATCGTCGGGGCGGCCTTGGAGACCGCAGGCCGCTCACCGGAGGAGATCAACGCTGCCGTGGAAACATGGGTCCTGGAGAAGCGGACGGCGCTCGAACCCAGGCCGCGGAACACCGGGCCCTCCTGAGCCCCTGTGGACGCCGAAAGCGAGAAGGCCGGCACTCCGGCCGGCCTTCCCTGTGTCGAGTTGACGAAAGACGCGGTTCGATCCGCTATTCCTGCGCCAGACCGATGACTTCGATCTCCACCCGCCGGTTCTGCTGCCGGCCTTCCCGCGTCTTGTTGCTGGCGACGGGCTGGCTCTCGCCGTAGGCCTCGGTGACGATGATGCTCTCGTCGATCCCGGCCGCGACCAGCGCCTGCTTGACCGCGTCGGCACGCCGCTGCGACAGCTTCATATTGTACGCCTCGGTGCCGATGCTGTCCGTGTGGCCGCGCACGATGATCTTGTCCACCTGGCTGAGGCTCTTGATCTTCGCCACGAGATCGTCGATGACCTGCTGTGCGTCGGGACGCAGCGTGGCCTTGTCGAAATCGAACAACGCCCGGGCACTGATGGTGACCTCGTGCACCACGGGCTGCGGGGCCGGCGGCGGCGCTTTCACCTCGGCCTTCATCTCCGGATCGCAGCCTTCCACATAGTTGTCCGGGGTGGGCGCCGTCCACTCGCTGGTCCGCCAGCACTCGCCCCAGCTGTCTCTCCAGATGTTGCCATTGGAATCGCCCCAGTAGCGCACCGTACCTTCGTGAGCGAAGCTCGGAGCGCTGGCCAGCAGCATGGTGGCAGCCAGGCCCAGGGCCGCCGTACCCTGATGGATCTTCTTCATAGTTACCCCCTACAGATTTTTTGGATGGAACCGAACTCCCCTCGCAGCGGGGATCTTCGACCGGATGTCGAAACTAGCCCTAAGTGTAGCGTAAAAGCAGTCTCGTGTCTCGTAATTTATACACTTTTGGGTTATTTTTGCAAAAAAACCACAGTGCCGCTCCCTCGGCCGACCGGGCTGGGGGATCGGCCGGACCGCCGGTCTCCGCAGCATGCGGGGTTCAGGCTAGAATGAGCCACGATCGAGAGCCACCGACGTTCTGGAACCGCAACATGCGCCAACGCCATTGCCTCGCACTGCTCCTTTGCTCGCTGCCGTTGTACCTGGCCCCTCACGGGGCGGCTGCGCGCTACTACGTGGACGGCAAGGACCTCGGCCAGCTCATGGCCGAGTACGAAAAGGTCCAGCGGGGAGACAAGGACGCCCGCCCGGAGTTGGCCGGTAAGTACTTGGGCTACATCCAGGGGGTCACCGATGTCTACGACTACAAGGTGTGCATCCCCAATGGGACCTCCGATGAGGTGCTGGCCGAGGTGGTCACCAAGTACCTGAAGGCCCATCGCAAGAAGTGGTATCGCCCGGCCCTCAACCTGGTCTATACGTCGCTTCAGGAGGCCTATCCCTGTCCTTGAGCACGGTGCGATGGTTCCGTTGCATTGCGCTCGTGCTGCTGGCCGCGGCAGGTGGGACTGTGTCGGCCGCCACCCTGACAGGCCGCGTTCTGCGCGTGGAAACTGGGGACCGTCTGGTGGTGGTGGACCGGGGTGGCGCACAGTATCCGGTGCATCTGCTGGGCATCGCCGCCCCAGGGCCTGGAGAGCCCTTCGGCAGCGCGGCCCGCGATCTCCTCGTTCGGCAGGCCGCAGGGCGGTTTGCGGTGGTTGAGTGGGGCGGCAGGCGCACGGGGGCGGTCGTTACCGGGGTGGTTCAGATCGGTACACACGATCCTGCCCTGGACCTGCTGTATGCGGGTCTGGCCCGCCTCGACGACGCGGAAGCAGCCTTGCTGTCTCCGGAGCGGTTGCAACGCTACCAACACGCCCAGCGCGAGGCCCAAGAGCAGCGCCGGGGCATCTGGAGCCTCGCCGGGCAGCCCCCCGCGCCTCCAGACACCCGCCCCGCTCAGGGACGGATGTAGGACCAGCCCTCCTCCTGCAGCTCCACGATGCGCTGAACGCCCGATGGCACGATGCGCACCCCGTCGAGCAACTGAACCGGTTTTCCGGTTCGGCGTTTGATCTTGTTCATGGTATTGGCGCAGGCGCTGAAGGTGATCTGCTGGGCCGCCAGGCTGGGTATCCGGTCCTTGGCGGCGCTGTCGTCGGCCAGCAGGCTGAGCCCCGGCCCATAGGCGACGATCTCGATCTCCACGTCGTCCATGCCGTAGGCCTTTTGCAGATTGACCGCATTGTTCAGCGCGATCTGCTGGACCTTTGGATCAGCCGTACTGACCTGGATCACCACCTTGTGGCGGGCGAACTCACCGGCCTGGGCACAAAACGCCCACAGGGCCAGGCACAGCCCGCCCAGGATCATGGAACTCCGCATGGTTTGTCCTCCTCATTGGTGTACCGGGAGCGAGCCGCGCACAGGGAGGTTCTGAATAAATCGTCGCGAGCGCCCGAAGGGCAAGGCGCACGGCGCGCAGGATGTCAGTCATATCACATAGATAGGCGGGTATCCCCGCACCGCGCAACACAGCCATTGGGGCGCGCAGCAGATTTTTCAGGACTTCCACGGGCCTTGCCCGAGCCGCTTCGCTCAGATAGTGTCTTCAACTTTACCCTATTGTCCAATCGGAAAGCCGCGACGTACCCATGTCCCAGTCAGACCACACCCCAGACCCCAAACGCCCCTGGTCTTCCATCGTCGTCGATGGAGTGGAGCGGGCCCCTAGCCGTGCCATGCTGCGCGCGGTGGGCTTCGAAGACGAGGACTTCCAACGCCCCCAGATCGGCATCGCCTCCACTTGGTCCATGGTCACCCCGTGCAACATGCATATCGACCAGCTCGCCCGCCATGCGCAGGCCGGGGCGGATGCCGCAGGCGCCAAAGGGGTCATCTTCAACACCATCACCATCTCCGATGGCATCTCCATGGGCACCGAGGGCATGAAATACTCCCTGGTCTCCCGGGAGGTGATCGCCGATTCCATCGAGACCGTCGCCGGCTGCGAAGGCTTCGACGGGCTGGTGGCCATCGGAGGCTGTGACAAGAACATGCCTGGATGCATGATCGCGATCGCACGGCTCAACCGCCCGGCGGTGTTCGTCTACGGGGGGACGATCCTGCCTGGTTGTCATCACGACCACAACGTGGACATCGTATCGGTGTTCGAGGCCGTAGGGCGCTACGCCAAGCACGAGATCCCCCTGGAGGAACTCACCGCCATCGAGAGGGAGGCGATCCCGGGTGCTGGCGCCTGCGGCGGCATGTACACCGCCAATACCATGGCCTCGGCCATCGAGGCGCTGGGCATGAGCCTGCCCGGGAGTTCGGCCCAGGCGGCGATCTCCCAGGACAAGACCATGGACTGCGAACAGGCCGGCCGCGCGGTGGTCCGAATGCTGGACAGCGGGCTGCGCCCGCGCGACATCATGACGCGTGAGGCCTTCCTCAACGCGATCACCGTGGTCATCGCCCTGGGCGGTTCCACCAACGCGGTGCTCCATCTGCTCGCCATGGCCCATGCCGCCGAAGTGGACCTGCGACTGGAGGACTTCGTCTCAGTGGGGCGCCGGGTCCCGGTGTTGGCGGACCTGCGCCCCAGCGGCCGCTACATGATGGCGGAACTGGTGGAGATCGGGGGTATCCTGCCGCTGATGAAGACCCTGCTCGACGCGGGTCTGCTGTACGGCGACTGCATGACGGTGACGGGCAAGTCCCTGGCGGAGAACCTCGCCGAGGTCGCCCCTTATCCGGAAGGGCAGGACATCATCCGCCCGCTGGATCGTCCGATCAAGAAAGACAGCCACCTGGTGATCCTCTATGGCAACCTCGCTCCCGAGGGGGCGGTGGCCAAGATCACCGGCAAGGAAGGCCTGCGCTTCACCGGGAGGGCCCGCGTGTTTGCTTCCGAGGAGGAGGCCTTGCGCGCCATCCTGGACGGCGAGATCCACAAGGGTCATGTGATCGTCATCCGCTACGAAGGCCCCAAAGGGGGGCCGGGGATGCGCGAGATGCTCGCCCCCACCTCCGCCGTCATGGGCCGGGGCCTCGGCAAGGACGTGGCCCTGATCACGGACGGGCGCTTTTCGGGGGGGAGTCATGGGTTCGTCGTGGGTCACATCACACCCGAAGCCGCCGTCGGGGGCCCGCTGGCGCTGGTGGAGGATGGCGACGAGATCACCATCGACGCCGAACGCCGCGAGATCACCCTGCGCGTGGACGAGGCGGAACTCGAGCGGCGCCGCCGCGCCTGGCGGCCGCCCGAGCCGCGTTACCGCCGGGGCGTCCTCGCCAAGTACGCCCGGTTGGTGACCTCGGCCTCGCGGGGTGCGGTGACCGACGATCTTGGGTCCTGACCGGGAAGCTAAGGAGGCGGCACGCCGGCGGGGCCGGGCCGCACGGCGTGCCGCCAATGCGCGTCTCCGCCATGCAGCGGCGACGGCCTACGAGCGGTTGAGCCGGCTGCCCGAGTACGAACGCGCCCGGCGCGTTCTGTGGTACGTGAGCCACGCCACCGAGCTGCCCACGCACGAGGCCATCCGCCGGGAACTCGCCCGCGGTCACCGGATCGTGCTGATCCCCTACGTACATGGGCGGCACTTGCGCCTGTGGCGCCTCGAACACCTTGAAGAGCTCCGCCCGGGTGCGTTCGGTATCCTGGAGCCCCCCAGCGAGCTGCGGGGCCTGCCGGAGCGCGAGGCCGAGCCCGAGCACGTGGATTTCGTGGTGGTGCCGGGGGTGGCCTTCGATCTCCAGGGGCGGCGGCTCGGAAGCGGCCAGGGTTTCTATGACCGGCTGCTGGCCCGATTGCGCCCAGACTGCGCGCGCGCCGGGTTGTGCTACGACGCGCAAGTGGTGGCGCAGCTGCCGGCCGAGCCCCACGACCAATCCGTGGATCTGATCGTCACCGAGCGGCGTGTCCGACGCCCCCGGTGAGGGTGGCCCTCAGTGCGGACCTTGGCGTGGAGACTTGCCGTAGAGATAGAAAGCGTCGCTGAAAGACTCCACCCAGGAAGGGCGGTAGGCCACGAAGATGGCCAACAGGATCCCGTTGAGGAACGCCTCGCCGAAAAACATCATGGGGATGTAGGGCAGGAACAGATAATTGAGCTGGGCCAGATCGTAGACCCCGCCACCGAGCATGATGGCCGCCAGCGCCAGATTGGCGAGCACCGTGCTCGCACCGGCCGCGAAGAACGCATTGACGAACACGTAGATGAAATAGTTGGCCGGCAACAGGCGTTGCGCCGCGTGCAGCAGCAACCGGGTGGTGAGCACCGGTACCACGCCCAGCGCCCAGAAACTCACACCCAGGGTGCTCCAGGCAACGGCACCATTGATCGCCGTGCCCGCCAGCACCACGGCCACGGCGATCATGGCCAAGGCAGGACCGAACATCAGGGACAGGGCCGTGACCCCGAGAATGTGGAAATCCAGCCCGGGCATGACGCCCGCTCGCATGTTCCACAGCACCAAGACGGTCACACAGGCACCGAGGAACACGTGAAGCTGCCGGCTGTCTTGGAGCCGATCCCAGGGGGCCATTCGGGCCGCTCCGCCCAGGACCAGGAGGGCGGCCAGCCCGAAGGCCCATTGCAAACCCGATGGCAACCACTCGGTGGCCGATTCCATGTCTGCGCTCCCGGTGCGGCGGCATTCAGGTGGTGGTGTCCGGAACTCGCATGACATACGGCCGGACATCCCGATGCGGATCCCGTGACGGGAGGATCCTTACCAGAGAGTATATTGTATCGGTGTCTCCCTGGCGGGCACTGACGCACCTCAAGACATGACCCTCCCCGACACGCTGGAGCTCATCCGCCGGCTGGTCCGCATCCCGTCGGTGAGCAGCGCCAGTCCCGAAAGGGACATGAGCAATCGCGCGGTCGTCGACCAGCTCGCCGAATGGCTGGAAGCGCTGGGCTGGTCGGTCCACGTGACCCCAATCGCGGGACGGGACGACAAGGTGAACCTCGTGGCGCGCCTGGGTGCGGGGAAGGATGGCCTGGTGCTGGCCGGACACACCGACACAGTGCCCTGGGACGAAGGGCTGTGGCACTTCGACCCCTTGGATGTCACGGAACGTGAAGGTCGCCTGTACGGCCTCGGTACCGCGGACATGAAGGGCTTCCTGGCCCTGGTAGTGGATGCCCTGCGAGACCTCGACGCCGCACATCTCTCACGCCCGGTCGTCGTCCTCGCCACCGCCGACGAAGAGACCAGCATGGCCGGGGCCCACGCGCTGCGTGAGCCCTTGGGCCGGTACTGCCTGGTCGGCGAGCCCACGGGGCTCGTGCCGGTGCACCGGCACAAGGGGATACTCATGGAAGCCATCACACTGCACGGGCGGGCAGGACATTCCAGTGATCCCGCAGCCGGCAATAGTGCCTTGGAAGGCATGGTGGCGCTGGCGCAGGAGCTCCTGGCCTATCGGGATGAGCTCCAGCAGACCTGGCACGATTCGACCTTTTCCGTCCCCGAACCCACGCTGAACCTCGGTCGTATCCAGGGTGGCGACAGCCCAAACCGGATCTGCGCGCGCTGTGAGCTCGAGCTTGACCTGCGCCTGCTGCCGGGAATGGACCCCGGGCGACTACGCCGGGCACTGCGCGAGCGGGCCAGGTGCATCGCGGAGCAGCGAGGCCTGCAGATCGACTTCACGGCGCTCTTCGAAGGAATCCCCGCCCTGGAAACACCACGCGGGTCGGCCTTCCTGGGCCTGGTGGAGTCCCTGAGTGGGCACCGCGCGGCCACGGCGGCCTTCGGAACCGAAGGGCCGTTTTACCAAGCGCTCGGCATGGAGACCGTGGTCTGCGGCCCGGGTGCGATTGCGCAGGCCCATCGCCCGGACGAATTCCTGGACTGGCGCCAGGCTCGGCAAGCCAGCGAACTCATCCGTCGCCTGGTACACACTCTGTGCGGCCGGGGAGCCGGAGACGACCGGCCTCAGGAATCGTCTTCCGTGTAGCCGGGCAGCGGCCCGTCCCGGGTCTGCGCCGGCTCGGGGGCACCCACCAGGGCCCTGAGCGCGGCGGCCACGGCCCTCGGGGATCTGCGCAGTTTCATAAAGCTGTTGCGGCCCACCATGTTGACGTCTGGAAAGTGAACCGCCATGCGAAACCGCATGTGCAACGCCTCGACCCGGCCGTCATGCACCAAGACCTCGTAAGGCAGATAGGCGGTGCGTTTCAGCGCCCCGGCATCCACCACTCCAAGCTGGAAACGCTCGTCCCCGTAGCGGTCACCCTGCCCGCCGGCCCGCAGTTGCACGCCGTACAGCGTCACCCCAGGGCCGAGGTCCAGGCGATATACCTTGCTCACACCCCCGCGCCGCTCCTTCAGCCCCTGCTCGATGGCGGCCAGGGCGGCCGCCTGACTGGGAAACGCCCCCAGGACGTACGGGTCGTCGAAGTATTCCATGCCCACTGCATAGTGGTAGCGGGCGAGCCGTTCGGGCGTGAGGCCGTCCCGCGAACCAAAGGTCCGCTCAGCACCCAGGGCGGCAGCGAGTCCTGCGCGCACGGGAGCGAAGTCGGCCGGGATTCGATACGCGTGTTGGAAGTAGACCGGGTTCGTGTAGGCGACCTGGATGCCGTCAGCCACCTCTGTCAACCCGACCCGCACCACGGCACCATAAGCGGCGCGCGGATGCTCACGCACCGGCCGCTGCAGCCGCGGCTCGGTGACCACGAGCACGTACCGGCCCCGATCAGGCGCGTAACCTCCCACCACATCGAAACCCGCCAAGCGCAGCTTGGCCCGGGTGGCGGCCGCCACCGTCTGCAGATCCCCCTCCTCGATGCCGGCAAACACGAAAGGCCGAAGGGACTCCGCCCCGGCGCAGAGCGGCAGGAGAAACAGCGACCCGAGCAGCAGGATCCATCGCCACGAGGTGCTATGCATCGATCCTCCCTTGGACTGCACAGACCCGGTAAGGACAGGCACCGCGTCCGTTCCCCATCTTCACGCCGCTGGTTCGTCGAGATCCATCGGCATCCACAACGCACCCGACGAACGGCAGAATCGAGCCGGGCCGAAGGCCCTCGCCGTGCGTGATCCCCGTGTCCCCAGCCCAGCACAACGAAAGGCCCCATCCCGTGTGGTACACCGCCCATTGCTGGGCCGCAGCGCGTGTCACACCCACGCGGCACAACGAAAGGCCCCGTCCCGGGTGGTATACCGGAACGGGGCCTCGGGTCGGCTCACCCGGCGCACCGCGCGCCGGGGACTTAGTGGCCTATTGCCCCACCATCTGTTTGAGGGCCTTCTCCACCAGTGCGGGCGAAGACTTCACTTTCATGAAGCTATGCTCGCCCATCATGCTGAGGTCGGGGAAGTGCACCGCCATGCGAAACTTCATGTGTGGCGCCTCCACCTTGTTGCCCAGCACGAGCACTTCGTATGGGAGGTAGGCGGTCTTCTTGAGCTCGCCGAAGTCCACCACACCCATCTGGAACTTCTCGCCGGCCTTCTCGTCAACGGCATCGCCGCTGATGGACACACCAAACAGCGTGGTGTTGGGATCCAGATCCAGCCGGTAGACCTTGCTTACGCCCCCACGTTTGGCCGCCAGGCCTTTCTCCACCGCCTCCACGGCCGCCTGATGACTGGGGAACTCGCCCAGCTCGTACGGCTCGTCGAAATACGGCATTCCGAACATGTAGTGGTACTTGCGCAGTTTCTTGGGCGTGAGCCCTTTCTCGGACCCGAACTCCTTCTGGTGCCCGAGCACCTCGCCGAGCTTCTGGGCCACCGGGGTCAGGTCGGCATCCATGCGGTAGGCATACTGGAAGTACCGTGGATTGGCATAAGCCACCTGAATCTGGTCACCCACCCGGGTCACACCGACCCGGACCACGGCCCCATAAGCCCCGCGCGGCGTTTTCCGCGCCGCTGCCTTCAGTGCATCGTTGGTCGCGACGATAACGATGGCGTTCTCGTAGGGCGAGTATTCGCCGATCACCTCGAAACCACCCTTCTTCAACGCCTCCTTGACCTCCTGGGCCTTGGCCTCCAGCGTACCGGGCCCGGTCGAGGCGAGCACGAAGGGCTTCAGGCGCTCCTCGGCCTGCACGGCACCCGCCACCATCAGCAGGCCCAGCCCGAGGACCATGCATGTTTTCAGCACCGATCGAATCTTTCTCATCATCATCTCCCTTTGGTCGGTTACGCCCCGCCCCACGCCAGGGTGGGACTACACGTGCACAGGGCCGTGTTCAACCCCCGCGGGCCGACAGTATATGCCGGAGGTCCGACGAACGCATAGCAGGTCCCGACGCACCGCTTACAATGGTGCTTGCCAACGGCAACGGTACGTGATTCATGTCCGTGTTTGACGCCCAAACTTTGCGCCACGCTGCGCCATACATCCACGCGCACCGCGGGCGCACCTTCGTCGTGGGCTTCGGCGGTGAGGCGCTGGAGGAAGACACCGCCGCGCTCACCCACGACCTGGCGGTGATCCATACCCTGGGTATCCGGCTGGTGCTGGTGCACGGTGCACGCCCGCAGATCGAACGGGCCCTGGAACGTCACGGTGTGAAGAGCCGCTTCCACCGCGACCGGCGTATCACCGACGCCGCCACCCTGCAGGCGGTGGAAGAAGCGGTGGCGTCCACGCGCGTCAAGCTCGAAGCGCGCCTGTCCATGGGACTGCCCGGCACACCCATGTCCGGGATGCGACTGCGTGTGGTCTCCGGCAATTTCGTGACCGCCCGCCCGCTGGGGATCATCGACGGCGTGGACTATCAGTACACGGGGGCCGTACGACGCGTGGACGCCGGGGCAATCCGGGAGGCCCTGACCAGCGGGGCCATCGTGCTGCTCTCTGCGTTGGGTTACTCACCCACTGGCGAGACGTTCAACGTGCCTGCCCGGGAGGTGGCCACGGCAGCGGCCGCAGCCCTGCGCGCCGACAAGTTGATCCTGCTCGTGGATGCCCCGTTGACCACCGAGTCGGGAAGCCCTCTCCGCCATCTGAGCGTACATGCGGCGCAACGGCTCGCCACCGGCACCACGGATCCGACCCTGCGGGCGATGCTGGAGGCTGCGGTGGCTGCATGCACGGCCGGTGTACGACGGGTGCATTTCGTCGAACGCACCCATCCGGACGCCCTGCTCGCCGAGCTGTTCACACGCCAAGGCACGGGAACCCTGGTCACTGCAGAGCCCTACGAGACCCTGCGTCGTGCCCAGGTGGGCGACGTGGGGGGCATCTTGGAGCTCATCGAGCCCCTGGAACGGACCGGGGTGTTGGTGCGGCGTTCCCGCGAGCAGCTCGAACTGGAGATCGACCGCTTCGTCGTGATGGCTCTGGACGGCGCGGTCATCGCCTCCGCGGCACTGTATCCGTATCCAGAGGACCGCATGGGGGAGCTGGCTTGCCTGGCCGTACATCCGGACTACCGAGGCGTCGGGCGCGGAGACCGCCTGCTGGAACACGTGGAGACACAGGCCCGCAACCTGGGCCTGGAGCGCATCTTCGTGCTCACCACCCAAACCGCCCACTGGTTCCGCGAGCGTGGCTTCGAACCGGAGACGCTGGATGCGCTGCCCATGCCACGCAAGAGCCTCTACAACTACCAGCGCAACTCCCGGATGCTCGTCAAACGGCTCTGAGGGCAGGTCACCACCCGGCCTGTCCCCCTGCTCACACCGAAGCGGGAGAGCCGCCGGAGCGCTGCATGGCGGCCGTCTCCACCCGCTCGGCGAGGCGTGTGGCACAGCCGCGCGCCTTCGGCCCGTCCGGACCCTCGACCATCACGCGCACGAGGGGTTCGGTACCCGAGGCGCGCAGCAGCACCCTTCCGCGGCCGTCCAGCTCGGCCTCGGCCTCCCGAACGGCGGCCTTCACCTCCGGTAGGGCCGCCACTTTTCGCGGCTCCGACGTCTGCACGTTGATCAGTATCTGGGGGTACTTGTGCAGATCGCCACGGGCCTCGTGCAACGAGATCCCACGCGAGACGAGGACGTGCAGCACCTGCAAGGCCGAGACGATGGCGTCACCCGTAGTGGTCCGGTCGAGGCAGATGATGTGGCCCGAGGGCTCACCACCGAGCTCCCACTGCAGCTCGCGCAGGACTTCCAGCACATAGCGGTCGCCGACGGGTGCGCGCCGAAAGGGAATGCCCATCCCGGCCAGCGCATGCTCGAGACCCAAATTGGTCATCTGGGTGCCCACCACTCCGCCCACCAGCGTGCCGTCCTCGTGGCGCGCCTTGGCGATGATGTACAACAACTCGTCCCCGTCGATCACCTCGCCGTGGTGATCGACCATGATGAGGCGGTCGCCGTCGCCGTCGATGGCCACCCCTACGTCGGCCTCCTGTTCGATCACCGCCGCACGCAGGGCCTTAGGCGCGGTGGCCCCTCGCTCGCGATTGATGTTCAGCCCATCGGGCTCGGCACCGATCCGCACCACCCGGGCGCCCAGTTCCTCGAACACGGCGGGTGCCACGTGGTAGGTGGCACCGTTGGCGCAGTCGACCACCAGCTTCAGTCCCTTGAGCACGGTGCCGGCCGGAATGGTGCTCTTGCAGAACTCGATGTAGCGGCCGGCCGCGTCGTCGACGCGTTCCGCCTTGCCGAGGCGCGCCGAATCCACGGTCTGGAGCGGTTCTTCGAGCATGGCCTCGACGGCCTGTTCAATCGCGTCCGGGAGCTTGAAGCCGTCGCCGGAAAAGATCTTCACGCCGTTGTCGTAATACGGATTGTGCGAAGCGCTGATCACGATGCCGGCGGCGGCACGGAAGGTGCGGGTGAGGTAGGCGATCCCCGGCGTGGGCATGGGCCCCAGGAGGAGCACATTGACGCCGGCGGCCGAGAGTCCGGCCTCCAGGGCCGATTCGAACATGTAGCCTGAGATGCGGGTATCCTTGCCGATCAGGACCCTGTCGGGCCTGCCGTCGGCCAGCACCCGGCCGATGGCCCAGCCCAGCTTGAGGACGAAGTCGGGCGTCATGGGGACCTCGCCCACCCGCCCGCGGATCCCGTCGGTGCCGAAGTACTTCTGGTTCATGAGCCTTCCCTGTTGCCGTCCCGACACCTGGAGGCGCGGGGCCGCCTAGCGAACCGCCTCCAGGTGCTCATGGGCCCGCACCGCCGTCACCACCGCCAAGGCATCGACGGTGGGCCCCACGTCGTGGGTGCGCACGATGTGGGCCCCTTTGTGCACGGCGATGGCTGCAGCAGCCACGCCGGCATGGAGCCGCTCGCGCACGCCGCGTCCCGTGACCTCACCCAACATGCGCTTGCGGGAAACCCCCACCAGTACCGGCACCCCCAGGGTGGTAAACCGTTTCAGCCCAGCCAACAACGTGTAATTATGGTCCAGGGTCTTCCCAAACCCGAACCCCGGATCGACCAGCAGGTGCATCTGCGGGATGCCCGCCGCCCGGCAGGCCCGTACGCGTTGTTCCAGAAACCCATACACCTCGGCCAACACGTCGCGATAACGAGGCTCGTGTTGCATCGTTTCCGGGGTCCCCTGCATGTGCATGAGGCATACGGGTACACCCAGTCCGGCGGCCACTTCGAGCGCTCCGGGCCGGCGCAGGGCGTAGATGTCGTTGACCATGGCTGCCCCGGCCTCCACCGCGGCACGCATCACCCCGGGCTTGCTGGTGTCCACGGAGATCGGCACATCGAACCTGGCGCGGAGTGCTTCGACGACCGGAACCACCCGTCGAAGCTCCTCCCCCTCGGGGACTGGGCGGGCGCCCGGACGACTGGACTCCCCCCCAATGTCGATGATGGCCGCGCCCTGATCCACCATCTCCTCGGCCCGGCGGAGCGCGCGGTCCACAGATACGAAATCACCCCCGTCCGAGAAGGAATCGGGGGTGACGTTTAGGATCCCCATGACCCGGGGGACAGACAGATCCACGATCCGCCCCCCCAGATCCAGTTGCATGGGTGTGCCCGTGCGCGCGCTCAGTGTTGACCGGCCGGACGGCCCAGCTCACCCTCACCGCCGGACAGACGCCCTTTGTCTTGCGTTTCGACCGCGGCCGTGCCGCCCGAGCGGGGCTCGTCGTCGCTCCATTCGCGCGGCGGGCGCGGCTCCCGGCCCTCCATGATGTCAGTGATCTGATCGTCGTCCAGCGTCTCGTACTTGATCAGGGCCTCGGCCATGGCATGGAGCTTGTCCAGATTCTCCTCGAGGATCTGTCGCGCCCGTTTGTAGTTCTCATCGATGATCCGCCGGATCTCCTCGTCGATGGCGTGGGCCGTCTCGTCCGAGAGCAGCTTGTGGCGTGCGACCGAATGCCCCAGGAAGACCTCGCCTTCGTCCTCGCTGTAGGCCAGTGGTCCGAGCCGTTCGGACAGCCCCCAGCGGGTCACCATGCTGCGCGCAATCTCGGTGGCCCGCTCGATGTCGTTGGAGGCGCCCGTGGTCACCGCCTCTGGACCGAAGATGAGCTCCTCGGCGATGCGTCCGCCGAACAGACTGGCGATCTGGCTCTCCAGACGCCGCTTGCTGTGACTGTAGCGATCGTCCTCGGGCAGGAACATGGTGATTCCCAGGGCACGCCCACGCGGAATGATGCTCACCTTGTAGACGGGATCATGCTCGGGCACCAGCCGCCCCACGATGGTGTGCCCGGCCTCATGGTAGGCGGTCAGCCGTTTTTCCTCCTCGCTCATCACCATGGACTTGCGTTCGGCGCCCATCAGGATCTTGTCCTTGGCGCGCTCGAAGTCGGACATGTCCACCATACGCTTGTTGGCACGCGCGGCGAACAGAGCCGCCTCGTTGACCAGATTCGCCAGGTCCGCGCCGGAGAAGCCGGGCGTCCCGCGGGCGATGATGGAGGGCTTCACGTCGTCGGCGAGGGGCACCTTGCGCATGTGAACCTTCAGGATCTGCTCACGGCCGCGGATGTCGGGCAGGGGCACCACCACTTGGCGGTCGAAGCGACCCGGACGCAGCAGCGCCGGATCCAGCACATCGGGACGGTTGGTGGCGGCGATGACGATGATCCCCTCGTTACCTTCGAATCCATCCATCTCCACCAGCAACTGATTGAGGGTCTGCTCGCGCTCGTCGTGGCCGCCGCCCAGCCCGGCACCACGATGCCGGCCCACCGCGTCGATCTCGTCGATGAAGATGATGCAAGGGGCGTGTTTCTTGGCCTGCGCGAACATGTCGCGTACCCGCGAGGCCCCCACACCCACGAACATCTCCACGAAGTCCGAACCGGAGATGGTGAAGAACGGCACTCGGGCCTCTCCAGCGATGGCCTTGGCCAGCAGGGTCTTGCCGGTGCCGGGCGGCCCCACCATGAGTACGCCGCGGGGAATCTTGCCGCCCAGCTTCTGAAACTTGGCAGGATCACGCAGGAACTCCACCAGCTCCTGGACCTCTTCCTTGGCCTCGTCGGCTCCGGCCACATCGGCGAACGTCACCTTGATCTGGTCCTCGCCCATGAGCCGTGCCCGACTCTTGCCGAACGCCATGGCACCCCGGCCCCCGGCACCCCCCTGCATCTGGCGCATGAAGAAGATCCACACGCCGATGAGTAACAACATCGGGAACCAGCTGATGAGGATGTCGACCAGCAGCGAGCGCTTCTCCGGGGGTGAGACGCGGATCTTCACGTCGTTGGCCAGGAGATCGTCCACCAGTTTGGGATCGTTCGGGGCATAGGTGGTGAACCGCTCGTTGGAGACGGTGGTGCCACGGATGGTGTTGCCCTCCATCTCCACGCTCCTGACCCGACCGCTCTTCACCTCGGCGATGAAGTCGGAGTAGGAAATGGCCGCCGAATGCCCGGTGCGCGGAGTGAAGTTGTTGAAGACGGACATCAGCACGACTGCGATGACCGCCCAGAGAATCAGGTTCTTGACCATGTCGTTCAAGGCAGGCAATCCTCGTCTGGGTCTGGGAACAACGGCCCGGTTCTTAGAGCCGAGTTTACTACAGGATCGGAACGGGGCTCTCGTATCCGGATCAACGCTGGGGAATCAGGGCGTGAAACGCTCCGCCACGAGGTACCACTCCCGGCTCTCCGGCCGCGACGCCTTGGGCTTGTAGCGCCGCACGCGTGCGAAGCGGGACCGGCACCGGTCCACCAAGGCATCCACGCCTTCGCCCTCGAACAGTTTGACCACAAACCCGGCTCCGGGTGCCGCGACCTCGGGAACCAAGTCCAAGGCCAGCTCGGCCAGTGCCATGGCACGTGGCTGATCCACCGCACGGATACCCGAGATATTGGGGGCCATGTCACTCAGCACAAGGTCCACGGAGCGTCCCGACAGGGCCTTGAGCAGGGCGTGCAGCCCCGCTTCGTCACTGAAATCGGCGTGGACGCACTGCACGCCCGGAATCGGCTCCATGGGAAGGAGGTCCACTGCGACCACCGCCCCCTCGGGCCCCACCTGCCGGGCTACGTATTGACTCCAGCCGCCCGGAGCCGCACCCAAATCCACCACGCACATCCCCCGACGCAGCAGACCGAAACGCCGGTCCATCTCCTCGAGCTTGAAGGCCGCCCGTGACCGCCACCCATCCGTACGGGCACGGCTCACGAAGGGATCGCGCCGCTGTCGCTCCAACCAGCGTCGTTGGCCCGAGCCCATCAGCGACCGAGCTGTCGAGGCACCGGGCGTCCCCGGGGGCGTCCCTTGTTGTCCGGTGCAGCGGCCATGACCTAATCTACCGACCCATGAACCTCAGCGAGAGACAGCGAAAGGTCCTGCGGCGCCACGCCCACACCCTCAAACCGGTGGTCATCGTGGGCCGGCACGGGCTCACCGATGCGGTGGTCGCCGCCACCGACGAGGCCCTGGAACGCCACGAGCTGGTGAAAATCCGCTTTGCCGGCTGCGACCGCACCGAACGCGACCGCCTGGTACGCGAGCTTGCGCGACGTACCCAGTCCCTCCCCGTCCAGCGCGTCGGCTTCGTCCTCACCCTTTACCGCCGCCACCCCAAGAGGCCTCGCGTACCCTCGTCGTAAGGACCCACCGCGATGGAGGTGCGGCCTCTCACTCGTAGCGCACTTCGACGATCTCGAACTGGCGGTCGCCGGCCGGGGCCTGCACCACCACCTCGTCGCCCTCCTCCCTGCCGATGAGCGCCCGGGCGATGGGCGAGCTCACCGAGATCAGGCCGTGCTGGATGTCGGCCTCGTCGTCGCCGACGATCTGGTAGGTGATCTCCTCCTCGGAATCCAGATCCAGCAGCACCACCGTGGCACCGAACACCACCTTGCCATTGGCGTGAATCTTGGTCACATCGATGATCTGTGCATGGGAAAGCTTGGATTCCAGGTCACGGATCCGCGCCTCGATCAGCGCCTGCTGCTCGCGCGCAGCGTGGTATTCGGCGTTTTCCTTGAGATCTCCATGGGCCCGCGCCTCGGCGATGGCCTGGGTGATGCGGGGGCGCTCCACGGTCTTGAGCCGTTGCAGCTCCTCGCGCAACTTCTCGGCGCCCCGGACGGTCAGCGGGACCTTACTGCTCATGGTCTCAGTTCCTCGTGCAAATCCTGGAGTCGATAGATCTCTTCGAAAGGCTGCCGGGCAATGGCCATGACCAGGGCCTGCCCCCCGGCGATGGTCGTCGTGTAGCACACCTTCCGATTGAGGGCCTCACGCCGAATGGTGTACGAGTCGGCGATGGCCTGCTTGCCCTGCGTAGTATTGATGATCAGATGGATCTGTCCATTCTTGATCATGTCGACCACATGCGGCCGGCCCTCAAGGACCTTGTTCACGGCCTGCACCTCGATCCCCGCCGCCCGCAAGGCGGCGGCAGTGCCACGGGTGGCCACCACGCGGAAACCCAAGCGCACGAGCTCCCGGGCGATCTCCACGGCCTGCAGCTTGTCCTCGTCGCGCACGCTGAGCAGCGCCGTGCCGCCGCGAGGCAATCGCTGACCGGCAGCGATCTGGCTCTTGCCGTAGGCCTCGCTGAAGTCCCGGCCCACCCCCATGACCTCGCCGGTGGACTTCATCTCCGGCCCCAGGATGGGGTCCACACCTGGGAACTTGGTGAACGGAAACACCGCTTCTTTGACTGCGATGTAGCCGGGCACCCGCTCATGGACGACACCCTGCTCGGCCAAACTACGCCCCATCATGCATCGGGCGCCCACCTTGGCGAGCGGTACCCCGATCGCCTTGGACACGAAGGGGACCGTGCGTGAGGCCCTGGGGTTCACCTCGATGACGTAGACGGTGCCCTCCTGGACCGCGAACTGGGTGTTCATGAGCCCCTTGACACCCAGGGCCAAGGCCATCTGCCGCACCTGCTCGCGCATCTGCTCCTGGACCTCGGTCCCCAGGGAGTAGGGCGGCAGACTGCAGGCCGAATCCCCGGAATGCACCCCGGCCTGCTCGATGTGCTGCATGATCCCGCCGATCACCACCTGGGCGCCGTCGCACACGGCATCCACGTCCACTTCCACGGCGTTGTCCAGGAAGCGGTCGAGCAGCACCGGCGCATCGTTGGACACCCGCACCGCCTCGCGCATGTAGCGCCGTAGATCGTCGACGTCGTAGACGATCTCCATGGCCCGCCCGCCGAGCACGTAGGAAGGCCGCACCACCACCGGAAAACCGATGTCCTCGGCCAGGCGCACCGCCTCGTCCTCGGTGCGCGCCGTGGCGTTGGGTGGCTGACGCAGGCCGAGCTCATGGAGCATCTGCTGAAAGCGCTCGCGGTCCTCGGCCAGATCGATGGAGTCGGGCGTGGTCCCCACGATGGGGGCGCCAGCGGCCTCCAGATCACGCGCCAACTTGAGCGGCGTCTGCCCCCCGTATTGCACGATGAGGCCCTGCGGCCGCTCCACGCGCACGATCTCCAGGACGTCCTCCAGGGTCAGGGGTTCGAAATAGAGCCGGTCCGAGGTGTCATAGTCCGTGGAGACCGTCTCCGGGTTGCAGTTGACCATGATGGTCTCGTAGCCGTCCTCACGTAGAGCGAGTGCGGCGTGTACGCAGCAGTAGTCGAACTCGATCCCCTGACCGATGCGGTTGGGTCCTCCCCCAAGGACCATGATCTTTTTTCGATCGGTGGGCTCGGCCTCGCACTCCTCCTCGTAGGTGGAGTACAAATAGGCCGTGGTGGTGGCGAACTCGGCAGCGCAGGTGTCCACTCGCTTGTATACGGGATGAATCCCCAGAGCGTTGCGCAGTGCCCGCACCGCATGTTCGTCGGTCTCCAGCAGGGTGGCCAGGCGTCGATCCGAGAAGCCCGCCCGCTTCAGACGCCAAAGGGCATCCCGGTCCAGGTCGTCCAGGTGCAGACCGGCAAGCGCCTGCTCTTGGCGCACCAGATCCGCGATCTGGGCCAGGAACCACGGATCGATGGACGTCAGCCGGTGGACCTCTTCCTGATCCATCCCATGGCGAAATGCGTCGCCCACATACCAGATTCGGTGGGGTCCGGCCTCACGCAGCTCGTGCCGCAATCGTGCCTCGGCCTCCTCCCCTTCGCCCACGAACAAGGGATCCAGGCCGTCGGTACCGGTCTCCAGGGAGCGCAGCGCCTTTTGCAACGACTCCTGGAAGGTGCGACCGATGGCCATGACTTCTCCCACGGACTTCATCTGGGTGGTCAGCCGTGGATCGGCCTTGGGAAACTTTTCGAACGTAAACCGTGGGACCTTGGTGACCACGTAGTCGATGGCGGGCTCGAAGGATGCCGGAGTCGCCCCGCCGGTGATCTCGTTGCGCAGCTCGTCCAGCGTGTAGCCCACCGCCAACTTGGCCGCCACCTTGGCGATGGGAAAGCCCGTGGCCTTGGAGGCCAGGGCGGAAGAACGAGACACACGGGGATTCATCTCGATGACCACCAGGCGTCCGTTCTCGGGATTCATCGCGAACTGGACATTGGAGCCGCCAGTGTCGACGCCGATCTTACGCAGCACGGCGATGGAGGCATCGCGCAGGACCTGATACTCCTTGTCGGTGAGCGTCTGCGCCGGCGCCACCGT
>Ga0256832_1000299_pt1 | contig 31040 bp, 29 predicted proteins | sample 134614metaG_FD_190534 | JGI IMG/M metagenome (GOLD analysis project Ga0256832, IMG submission 190534) | Hydrothermal vent microbial communities from Lau Basin, Pacific Ocean - 134-614 | ecosystem: Environmental > Aquatic > Marine > Hydrothermal vents | place: Pacific Ocean: Lau Basin | collected...
GCCCGCGTTGCCCAAGATGTAACCCCCTAACCGGGTGTTTACTTCCGAGCTGGTGGCGTTGTTGAGGATCAGGCCTTCTCTGCCAACGTTGTACTGGCTGAACCGATTGTGGGAAAGACCGGCCGAATTGGGGGTGGCGATATTGACAATGGGCACGCCGTTTTGCGCGCTGTCCAGCGTGGTGGGGGTGCTTCCGTCGGTTTGCAGGGGGGCGCCAAGGACGGAGTGAGACAGCATTGCCAGTACCGCGGCAAGGCGTGCACGGAAGGGGGGTGTTTGGATCTTCACCGCGGAGAGGCACATGGCCGCGGCCAGTGCGGGGCACGTGTTTGTCCCTTTATGTGTAGCCATGCAATCCTGATATCCCTATCCACAATCCCGCCGTCCACGGCAATGGGCATGATACAAACTATCGGTCCGGCCGGCAAACAGTCTGTTTTACCGTTGTTCTTACGTTGCACTCAGCCCAATAAGTCGTCGAGCAGGGCCTTGAGCCGCAGCTGCTGCCGTGCCAGCCGCAGGCGCTGGCAGGTAATCACTGCACGAAGCTCGGAGAGGGCGGTGTCGAAGTTGTCATTCACCACCAGGTAATCGAATTCCGCGTAATGGGACATCTCCGCCTCGGCATCCCGCATGCGCCGTTCGATGATCGCCTCATCGTCCTGGCCGCGCCCGGTGAGGCGCTCGCGCAGGGCGGCCTTGGAGGGAGGCAGAATGAAGATGCTCACGGCCTCGGGAAAACACTCCCGCACCTGGCGGGCCCCTTGCCAGTCGATCTCCAGGATCACGTCCTGACCCTCGGCCAGGCGGGCCGTCACTGCCGCTTGCGAGGTGCCATAGTAGTTGTCGAACACCTGGGCGTATTCCAGGAAATCACCACGGGCGATCATTTGCTCGAAGGTGGCCACGTCCACGAAGTGATAATCCACACCGTCCTGCTCGCCGGGGCGCATGGCGCGGGTGGTGTGGGACACCGATACGCCGATGTCCTGGGCTTCGGCCAGCAGGGCCTTGAGCAGGCTGGTCTTGCCGGCCCCCGAGGGGGCGGAGACGATGAACAGAGTGCCAGTGGCTTGTGGCTGGGTCATGGAGAAGCTCCCCTAAGATGCGTCGAAATACGGTTTAATATCATCATGAACGTGTCACGTTATTCGATATTCTGGATTTGCTCACGCATTTGTTCGATGAGCACTTTCAGTTCCACGGAAACCGCTGTGGTATCTGTGTGCACGGACTTGGAGCCCAGGGTGTTGGCCTCGCGATTGAGCTCCTGCATGAGAAAATCCAGGCGCCGGCCCACCGGCCCGCCCTGTTGCAGAACCCGCCGCACCTCGTCCACGTGGGCCTTGAGGCGTTCGATCTCTTCGTCCACGTCGGCCTTGTTGATGAGTAGCACCACCTCCTGCTCCAGACGGTTGGGATCCACCTCGTCGCGAATCTCTGCCAGGCGGTTTTCCAGGCGCCCGCGGGTGGCCTGCATGATAGCCGGCAGGCGCTCTTCCACCACCTTCACCTGCTCGTCGATGGCGTCGCAACGGGCCTCCACCACTGCCCGGAGTTTTTCCCCCTCGCGGGCGCGGGTCTCCAGCAGGTCGTTCAGGGCAGTATCCAGCAGAGCCAGAGTATCTGTACTGAGTTTGTCGATATTCTTCTGCTGTGCCTGTAACACCCCTGGCCATTGCAAGATTTCTATGGCGTTGACGGGGGAAGGGTTGTATACAATTTGGTCAATTTCGCGGGTGATGTGGGCCAGTTTTCCCACCAGGGCCATGTCCACTTCCATGGGCTGGTCAGTGGCGGGGCCTTCCTGGTAGCGCAGCGTGGCATCAATCTTGCCTCGATTTATCCGGTTTGCCACCCGTTCGCGGATTTGTGGTTCGAGAAAGCGCAGTTCTTCCGGCAGCCTCAGACTCACTTCAGAAAAACGGTGGTTGACCGATCTTAATTCCCAGACGAGGCGCCCGTTATCGGTGTCTTCTTCCTGTCGGGAAAAGGCCGTCATGCTGTAGATCATGGTTGATTACTCCCGGAAGGCTGCGTACTGCAACAGGTGCTGAAGATCAGCGCGCAGTGTAACCGCATTTCAGCACATGGAAAACCAGCACCCGTAATTGATGGCTTTGGAACATGCAGCCCCCTTATTATGACTGAAGCAGACATCGCCCTGCCTCCCGGCACGCAACTGGAACATTACCGCATCGACAGCACACTGAGCGCCGGTGGTTTCGGGCTTGTCTACCTGGCGACGGATCTGCAGTCAGACACTCAGATCGTTATCAAGGAGTATATGCCCAACAAGCTGGCGCAGCGTCTGCCCGATGGGTTTGTCATGCCCCAGGGCGAGGCCCAGCAGGAGCATCATAACGAAGGTATGCGCCTGTTCCTGCAGGAGGCCGCGGCGCTGATCAAACTCAAGCACACCAATATCGTGCGCGTGCTGAATTTTTTCCGTGCCAACGGCACGGTGTACATGGTGATGGAATACCGTCCGGGAAAGAATCTGCAGCACTACATCAAGAAACGCGGCGGCAATCTCAGTGAGACGTTTTTGCGCACCGTGTTTCCGCCCCTGCTGGAAGGTCTGAAGCTGGTACACGAGACCGGCTTTCTGCATCTGGACATCAAGCCCGGTAACATCCATTTGTGTCCCGGCGGCGTCCCCTTGTTGCTGGACTTTGGCGCAGTGCATCCGCGTAACAGCAGTCGCAAGTTGCAGATCACCCAGGTGGTGACCGCTGGGTTCTCACCCATGGAGCAATACAACCTCGGGGGCTATGTGGGACCGTGGACCGATATTTACGCCATCGGTGCCACCATGCGCGCTTGTATCGAAGGTAGTGCGCCCCTCTCTGCCAAGGAGCGTTACGAAAAGGACACCCTGCGCCCTGCCACAAACGCCTTCAAGCGCCGTTATTCCGCAAAGCTGCTCGAGGCCCTGGACTGGGCCATGGAAATGGATCCCCTGTTGCGGCCACAGACCGTCGAAGAATTTATCGAGGTGTTCGATCAGGAAACAGAAGGCAACGATAACCTGCTCGACAAGATCGTCGGCACCCTGACCCGGCCTCTCTAACATGAAATATCAAATCGCCAAAACCACCCGCCTTGGAAATCGTGTTGTCAACGAGGATCGTATTGGTGTCGCCGAAAAGGATCACACGGTGTTACTGGTTATGGCCGATGGTATGGGCGGATACCGCGGTGGGCAGATTGCCTCTAAGGCCATGGTCAACCGCATGCTGCGCCAATTCAAACGCAGCAAGCTTCCGGTGGCAGACCCTGCCAGCTATCTCAAGGATCTCATTGCCGACGCCCACCTTGCGGTATTACGCGCTGGCAATGAACAGTATCCGCCCATAGAGCCGCGTACCACCTGTGTGGTGTGCCTGGTGCAGGACGGTGCCGCCTGGTGGGCCCATGTGGGTGACAGCCGGCTGTATCTGTTTCGGGGCGGGAAACCCTTTCTGCGTACCACAGATCATTCCAAGATCGAGGAAATGCGTCGCAAGGGCAAAGTAAGTGAGGAGGAGATGGAAAACCATCCGCAAAAACATTTGGTGACCCGCTGTGTTGGTTATCAAAAACATCCACCTATTCCCACGGTCAGCGAAAAGATGCCATTGGAAAAATATGACATGTTGTTGTTATGCAGTGATGGTTTGTGGGGGCCGCTCAGCGAAGAAAACATGGCCGATGCGTTGACTCAGAATCCGCTAGCCGAGGCTGTGGAGCGGCTGGCATATCAGGCGGAATTTCGTAGTTACCCCGAGGCCGACAATATCAGCGTGATAACCCTGCGCTGGATTTCAAACGAGATTGAGGAAGGTGTAGAAGAGCAACAGGTGAAAGAGCCGGACGTGCTGGAACAAACCCTTGATGCGCTGGATAACGCCATGGGCAAGCTCGGCGGTTAACACATTCGCCACTAAAGCAATCCACGTTCGGCAAAGGAGACAACGGTGCCATCCCCCACCACAATATGATCCAGTACCCGCACGTCGACGAGGGCGAGAGCATCGGTCAATTGCCGGGTGATGTGCTGATCCGCTGCACTGGGTTCCGCCACGCCAGAGGGATGATTGTGGGCAAAGATCACCGCCGCGGCATTGTGGCTCAGGGCCTTCTTCACCACCTCGCGGGGATGTACGCTGGCGCCGTTGATGGTGCCCCGAAACAATTCCTCGAACTGAATCACCCGGTGGCGATTGTCGAGATAGAGGCAGGAAAATACCTCGAAGGCATAATCGCGCAGACGGGCACAGAGAAAATCACAGGTGGCCTGGGGATTTTCCAGCACGTTGCCACGTTGCAGGGTCTCTGAGAAATAGCGCCGCGACATTTCCAGCGTGGCCTGCAGTTGTGCAAACTTTGCTGTACCTAACCCCTCTCCTTGACAAAACTGCTGTAGATCGGCAGCTAACAAATCACGCAGGCTGCCAAAGCGATTGATCAGTTCGCGCGCCAGATCCACCGCCGTTTTGCCGGCCACGCCGGTGCGCAAAAAAATGGCTAGCAATTCAGCATCCGAGAGTGATGATGCACCCCGCTGCAAAAGTTTTTCCCGTGGACGTTCATCCGTGGGCCAGTCAGTGATCGCCATGTGCACATCCCTGTGTGTGGTTCATCAATTCGGTTAAACTACCAGCTTTCGTTGCGTAAAACAGGCATTATTCACAATTGGAGCGGCCTCCCATGATTAGTCTGCACAACAAACGACTTCTGTTGGGCGTCAGTGGCTCCATTGCCGCATACAAGGCTGCTGAAGTGGTGCGCCGCTTCAAGGACGCGGGTGCCGAGGTGCGCGTGGTGCTCACCGCAGGTGGCGCCGAGTTTGTTACCCCCCTGACCTTTCAGGCCTTGTCGGGCAATCCGGTACACAGTGAATTACTTGACACCGAAGCCGAGGCCGCCATGGGGCACATTCAGTTGGCACGCTGGGCGGATGCGGTGATCATCGCCCCCGCCAGCGCCAATTGTATTGCTCGTCTCGCCCAGGGACGTGCCGACGATCTACTCAGCGCCATCTGCCTTGCCACCGAGGCACCCGTAGCCATTGCCCCAGCCATGAATCAGCAGATGTGGGTCAAGCCATCGACCCAGGACAATCTGCGACAGCTTACCCAGCACGGGGTGTTGCAATTTGGCCCCGCCGTCGGGGAACAGGCTTGTGGGGAAACGGGTCCTGGCCGCATGTTGGAGGCCGGACAGATCGCTCAATGCACCGCGGACATGTTTGAAACCGGTGTGCTGGCCGGCCGTTCGGTGCTCATCACTGCCGGCCCCACCCAAGAGGCCATCGACCCCGTGCGCTACCTCAGTAACCACAGTTCCGGCAAGATGGGGTACGCCGTGGCCCAGGCGGCCGCCGAGGCCGGTGCGCGGGTAACACTCATTAGTGGCCCCACGGCGCTGCCGATTCCCCCACGGGTGAATCGTATCGATGTGTCCTCGGCACAGCAGATGTACGAGGCTGTGATGCAGCAGATCAATGATAACGATATTTTCATCGCTGCCGCCGCGGTGGCCGATTACCGTCCGGCCAGGGAGGCGCGACAAAAGATAAAAAAGAGCAAGGACATCCTGACCCTGGAGCTGCAACCCAATCCTGACATTCTTGCCGAGGTCGCCGCATTAACCGATGCTCCCATTTGCGTAGGCTTCGCCGCAGAGACCGAAAATCTCGAACGACACGCCCGTGAAAAACTGCAACGAAAAAAATTGGATATGATTGCTGCCAATGCCGTGGGCGAAGGGCGTGGTTTCGGTACGGATGACAATTCCCTGCTGGTGTTGACCCTGGACAGTATGCAAACTCTGTCCAGGGCATCAAAATCCAGTCTCGGCCGGCAATTGGTTAGGATGATCGCCGAGTTGTTTGATCGAAAGCGATCATCGGCTCATTGATAAAAGAAATTCCCAGGCGATCAGGCAAACAGACCTTTGCTAATGGTACGGACAAGTACCACCATGAGCCTATCTTTGTGATGATTCAGCGGCAATAACTCAGCGGCGGCGGCCAGGTTTTGTAATTAACCGACGTGGCCCTGAACGCAGTAGATTTCACCCTTGTAGCGTTGCTTGGCTTTGCTGATGATTCTTGAGCAGGCCTTGGCGACCACACTGGAGGGCACGCCATAAAACACGAAACGCCCGTTCCTTTCACCATCGCTGCCTTTGTCAAAAGCGACGTACGTGGCAGAAAATTGCTGGTTATCAAAGAGGGGCTGGTAACGTTCCGGTAGTTCCGTGCTGCAGGTGGCGTCGGCTTCAATTTTGCCGATGTGTTCAAACACGGAGGCCCAGAAAATTGCCGCCCTTCCCAGACAGTCTTCATGTGAGAGCATTTCGCCAAAGCCCACTAATTGTATGTCGTTCTCCCTATCATCCACGCGAATCTCCACAAAGTAGGGTTCGGTCATGGTTTCCTGAAAGGGCGAGTGATTTGAAAAGACGTATTGAATTCCGCCAGCGAGAATGATCAGGATGATGATTTTTTTCATGGTTTTCTTCCGCTGAAATGTTCAGTGAGTGGTTTTAAGGAACCTCAAGGTGAATCCTTTCAGAAACAGGGTGCTTAGCAGGTAAGTGAGTAATGCCAGCCCGGTGAAAAACAGGTTGAGCCCGGGTTTGTTTGCATTGTTCAGCATTACGGGTGAAAGGATCAGCACCACTGGCATCAAGCCAAAAAGCATAATCAGAAAGGCTTCCGCTGTTGAGCAGCTGCGTTTGTTCTTCCAGGTGAAGACAAAGGCGACGATGCCGGGGGCAAGCAAAAAGGGAAGAAAATAAAGACGCACGCCAAGGTTGGTAAAACCGATGAAGACAAAAAGCAGCTTCAGGCTGAGCCAGTATATGACGGTGGAAATGAATACCTCCAGCCAAGCGGCGTTTTGGTTCTTTGTTATGTCGTTACTTTCATCCATGATGATAGGTCAATATCACATTGTCTGTGTCGAGCGGTCAGTTTGCGATGTCATGCCACAGTGTGACTCAGAATGGCAGGTTTGATCCCGGCGCCTGTTGTTCCAGTAGTTGGCGAAAATGGTTCTGGATCTGTTGCAGGCCGGCCTCGCTGCTGGCCTCGAAGCGGAACACCAGGCAGGGCGTGGTGTTGGAGGCGCGCACCAGGCCGAAGCCATCCTCGAAATCCACCCGCAGGCCGTCGATGGTGGTGATCCTTGCCCCGGGGAAATCGGCGGCCGCCACCAGTTTGTCCACCAGGCCGTGGTTCTCGCCTTCGGCGGTGGCCATGTTCAGTTCGGGGGTGTTGATGTTGTCGGGCAGGGCGTCGAAGATCTCGTCCGCACTGCGTGCATCCTTGGAAAGGATTTCCAGCAGGCGTGCCGCAGTGTAGGTGGCGTCGTCGAAGCCGTACCAGCGTTCCTTGAAAAAGATGTGGCCGCTCATCTCGCCGGCCAGCGCCGCGCCGCTTTCCTTCAGCTTGGCCTTGATGAAACTGTGCCCGGTCTTCCACATGGTGGCCCTGCCGCCGGCCTGCTCAATGATCCTGTGCAGGTTGGTGCTGCACTTGATGTCGTAGATGATTTCCGCGCCGGGATTGCGGGACAGCACGTCCTGGGCATAGAGCATCATTTGCCGGTCGGCCCAGATGACCTTGCCGCTGGGGGTGACCACGCCGAGGCGGTCGCCGTCGCCGTCGAAGGCGAGACCGATGTCTGCCTCTTGTTTCGCCAGTGCCGTTTTCAGGTCCACCAGGTTTTCCGGCTTGCTGGGGTCGGGGTGGTGATTGGGGAAGTGGCCGTCCACCTCGCAGAATAATTCAATGACCTCGCAGCCCAGCTCACGCAATAATTGTGGGGCCACCGCGCCGGCCACGCCGTTGCCGCAGTCGACGATGATCTTGAGCGGCCGGGCCAGTTTGACATCGCTGGCAATGCGTTGGATGTACTGCGTCACCACGTCCCTGGAATCCCGTGTGCCCTGGCCCTCGCTGAAGTCGCCGCGCTCGGTGCGCTGGCGCAAGGCCTGGATGTCGGCGCCGGAGAGGGTGGTGCCGCCCAGCACCATTTTCAGGCCGTTGTATTGTGGCGGATTGTGGCTGCCGGTGATCATGATGCCCGAGCCCGAGCCCAGTTCGTAGGCGGCGTAGTACAGCACGGGTGTGGGCACCATGCCCAGGTCGGTGACGTCGCGCCCGGCCTCGGTGAGGCCGCGGGTCAGTGCGGCGCTGAGTCGGGGGCCGGAGAGCCGGCCGTCGCGGGCCACGAAGAGATGTTGTTGGCCGCGGGCACCGGCCTCGGCGCCCAGGGCGCGGCCGATCCAGTACACGGCGTCTTCCGTGAGGGTGTCATCGACGATGCCGCGGATGTCGTAGGCCTTGAAAATACTGGGGTCGATGCGGGGGACTTGGCTCATGGCGTGTTCACTGGTCCGTATTGAAAAAAGCGTGCTGGAAAGGGGTGAAGAATATCAGCTTCGCGTGCTGATTTCCCGGGGGATGGCGGGTGAATCAGGGGGATGGTGTTATTGCCATTTTCATTGGTCTCTCCCTCCTCCTTGTCAGTCCACATTGAGCGCGGCGCGCAGGGTGGCCGGGCCCAGGTGTGGGGCAAACATTTCCACAAAATCAAAAATGAACCCGCGTAGATAGCTTCCGCGGCGGATGCCCACCCAGGTGGTGCTGGTGGGGAACAGGTGCTTGATGTCGATACGCCGCAGCCCGCTGTCGCGCTGTTTTTCGAAGGCCACGTCCGCCAGCAGGCCGATGCCCATGCCCAGCGTCACGTAGGTCTTGATCACGTCGGCATCCAGCGCGGTGAGGGCGATCTGCGGGGTCAGCCCGGCGGACTGGAAGGCGTCGTTGAGCTGGCTGCGTCCCGCGAAGGCGAAATCGTAGGTGACGATGGGGTGCTCGGCCAGGTCCGCCAGGGTCAGGGGATCGGATTTTTCCAGCAAGGGGTTGTCCGGCGGCACCACCACGCAGTGATGCCAGCGATAACAGGGCAGGGCCACCAGCCCGTCGGAAGCAGACACGGCTTCGGTGGCGATGACGATGTCCGCTTCACCGCGCAGGGTCATGTCGCAGATCTGTGAGGGATTGCCCTGACGCAGTTGCAGGTTGACCTCGGGAAATCGTTGGCGGAAGCGCTGGATCACCGGCGGCAGCACATAGCGCGCCTGGGTGTGCGTGGTGGCCAGGGTCAGCGTGCCGCGGGTCTGGTCGCTGTAATCGGCGCCGATGCGGCCGATGTTCTCCGCCTCGCGCAGCATGCGCCGTGCGGCGCGGACAATCTCCTGGCCCGGTTCGGTAATGGCGGTGAGCCGCTTGCCCTCGCGGGCGAAAATGGGTACCCCCAGCTCGGATTCCAGTAAACGGATCTGCTTGCTTACCCCGGGCTGCGAGGTGTACATGGCCGCCGCGGCTTCGGTGACATTGAGCTGGTGATCCACCACCTCGCAGATGCAGCGCAGTTGGTGCAGCTTCATGCTGATTCCTTTCGTCAATTTTCGCGCCTTGTCTGCGCGCCAGTTAAGAACTTAATCGTCTTTATAAAGAGTTTTATATTCTTTTTCAATCTATTTGTGGGTTGCTACATTCTACGCACACACAGAGGAAGGGCGACACATGGACGCGGTTTACATCATCTCAGGTTTTGGCGTGGGCGCCCTGGTAGGGCTTACCGGGGTGGGCGGCGGTGCCTTGATGACCCCTATGCTGATTTTCGGCTTCGGTATTGCACCGGCGGTGGCGGTGGGCACGGATCTGATGTTCGCCGCCATCACCAAGGCCAATGGCGTCTGGAACCACGCGCGGCTGGGTTCGGTGGAGTGGCCCGTGGTGCGGCGCCTGTTGCTGGGCAGCCTGCCCGCTGCCCTGTTGACCCTGATTGTGCTTCGTTATGTGGATGTACATACGGCCTTCGCCCAGCATGTCATGACCACCACCCTGGGAATCGCGCTGATCATCAGTGCCGCTGCCCTGTTGTTCAGGCGCCGCCTGGTGCAGGGCAGCGTGGCGGCCAAAGGCTGGGAGCCGGGTGGCAGGCGTACTCGACATACCACGGTACTGGTTGGTGCCATGCTTGGCAGCCTGGTGACACTGACCTCGGTGGGCGCCGGCGCCCTGGGTGCGGCGGCCCTGTTCTGGCTGTACCCGCGCATGCAGGCGGCTCGGGTGGTGGGTACCGATCTGGCCCATGCCGTACCGCTGGCCACCGTGGCGGGAATCGGGCACTGGCAACTGGGTACCGTTGATTGGCTGTTGTTGGGCGGTTTATTGCTGGGGTCGCTGCCGGGGATATACCTGGGCAGCCATTTGAGTGCACGGGTGCCCGAAGTGTGGTTGCGATCGGTGCTGGCCAGCCTGTTGCTTTTGCTGGGTGTGCGTCTGGTGGGATGAGTGTGGATGAATGGCCGAGGAGAAGAACGATGACGCGTGAATGGACAGAAATAGATGAACTGAAACAGTATCGCCAGGCCGTACAACAAGTGTTGGCGGGTGATATGGATGAAACACGGTTTCAGGCAATTCGCCTACAACAAGGTGTGTACGGTCAGCGCCAGGAAGGCGTAAACATGGTCCGCGTAAAGCTTCCCGGAGGCCGGGTGAGCGCAAACCAATTGTGTGCCATTGCCGATGTGCTGGAGGACTATTCAGAGTTAGACATTGCCAGCGTGACTACCCGCCAGGACATTCAACTGCACAGCATTCCCCTGGCCGACACCCCCGCTGTGCTGGAACGTCTGGCCGAGGACGGCCTGACCTCACGCGAGGCCTGCGGCAACACGGTGCGCAACATCACCGCCTGCCCGCTGGCGGGTGTCTGCCCCTGCGAGCACAGCGATGTGCAGCCGCTGGTGGACGCGGTGGCGCAGCGGTTTTTGCGCCACCCCCTGACCCAGCATCTGCCGCGCAAATTCAAGATGAGTTTTTCCGGCTGCGAAGCGGATTGCGCCCAGGGTCTGTTTCATGATCTTGCAGTGATCGCGGTGCAACGTAACGGCCAGTTTGGTTACAAGGTACTGGCGGCAGGCGGCCTCGGTCACAAACCACGTCCGGCCATTACTTTGGAAGAGTTTGTTTCCCCGGCGGAGTTGTTGCCGGTAATCGAGGCCGTGCTGGCCCTGCATCATCGTTACTCGGATCGCAAACGCCGTGCCAGGGCGAGAATGAAATTCCTCTTGGAGAAACTGGGTGAGGAGACGTTCGTGCAAAAATATCAGCTGGAATTGCAACGAACGCGGCAGGTGTATAGCGAGGATGCGTTACCTGTGAGCCAGTGGTTAGAGGTCAATGCACAGGCGAAAGAAAAAATTTCAGCGACGGGAGCGCCGCGTGCGCCTCTACAGCAACGCCAGCCAGGTTTGTCTGTGTTTCCCGTAAGTTTGCCGCTGGGAGACCTTAAAGTACATCAACTGCGTGGGATTGCGAAGATGGTGGTTCAACTAAGGCCTGAATTGAGCAAATCAAACCCACCTGTGCAAATGCGTGTGACACAGGATCAAAACCTGATGTTGCTGAATGTGCCCAGTGGGAAAATCGCTCATGTAGAAAACAGCGTACGTGCGCTGGGACTTGCCACACCCATGACAGGCGATGACGTAGTGGCATGTCCCGGGACCTGGACGTGCCGACTTGGTATAACCGCCTCGCGACTGGTGTGTAATGAGCTGAGTGGCGGTGATGGTGATTTGCGCATACGGGTTAGTGGCTGTCATAACGGCTGTGCCCAACCCTATGTTGGAGACATTGGCCTGCATGGTGAAGGGCGACGTATCAATGGCAAATTGATCCCACATTATCGATTGCATTTTGGTGGTGATGGCAGGAATGGTGGTGAGATCGCCGTGCGCGGCCCGGAAGTGCCTGTGAAAATGGCGCCAGCCGCGGTCAAGCGTGTGAAGCGTGAATACCAGCGAACACGTTTGGAAGGTGAAGGCTTTGGCCACTGGGCGCAGCGCCAGGAGCAGGACTATTTTCATCGCCTGTTGCAGGATTTGGCATTGATTACAGAAACAAATTCTGAATGGTTGGCGAAGGATTATGGTGAGGCCGAGGATTTTCGTGTGTTGTCACTTGGCGGTGGTGAATGCATGGGCGCAAAGCTCGATACCGTGTCGGCAAACTTTTCGGAGGCGGCACATGAAAGGGAGTATCGCAGGGTGTTTCAGTTGGCCAAGAAGCCGGAACAGGCCCTGGATTGCGCAGAGGCCATCAGACGATTGGTGGCGCAGGCCTTATTGTTCGCCAAGGGTGAAAAGATTGTGTCGAATGATGAGAATAGTTTGGCGGAAACGCTTATCAGGCACAGTGGTGAGCAGGCCCATATCGCTGAATCATTTACAGTGTTTATGAAAGAAATGGAAAACCTGCGTGACGTGTTTGATGAAGAACGATTCGAGAGGTTGGCCAAGGCGCAGGACGTATGGACGGTACTAGTGGCGCAGGCCTGTGAGAATGCGGACAGGCAACTGAATGTACAAAGTTCATTGCCAGCTGTTGGGCCGTTGATGTCCGATGTTGAAAAAGAAGCGCAGTTGAGCGCATAGAGAAAAGTGTACCCGGAATGAGGTTTGTACAAGGAGAAAGAAATGTTGGAGACAAAAAAAGTAGCGTCAGTAATTTCGTTGTTGAACAATATTCAGCGTGACTATGCACCAGCGGCGCTGGCCACCAGCTTTAGCATCGAGGATATGGTGCTGTTGGACGTGATCAGCAAACACGCACCGGAGATCGGTGTCTTTACCCTTGATACCGGCCGACTGCCGGCGGAGACTTATGATTTGATGCAGCGCACCCATGAAAGATATGGTGCGGTGGTTGAAGTCTATGCGCCGGACTGTTCTGTGTTGGCGGAATACGTACAGGCCCAGGGTCCCAATGCCTTTTACAACAGTGTGGAGCAGCGCAAGCAATGCTGTGCCATGCGCAAGCTGGTGCCCTTGAAGCGGGCATTGTCCAACCGCGAGGCGTGGATCACCGGCCTGCGACGGGAACAGTCGGTAACGCGCAACGACATCCAGCGCATGGAATGGGACGCCGTCCATGGCATTCCCAAGTTCAACCCGCTGCTGGACTGGAGCGAGGACGAGGTGTGGGCCTACATTCGTGAAAATGATGTGCCCTTCAACGAACTGTACACCCAGGGTTATACCAGTATCGGCTGTGCCCCCTGCACGCGGGCGATTACCGAACAGGAAGACATTCGCGCCGGGCGTTGGTGGTGGGAAAGCCCGGAGACCAAGGAATGCGGCCTGCATGTGCGCCAGGAATCAAAAGCCAAGGATACGGAAACAGCGGAGGCGTAGGTTGTTTGCTGCGTCGTTTCTGACAATGAAGCGACGCAGCGGTTTTTGTGCCGGGGCATGACTCAAAAGGGATCGAGTTCGAGCAACAGGGTCTGGTGCCTGATGGTGACGTTTTTGAGCATGGACTTGGCGAGTTTTTGCCGCAGGTCCTGATCGTTTAACCGGTAGACGGGTTTGCTGGACAAGGCATCGCTGAGCGCCTGCTGTGCCAGCCCCCTGACCTGCGACTGGTATTGCCCGGGCAGCTTGTCGATGTGCAGTTCTTCCAGGCGGGGCCTGTCCAGGTAAAAGGCGCCCTGTTGATTGTCATAACGAATCCTGCCGGTGATGGTGGCGCGCCCCGTGCCCTGGGTCACGCCGGGAATGCTGGCCGAGACGTGCGTGGAGAGGCCGATGCGGTTGCCGCCCACCGACAAGTCGATTTTCGGCCGGCTTAGGGTCACGGTGACAAAATACTGCTGCCGTTTCAGCGGCATGAGGTTCTCGATCTGCCTCTGGAGTTGCGCCTCGGTGATTTCCAGCGTGTAGGCAAGGGCCGGGCCAAGCGGTGCGATGCACAGCAGGGCGGCGATGATTAGCGAGCGGAACATGCTTTTGCCTTGCAATGTTCAATGGCGGCCGGTGTGACCAAAGCCACCCGCGCCGCGATCACTCTCATCAAAAGACTCCACAATCTCAAAGCTGGCCTGCACCACGGGGACGAAGACCATTTGCGCAATGCGCTCGCCGGGATTCACCGTGAAGGCCTTGTTGCCGCGGTTCCAGCAGGAAACGAACAGCTGGCCCTGGTAGTCCGAATCGATGAGCCCGGTGAGGTTGCCCAGCACGATGCCATGTTTGTGGCCCAGGCCGGAGCGCGGCAGCAATACCGCGGCCAGCCCCGGGTCGCCGATGTGAATGGCGATGCCGGTGGGGATCAGATGGGTTTCGCCGGGCCTGATCTCCAGTGGCTCATCGAGACAGGCGCGCAGGTCCATGCCGGCGGATCCGTCGGTGGCGTAATGGGGCAGCTCGATGTCCTTGCCGATGCGCTCATCGAGAATCTGTAATTGAATCTGGGTCATGATACGTGGTCTCTATTTTTGATTATTGCTGACGCTTCCACCTACCATCACGGTAACCATTTTGTCCGGGTGAATGCGTTTCTGGAAGGCCTGTTTGATGTCATCCAGGGTGACGGCCATGACCCGCTCATTAAAGGTGTCGAGATAATCCATGGGCAGTTGGTAGAAACCGATCATGCCGATGTAGTCGATGATCTTTTTGTTGCTGGAGATGCGCAGCGGGAAGCCGCCGGTGATGTTTTTCTTCGAGGCCTCCAGTTCTTCCGCGGTGGGGCCTTCCTTGATGAACCTGGTAATAGTATCACGCAGTACTGCCAGCGCCTCTTCGGCGGATTCATTCTTGGTTTGCAGGCCGAAGGTGTAGGGACCCTTCTTGCGCATGGGCAGGAAGTAGCTATAGGTGCTGTAGGCCAGGCCGCGTTGTTCGCGAATCTCTTCCGCCAGCCGCGCCACAAGCCCACTGCCGCCGAGCATGTGATTGCCGACGTATAACGGGAAATAGTCGGGGTCGCCGCGCCGCATGCCCGGCTGACCCACGAGAATGTGGGTTTGCGCCGAGGGATGAGGAATGCGTATTTCCAGTGCTGCTTTCAGGTCGGCGACCTCCGGCAGGTCATCGGCGGGCTGTCCTTCCGGCAGGCCGCCCATGAGGGTTTCGGCCAGTTGTTCGGCGTCGAGCCGGGACAGATCACCGACAATGGCAAGAATGGCATTGCGGGCCACGTAATATTTTGCGTAAAAGGCCTTCAGCTTGTCGGTGGTCAGGGCCTTTACCCCGGCCTCGGTGCCGGTGGGCTGGTTGTGATAGGGATGGCTGCCATAGATGGCATTGTAAAAGGCCTCGTCGGCCACCTTGCCCGGGGACTGCTTGCGCCGTTTGAGCCCGGTGAGCAGGCGGGCGCGTTCCCGGTCAAAGGCCTTTTGCGGGAAGTCCGGCTGGGTGAGGATGGTGCGCAGGGTGTTGACCGCGGTATCGAAGACCTTTTTCTCCGCCAGGGTGCGCAGGCTGAGTACCGCCATGTCACGTTGCGCGCTGTTGCCGAATTGCGCGCCGATGGACTCAAACTGTTCGGCAAGCTGGTCGGCGCTGAGTCCGCCGGCCCCCTCGGCCAGCAGGCCGTTGGTCATCAGCGCCACGCCGGGGTCCTCATCGTCCCGCGCCGCCCCGGCGTCGAAGATGATGCGCAGGTCGACGATGGGCAATTCTGGGGAGTTGACAAAGTACACGCGCACGCCATTTTGGGTACGCCATGATTCGATCTCGGGGTTGGCGCCAACGGCGCCGCTGAACAGGCTGCCGATCAGCAGGCAGAGAAAAATAATTTTTTTATGCATGTTATTTCCCATGGCTATGACCTCCCTTGTTGATGGCGGCAGACTGGGGTTCCAGTACCGCCACGGTGAGGTGGTCATCGATCAGATATTTTTTTGCCACGGCCTGCACCTGTTCCGGGGTCACGGCGCGCAGCTTGTCAACGAACTGCTCCATCAGGCGCCAGTCCAGTCCCACCGTGGCCAGGGTGCCGATCTGCATGGCCTGGTAGAACACGGAATCCTTTTCGTAGACCTTGCTGGCCACCACCTGTGCCTTGATACGATCCAGTTCGGCCTGGGGCACCAGCTCGGTCTTGAGTTTGTCGATTTGCGCGCGAAGGGCTTTTTCCAGGTCTTTGATGGACTTGCCCTTGGCGGGAGTGCCGTCGAACAGTATGAGATCGTCTAACCGGGAATAGATGTCGTAACCGGCGCTGACACTGGTGGCGATCTGCTGGCCGCGCACCAGCTCGCGAGAAAAGCGCGAGCTTTCCCCTGCGTCCAGCACGTTGGCGAGCATCTCCAGGGCGTAGGGCTCCCATTCGTTCTGCGCGGTTTTAACCACCGGGACCTTGTAGCCCATGATCATGTAAGGCACCTGGGCGGGGGCCTTGACGGTGATACGCTTGATGCCGCGCTGTTCGATGTCCTGTTGCGGTTTCAAAACGGGAATGGGGCGTGGCTTGACCGGCCCGTAATATTTTTTCGCCAGTGCAAACACGGCCTGCGGATCCACATCACCTGCCACCACCAAAATGGCGTTGTTGGGCGCATACCAGCTTTGGTACCAGTGGCGCATGTCGTCCACGGTCATGTTTTTCAGGTCATCCATCCAGCCGATGATGGGGTGGTGGTAGGGGCTGGTGACAAAGGCGGTGGCGGAGAAGTGTTCGTAAGTCAGCGCGCGGGGCTTGTCCTCGGTGCGCATGCGGCGCTCTTCCATCACCACCTGCACCTCCTTGGCGAAATCCTCGGCGCGCAGGTTGAGGTTGGCCATGCGGTCCGCCTCCAGTTCGAAGCTGATGGGCAGGCGGCTCTTCTCCAGCTGCTGGAAATAGGCGGTGTAGTCCTGGCCGGTGAAGGCATTCTCGCGCCCGCCATTGGCGGCGATGATGCGCGAGAATTCATTGGGGCCGTGTTTGTGGGTGCCCTTGAACATCATGTGTTCCAGGACGTGGGCCATGCCGGTGGTGCCGTTGGGCTCGTAACTGGCGCCCACCTTGTACCAGATCTGCGAGACCACGATGGGCGCACGGTGATCCTCCTTGATGATGATGCGCAGACCGTTGGCCAGGCGGTATTCGTGCACATCGCCCTCGCTACCCACGGGGCCCTCTTTGGCCACGGCCACAGTGGGAGAGGTTTTGCCCGATTGATCAGCGGAAGGATTGTTGTCAGGTTTGGAGGGGGCGGCGATACAGCCAGCGAGTACCGCAGTCACAAGCGCTGCGGTGGATAGTTTAAGCAATGGATTCATAGGCCTCTCGAGTTATTTTTTACAGTCAGGACTACTTGTTATTTTCCGTCATTCCGGCCCCCGGCATTCGCCGGGACAGGCTGCAGCAGGAATGACGGTGATGTCTTGTTTCTGCTTGTTCATTTTCCTGCGCAGACCGAGCCCGTAACACGGCTGACGGCCCCCGCCCGTGAATGGTAGGATAGTCTACCTAATTACCAGCAGCTGTGACCGCAAAATTTCATGTTTGGTTTCAAAAAAGACAAATCCCCGCAGACGGAGCAGGCGCAGGCCATGACGTCAGCCCCTGAACAATCAGCGGAACCCGGGCAAAAGCAGGGTTTTTTCGCCCGCCTCAAGCAGGGCCTGTCGCGCACCCGCCACGGCATCACCGACGGCCTGGCCGACCTGGTGCTGGGCAAAAAGGCCATCGACGACGATGTCCTGGACGAGATCGAGACCCTGCTGCTCACCTCGGACGTGGGCGTGGAGGCCACCCAGCAGATCGTCGCTGACCTCACCGGCCGCATCCAGCGCAAACAGCTCAACGACGCCGATGCCCTGTTCAGCGCCCTGCGCGAGGACATGGCCGCCATCCTCGCTCCCGCCTCGGCGCCGCTGGAGATCGATGAGAGTGCCAAGCCCTTCGTGATTTTGATGGTGGGTATTAATGGCGCTGGGAAAACAACGACAATCGGCAAGCTGGCGAAGAAATTCCAGAACGAAGGCAAATCGGTAATGCTCGCCGCCGGCGACACCTTCCGCGCCGCTGCCGTAGAGCAGCTGCAGGAATGGGGCAGGCGCAACGACGTGGCCGTGGTGGCCCAGCACTCTGGCGCCGATTCCGCCTCGGTGATCTTCGACGCACTGCAATCCGCCAAATCCAAAGGCATTGACGTGTTGATTGCCGACACCGCCGGGCGCCTGCACACCCAGTCCAATCTCATGGAAGAGCTGAAAAAGGTCAAACGCGTCATCACCAAACTGGACGAGACCGCCCCCCACGAAGTGATGCTGGTGCTGGACGCCGGCATCGGCCAGAACGCCGTGGTGCAGGCCGAACAGTTCCGCGATGCCGTGGGTGTGTCCGGCATCACCCTGACCAAGCTGGACGGCACCGCCAAGGGTGGTGTCATCTTCGCCGTGGCCAAACGCTTAGGCCTGCCCATTCGCTTCATCGGCGTGGGCGAAGGCATCGACGACCTGCGGCCGTTCAATGCGGATGAGTTTGTGGAAGCACTTCTCGATAGAGAAGTGCAGATAAAAGAGTAAAGGGAAAAAGCAGATAAAAGGGAAAACAAAAATACGTATTTTTTCCATCATTCCGGCGCAGGCCGGAGTGACGATAAATAGCAAGCATGTAGGGGCGGGTGATGCCTTTATGCCCCAGAGGGTACAGCCAATAAAAAATGAATCCCCTTTTCTCTTTCATCTTTCCCCTGCCGTTAAATGATTAAATTCGACAACGTCAACAAGCGCTACCCCGGCGGCCACGAGGCCTTGTCCGGCGTGAGCTTTCACCTGCAAGCGGGGGAGATGGCCTTTCTCACCGGTCATTCCGGGGCTGGCAAAAGCAGCCTGTTAAAGTTGATCGCCTGCATCGAGCGGGCCTCGCGCGGCAACGTGATTATCGACGGGCAGAATCTCACCCGGCTGAAAAATCGCCACATCCCTGCGTTGCGCCGCAAAATCGGCGTGGTGTTTCAGAATCACAACCTGCTCTACGACCGCACCGTGTACGACAACGTGGCATTGCCGCTGATCATCGCCGGGTATCATCAAAGCGAGGTGGGGCGACGGGTGCGCGCGGCGCTGGACAAGGTGGGGCTGCTGGGCAAGGAACGGCTGATGCCGATCACGTTGTCCGGCGGCGAGCAGCAACGGGTGGGCATCGCCCGCGCGGTGGTCAATCGTCCGCCATTGCTGTTGGCGGATGAACCCACGGGAAATCTCGATCCGGAGCTGTCCAGGGAAATCATGGGCCTGTTTGAGCAGTTTAATCAGGTGGGGGTGTCGGTGTTGATCGCCACTCATGATCATGATCTGATTTCGCGGCTGGATCATCGGCTTTTGACGCTGGATCATGGCAGGCTGGCGCGGGATGGGCGAACAACGGAGATGTTGCATGCTCAAACCGGGTAGGCTGCAGAGGTCACAAGCGATTTCCTTCTCCCCTTCAAGGGGAGAAGGCCAGGATGAGGGGTGCGTTGCGCAGCAACGGGCCCTTGGCGATTCTCCCCCTCACCCTAACCCTCTCCCCCAAGGGGGAGAGGGAACATACTGAAGGATGTATTGAGTCAACGATGTCGGACAAGGCAAAGCAAAAACCCCGCGGCAAGATCAACGCCTACTTCACCCACCACCTGTGGGTGCTGGTGTCCTCCCTTGGCGTGCTGTGGCGCACGCCGCTGGCGACGCTGATGACCGCGGCGGTGATCGGCATCGCCCTGGCCCTGCCCGCCGGGCTGCACGTGCTGCTGCAAAACGTGCAGCAGCTGTCCACCGGCTGGGAGGGCACGGCGCAGATGTCGCTGTTTCTTAAGTCCGGGGTGCCGGAGACGCGCATCAAGGCCCTGGCCGACAAGCTGCGCAACTGGGAGGGGGTGGCCGAGGTGCGTTACATCTCCCGCGAGCAGGCGCTGGCGGAGTTCCGCGCGCAGTCGGGCTTCGGCGGCGCACTGGATTCGCTGGATGAAAACCCCCTGCCCGCGGTGCTGGTGATCCGTCCCACCGCCGAGGCGGCGGAGCCGGCGCAAATGGAGCTGTTGTTGGGCAAGGTGCAAAAACTGGAGCCGGTGGACCTGGCACAGCTGGACATGGAGTGGGTGCGCCGCCTGGCGGGCATCATCGAGCTGGGCAAGCGCGGCGTGCTGCTGCTGGGCGGACTGCTGGGGCTGGCGATTTTGCTGGTGGTGGGCAATACCATTCGGCTGACCATTCTCGGCCGCCGGCAGGAAATCATCGTCACCAAGCTCATCGGCGCCACCAATGCCTTCATCCGCCGTCCCTTTCTGTACACGGGCTTCTGGTATGGACTGATGGGTGCGGTGCTGGCCTGGCTGCTGGTGGCCAGCCTGCTGGGTCTGCTCAGCGATCCGGTGAGCCGCCTGTCATTCCTCTACAACAGCGACTTTTCCCTGGGTGGGCTGGGGCTGGAGACGGTGTTGATCCTGCTGGGCAGCGGCATCGGCCTGGGCCTGCTGGGTTCCTGGCTGGCGGTGGGCCGGCATCTGCAAGAGATTGAACCTACCTGATTTTTTGTGGACTAAGAAGGGCACCAATTCGAGCTTGTGTAATTCAGATATTGGTCTAGAATGTTTTACGTATATTAGGGAACTTTAATATAGTTTGGCACTCTCATCGTTAGATTGCTAAACTACTGTTAAACGGCATAGCATGTGCCAAAGGGGAGGAAAGGACATGAATACCAATCTGAGTGTAGAGCTTGCTGTACCCACGGGCAGCCTCGAGGCCTATATTTCGGCCGCGGCCCGGGTGCCCATGCTCAGCGCGGAAGAAGAGCGTAGCCTGGCCACCCGTCTGCGTGAAAAGGGCGATCTTGAGGCTGCCCGCAAACTGGTGATGTCTCACCTGCGCTTCGTGATTCACGTGGCGAAGGGCTATAGTGGTTATGGCCTGCCCCAGGCCGACCTGATTCAGGAAGGCAACATCGGCCTGATGAAGGCGGTGAAACGCTTCGATCCCAGCCACGGCGTGCGCCTGGTGTCCTTTGCCGTGCACTGGATCCGTGCCGAGATCCACGAATACATTCTGCGCAACTGGCGCGTGGTCAAGCTGGCCACCACCAAGGCCCAGCGCAAGCTGTTCTTCAATCTGCGCAAGAGCAAGAAACGCCTCGGCTGGTTCACCCAGGAGGAAGTGGAAACCGTGGCCAGGGAGCTGGACGTGCCGGTGGCCACCGTGCGCCAGATGGAAGAGCGCATGAGCGGCCAGGATACTGCCTTCGACGGTTTCGACGCCGACGACGACAGCGATTTCCGCCCGGCCCCGGCGGGTTATCTGGCCGACCTGCGCAGCGAGCCCGCCGCCCAGCTGGAAGAGGAAGACTGGCAGGACCACAACAATCACCTGCTGGCCAATGCCATGAACGACCTGGACGAACGCAGCCAGGACATCGTCAAGAGCCGCTGGCTATCCGAGAAAAAGGCCACCCTGCATGACCTGGCCGACAAGTACGGCGTCTCCGCCGAGCGCATTCGTCAGCTCGAGGCCAATGCCATGAAGAAGATGAAGGGTGCGATGCTGGCGTAAAATCCTTTTTTCGGCCGTGTTTGATTTGCCATTTGGAACTGACTGTTTTTTCCTCTCGGGATGTGCCGTTTGAACGAGAGGTAGCAGCACCAGGTGGTGAAGCGTACAACCTTGATTTCAACGCAACTCAAGGTTATCGACCGGCATGCATGGACCAGATGTTCCCAGAAGTATTTTTATCGGCGGAGGTCGCCCCGCCGTTGATCCGTCATTGATTTAATGTCTTTGATAGGGGATCAGTAAATCCCCCGCCTTTAGGCGGCATCGTTGCTTTTACACCCTCTCCCCTTGAGGGGAGAGGGACGGGGTGAGGGGTGAGCATGCTCCGAGGTTGAAACTTGAACCCTCACCCTAACCCTTTTATGCCCTATGGGTACTCCCAGTCTTGGGAGTACCCATAGGGCATAAAAGGGGACAATCGGCCATACGGCCGATCAATCCGGCTTTTAGCCGTAACATGAAGCCACCGGCTTTAGCCGGTGGAGTATTCACGACTGGTTTCCGTGAGTTGTCAGCCGGACGCGCGCAACGCTAAAAGAAATGCCGGTATCTTGCAGCAGCTTGCGGAGAGTGGCTATGTTGCTGATATTTTGCAGTAGATTGCCGGGAAAGACCTCAGCGGCGGCAAAGGCCCACACGTATTCCTTGCCAAAGGGTGGGCCGACGATCAGACGTAGGCCGTCTGTCCTGCGCGGAAAGGGTATAAAATTACCCGCAGTTACCCAACCATCATTATTTCGAGTCGGAAATATTTTTACCAGACGGCCGCCGGCATCCTGATATATCAGCAGTACATAGGCATCCTGATCAAGATCGACCAGCAAAGAAATTTCATCACCGGACTGGAAGTGTTGATCATCACCGAGATGCGTGGTGATAGTGATGTGAATGTCTGATTGTTCCGCTGTCTGTTCGGGTGTTTGTTCGGCGTTGGTAGGTCCGCCGAAAGGCAGGCACACAAAAAATAGCATGGTGCATAGCCAATTGTGCCTCGACAGTATGTTGTGCTTGCCTGGATCGTTCACCCATTCCCCACGCCGTACATTCCCTCCGGGCGGCTGCCCGTGGGAGTGACTTTAGCATATGGGGCGGATGAATTTACAACGCGGCGTTGATACCCAGCAGTAGTGCGCCGATGCTATGGGTTTGCTCACCGCCAGCATCGTATTTATCGGTTTGTTGCTGGGTTTGCAAACCGATTCTGAGATTGAGTCGCGGGGTCATGCGATAGAGGAAGCCCACATTGAGGGCGCTTCGGGAGGCATCTCCCACATCCTGTCCATCGGCCCTGATTTTCATTGGCAGGAATCCGAAATTACCAAACAGCGTCCATTTGGCTGACGTGGGATGAAAGCCTGTGATGCCCATGCCGAGGCCGCCGTAATCGATTTTATAGCCATCGGTGTCCCATTCGTTGCTGACGTTTTTGAGATCCAGAAACAGGGAAATGCGTGACCAGAAACGATAGCCCAATACCAGGTCCACTTCACCGCGTTTGATGCTAACGGGTTCGGTGCTGGGGGGTAGCGGGTTGGTGGGCCGGTTAGGCGCCGTTGAATCGAATTTAAATTTACCGCCGGTCAGGGTGAGCCCACCAAACCATTTTGCGTGCTGTATCTTTGCTTCCAGTCCCAGCATCGGCGCATCTGCTTCGAAACTTGCGCCCCCCGGGTTGTCACCCTTCCAGGTGGAAAAATCAAGCTTGGCGCCGATGCTGAAACGGGTTTCAGCTTGCGCCCGGGCCGGGTTTGTGCAGAACAGCAGGCCGGCAGCAAGGGTAATGGCTGCGCAGGATAGCAGTAGTGATCGAGTGGTGGGTTTCTTGTTTGTGGGCATCATGGTTTGCTCGTGAATTCTTCGGGGTTTTGCAGAATCGTATTCAGTATCACAGCGTCGGCATGGGTAACAGATCGGCGTCGCTGGTGGCCGGTTCGTTCTGGGTGGCAGGTACAGACTGTTCTGTGCCTGTGGTTGCGCCAGCAGCAGAATCGGCCGGAGTAACATTGACTTTTACCTTGACCCGGTCCGCCGGTACGCCGCTGACCTCGACGTTGATAAAAATAAATTCACCCAGTTCATCGCCCGCGCCTTGCAGCACGCCCGTCTCCGGTACCTGTGAAACATTATTCGCCACGGCCTTTTCCACGTTTTGTGACAACTCGCTAACGGTGAGTAGTGGGCGATCGCTATATTTCAGTTCGTTGAGCAAGAAATGGGTGAATGGCGAGTGACCCGTGGATTTATAATTGTCATCCACGTATTCAACGCCGCCAGCGGCCATGATCTGCACGCTCTTTTTTTGCGCGACCTTTTGATAGTAGCGTTCGCTGTCAACTTGCGGTGGAAGTGCCCGGGTGCCGCTGCGCAGCAGGCTGCCGCTGAAGCAGGAGTCGGCGATCAACAGCGTGTGCCGACCGCGTGCAGCGATGGTGTTGAGTTCGTCACGAATGCTGGAGTTGCGCAGGAAGGTGGTTTTGTCGGTACCCTGGGCATCCACCGGCACCCAGTAACCCTTGCCGGTTTCGCTGTCGAGAAAACCGTGGCCCGCGTAATACACCAGCACGTTGTCATTGGGCAGCACGTTGCGTCCCAGTTCGTCGAGGGCGATGAGCATTTCCCGGCGGGTGGCGTTTTCCAGCAGTTGCACGTCGTCGAAGCCGTAGCGATTTTTCAGCATGTCGGCCACGGCGCGCGCGCCCTTCACCGCCGTCTCCAAAGATGGCCAGCGTTTTTGTGGATCGCGGTAGTCATCATTGCCGATGACCAATGCCCGGTAGCGCCCCTTGACAAAAGTGGGGACAGGGGGTTTTTCCACCGGCTGCAGGCTGATGCCGCGACTGGCGGCACTGGCGAAACCATTTACCAGCAACAAGGCAGGTAGCAGCAGGGCCAGCAATGTGTATGGCTTGGGTCTCATCTTTACCTCGTTGACGACAGTGTTTTATTGGCTACTCGTTGTTAGGGCGTTCGTTGACCACAAAGCCGCCGCTGGCGCGGAAACGTTCACCGCTGTGTAGTTGTCCCGTGAGCTGCCACCGATAACGTCCGGGACGGGGCCGCAGTTGCGCAAAGCGAGCAGGAGGCTGATTCACACGTGTCTCGGCAATGCGTTGTTGGCCCTGTGTTGCAATACGGCTCAGGCGCAATTGGTAGTTTTTTGCATTATCCACCGGCACCCAGTTTGCACTCAATCCGTCAGTACGGGAATAAGATAACTGTAAACCATCAAAGGGAATCTCCCGGCCCTCGGCGCCGTGGAAAAAGCCCATGCCCGGTAGATCGGCCGCCGGGTCCTGTAACACCAGTGCCTGGCGGTCACTGTAACTGGCAACGATGAGGCCTGGTTGATGTTGTGCGGAGTCCGGCGACAGCTGGGGCGGAATCACCACCAGCGCCAGGGCAAAGGCCGCGGTGGCCGTTAGCGGAAGCGCCGCCCAGGCCGGCGGTCGCCAGCCCAGCAGGCGTTGTAACAGGCCGGGGTTTTTAGCCTGCGCGCCAGTGCCTGCCGGAAGTGTTGTGCCGGCTGGCCGGGCCAGATGTCGTTGCATGGCGGGTGCGTGGATGGCGTAGTGCAATGCGGCCTTGAGTGCCGCCGGGTCATCGTCCAGCAGGCGTCGTTGACTATCGTGTAACTGGTTGTCATCGATGGCCTGCAACAGTTCATCGGACAACGCGGTTGTGTGAGCGTCTGTTTCGCCGGTTGGCGGGTTCACCCGCAGGCTTTGTGAGATGATGTCGAGTTGAGCCAGGCGCTGCCGACAATCGACGCAGTCTGCAAGATGACGCCCCATCCCGGCATGCTGAGGGCTGGTGGGATCCTCGCTAAATGCGATGAGTTGTTCCAGCGGCGGGTGTGTGTCCTGGTTCATGTTTATGCTATTGCCCTGTGGCCCGGTGTTGTCTCTTTAAGGGACGCAAACGGTGGCCGTATTTGAAATTCATTTCCATCAATCCTCGAGTAGGCCGCTCAGCCGCGCCAGTCGTGCCTGTGCCTTACGGCGGAAATAATAGAGCTGCTGGCGGTCGGTCTGTTGCGCGGGGACCCTGGGGCTGAGGGCGATGTTCAGGCGTTTGAGGGCGCCGAGCACGTCATCGGCATCCTGCCCGTCGATGAGCATGGCCTCCAGCACAAACTGTTCGGTGGCGCTGAGTTGCTGCCAGGCTTGCTGCAGTTTAATGCGCGCATCCAGTGCTTCCGCGCTGAGGTCTTCGCAGGCCAGGTCAGCCTCAATGGCTTCGCTGTCTTCGTTGTCGTCGGCCATGCCGAGGCCGCTGAGCGACACTTCCCGGGTTGGATTGAGCAGATGCAAACGCTGGCGGCGGGTGAGTTCGACGACGATCTCCCGCGCCAGCCGTTCCGTAGACGCTTCGGACAGGCCCAGCCGCTGGGCGATCAGCGCGATGTTGTCACCGTGGCGCAGGCGATGGAACACCCTGGCGGCCTCGGGGGCGAGGTCTTGAATGTAGGTGGGAACGTGGCTGCGGCGGCCCAGGCGCCAGTCTTTCCAGCGTTCGTAAAAGGGCAGCGAGTTGGCGATGTGGAACAGGTAGCCGCTGAGGCTGGCGCCATCGCGGCCCTCGAAACGCTGCAGGCGTTGCGGGCGGGTGAGCTCATCCAGCATCCAGCCGTAGCTGGCGTTACCCCATTCGCACAGGGCGCGGTCGCCGCTGCGAGGCGGGGCGAGATCCGGCAGGGTGCACTGATATCGGCGGCGGTTGTCGTGGCAGAAACGCGGGCAAAAGCGCCCGGTCTGGTAGTGGATCATGGGTTGAGCGATTTCGCCCACGCGGCGTTGCGCATCGGCCTCGCCAGCAGCGGCGAGGCGCGCCAGCTCGATGTCTTGCTTGGTGGTGGATGGCTCGGGTTTCATTTATTCGTGTGCCCACGACAAACACGCCCATAATGGGCGCGCTGTGTTGTCTGCTAATAAGCATTATCGGCCAGGGGCGCCTGAAATGTATCAGGCCGTCCGCACGGCGTCTCGTTTTTCGACCACCGCTTCAGCCGCTGGGGTGATAGAGATACCAGCCGTGGATTTGGCCATCCTGGATGCGGATCGCCAGCCCCAGTGCGTCATAGGCCAGATAGACGCCGCTGACCAGTTCCACACGGCGCGTCGGTGGCCCCAATACCTTGAGTGGCCGGTCCGCCCCGTCCCCCAGCGCCAGCTGGGTGCCGAGCCGGGACTGGCCACCCTGCTGCCAGGCATTGACCAGCCGACCCCTGCCGTCCACCACCCAGCGCGCGCCGTCGTCGAAGCGATAAATCGTCAGGGTTTCACCGTCCAGCCAAAAGGGGTTTTTGTGGGTGCTCCCTGGCAGCGCGTCTTTTTCGCCGGTGGCGACGATGTCGCCGAGACGTGCGCCGTGGATGGCGGGTGCCCACGGGGGCGGCCGATGCGGCAGGCTGCCGGGGCGTAGCTGTTCAATGGCCAGGCGGAACAGCAGCGGACGCTGGCTGGCCTGTGCCAGTCGTGCCATGCGTTGCCAGAGATCGTCGGCAGCGTCACCCCGGGCGGCGGCCAGGGCTGCGGCATTGCGAAAGCTGCTGTGGATGAGCAACTCGGCGGGCCAGGGGCTGTGGGCCAGGGCCTGTGGCTCGTTTTCGAGCTGGTGCAGCAGTGTCTGGAATGCCTTGTGTGCCCCGTCGAGATCCCCTTCGCGGGCGGTGATTATCGCCAGCAGCAGTGTGGCGGCGGGGTCTGTGCCGAAGCGCGGCAGGTAGTTGCCCTCCAATACGCCGCGGGCCATGGGCAGGTTGTTGGCGAGCAGGTGGGCGATCACCAGCTTCAGGTAGCTGTTGCGGTGCTGGGGTTCCAGGCGCAGGGCGCGCTCGAAGGATTGCGCGGCGCGTCGGGCATGTTGTTGCAGGCGTTGCTCGGCGTCACCCCGGGTCTTGCCGCTGGCGATGGGGGTGGCCTCGGGGCGCAGTTCCAGTTGCAGCGGATAAAAGAAACGTGGACTGCGGATGGGTAAGCGGTCGGCCAGATCCAGTGCCTGCGCCAGATGGGTGAGGCCAATGTTGACGTGTACAGCGCGACTGGGAAATTCCCGCCCGTAGGCGCTGAAATAACGGCGGGCCTGTTGCCAGTGTCCGGCGCCAAAGGCCTGCACGCCCAGTTCAAACAGGGTGGCCTGAGTGGCAATGGCATCCAGTTGTGCGCGACTGCGTGCGGCGCGGGTGTGGGCCTGGGCGCAGGCGGCGGCGTTGCGGGCGCTGGCCTTTTGTTGGGCCGCGGCGTGGTCCCGCTGGCAAGGAATATCCCAGAGACTTTCCACCCAACGGGTGAAGAAATCCTCCCTGCCTTTTGTATTGGATGTGCTGCCTGCCGTGCCATTGGATGTCAGGTCGGTGGGTTCATCGATGACCGCAAAGGGGTCGTAACCCACCGTGGCCATGAGAATCAGCCCGTCGTGATCGGCCTGCGCCTCACGGCGTTCAAGGTCGGGGAGGGTGTCACTTTGCAGGCTGAGGCCGCGCTGTAACTCCTGCTGGCGTTCGGGGCTTTGGCTGCCCACCAGCCGGAAAAACTTGTGATGCCAGAGATCATCGGCGCGCTGGTGCACCAGTTCGTGGGCCAGCACGAAGGCCAGCAGGTGGTCGGCGCGTTGCCTGCCCTGTGCCAGGGTGATGTCGATGGCGGCGCGGCTGAGCAGGATGTTGCCGTCTGCCAGCGAGGCGGCCCACGGGCCGCGGGTGGAATCCACCACGTAAAGCGTGGGTTCGACGCGGGTGTCGTCCCAGGTGCGCAGCAGGTTGGCGAAGACCCGTTGGGCGCGGGCGGCGCCGGGGTCGCTGGCGGGATCGATCACGTAGGGTTTCCAGTAGCCGATCGTCTGCTGTGGCTGTTGTTCTGGCATGTGTTCTGGCAGGGCCAGGCTGGTGGTGCTCCACAGCAGGGCAATACTGGCGAGGCAGCGGGCCGCGTGTCGGGTGTACTGACTTGGCGATGTGGATGTGGGCATAAGGTAATGTGACGTGAAATTCAGGCGTATTTGAAATTTATTTTGTCTCCGCTAGTGGTCGCGATCGTGGTCGGGTCCGTGTTCGGAAATAATTTTCAAATACGCCTGATGTTGGTGTCAGCTTGAACATAACCCATGCACATTCACTGGCCAAGCCCGTGACACAGGGCAGGCCCATTGGGACACAAGCCGGTTACCGACCAACAGGAGAAGCAATAATGTTCAATCAAATCCGTTTTCAAAAAATCCGTCATGCCGGGCATCTCGGTGTGGCATTGGCCCTGATATTGGGCGCCAGCATGCTTGTCACTGGCTGCTCCGGTTCGGGTGACAGTAGCGGCACGACCTCAGCGGGAAGTAATTTGCTGGCGTTGAACCTGCCGGACAGCCTTACCGGGGGTACCGCCGCCGGGGGTGCTGTCATCAATAGTCCGCGCAGTTTTGTGCCGCGCGCAATGAGTGTCGCCAAATCGAGCAATGGCACGGGCGAGCCCTGTTTTTTTAGTGGCGTGGAAGACGATGATGTATTTCGCAATGGCTATCGCATGAGCAAGTTTATGATTTCCGCCATCGCCACCTGGACCTGTCTGGCGGACACGATAATCGATTTGTCAGACGTTGTGGTGCACGACGGCACAATCCAGGAAAGTGATAACGACACCACGGCGGCAAACTACAAGGCCGACGAACCCACACACTATAGTGTGACCGAAGATTCGGCCACACAGACCACGGTGCGTTTGTATTATGGCTATGATCGTGTGACGCCACCCACCAGTGGTGATAGCCCGGACTTTTTCCTCTCCTGGGATGAGGCTGCCAACGGTGATATCACAGGGCGCATGGTGGTCAATGCGGGGATGATTGATCCGGCGAATCGCGATCCTGAAGACCCCACCAGTATGCGCATCGATTTCAATTACACCGACAGCGCCAAGCTGGCCGACATGTTCCTGCGTTTCGACAGCGGTAATCCATGGGCCGACGGGCTGCGTATCGAGGTGACGAAAGACCTGACCGTCAGTCCGCTGGGACAGGTGTACACGGCGCGTGGCCTGATGGAAATGAAGGCGCAATTTGCGCCGGTGGCTGGTATTTCCGAGTTGCCGCAGCTGCGCATGTACACTGTTGCCGATCGCCTGGGTGAAGGCGCCGCCGTGGCAGAGTTTGTCGATGTGAGCCTGCCGCTGGAAATCGACGCCGTGAGCGGTGACCACCTGGGTAACTACCTCTTCGACAAGACCGACATCTATTTCTTCGATGCCGATCAGAACAGCGCAACACCCTGGGACTGGATCGATAAAACCGTCACCGATTCACAGTACCGTGGTGGCCGCAACCTGGTGACCATGAGCACGACGGACATTATTGCCTTTCTTGGCCTGAGTCCCAGTTATTTTTCCGGAACGGAATGCGCCAACGTGGGTGATGACTGTACGGCAATGCTCAATGCGGTCTTTGCCGATGGCTTTGCCGGTCAGGAGCAGAACCAGGGATCGGATCCCATGGATTGGCGCAGCACGGCGATAACCAGCCCGGACTATCTGCTTAGCGTGTATCCCAATGGCGCTGACTGGGTGGGGGCATTCGATATGAGTTTTAATCCCTAACTGTAATTGGTTGTTACAACGCCCGCTCCGTTTTCGGGGTGGGCGTTTTTATGTGAGTGGGGAAATATTCAGGTAGTATTCAATAGGCTGGCTGGAAGCGCCTGGCGCCGCCGGGTCCGGATAAAAAGGCACGATGCTGAGGCAGCCTCCCGGCAATCGCCGTTTAAGAGTGTCAATATTTTCGCTTGCACAGTTCAAATCAGGAGATAGGCTGTTGCCAATCCAGGCGAGAGGTTGCAGGCCGTGAGCGGCAATGCTGTCCGCGGTCAGCAGTGCATGATTCAGACAACCGAGTCGCAGACCCACCACAGTGATGACGGGGAGGCCAAGTGCCGTGGCAAGATCGGCCATTGTCTCGGTATCATTCAAAGGGACTTTCCAGCCACCCGCTCCTTCAACAATCACCACCTCGGCCTGTGATGCAATTTTCTGGTAGGCATCCACAATGGGTTCGATGTGCATCGTGGTGTTGTTTTGTGCCGCAGCAATATGCGGTGCAATGGGCGCTGCAAAGGCGTAGGGATTAACAAGCTCGTAGGGCAGTTCGATACTGGCCTGTTGCTGAAGCTGCAGGGCATCGTGGTTACGCAGGCCATTTTTGGTTTGACGGCATCCGGCTGAAACCGGCTTCATCGCGGCGACGGTCAGCCCTTTATGTTGCAGGGCACGCATCAGGGCCAGCGCGATGGTGGTCTTGCCCACATCGGTGTCCGTGCCGGTAATGAAAAATCCCTTGCCCATTAGCGGCGTACGCCGGGGTTGAGTACGTTGACGGGTGGATCAACCGCGATCTCATTTTTACTAATACCAGCTGCCCAGGCGTGGCCGTACACCACCTCGTAACTGGCGGGCAGCAGGCCGTCGACGCGGAAGGTCTCGTAGGCGGCCAGCATGTTCTGCACGCGGCTCTTGCCGGTGAGGCTGTGGCGCCGGTCGCTGGCCACGTTGTGCGCGCCCAGGGTCTTGAGTTCGCGCATCAATTGATAGGCGTCGGCATAGGTGAGGGTAAAGTGTTCCACGTCCATTACCGGGTCGGCGAGGCCGGCGCGCAACAGGGCGTCGCCGATGTGGTGCATGTCGATGAACGGG
>Ga0256832_1000300_pt1 | contig 31029 bp, 30 predicted proteins | sample 134614metaG_FD_190534 | JGI IMG/M metagenome (GOLD analysis project Ga0256832, IMG submission 190534) | Hydrothermal vent microbial communities from Lau Basin, Pacific Ocean - 134-614 | ecosystem: Environmental > Aquatic > Marine > Hydrothermal vents | place: Pacific Ocean: Lau Basin | collected...
GGGATGAAAATTCCATTCCGTGGGCGCCAGTATGCGGTACTGCCTGATTCGCCGGTCTTCGATCAACACCAGCTGAATCAGGCGCCCCCGGGCGGCTTCCGCCTGCCCCAGGCCCAGCCCGGCCCAGCTGGGGCAATGGAGAGAAGGCGGCGGTTCAGCCGAGAGTATTTGTAGATCCATGCATAGTCGAGCCACTTCCACCAGCCGCGCGGCAAGGCGCGGCAGCAGGCCCTTTCCCCAGCGTTGCTGTAGCGCCTGAATCAGGGGGCCCTGCTGGCGGGTCAGGGCAGTGGTTTCCCGGGGCTCTCCCCGCCACAGGGGCGCCTCGACAAAGGCTGCATCAGCAAAACTGTCCGCCAGCTCACAAGCTTCCATGGACGGCAGGGATGCCACAGCGTCGTTTCCCACGCCCGCCCAGCTCCGCTCCAGAACCAGCCGCAACAGGCGGGCGGCAACTGTGGGCGTATTCGCGCTCCAAGCTTCCAGGGCGGCAACATCCATGCCTTCCAGCCAGGCGGAGGGAAGCTGTCCAAACAGTTTCGCTTCCAGCAGCTCCGCCAGCTTCTCAGTGAGTAGCTGCCAGCTTCCGTCATCCATCCCGCCGGGATCGGCGCCGGGGGAGAACAGGTTCTGCCCGGGGTCCAGCACCCCGGACAGGGCGCCCTGCAGGCGGATCACCTGCTGCATGGTTGCCCGGCCTGGCTCTTCCCCCAGGCGTTTCGGCCAGTCCAGGAATATCCGCCACAGGTGCTCGCGCAGTGCTTCCAGCTTCACCAGCAGGTCGCGGCGGCGGGTGGCGGCGGCTGTCTCGGCAATGCCCAGGGCCTGCTCACAGGCGCGCACCCCGGCACAGGACTGGGCCGTGGCACAAACGCTGAACAACAGCGGCAGCAAGGCCAGGGCCTCTTCCACGGGCTTGCCTTCCAGTACCCGGGAGGCATGGACCGGGCGGCTGGAAACCATGATCACATCTTGCACGGCATCATCCGCTAGCCGCAGGTCGATACGGATGCCGCCTTCCATGCTCATGGATCAGTTTTCCGTCACCAGCAAATCCGGCAACACGGGCTCCGGCGTATCCGCATGTCCAGGATTCCCCCTGGGGATATGCTCCGGCAGGGGCACCAGGGCGGCGTCCGGCGATTCCAGCACGGCTTCCCGGTAAACCCGGGCCGCGGCCTGTTCTTCCCCCAGGGCATCGAGGAGCCGCCCCAGTTCCCGGCGGGCGGGGAGGCCCGCGCCGTTGGCAATGGCGGCTTCCAGGTAGCTGCGCGCCTTTCCCCAGAGACGATCGCGCAGACTCAGGCGCCCCAGGGTGAGCAGCAGCACGGGGTCAAGCTCCCGTCCCTTCAGCCAGTTTTCCGCCCGGGTGAGGGCCGCGGCGGGATCATCCAGGTCCAGGAGGCCGTAAAGGGCCACGGCCTCCTCCTGCCAGTGCTTTTTCAGCAGGCCGCGCAACAGGCTGTCGGCTTCCTCGTCGCGCTGACGCTGGTGCAGAAGGCGGGCATGAAGAACCACCATGTCGGGCGCCTGCTGCAAGGCACGGGGCATCTGCTGCCAGACGGTGTCCAGGCGACTGGGCTCCATGGCGCCGGCGGCGGTTTCCAGCAGGGCCCGCCAGACCCGGCCTTCCAGGGCATCCAGCTCGGCGGGGCTGGCGGTCTTCGCCTTGCGCAGCTCCGGCAGCAGCTGGCGCAGCTGCTCCCAGTCACCCAGCTGCTCGTACAGACTGGCCAGCAGGCGCAATACATGGGTGTGGCGGGGCGCCGCCTCGCGCAGGTGCTTGAGGGTGGCCAAAGCCTGCTCGAACTGCTGGTGAGCCAGTTGCAGCTCTGCCTGGGTCAGGCCCACGGCCACGTCCGCCGTGGGCATGTGGTGATGGGCCAGGCGGATATAGGCGTCCCGCCGCTCATGGGCTCCCTGGCGCTGGGCGGCGCGGGCGGCGGCCAGATAGTTGAGCAGAGGCGTATCGGAAAGCTCGGCGTTCCGGGTAAGCAGCCTTTCCGCCTTGTCCCAGTGGCCTTCGGCAAACTCCAGCAGGCCCCGGGTCAGGTGCCGCCGGGCCAGACGCCGCTGCCGTCGCGCCCGCCAGGCGGCCAGGCGGCCGGGCACATGAAAAAGCCCCAGGAGGAAACGCATGAAATAGTAGAGCAGCCCCAAAATCACGGCGGCAAGGAGCACCAGCATGGCCAGGCTGGTTTCCAGGGACCAGTTGCCCCAGGCCAGGAAGGCATAACCGGCATCCCGGTCGATGACCCAGGCGGCCAGGCCGCCCAGAATGAGAAACAGACTGGCCTGGAGCAGCAGCTTCATGGGGCCTCTCCGGGGGCGGATGCCAGCTGCTGACGGGCGCGCAGGGAATCCAGCAGGGGCTTGAGATCCGGCAGGGGCGGACGCAGTTCCACTTGCCGGAGCGCCTGGATATCCGCCAGCAGTCCTGCCGCCGCCGGATCATCCGCGCGGAAATACTGCTGCACGGACCGCGCCAGGCGGGCCAGGCTGTCGCGGTAGAGTTCCTGGTCTTCCTGCACCACCGCCAGGCGCGCCGTTTCAAGGATGAGTTCGAGGTTCTGGCGCAACAGGCCCTCCTGGCCGCTGAGCACCAGCTTCCGTACCGGCTGGTCATGATGGCGCAGGCGCAGGCTTTCCTTCAGGCCCTGCAGCAGATCACGCCCCAGGTTCTCCAGCTTGTGTTCGCCGCCGGAAGGCGACGGTTCAGCGGTGGGGGGGGGCATGGCGGCAACCGCGTCCCGGGCCACCACCCGGGGCTTCAGCGCCGCAATGCCGGGCTTGAGGGCGTCAAGGCGATTCAGCAGGGCCCGGCGGTCGCCGTCGGCCAGCTTTTCCAGGGACGCGATCTCTCTGGCGATATCCTGGCGCAGCACCGCCCATTCCTCGTCACCCGTGTCCGCCAGGCGCCGGTCCGCCTCGCGCAGGGCGGCCAGGGCGGTGACCCTGTCGCCCATGAGCTGCAGGCGACGCTGGGCGATGTCCACCAGATATTCGGCTTCGGCCACCATCCAGCGCTTGTCGGGCTTGCCCAGGCGCTTGCGCAGATCGGCGATGGTGGCGCGCAGCTCCACTTCCCGCTGCTCCATGCGGCTGCGCTCGGCGGCCATGAGGCGGGCCTGTTCTTCCAAGGCCTGGCGGGTTTCTCCAAGCCCGGCTTCCAGCTGGGCCACGGGGTTCAGGGCGGTAATACGCTGCTGCTGGGCGGCCAGGGCCTTTTGCGCCTGTTCCAGGCTGGCCTGCAGTTCCTGCTGCACCTGGGCCGCGGCCCGGGTTTTGGCGCTCATCTGCTGCAAATCAGCGCGCATCTGCTGCCACCAGTAATAGCCGGCCCCCAGCCCCCCGGCAGTGAGCAGCACCGCCAGCAGGGCCAGAACCAGGGGCAGGCGGGAAGGCCGGAGATTCTGCAGCTCCTGCTCCGCGGCCATGTCGATGACCACCGTGGGGCGCTCAGTCCCTTTGGTCATGGTGCATCCTCCGGTTGATGGTATCCACGGTCTTGGCCACCACCATGTCAGAGGTGACGTTCAGGGAGGTGCGCGCCATGTCCAGAATGCGGTCCACCACCACGATGAGGGCCATGTATTCGATGGGCAGGCCCGCCTGGTTGAGAATCACCACCATCATCACCAGGGAAGCCGAAGGCAGGGCCGCCACCCCCACGCTCAGGGCCACCACGGTGAAGCCCAGAATCATCTGATCGCCAAAGCTCATGTCCACCCCGGCCAGGTTGGCGATGTAGAGCACCGCAATGGTGAGGTAAGCCGCCGTGCCATCCATGGACACCGTGGCCCCCAGGGGCAGAACGAAGCTGGCAGTGTCCCGGGCCACGCCGCCTTTCTCCACAGCCACGCGCATGCTCACGGGCAGGGTGGCGGCACTGGAAGCAGTGGAAAAGGCCATCAGGGGCACTTCCTTGATCCGGTTGAGATAACGATAGGGATTGATGCGCGCGAACAGAGCCATTACCGCCGGCAGGGTCAGCAGGCCATGCAGCAACAGCACCCCCAGCACCAGCAGGATGTATTTCCACAAATCGATGATGGTCTGCACGCCCTGGTCCGCCACCACGTAGCTGATGAGGCTGAACACCCCCAGGGGGGTGAACAGAATCACCCAGCGGGCCAGCTTTAGCATGGCTTCGCTGATGCCGGTGAACACATCCAGCATGGCGGAATGGTGCTGTTCTTCCAGGTACAGGCTGGCGATGCCAAAGAGGATAGCGAACACGATGACCTGCATCATGGAGCCCGTGGCCAGGGCGTTGAAGATGTTGGTGGGAATGAAGCTCAGCAGCATGGCCCCCAGGGAAAAGGGCGCCACGTCCCTGGCCTTTTCATAGCTCAGGCCCTCGGCGCTCACCGCATCGCCAATGGGAAAGACATTCATGGCGACGATGGCCAGCAGCACCGCCAGGGCCGTGGTGAGCACGTAGAGGCCAATGGTCTTGAGGCCGATGCGCCGCAGTTGCTCCAAACCGCCCAGGCCGGAAATGGCCACATAGATGGAGGCAAACACCAGGGGCACCACCAGCATCTTGAGGAATGCCACGAAAGCCTTGCCCAGGGCTTTCTGGGCCAGAGCCCATTCCGGCAAAAACATGCCGAACAGTATGCCCAGCACGATGCCGATCACCACCAGGCGGTTGGTGGCCTGCTCGCTGGTCAGATAACGCCAGAATGCGCTCATGTGTTCTCTTCCCGGATTTCACACAAGGTCTGGAGAATACCACGATCTCCGGCCTGTTCCGTCACCCAGATTTCCCGGCAACCCTGGTCGTAGGCATGTTCCGCCGTGCGCTCACTGAGCACCACCAGGGGCGTCTGCCGCAGCAGGGCCGCGCCTTCCTCCCCCAGCAGCTTCAGCAGGTTGTCCAGCATTTCGGAACTGGTGACGGTAACCGCGTCCACCAGCCTGTTCCAGCCTTTCACCAGGTTGGAGGCGCCACGCCGGGGAAGACGCCGTTCGTAGACTTCCGCGTAATGCACCTCCGCGCCCCGGGCCAGCAGTTCGGTTCGGAGCTTCTCCCGCCCGCCCCGGCCGCGCAGGATGATGACCTTGCGGCCCCGCATGTCCCGCAGCTCGGGCAGGGCCAGCAGGCCCTCGGTATCGAAACGGTCGCGGGGCACCAGGGTGGCGGGCAGACCGTATTCCTCCAGCCGCCGGGCCGTGCCTTCGCCAATGGCGGCCACGGGCAGGTCCAGGGGCAGCTCCTCCGGCAACAGGGGAAAGGCATGGGTGACGGCATTGGCGCTGATGAAAATGAGCAGATCGGCGCCGGCGGCATCCGCCAGTACCTGCCGCGCCTCATCCGTGTCCAGGGAGACGATCTCCATGGCCGGGAAGCGCACCGGGCGGCCATGGGCCTTTTCGATGAGGGCGCACAGCCCTTCCGCCTGGGCCTGGGGCCGGGTCACCAGCACGCTCATGCCCCCAAGATCGCAACTCATCTATTTCTCATACAACGCCCGCAGTATGTCGCCGGCGCCGGCCTCGAGAAGCCGCTCTGCCAGGGTCACGCCCAGGGACTCCGCCTGTTCCCGGGGGCCGCGAATCTCGTCCCTGACGACGGTCCCGCCGTCCACGCTGCCCACCAGGCCCCGCAGCCAAAGCTCATCCCCTTCGAGGATGGCATGACCGGCAATGGGTACCTGGCAGCCACCTTCCAAACGGTTGTTCATGGCCCGCTCCGCCAGCACCCGGCTGGCAGTGTCAGCGTCATGCAGGGGCGCAATGAGACGGTTCACCCGCTCGTCATCTGCCCGGCATTCAATGCCCACGGCCCCCTGGCCGATGGCGGGCAGGCTCTGCTCCGGCTCGATGAAGGCACGGATACGGTCTCCGAACTCCAGGCGGATGAGGCCCGCGGCGGCCAGGATGATGGCGTCGTACTCGCCTTCATCCAGCTTGCGCAGGCGGGTGTTCACGTTGCCGCGCAGGGGCAGCAGCTTAAGGTCCGGGCGGCGGGCCAGAAGCTGGCACTGGCGGCGCAGGCTGGAAGTGCCTACCCTCGCGCCCCGGGGCAGCTCATCCAGGCTGGCGTATTCATTGGAAACGAAAGCATCGCGGGGATCCTCCCGTTCCATGATGACGGGCAGGTGCAGACCCTCCGGCAGCTCCACGGGCACATCCTTCATGGAATGCACGGCGATATCGGCGCTGCCGTCGAGCATGCCCTGCTCCAGTTCTTTGACGAACAGGCCCTTTCCGCCGATTTTGGCCAGGGGCGTGTCCAGGATCTTGTCTCCCTGGGTGCTCATGCCCAATAGTTCCACCCGGATGCCGGGATGGGCCGCCCTGAGGGCGGCGGCGACATGCTCCGCCTGCCACATGGCCAGGGGGGATTTACGGGTGGCGATACGGATCAGGTCTGTGCTCATGGACAGGGAAAGGGGGTTGCAAGAAAGAGAAGCCCCAGTATGCCAAAAAACAGCTGGGGCATACAGAACATATGGCGGCACCAATCAGGGTTCAGGCCAGCTCCTCCTTCTCCACGACAGGCTGGGAAGAACAGGCCACCCGGTTCCTGCCGGCATCCTTGGCGTCGTACAAGGCCTGGTCCGCGAGAAACAGCAGGTATTCCGGTGCGTGATATTCATCGGGTACCAGGCTGGCGACTCCACAGCTCACCGTCGGATGCACGGCAACCCTCCCCGGGGAATGAGGCAGACTGATATCCAGCCGGGCCACATCCTCGCGCAAGTCCTCGGCGATTTTGCAGGCGCGTTCCGCACCGCAGCCGGGCAGCAGCAGGGCAAACTCCTCCCCTCCCAGCCTGGCCACCATCTCACCCGCCCGGCGGCCATGCTCCTGCAGCACCTGCGCCAGCTGTTTCAGGCACTGATCCCCGGACTGATGCCCAAAACGGTCATTGATGACCTTGAAATAATCCACGTCGATCATCACCAGGGCCAGATATTCCCGCCGGCGACGGGCGCGCCGCCATTCCTCCTGGAGCCGGGCAAAGAACTGGCGCCGGTTCGCCAGCCCCGTTAGCTCATCCGTAAGGGCCTGCTTTTTCAGGCGCTGGTTGGCATCCTGGAGCTCCCTGTTGAGAACCCCCAAGCGCTGGCGTTCACGGCGCAGCTGCTGTTGCAGGAGAAATCCCCGTCGGCTGTCGTACTCCATGGTGTAGCTGGCCACCATGCCCATGATATTGGTGGACACACAAAAGAAATTGCCGGCAATCAGGTCCCAGCGGCTGGCATCCCCCCACCAGAGATTGGCCAGGTTGTAGGCAAGCAGGCCCATCCAGTTGCTGGCCGCCGCCCACACGAAACGCAGGCGTGCCACGGTATAACCGTACAGGGCAATGAGCATCAGCCCCGCCACGTAGACATCGTTCATCTCCGCGGGAATCACCACCGTCATGGCCGCCACCGCCAGGTTACCCAGAAGCAGCGCCAAGGCCATGAGCTGCTGGCCGTAACGCCAGTAATAGCGCCCTGAAAGCAGCAGCAGGATGGCCAGTAAGGGCAGGAAGGCGAACACATAGCGAATGGCCCATAGCTGTTGCACCAACTGGGGATAGAGCAGCCAGTCCAGCACGCCGAAAAAGCAGAACAGCAACAGGGCCAGCCCCATGGCAAGCAGGTTCTGGGAATGGAAGCGCCGACCGTAGCTGGCGCGGAAGGCCCTTTCCATGCGCGGATCTTGGAAGGACAGCGTGATCAGGTTAACATTCAGCAATTCTTTGGCCCGATTTCATGATGTGCGGAGCAGGAACAAGGGATTGCCCCGCATGCGGGCTCAGCGCCCCAAATTCATGCCCGTACAAGTATATACGCATTCCCGGAACCAGGCGGCTCATCCCCCTGCCCGGGCAATGCCTTCCGCCATCCGCGCAACGACAAGACCCATCCAGATACCATGAACAAACTACTGAACGCATCGCCGGCACAAACCGCAGGCCTGCACGATTTTGAGGAAGTCGTTATTGAGGCATCCAACGCCCTGCCCGTGCTGGTGGATTTCTGGGCGGACTGGTGCGCCCCCTGTCACGCCATCGCCCCTCACTTGCAACGGGTGATGGAGGAAATGGCCGACCGGGTTCAGCTGGTCAAGGTGGAGGTGGACGACGGCGAAAACATGAAGCTCGCCGGCCGCTACAAACTGCGAGGCTTTCCCACCATCATGCTGTTCGTTGAAGGCAGGGAAGTGGCGCGCTTTGCCGGCAACCGCGCCAGCCACTGGATTAGGGACTGGCTGGATCAGCACCTCCCGGCCTGAACCGGGAGAAAATCACAACCTGCACCCTGGACTTGGCGCTAGTCCGAATATTTCACCCGGGAACGCGATGATCGTGCCGGGATCGGCGTTCAGGTGCGGATTTGCAAAGGGGTCGGAGTCAAATTCCACCCAAACTGTTACATGAAACAGGGTCAAACTGTTCCATGCCATGGGATCTTCCCAACATCCTCCCCATTTGACTCCGACCCCGCCCATCACCGCAGATGGACGGCGAGACCGGTGCGAGGGCGCGTTCAGCGATGCCCGGTAACATGTTGTACTTTGCTAATATTCCAAAATTCTCCATGAATACACAGTAAGCTGGAATATTTTTCCAGCGACCGGGTGAAATATTCGGGCTAGAATGAAGGCTCACCAGCAGATCCGGGCACAGATCCCGGCGGGAAAACAAGGAAGCCAAATCACATGCCCTGGCTGCAGGCACACCTAGAAGTGGAAAAATCCAGAGCCCCTCTGGTCGAACTGTTGTTCGAGCAGCTGGGCGCCCTCTCGGTTACCCTGGTGGATGCCCGGGACGAGCCCATGCTGGAGCCGCCCCCCGGCGCCATGCCCCTGTGGCAGAACACCAGGGTCACGGGGCTGTTCGACGGCAATACCGACGCGGATCACCTGCGCGCGCGCATCGACGAAGTCCTGGACGAGGAGAACAGCCGCAGCCTCACCCTGGAGATTCTCGAGGACCAGGCCTGGGAAAGAGCCTGGCTGGAGCATTTCCAGCCCATGCGGTTCGGCGACAACCTGTGGATCTGCCCCACCGGCCGCAACCTGGACCGGCCGGACGCCACGGTGATTCACCTGGACCCCGGCCTGGCCTTCGGCACCGGCACCCACCCCACCACGGCCCTCTGCCTGGAGTGGATAGACGGCGCCGATCTGCGGGACAAGACCGTCATCGACTTCGGTTGCGGCTCGGGCATCCTGGCCATCGCGGCCCTGAAACGCGGCGCGGCCCGGGCTGTGGCCGTGGATCACGACCCCCAGGCTCTCACCGCCACCCGCAGCAACGCCCGGCGCAATGGCGTGCTGGATCGCCTGGAAACCCTGTCTCCCGTGGAATTTCAGCCCCTGGAGGCGGACCTGGTCCTGGCCAACATCCTGGCCAACGTACTCATCGAGCTTGCCCCCCAGGTCAAATCCCTGGTACGGCCCGGCGGCGATCTGGTGCTTTCCGGAATACTTCACCACCAGGCGGAAGACGTGGCCCGGGCCTACCATCCCGACATCGAGATGCGGCCACCCGTGCAGCAGGACGAGTGGATACGGCTGGAGGGCAGGCGCAAGTGAAAGTCCGTTGCCCCCACTGCCAGGTCATCTACAACATCCCCTCTTCCGCCCTGGAAGAAGCCGGATACAAGGTCGTCTGCAGTGAGTGCCACAACGTTTTCAGCATTACAGCTCCAGAAAGGCCTGACAAGCCGGCGGTCGCTGAAAAGGGAGGGAAGGACACACCGGATCGGGAAATGCTGGACCTTCTCAGCGACCTGGAACGCAGCCTGGAGCGCAGGCAGGTGGACAGGCAGCCGGAACAGACGCCTGACAGCGGCTTTCTGGATGATCTCGATATTGCGCCGGAAGAAAACCCCCTGGCGGACACCAAGCCACAGGAAGACGACGAACACCAGGACGCCGCCCCGCCGGAGGAGGACTCCGCCAACAAGCCGCCGGAACCGCCCGCCGGTGACAGTGCCCCGGACCCCTTTGTTTCCGAGCAACCCTCGCATCGCAAGTCCGTCACTGCCCCTGTCGTCCTGCTGACCCTGCTGCTGACCCTGGGCGCGGGAGCGCAGATTGCCTGGCTGCAGAAGGATCACCTGCTGGAGAACCCGCAGGTACGCGGCCTCGCCGAAAAGATCTGCCCTTACCTGGGATGCAGACTGCCCCCGGCAGAACCAATCCAGACTTTCCGCATTCTCGACCGGGTGTTCGAACCCTATATTCCCCATCTCGGTGCTTACCAGCTCAAGCTGCTGCTGCGCAACGATGGCAGAACGGCCCAGCCCCTGCCCGACCTGCAGCTGAGCCTGCTGGACAGGGAACAGGAGGTGATGGCCAGGCGTACAATTGCCGCATCCGCCTACGCAACAAAACTTCCCGGCAAGAATGCTCCCGTGGAACCGGGAAAGACCCTGGAAGTGCATCTTTTGCTCCTGCCGCCCCGGCCCGGCGTTTCCGGGTTCGAGCTCAGGCTCCTTCCCGCCGGCGCATGAAGATCGGCAATATCCATCTCCAGGGCAAGCTGCTCCTCGCCCCCATGGCAGGCATCACGGATTTGCCTTTCCGCAACCTGTGCCGCCGCTTCGGCGCCAGCCTGGCCTTTTCCGAGATGATCAGCGCCGACACCAGCCTCTGGGCCAGCCGCAAGACCCAGACCCGTCTCAACCGGGAAGGAGAGATGCCGCCCATAGCCGTGCAGATCCTGGGCACGGATCCGAACAAGCTGGCGGAAGCCGCCCGCGTCAACGTGGATCTGGGTGCGCAGATCATCGACATCAACATGGGCTGCCCGGCGAAGAAAGTGTGCAAGGTGGCGGCAGGCTCCGCCCTCCTGCGGGACGAAGCCCTGGTGGGCCGAATCCTGGAAGCCGTGGTCAACGCCGTGGACGTGCCCGTGACCCTGAAGATACGCACCGGCTGGGACAGGAACAGCCGCAATGCCCTGAACATCGGCCGCATCGCCGAGGGCAGCGGCATCGCCATGCTGACCATCCATGGCCGCACCCGGGCCTGCAAATTCTCGGGAGAAGCCGAATACGAAACCATTCGGCAGGTAAAACAATCACTTGGCATCCCCGTGGTGGCCAATGGCGATATCGGGGATGAAAAAAAGGCCGAACAGGTGCTGAAATTTACCGGCGCTGACGCTATCATGATAGGCCGCGCTGCGCAGGGCAGGCCGTGGATATTCCGGCACATCGCCCATTACCTCGCAACCGGAGAACAGCTCCCGCAGCCCCGGCCCGCATGGATCGGCGCCCTGCTGCTGGAGCATCTGGAAGCCTTGTACAGTCTCTATGGCGCCCGGCACGGGGTACGCATCGCGCGCAAGCACATCGCCTGGTACAGCAGGCAGATGCGGGGGGCCGCAGAATTCCGGCAGGAAATCAACAAGATGGAAAGCACCCGGGATCAGCAGCAGCTGGTCAGACGCTTTTTTGTCGACGGGAGCAAGGGGGAAAAGGCAGCATGAGTTTCGAAGACACGGGCCGCAGCATGAAGAGCGACGCACTGGTGGTGGGCAAGGAAAGCCGCGAGGACTCCCTCGCAGACTGTGTACGGGACGCATTGAACAGCTATTTCTCTCACCTGGACGGCCATTCGGCCAGCGGCCTGTACCAGATGGTCATGGAAGAAGTGGAACGCCCCCTGTTCCAGACGGTGATGGAATATACCGGCGGCAACCAGACCCGCGCCGCCACCCTGCTGGGCATCAGCCGCAGCACCCTGCGCAAGAAACTGGCCCGCTTCGAAATCGACTGATTTTCCACCTTTTTTCCAGGTTTCTTTTCTCCAAACACCCTTTCAGGAAATCCCGACATGACTGCAATCACCCGCGCGCTCCTCAGCGTATCCGACAAAGAAGGCATTGTGGAATTCGCCCAGGGCCTGAGCCAGGCCGGGGTGGAAATCCTCTCCACCGGCGGCACCGCGAAACTCCTGGCCGACAACGGCGTTCCCGTCATCGAGGTCAGCGACTACACCGGCTTTCCGGAAATGATGGACGGTCGGGTGAAAACCCTGCATCCCAGGATCCACGGCGGCATCCTCGGGCGCCGGGGCACGGACGACGCAGTGATGGAAGAACACGGCATCGGGCCCATCGACCTGGTGGCAGTGAATCTCTACCCCTTCGAGAAGACCGTGGCCAACCCGGACTGCGACCTGGCCACGGCCATAGAGAACATCGACATCGGCGGCCCCACCATGATCCGTGCCGCCGCCAAGAATCACAAGGACGTGGCCGTGGTGGTGGACCCCGCCGACTACGCCCTCATCCTCTCCGAGATGAAGAACAACGGCAACGCCCTGAGCGACGACCTGCGCTTCCGTCTGGCGGTCAAGACCTTCGAACACACCGCCCGCTATGACGGGGCCATTGCCAACTACCTGGGCGCCATGGCCAGCGACGGCACCAAGCAGGACTTCCCCAACACCATCAACCTTCAGTACCGCCAGGTGCAGACCATGCGCTACGGGGAGAACCCCCATCAGAAGGCGGCCTTCTTCCGCGAGGACGACGTTCAGGAAGCCTGCATCGCCACCGCCCGCCAGCTCCAGGGCAAGGAATTGTCCTACAACAACATCGGCGACACGGACGCCGCCCTGGAATGCGTCAAGCAGTTCAGCGAAGGCCCGGCCTGCGTCATCGTCAAGCACGCCAACCCCTGCGGCGTGGCCATCGGCGACAGCCTGCTGGAAGCCTACGACCGGGCCTATGCCACGGATCCCGAATCCGCCTTCGGCGGCATCATTGCCTTCAACGGCGAACTGGACGCCGAAACCGCCCAGGCCATCGTGGACCGCCAGTTCGTGGAAGTCATCATCGCCCCGGAAGTCTCCCCCGAAGCCGCCGAGGTAGTGGCGGCCAAAAAGAACGTACGCCTGCTGGCCTGCGGCCAGTGGCCGGAGAATCCTGCGCAACGCCTTGATTTCAAACGCGTAAACGGTGGCCTCCTGGTTCAGGACGCAGACCTGTCCCTGTACAACGAGCTGAAGGTGGTCACGGAACGGCAACCCACGGAACAGGAAATGGCCGACCTGCTGTTCACCTGGCGGGTGGCCAAATTCGTAAAATCCAACGCCATCGTCTATGGTAAGAACAACATGACCATAGGCGTGGGCGCCGGTCAGATGAGCCGCGTCAACTCCGCGCGCATCGCCGGCATCAAGGCCGAGCACGCGGGACTGGAGGTACAGGGTTCGGTCATGGCCTCGGATGCCTTCTTCCCCTTCCGCGACGGCATAGACAATGCCGCGGAAGCCGGTATCGCAGCGGTAATCCAGCCCGGCGGCTCCATGCGCGACGAGGAGGTCATCGCCGCCGCCAATGAGCACGGCATGGCCATGGTCTTTACCGGCATGCGTCATTTCCGACACTGAAGGAGAGGCAAACCATGAATATTCTCATCGTAGGTGGTGGAGGCCGGGAACACGCCCTGGCCTGGAAGGCGGCCCAGTCTCCCCTGGCGGACAAGGTCTACGTGGCCCCCGGCAACGCCGGCACGGCGCGGGAAGACAAGGTGGAGAACGTGGACATCGCCGCACACGACCCCAAGGCCCTGCGGGATTTCGCCCTGCAGAAGGACATCGGCCTGACCATCGTCGGCCCGGAACAGCCCCTGGTGGCAGGCATCGTTGACACCTTCACCGCCGCGGGCCTGAAATGCTTCGGCCCCACGAGGCGGGTGGCCCGGCTGGAGGGCTCCAAGGCCTTCGCCAAGGATTTCATGGCCCGGTACGAGATTCCCACCGCGGCTTACGGCACCTTCTCCGATGTGGACGAGGCCCTGGAATACCTGTACAAGATGGGCGCACCCATCGTCATCAAGGCCGACGGTCTGGCGGCGGGCAAGGGAGTTATCCTCGCCCATGACATGAAGACCGCCGAGGACACGGTGCGGGACATGCTTTCCGGCAACGCCTTCGGCGAAGCGGGACACAGGGTGGTCATCGAGGAATTCCTCAACGGCGAGGAAGCCAGCTTCATCGTCATGGCCGACGGCAAGAACGTGCTTACCATGGCCTCCTCCCAGGACCACAAGGCGGCCCTGGACGGCGATACCGGCCCCAACACCGGCGGCATGGGCGCCTACTCACCAGCGCCCGTGGTGAACGAGGACATCCACAAGAAGATACTGGGGCAGATCATTGGGCCCACCATTGCCGGCATGGCCGCCGACGGCACCCCCTACACAGGCTTTCTCTACGCCGGGGTAATGATCGACGCCGAGGGCAATCCGAAAGTCATGGAATTCAACTGCCGCTTCGGCGATCCCGAGACCCAGCCTATCATGATGCGCATGAAGTCCGACCTGGTGGCCCACTGCCTGGCCGCCCTGGAAGGCAAGCTGGACGAGGAAACCGCCGATTGGGACGATCGCGCCGCCCTGGGCGTGGTACTGGCCGCCGGCGGTTATCCCGGCAGCTACGAGACGGGCGACGTCATCGAGGGTCTGCCCGAGGAAGAAGCGGAAGACGTGAAGGTATTCCACGCCGGCACCGTGGAGCAGGACGGCAAGGTACTCACCGCCGGTGGCCGGGTGCTGTGCGTCACCGCCCTGGGGGACAGCGTCACCGACGCCCAGCGCAAGGCCTACGCCCTGGCTGAACAGATTCACTGGAACAACATGCAGTACCGCAAGGACATCGGTTACCGCGCCGTGGCCCGGGAACAGAAGGACAAGGGCTGATACCCCGCCATGGGCGACAGCTGCCGCTGCAACCAGATGGGGGCCAGGCTGATTCTCGGCCTGGCTCTGCTGGTCGTCACCTGGATGGCCCTGACGCCCCTGCCGGAAGTCATCCAGGAAAACATCAACGACAAGCTGGGGCATGCCCTGGTGTTTCTTTTCCTGGCTGCCCTGGCCCATGCCGGCTGGCCCAACAGCGGTTACGGCTGGCGCCACGGCCTGTGGCTCATGGCTTATGGCATCTTCCTGGAATGCGCCCAGTACTTCGTACCCGGACGTTTCTTTTCCGTGGCGGATATGGTGGCCGATGGCATGGGCATTGTCGCCTGGCTGCCCCTGGCCCGCCTGCTTCCCCGCCGCTTCTGCGCCACCGGGCAGGGCACCGCCTGACATGGGCTTCACCGACAAAACCCGCATGCCCACCCCGGATCAGGCCCTGCCGGGCAGGGAAGAACCCATGCCCGTGGCGGAGCGCCATTACGTCCTGGGCACGCCCCTGAAAGGCCCCTTCCCGGAAAACCTGCAGCAGGCCATGTTCGGTCTGGGCTGTTTCTGGGGAGCGGAAAAGCTGTTCTGGCCCTTGCCCGGGGTATACAGCACCGCCGTGGGCTACGCGGGGGGCTATACGCCCAACCCAACCTACCAGGAAGTCTGTACCGGCCGTACGGGCCACAATGAGGTGGTGCGGGTGATCTTCGACCCCTCTATCCTTTCCTATGACGAGCTGCTCAGGCGCTTCTGGGAAGCCCATGATCCCACCCAGGGCATGCGCCAGGGCAACGACAGGGGCACCCAGTACCGCTCAGGCATCTATACTTTCGATACCGACCAGCAGGCCCGGGCGGAAGCCAGCCGGGAGCGCTATCAACAGGAGCTGAGCCACAAGGGCCTGGGCGCCATCACCACAGAAATCCTGCCCGCGCCCAGCTTCTATTTTGCCGAGGACTATCACCAGCAGTACCTCGCCAAGAACCCCGACGGCTACTGCGGCCTGGGGGGGACGGGCGTCTGTCTGCCGCCGGAATGATGACACCCACAACATATCGGCATCCTGTTCCGTAGGTCGGGCTTCAGTCCGACCTACCACAAGCCCCGCCAGGCCGGGTGGGCGCCAATGAGGCCCAGAGCCTCGGCCAGTAGGCTTTTCCCGGGCTCCGTGCGATGCCAGGTGGAAGCCCCGGAAGGATGGGGCAGGGGAATCACCGTTGTCCGCACCCCCCACAATTCCATCTCGAAAGACCGGCCTATGACATCCGTGAGTTTGCTCACGGGCATGAGCCGGCCAATGGCCAGCTTGCCAATGGGAATCACCAGGCGGGGCTGAAGGATGGAAAACTCCTGCTCCAGCCAGGCGGAACAGGCGCCGATCTCCTCTTCGCTGGGCACCCGGTCACCCCCTTTCGGGTTTTTGCCGGGAAAACAGCGGCACACGGCCGCCATGTACACCCTGTCCCTGTAGCTCTCCTCGTCCACCCCCAGGGTCTCGAACCACTTGAACAGGGTCTTGCCCGCCGTCCAGGCAAAGGGCCTGCCCGCCGGGCCTTCCTTTTCTCCCGGCGCCTGGCCGATGGATATCACCGGTGAGGCCACGGGCCGGCCCACCACTACGGGGGGAATCATGTTCTCGCAGCAGCGGCACTCCCTGAGGAGGGCCTGGTGCTCAACTATGGCTTGCATGGAATCTGTCATGCGGGGAAGATAGCAGAAATTCGGTTTCAGTAGAGGAGGCATCATGAAAGCAGTCGTCATGACCGACACCGGCGGCCCGGAAGTACTGAAAATCCAGGAGCTGCCGGACCCCGAACTCACCAGCCCAAGCCAAATCAAGGTCCGCCTGCACACGGCCGGCATCAACCCCATCGATACCAAGCTGCGGGCCCGGGGGCTGTTTTACGGCGCCACCCCGCCGGCCATCCTGGGCTGTGATGGCGCGGGAGAGGTAGTGGAAACCGGCGAACAGGTGACCCGCTTCCAGCCCGGCGACAAGGTCTGGTTCTGCCACGGCGGCCTGGGAAGGGAACAGGGCAACTATGCCCAGTTCACGGTACTGGAGGAAAGCCGGGCGGAGTTCATGCCGGCGCGCATCAATTTCCCGGAAGCCGGCGCCACCCCCCTGGCCCTCATCACCGCTTGGGAGGCCCTGTACGACCGCGGAAGGCTGGAAGAAGGCCAGACAGTGCTCATCCATGCCGGCGCCGGTGGCGTGGGCCATATTGCCGTGCAACTGGCCAAGATAAGGGGCGCCCGGGTCATCACCACCGTCAGCTCCCGGGAAAAGGCGGATTTCGTCCGCGAGCTGGGCGCCGACATCGTGGTCAATTACCGGAAAGACGACCTGGAAAGCATCGTCATGGAACACACGGACGGCCAGGGCGTGGACCTGGTGTTCGATACCGTTGGACCGGAAACCTTCCGCCAGTCCCTGCCCCTGATTCGTGAATACGGCTGCATCGTCACCATTCTCGACCCCGGCGAGGGGCTGGTGACATCAGAAGCGCGCAACCGCAACCTGAGCATCGCCTTCACCTTGATGCTCACCCCTGCGCTCAAGGGCCTGCAGGAGGCCTTGGCGCACCAGGGGGAAATCCTGCGCCTTGGAGGTGAATGGATGAGCGAAGGAAAACTCAGGGTGAAAGTGAGCCGCATGTTCCAGCTGGAAGAAGCCGCCAAGGCGCACCGGCTCATCGAGGAAGGCCATACCCTGGGCAAACTGGTGCTGATGACCGGTTGATTCCCCGTACCGGTAAGCATGAGTCACGCCTGCTCTGGCGCCTTCTGTCCGGCTGTGGGTGATCCACTGGCCGGGCCGGCGCTTGGACTTCTTGTGCGGTCGGGGTCGGAGTCAGATGGGACGGATGTTGGAAAGATCCCATGGCTTGGAACAGTTTGAGCCCGTTCTTGGTAACCATTGGGTGGAATCTGACTCCGACCTCTTTGCAATAATTCAGGCTGGCGCCGGGTATCAGGCCCCCTCGGTTCGGATATGGGTAATCCACTGACTGGCCTGGCGCTTGGACTTCTTGTATTTCAACGCTTTGGAAAAACTGGCGATGGCGCTTTGTTTTTTCCCGCTCTCATACAGAGCCATGCCTTTGAGAAGGTATGCGTCTCCAGGGTGTTTCAGCCCCCCCGCGGCGAGAGCCTTGTTGGACAGGTCGATGACTTTTTTCCAGTTTTCCTTATCCGTGTAAAGCTGGGCCAGGCGCAGGAACAGAACCCCTTTTTCCTGGACTTCGGCCGCCGCCTGCAATTCCCTCAGCGCCTCGTCGGTTTCCTTGGCCCGCATCCAGGCTTCGCCTAGTTTCTGCAGGTTCTTTCCCGTGCGCTGGATGCGCCCCGCTTTCATTTCCGCGTCGAGGATCTTCGCCGCCTTGTAAGGAATGCCCTGCAGCAGATACATATTCACAAGGTTCATCAACTCCCGTTCTTTTTCCAGGAAGCCCTGCTTGTGAGCCAGTTCCAGCACCGCCAGGGCGCGGCGGTTCTTTTTTAGGGTGAAATACACGCCGGAAAGCTGTTTCCAGTATTGCTTCTTGTCCGGCCAGTAGGCCACCATGGTTTCCAGCACCTTGGCCGCCTCGGCGTAATGCTTTTTCTGATAGAGCATGGACAGCAGCAGCTGGTACCAGTTTTCGCGGGGCTTGGAGGCAAGGCTGATGGCCTTCCGAATCTTGGGTATGGCCTTGTCGTAGTTCTTGAGCTGGGCGTAGATGGTGGCGCCGAAAGCATAGCTGTCGGCGGAAGGCTTCTCCGCCTGGGTCAACCACTGTTCATAGGCCCTGGCAGCCGCTTTCCAGTCTGAATCGGCAGCATACAACTGAGCCAGGTTGTAACGCATGCTCTGTTGCACCTGGTCCGGCAGGGCCTCGGTCTTCAACGCTTCGTTGAATGCCTTTATGGCTTTCTTGTACTTTTCCTGGGCCGCATAAGCAAACCCGTAAGTCTGCATAACCACGGCATATTCATAGCCGTTCTTGCGTACCCTGGGCAACAGGCTGTCCAAACGCTTGAGCGCTTCCTTGTACTTGTTCTCCCCCATCAGCTCCTGGATGGTAGTGAGCCGCTTGTAGGTGCGCTCGCTCAGGGTGGCGGCAAAAGCCTGGCCAACCAACAGAAGCCCCACGAGGAACAATGCCTTGAGCGCCTTCATCAGCCGTCCTCCGCCAGTTTGAACTCTATGACCTGCACCGCGCGCCGGGGCACGGGTTTGCCATCCACGACACGGGGCTTGAACTTCCATTTGAGAATGGCTTTCTTGGCCGCCCTGTCGAACAGTCGCCTAGGTTGGGAATCAAGCACTTTTACATCGGTGACCGTTCCCAGTTCAGTCACGGTGAACTCCACCTTCACCCAGCCTTCCTTCCCGGCCAGGGCCGCCTTGCGCGGATAACGGGGAGCGATCTTGACCAAAGGAATCAGGTCGCCATCACCCTGGTTGACGCCGCCCGCTCCCCGGCCCACGCCACCGATGAAGGGGCCACCCGCCACGCCGGAGGTGGACAGGCGCGGCATGTCCATCTGCAAATCGGGCATGGCGACCGTCTCATTCTGTTCCACCTGCAGCTCTGGCGGTGGTGGCGGCGTCTTGGGCAAAGGCGGCTTCTTGGGAATGACGCGCTTCTTGGTGCGAACTTCGGACTCACGCTTGACGCGAACGAAGTCCACCACCGAGTAATCCTTGTTCTTGTTGATGTCCCCCTTGCCCTGGCTGATCATGAAATGCATGGCAAAGAACAGCGCCAGGGAAACCAGGGCCGCCAGCACGATGGCAATGGGAAGACGCAGCCACATGGATATCAGTCCTTAACGGCCGCGATAGAGATATTGGGGATGCCCGCCAGGTGCACCTGGTCCATGACCTGCACCAGCAGCCCGTTCTTGGAATCCTTATCCGCCTGGATGACCACGGAAGCCTCGGGACTTTCCGCCTTCAGGCGCTCGACATTGGCGCGCACGGCACGGATATCCACCCGGCGCTTGTCCATCCAGATTTCATCGTTGGCGGTGATGGCAATGAGGATATTGCCATGCTCCTTGCGCTCTGCCGTATTGGCGCTGGGACGGTTCACGTCCACGCCGGATTCCTTGATGAAGGAAGTGGTCACGATGAAAAAGATCAGCATGATGAACACGATGTCCATCAGGGGCGTCAGGTCGATCTGGGCTTCATCGTCTTCTTGACAGTATCTGCGTCTCATTTGTTGTTCACCACTTTGGTATCCGATATATGCAGGTTGTCCGCCGCGATCTGGGTCAGGTAGTCCGCATGAAACTTGAGGCGGGCGCTGAAATACAGGCCGGACAGGGCCACCACCATACCCGCCATAGTGGGGATGGTGGCCATGGAGATGCCGGACGCCATGAGGCGGGCATTGCCGCTGCCGGTAATGGCCATGATGTCGAACACCTGCACCATGCCAAATACGGTACCCAGCAGGCCCATGAGGGGGCATAGGGCCACCAGGGTATTGAGCAGGATCAGCCCCCGGTGCAACTGCGCGGAGATACGGGAAATCAATTCATCGCGGATACGGTGCGCGTACCAGCTGTGGTGATCCTTACGCTCATTCCACTGAGCCACGGCCTGCTTCACCAATCCCGGATAGGTCAGGCGCAAAAACCAGTAGCGTTCGATAATGAGTATCCACATGAGAAAAGCCGTGACCAGGATGATCCACAACACCGGCCCGCCAGCCTCCATGAAATCACGGATGCTCTCCAGTACTCCAATCAGCGCGTACTTGATGTTCATTGTTTGCTGTGGAGTTTCTCCGCGTGACGGGCGATGATGCCCGCGCTCTGCTCTTCCAGAACCTGCACCAGGGCCTTGCTGCGCGCCGATACGATGGCATGCAGGAAGGTCAGGGGAATGGCCGCCATCAGGCCCAGCACCGTGGTGATGAGGGCCTGGGAGATACCCCCGGCCATGAGCTTGGGATCGCCGGTGCCGAAGAGGGTGATGGACTGGAAGGTCTGGATCATGCCGGTTACCGTACCCAGCAGACCCAGCAGAGGCGCAATGACCGCCAGAATCTTCAGAATGGACAGGCCTCGCTGCAGCTTGGGCACTTCCTTGACCACAGCCTCGTCCACCTTACGCTCCAGGGTTTCCAGATCCGCGTCCTTGTTGTCATACCAAGACAGCAGCACCCGACCCAGCGGGTTGTTCTTCTTGGGGCTGTCCGCATGCTTGAGCTGGGAACGCACCTTCATGCCAGTAATGCCCAGAGCGATCAGACGATACAGCGCCAGAATGAACCCAAAGATGGCCAACCCGATGATGATGTAGCCCACCTCCTTGCCCTGGGCCACACGCTCCTTGAGATCAGGCGCCTGTACCAGCAGGCTAAGTATGGAGCCGCGGGACGGATCGACGGCCATGGGCACCATGCCGGTGGTGGCTTTCTGCAGGTTCTCGGCCATGGCGGTGTAGCGCCTTGCCGGCTGCCGTGGCAGCACGATGAGCTGCCCCGTCTCTGGAAGGTAGCGGAGGAACTTGCCGTTCGATACGGAGTTGAAAACACCGACCCGCACCACTTCCTGCTTGCTTTCCGTGCCATCCACGGCAACTACCGAATCCTGGTAGCGCACCACCTTGCCCGACTCGGTCATCTCGTGCTGCATCTGGTACCAGAGCTCCTCCAGCTCGGGAATGGAGGGCAGCTTCTTCTCACTGGCCATGCCCACGATCTTGGCACCGCGACCGGGATATTGGGAGGAAACCAGAGAGGCGTCCAGGATGCCCGCCACATCGCCGGCCACCTGGCGCACCACGCCAAAAAGCTCGCCCAGGTTGCCCTGGCGGCGCTCCAGGGTTTCTTCGGCCTCGGCGAGTTTCTTTTCGTTCTCGTCGAACTGCTGCTTGAGTTTTTCACCACGGGCTTTTTCCGCCGCCAGCTTTGCCTTCGCAGCAGCCAACAGCTCGGCCTGCCTGGCCTTGTCCTTGAGGAACTCGGCTTCGCGTTGCTTGTTCAGGCGCGCCTCCTCGGCCTTAGCCTGCTTGACCTGCTTGAGCAGGCTGTCCAGATCGGCCGCCTGTACGGAGGCGCCCGCCAGGAACAGCGCGGTCAACACCAGAATCAGGGATGTGCTCAGCTTCTTCATTGGGCTTTCTCCGGAGCGGGTACGGGCAATTTGATCAGATCAGGCGGCGCCTGCTTGCGGGCGATGCGCAATCCCAGCATGGTAGGTTTGCGATACTCCTCACCCAATACCTGCCAGGCCCGTTTCTTGTTGTCCCAGACCGCCGTCTCTTTCTTGTCCAGGGTCTGGTACATGAAGGTCATGCGGCCAATGCGCAGAAAATCCACGGAGCGCTTCTTGCCGTTGGTGGTCAGATCCCCGGTATAGGCTTCGATGGTGCGCCCATACTCCATCTCCACCTGGTAGGCTTCCATGATACGGCGGTATTTCTCTGAAACCGTCACGTCCGCGCGGTCCAGGAGTTCCTTGAGTTCCTTGACACGCTTGTGGCGTTCGTCCAAAAGAAATGGCACGTCCAGCGCCACGAATTTTTCCAGTGTGTCCACCATGCGCTCCATCAGGGGTATGACGCCCTGGTTGGTGGTATCGATCTCCAGAAGTTGCTGCTCAATGCCGGCCAGTTCCTCATTCTGGGATTTGACGATGCGGGCCACCTGATCGTTGTAACCCTTGAGCGCATCATACTGGCGCATCACCAGTTTGTACTCGGTGAGCATTCGCTCGGTCTGATCGGCGATGCTGTCAATCTTCTTCTGCGAGGCGGCGGCCGCTTTTTCAGCGGACTCCTGTACGCTGACAGCTGATTTGAGCTTTTGTTGATTTCCTGCCGCCTGGGCGCCAGCGCCCAGCACCATACCCAGCGCGGTTGCCAGCAGCAGGGTTTTCGCGTTTCGTACCATAACAGCACCTTGAGTTTGAAGTGATTCGCCGCCAGGACAGCACGGCAGCACGCATCCGGAGAAAAGGCGATTATGCGTTTACCCGGTATGCATGACAAGTAGTAATCTTTGGAAAAAAACAGACCCCGAACAACAAGGTTCGGGGTCTGTTGCCATCAAGCCTGGATCAAGGCGTTTAGAAACGCTGCTTGTAGGTCAGGCTCCACACGCGGCCATCGATGGGATACAGGTCATAGAAATTACGTGCATCATCCACGGAAGTATCGATGGGAGGCTCTTCCTCGAAGGCGTTCTGGATGCCCAGGGTGATGTCACCGTCCCAACCGGCATGGTAGGTGAAGGTGAAGTCATGCTGGGTGTAGCTGTCGATATTGTTGGGTTCTGCATCCATACCGGCAGTCCAGTTGATGATCCAGCCCACGGTGAAGTCCTTGACATCCCAGCGCACGCTGCCCTGAACACGATCCTGGGGCTGCGCCCAGTCGCCAATGATGTCCACCGAATCGCTGATGGGCGATCCCTGGTACAGGTACTCATTGATGTGAGCCCAGGTGAGATGCGGCTTGACCACGCCCCACTCACCGGTGTCCCAGGTGTAGTCGACGTTGATGTCAAAACCGGTAACTTCCCGGGTCGCCACGTTCGCGGTCACATACTTCAGCAAAAGGATGTTGCCGGAGGCGTCACGCACGATCTCGGTACCACTGGGCAGGCCAATGCCGTCACGCTGCATGTTGATGAGGGTCTGAGGACCAATGGTGGAAACGGCGTTTTCCAGATCCACATTGTAGTAGTTGCCTTCCAGCACCAGGTCTTCCACGGGCTCCCAAACAGCGCCCAGGTTCCAGGATTCGGAGGTTTCCGCTTCCAGATCGGGGTTACCACCGGAAAGGGCCGGCACCTGAATGGTGGGACACTGATCCGCTGGCGTACCCGCCAGATCGCACTGGACATAATCCTTGACGAAAGGATAGTCCTCAGCACCCGCCGCATAGAGGTCGATCATGGCCGGAGCCCGGAAGCCCTCACCCCAGCTGGCGCGCAGCATCAGGTTTTCCATGGGCTGCCAGCGCACTTTCAGCTGCGGAGAGGTTTCGCTGCCGAAATCGCTGTAATCGTCGTAACGCAGCGCCGCGGTCAGCTCCAGGGTATCCAGTACCGGGAACAGCAGTTCACCGTACATGGCCCATTGCTGACGGTCGCCGGCGCTGGAACCACCGGAAGAACCGATGACGTTGTAAGCACGGCGCTCGGCATCGTAGATGTCGGCATAGTCCTCGTCACGATACTCATAACCGGCCGCCCAGCCGATGCCACCACCTTGCAGCTCGAAGGGAATCTCACCCGTCAGGTTGATACCCATGTTGAAGTACTTGTTCTCGATATCCCGAGTCACATCATGACGCATGCGGTCCATGGCCGCCAGGTGGGCGGGATCCTGGGAGAACGGGTTGAAAGGATCGTAATTCCCCTCCAGCACTTCCTGGGTTGCCTGGCTGTCCAGGATATAGTTACGACCGACAACGTCGGACTCGTAGAGGTTGTAGCGGGCATAAACGTCATAGTCGACTTCCCAGAGCGTGCCTTTTACACCCAGGGTGGCGTCCCATTGCCAGTTGGTGGCGGTATCGTCCCGGGGGCCGAAAGCAGCGAAACGGTGGCCCAGGAGCAGCAGCTCACCAGGATAGGGATTGGAGGGCGCATCAGGCATGATGGTCAGGAAACCCACCGCCGGCGCGTAACGGCCGAAGGACTGCACCCGGGAAATCATGTTCTGGGCGTAGATGGTCGTGTCGTTGTTGACCTCGTAATCCAGATACAGGAAAGCGTTGCTGCGGTCGATGTCATTGGTCTCGGCAGAGATATCCGCATAGCCGTAGGTACATGCCGTGCCCCAGCCGGGGAACTCGTACACACCGGCATAGATGGTAGTGGCGGGATCACAGCCAGGGGCGGCCTCGATGCTGCCGTCGGTGGTCGCGTGATAGATGGTGTTACCCCAGAGGCTGATACCGGAAGTGGTGAAATAGCTCTGGCCATCCCCATAGTCCACCTTGGACCAATCGCGGTCACGGGACCAGATGATGTCCTTGTTACGCTGTTCCAGGGTGAAAATGTAGTTGCCCTTGCCGTAGGAACCGCCCGCAGCGAAACTTCCGCCTTCGGCATCAGCGCCCGGCTCACTGGGACGCTCAACGGTAGCAGTCAGTTCCACACCCTCGTAGTCCTTGCGCAGGATAATGTTGATTACACCACCGATGGCCTCGGAACCATACACCGCAGAAGCGCTGTCCTTGAGGATTTCGATACGCTCTACTGCCGCCAGGGGCAGGATGTTCAGGTCAACGGCTGAACCACCGGTTACGGGGGAAGCCGGGGCGCGGCGACCATTGATGAGCACCAGGGTGCGCTCGGAACCGAGACCACGCAAGTCCACCAGAGACTGGGACTGGAAGGTGGTGCCGGACAGTTCACGGAAGGAACCGAAACTGTTATACGGGGTCTGACGCAAAACATCGGCGACGGACTGCAGGCCGCTCAACTCAATGTCTTCCCGGGTGATAACGGAGACGGGGCTGGCGCCTTCGATATCGATCTGCTTGATGTGGGAGCCGGTAACTTCTTCTTTTTCAAGCTTGACAGCTTCTTCCTCGGCGCTGGCCATGCCGCTCAGGACCAGGCCCGTGACAACAGCACCGCTGCATGCCAGTCGAATGGCTGTGCTCAAAGTCTTTCGCTTGTTGAACATTACATTTCTCCTAGAGAATTTGGTGTAAAGCAGTGGAGTTTGTTATTGTGACCTCCACCGGCCTTAGCGGGCAGTAAAACACTCGCATACGCGGCATTTTATAGTGGTTTTTTCCACCCTTGCAACAAAATTGCAACACTTGGGCCGAAAAATACCTATCCCGGCCAACAACCCGCAGTAAAACAACAAGAAACCGGCATACAAGCCATTGAAAACACAAACAATAACCAACGGTGTTACAAAAATGATACAGAAGCTCATGATTTCCCTGTTGCTCATGGGGGCGGCCTTCGTCACTTCCGCCGAGGAACTGCCCGTCGAGTATTTCTTCAAGAACTATGAATTTTCCCAGGTCAGCCTGTCTCCGGACGGCAAACACCTGGCCGCCATCGCCCCTGTGGGAGAGAGCCGCAACCTGGTGGTGGTGGACCGAGCCACCATGAAGCCCCTGGCCGTCACCTCCCTCACGCACAGGGACGTGTCCGCCTACCAATGGGCAAACAATGAGCGCCTGCTGTTCTATGTGGAGGAAGACGGCAATGAATCCCTGGCTCTCAACGCCGTGAACATCGACGGCAGCAAGCCCCGGGTGCTGACCAAGGCGGCCAAGGGCATACAGCTCATACCTCGCTACACGCGCATGGTGGACCGGCTCAAGGAAGACGACCGCCATGTCATCGTCAGCAGCAACGAGCGCAAGGCCCAGTTCCCGGATCTGTACATCATGGACATCTACAATGGACGCAAGAAGCGTCTTACCTCCAATCCCGGGGACATCACCGACTGGGGCATGGACTGGAATCACAAGGTGCGCGTGGCCGTGCGGCAGGTTGTGGCCAAGGACAAGTCCGACGCCAGCAGCGAACTGCTCTACCGCGATACCGAGGACGGGCCCTGGAAAGTCCTGGCCACCAGCCATCTTGGCCAGGAAGGCGTGGCACCCGCCGGCTTCACCGCCGACAACAAAGCCTTGTACGTCCTCTCCAATGTCGGACGGGATCGCCTCGCCGTGTACCGCCTGGACCCAGCCACGGGAAAGAAACAACTGGTCTTCGGCCATGACGAAGTGGACGTGGGCGGGCCAAGCTACTCCCCCAGGGATCATCGGGTGCTGGCCATCGGCTATGTTACCGACAAGCCTCAGGTGCATTACCTGGACAAGAAATTTGGTGACATCCAAAAAGCCCTGGACAAGGTACTTCCCGATACCGTCAATCGCATCACCAGCCTCACCGACGATGAGAAAACCGCCGTAGTTCTGGCTTCCAATGACAAGACGCCGGGCACCTATTACCTGCTGGAAACCGAGCCCAAGCTCAAGCTGACCTACCTGGCGCAGATCGCTGACCGCATCAAGCCGGAGCAGATGGCGGACATGAAGCCCATCAGCTACAAGGCCCGGGACGGTCTGCTGATCCACGGTTACCTGACCCTGCCCAAAGGTGCCGAAGACAAGCGCCTGCCCCTCATCGTGCACCCCCATGGCGGCCCCTACGGCCCCCGGGATGTATGGGGATGGAATCCGGAAGTCCAGTTCCTGGCCAACCGGGGCTACGCCGTGCTGCAGATGAACTTCCGCGGCTCCGGCGGTTATGGCAACAAGTTCCAGGTCGGCGCCTGGAAACAATGGGGCCTGCAGATGCAGGACGACATCACCGACGGCGTGAAATGGGCCATCGAGCAAGGCATTGCCGATCCCAAGCGCGTGTGTATCTATGGTGCCAGCTACGGCGGCTACGCGACCATGGCGGGCCTGACCATGACCCCGGAGCTTTACAAGTGCGGTATCAATTACGTAGGCGTGGTGGACCTGTTCATGCTGGAGGAGTGGGACACCAGGCACGACAAGGAAGGCGGCCTGACCGCCTGGTTCCATCAGGCCATCGGAAACCCGGATGACCCCAAGGACAGGGAACGCATGACCAAGACCTCTCCCATCAATCTTCTGGACAAACTGGACGATCCCTTGTTCGTGGTCCATGGCCGGCGTGATCCCCGGGTGGAAATCGCTCAGGCCGAAGAACTCATGGATAAGCTGGACAACCTGGGGAAACCCTATATCAAGCTCATCAAGAAGAAGGAAGGCCATGGTTTCCGCCGCGAGGCCAACAAGCTGGAACTGTACAAGATGATGGACGAGTTTCTGAAGAAGAACCTGTAATCAGACTGACAATACCGCAAACCCCAGCCCGGACATTTCAGGAAACTCCAATCTGAGTCGGAGTTTCCTTCTTGTTCGGGCTTTTTCGTGTTTGGGGGTATTTCATCAGATTGATACGGTATACTTCACAGCATGAGAAACAACGCCAAACATGACATCAAGGTGGACGTGGAAACCGCCTTTGTCCCGGAGCAGTCGCGCCCGGATGCTGGTCGCTATGTGTTCAGCTACACCATCACCATCAGCAACCGCGGCAGCCTTCCCGCCCGCCTGCTGAACCGTCACTGGATCATCACCGACGCCAACGGCAAGGTGGAGGAGATTCGCGGCGAGGGCGTGGTGGGTGAAAAGCCCTACCTGAAGCCGGGACAGTATTATCGCTACAGCAGCGGCGCCGTCCTGGAAACCCCCGTGGGCGCCATGGAGGGGGACTACGAAATGCTGGACGACCAGGGTGAGCGCTTTCTTGCCCCCATCCCCGCCTTTTCCCTGCAGACACCCAACACCGTAAACTGAGAACAGCTAACGAAATGTCCACCTGGGCCATTGGCGACATACAGGGCTGTTATGACGAGCTGCGCGCGCTCCTCGACCGGCTGCGGTTCGACCCGGTGAAGGACCGTCTGTGGTTCGTGGGCGACCTGGTCAACCGTGGGCCCAAATCCCTGGACACCCTGCGTTTCATTTCTTCCCTGGGGGATGGCGCCGTCTGCGTACTGGGCAATCACGACCTTCACCTGCTGGCCCTGGCAGCGGGCAACGAACGCTTCCGCGACAGCGACGACCTGAACCAGGTGCTGGAAGCCCCCGACCGGGAGGAGCTCATCCACTGGCTGCGCCACCGCCCATTGCTGCATCACGACGAGGCGCTGGATTTCACCATGATTCACGCCGGGCTGCCTCCCCAGTGGGACCTGGAAACGGCCATGTCCTGCGCTGCCGAAGTGGAGGCTGTGCTACGCAGCCCGGAACATGTGGAATTCTTCGACAGAATGTACGGCAACAAGCCCAATCGCTGGGACCCGGAACTGCAGGGCATGGACCGCCTGCGTTTCATCACCAACTGTTTTACCCGCCTGCGTTTCGTCACCCGCAAGGGCAAGCTGAAACTCAAGCTCAAAGGCTCGCCCGGCAGCCAGAAGAAGAAATATTTCCCCTGGTTCCTGCATCCACACCGCCGCACCCGAAACCAGCGCATCCTGTTCGGCCACTGGTCCACCCTGGGCTACAGGCACACGGACAACGTCTGGGCCCTGGACACGGGCTGCCTTTGGGGCGGACAGCTCACCGCCCTGCGGCTGGATGCAGAAACACCCGAACCCGTGCACCTTGCCTGTGCGGGCCAGCAGAATCCCAGCGATTTTACCTAGCCCGAACATTTCGCCCGGGAACGCGATGATCGTACCGGGATCGGCGTTCAGGTGCGGATTTGCAAAGGGGTCGGAGTCAAATTCCACCCAAACTGTTACATGGAATGGGATCCTCCCAACATCCTCCCCATTTGACTCCGCCCCCGCCCATCACCGCAAATGGACGGCGAGACCGGTGCGAGGGCGCGTTCAGCGATGCCCGGCAACATTTTGTACTTAAAATTTTCTCCATGAAATACAATAAGCTTGAATATTTTTTCAGCGGCAGGGTGAAACATTGGGGCTAGAAGAAGCCTCCTCCCAAGCGCAAACCGGAGGATGGTGAATGATCTGCACCAGGGTGCCATCGGGATCGCTGCAATAGAAACTCCGTGCGCCATCCCTGTGGGTACGGGGTTCTGTGCGCATGGGCACGCCCTGCTCCCGCAGCCAGCAATACCAGTCGTCCACGTCCTCCGCTCGCTTCAGAAAAATGCCTATGTGATCCAGGCGCTGGGCCTTTTCATCCCTGGGAACATCACCACTCTGGTGCAAGGCCAGATTGTCGCCCCCGGAACTCAGGTAGACACTGGCGTCATCAGGTCGCCATTCCACCTTCATGCCCAGCAGATCCACGTAGAAGCACTCGCAGGCCGCCAGGTCCCGCACATAGAGCGCCACGTGACGCATGCCATAGCCCGGAGCAGGCCGAGGCATCAGTCCAGCTCCACCAGCTCGAAATCGTGGGTGATTTCCGCCGTTTCCCCCAGCATGATGGACGCCGAACAGTATTTTTCAGCACTCAGGCTCACGGCCCGGCCCACGGCCTTATCCGTCAGCCCCCGCCCGCCAACACGAAAGTGCACATGGATGCGGGTGAACACCTTGGGCTCGGTTTCCGCCCGTTCAGCTTCGATCTCCACCTCGCAAAAGCGCACATCCTGGCGGCTTTTCTTCAAGATATGCACCACATCGAACTGGGTGCAGCCACCCATGCCCAGCAGCAGCATCTCCATGGGGCGCACGCCCAGGTTCCGGCCGCCATGATCCTCGGGGCCGTCCATGACCACGACGTGGCCGCTGCCGGACTCTCCCAGCATAAGGGCGCCTTCCACCCATTTGACCCTTGCTTTCATCGTTGTTTCTCTCCGGTATCGCACCAGCCCGGACATTTCACCCGGCCGCTGAGAAAATGTTTCAGCTTATTGAATAGGCGGGGTCGGAGTCAAATGGAAAGGATGTCGGGAAGACCCCATGGCATGGAACAATCTGCTCCCGTTCCTTGTAACCGTTTGGGGGAATTTGACTCCGACCCCTTAGCAAATCCGCACCTGAACACCGGTCCCGGCGGAATTACAGCTTTGCCGCCAGCCCGCTGTCATGGCAGAATGGAAACAAGGAGGATTTACAAAATGAGCAGAGGGTTGCCAACATGAGTATCGTCAAGCCCCCACCGCCGCCGCCTGCCTGGCTGGCGCCGTTTCTTGCGCATTGTCACGTCCACAAGTACCCCGTTCGCAAGGAACTGATGAAACCCGGCGACAAGGCGGATACCTTGCTGTATGTCCTCGACGGCCAGCTGACGGTATTGCTGGAAGATGAAGACGGCAAGGAAATCATTCTCGCCTACGCCAACAAGGGAGAGTTCATCGGCGAGATGGGCATGTTCGTGCCCCAGGCCACTCGCTCGGTCATCATCCGCACCCGCACCCCCTGCGAAATCGCGGAGATCAGCTATGCCCGCATGGAGGCCCTTCTGGAAAATGAGCTGAAGGATCACGCCAAGGATTTCTTTTACGCCGTGGGCAAGCAGCTCTCGGAGCGCCTGTTGAGCACCAGCCGCAAGGTCAGCCACCTGGCTTTCTACGACGTTACCGGAAGAGTGGCCAGCACCCTGCTGGATCTCACCCGGCAGCCTGACGCCATGACCCATCCCGACGGCATGCAGATACGCATCACCCGCCAGGAAATCGGCCGCATCGTGGGCTGTTCCCGGGAAATGGTGGGCCGGGTGCTGAAGAACCTGGAGCAGCAGGGGCTGATCAGCGTTAAAGGCAAGACCATGGTGATCTTCGGCACCCGCTGATTACCCCCCTCCTGTAGGTCGGGTTTCAACCCGACAACGGCGGCTATGATAGAGCAGTGTCGGACTGAAGTCCGACCTACAGGCCGAAAAGCTCGGCAAGGCGGGCACCGGGATCGTCCGCGCGCATAAAGGCCT
>Ga0256832_1000301_pt1 | contig 31000 bp, 25 predicted proteins | sample 134614metaG_FD_190534 | JGI IMG/M metagenome (GOLD analysis project Ga0256832, IMG submission 190534) | Hydrothermal vent microbial communities from Lau Basin, Pacific Ocean - 134-614 | ecosystem: Environmental > Aquatic > Marine > Hydrothermal vents | place: Pacific Ocean: Lau Basin | collected...
AGTTGCGGAACGTCTGAAAATTATTAATGAAGTCACTGACCTGCCGGTGGGTGTCGGGTTTGGAATTAAAAATGCAGAAACGGCTGCGGCCATTGGTAAGGTTTCTGAGGCTGTAGTAGTGGGTAGTGCCCTGGTCAACCTGGTTGAACAGAATGCTCATAATGCTGACGGCAATGAAAAAATTATTAAAGATATCTCTCAGGTTTTATCGTCCATGCGTACTGCGCTGGATGCCTGATTATACACATAATGTAACTGAACAGATTTATTCTGGCTTAAGGTTACTTTGATTTGGAATAGACTATGAATTGGTTTACACGCTTATTACCGTCCATCAGTACGGATGGTGCATCGAAAAAAGGTGTGCCGGAAGGTTTATGGGACAAATGTCCGGCCTGCAGTGCAGTATTGTATCGGGTGGAACTGGAACGCAATCAGGAAGTATGTCCTAAATGTGATCATCATATGCGTATTGGTGCCCGTAAACGTTTAATGAACCTGTTTGATGAGGGTTCAACTACTGAATTATTTGAAAACCTTGAACCGGTGGATGAATTAAAATTTAAGGACTCTAAAAAATATAAGGATAGAATTACAGCTTCCCAGAAGGCAACCGGAGAAAAAGATTCCCTGATTGCCATGGAAGGTAAAATCAATGAGTTTCCACTGGTTGCCGCTGCCTTTGAGTTTAAGTTTATGGGTGGTTCCATGGGCTCAGTGGTCGGTGAAAAATTTGTTCGCTGTGTTAATCACTGCCTGGACAATGATTTACCTTTTGTCTGCTTTTCTGCCAGTGGTGGAGCACGTATGCAGGAAGCCCTGTTTTCTCTTATGCAGATGGCCAAAACCAGTGCCGCGCTGGGTAAACTGCGTCGTCGGGGCCTGCCTTTTATCTCGGTGATGACTGATCCGACTATGGGTGGAGTCTCAGCCAGTTTTGCCATGCTGGGTGATATTAATATGGCCGAACCCAAAGCGCTGATTGGTTTTGCCGGTCCCAGGGTCATTGAACAGACCGTAAGAGAAAAACTTCCGGAAGGTTTTCAGCGCAGTGAATTTCTGCTTGAACATGGTGCTGTAGACATGATTGTTAGCCGCCATGATATGGGTAAAACCCTGGTCAATGTTCTGTCCATGTTAATGAACAAGGGGGGCTGATCCTGCCCTCTGATCCTGCCAGTTTTACCCAACTGCAGCAATGGCTGGACTGGCAGGAAAACCTGCACCCGTCAGAAATTGAGCTGGGGCTGAAACGCCTCAAACAGGTACTTTATCGCCTGTATCCGCAGTTTAGTCAGCCCGAACAACAGACTGTGGTTATGCCTTATACGGTGATCACAATCGCCGGGACCAATGGTAAAGGCTCCACAGTGGCTTTGCTGGAGTCGATATTGACCCAGGCCGGTTATAAGGTCGGCACTTACACTTCCCCTCATCTTCAGCAATACAACGAACGGATCCGCATTAAGCAGGTTCCTGTTGCCGATCAACTGATCTGTGATGCGTTTAGTCGTATCAATAACAGTCGTAATAATGTTTCCCTGACCTATTTTGAATTTGGTACTCTGGCAGCTATCGAAGTTTTTTTCCGGCAGCAATGTGATATTGTTATTCTGGAAGTGGGACTGGGCGGCCGACTGGATGCGGTTAATGCCATAGAACCGGATATTGCCTTTGTTTCTACTGTGGATTTTGATCACCAGGACTGGCTGGGTAATGATCTGGACAGTATTGCCCTGGAGAAAGCCGGTATTTATCGAAACAATAAACCGGCCATTTACGGTGATGAGCCGTTAATTAGCAGTATTGCTGAAAAAGTAGCGGTGGAGGAGCTGGAATTTTACCAGTTTGGTAAGGATTATAACTATCGGCTCAGGGAGCAGCAATGGGACTGGCTGCCTGCTGACAGCAGTTGTTTTGAGCCATACTATAACCTGCCTTTACCTGCTCTGGGCGGTCAGATACAGCTGAAAAATTCTGCCAATGTACTGTTTATTCTGCAGTTAATCCGTTCACAATGGCCTGTGACCCAGGCGGAAATCAAGCGGGGCTTATTCACTGCGACGCTTGCCGGTCGTTTTCAGATCCTTAAAACTGAACCGCTGGTTATTGCAGATGTCGCACATAATGTGCAGGCCACCAGGGTTTTAAGAAAGACTCTGCAGGCACTGTCAGTACCCGGTAAATGGCATATCATTGTGGGCATGCTTAAAGATAAGGATATTGCCAGTGTGCTGCTTGAGCTAAAAACGGTGGCTCAGAGCTGGAGTATTATTGAACTGGATACGCCGCGAGCCATGCCGGCTGAAGCCATTAGAACAATCGTTCAGGAACAACTGGGACAGGATTCAGAAACATATTGTTTTGTAGACTTTAAGCAGGCATATCAGCACTATAATGAGTATAATAATAAGCTGCAAACCAGCGGGGGGTATCAAAACAATCTGCTTGTTTTTGGTTCTTTTTTTACAGTGTCTGAGGCTTTACGGTTTTTTGGTGAATAATATGATTAACGATGGCTATGTTTTAAGAACAGTTTTTAGAGCAGTTTCAAGAGCGGATTTATAAGCGCTATGATTAAAGAACAGACCGATGTTAATATAAAGCAGCGCCTGATTGGTGCTATTGTCCTGGTCTCACTGGGCGTTATTATTATTCCCTTATTGCTCAATAGCGGCAGTGATTCTCAACATGCACTATACTCGCAACAGGCGATCTATGGCAGTAATATCCCGCCGCTGCCGGCTGAACTCAATAAAAAACTGCCTGAAATTGCCCCCATTAAAAATGTACCCTCGCCGGAGGCCGTTGAATCCATACCGGTGGAACGTGTGTCGACGGTTAAAAAGCCGATTAAACAGGTGACCCAGGAAAACCTTAAAGCGGTTACCCGTAAAATTACTATCAGTAGGACAGCAAAACCGGCTAAAGTGGTATCTGCACAAAAGTTCAAACCAGCCAGCAAACCCAAAAGCAAAACAATCAGCCAGGCCTATACCTTACAGATTGCCAGTTTCAGTAATAGCAAAAATGCATTTACTTTGCGTGACAAATTAAGAAAAAAAAGCTTTAAAGCCTATATTGAATCGGTTAAAACCTCAAAGGGTAAAATCTATCGCCTGCGGGTCGGTCCTTATCTGAAGTATGAGCAGTTATTATCCATCCAGAAAAAAATAGAAAAACAGTTCCAGTTAAAGAAAACCATTATTGTTAACTATAAAACCTGAGTATGGTAATATAGCCTGCTTATAAAATGATTGAGAATAATAAGTGTCACTCATCTGGCCTGATTATATTATTATTGTCTTAATTGCCATCTCTACGGTAATTAGCATCGTGCGGGGTTTTGTGCGCGAGTCCATGGCACTGGCCGGCTGGGTGCTGGCTATCTGGGTGAGCCTGATGTACATGCACTCCATGGCTATCTTTATCGGACCTTATCTTAATTTACCACCGTCTATTCTGGCAATGGTGGCCTTTGCTATATTATTTATTATCACCCTGATACTGTCTGCTCTGGTAGGCAATATGATTGGTTCGCTGGTGGACAAAACGGGTCTGTCCGGTACTGATCGGGCCATTGGCATGTTATTCGGCATAGCCCGGGGCATTCTTATTGTCGGGGTGCTGGTACTTCTGGCTGGCTTTACGCTGGTTCCCCAGGATCCCTGGTGGAAGGAATCGATTTTAATTTCTCATTTTCAACAACTCGCAGAGATGATGAAGGCTTACCTGCCGCCGGATCTCGCTGCAAAAATTCATTACTAACTGGGTATAAACATTATGTGTGGCATTATTGGTATTGTTGCAAAGTCCAATGTAAATCAGGATCTTTATGATGGTTTAACCGTATTACAGCATCGCGGTCAGGATGCTGCAGGTATTGTTACCTATGATCATAATCGACTGCATTTGCGTAAGGATAACGGACTGGTCAAAGATGTGTTCAGCTCCATTGATATGCTTCGCTTACAGGGTAAAATGGGGATAGGGCATGTACGTTACCCGACGGCAGGCAGTTCCTCATCAGCAGAAGCCCAGCCACTGTATGTTAATTCACCTTATGGTATTGCTCTGGCCCATAACGGCAATTTAACCAACGCTGAAACACTTAAGGAAGAAATTTATAATGAGGATTTAAGACACCTCAATACCGACTCGGATTCTGAAGTTCTGCTGAATATTTTTGCCCATGAAATTCAGACGCTGCACAAATTAAGAATTAATGAAGAAGATGTCTTCAATGCCATCAACCGGGTACATAAACGCTGTAAAGGCGCCTATGCCAGTGTGGCCATGATCAGCGGTTATGGTATTGTGGGCTTTCGGGATCCCAATGGTATTCGTCCTATTGTCTATGGGAAGCGTGAAACCAGTGAGGGCGTAGAATACTGTATTGCTTCAGAAAGTGTGGCCCTGGATGTACTGGGTTTTGAACTTATTGATGACATTAAACCCGGTGAAGCGGTAGTTATTACCGCCAAAGGTGAAGTTTTTAAACACCAGTGTTTCGATCATCCCAGGTACTCTCCCTGTATTTTTGAACACGTATACTTTGCCCGTCCTGATTCTATTATAGATAATATATCCGTTTACAAGGCTCGCCTGCGTATGGGTGAGAGACTGGCTAAAAAGATTAAGAAAAAATACCCTGATCACGATATAGATGTGGTGATCCCCATCCCTGATACCAGTCGTTCTTCAGCACTTGAACTGGCCAATACCCTGGGTGTGCGCTATCGGGAAGGTTTTATGAAAAACCGTTATATCGGCAGAACATTTATTATGCCCGGACAGAAACAACGAAAAAGCTCAGTCAAACAAAAACTCAATGCTATGGAGCTGGAGTTTAAAAACCGTAATGTTCTGCTGGTGGATGACTCAATTGTTCGGGGTACCACCTCCAGCCAGATTGTTAAAATGGCCAGGGATGCCGGTGCCAGAAAAGTGTATTTTGCATCGGCTTCACCGCCGGTTAAATACCCTAATGTCTATGGTATTGATATGCCTTCGGTTGATGAATTTGTGGCACATGGACGAACCACTGAAGAAATTGCCAGAGAAATTGGTGTTGACTGGCTGATTTATCAGGATCTCAAAGATTTAATCCGCTCCTGTCATAAGGGCAATAAGGAAATAACAGAATTTGACTGTTCTGTTTTTGATGGTAAGTATGTTACCGGTGACATTGATGAAGAGTACCTGGCAGCGGTTGATAAACGGCGTAATGATAATGCCAAACAGCAGAAATATGCCCGGGAAAATGAGATTCTGGGGATCCATAACAGTTAATCAACTGTAATCACTCTAAATTGCTTGAAGAAATGCCCGTATCGACTATTCTTAATAGGTAACTGATATTCTTAGTAACTGCTCAGCGTGTTTAGATTTTGTGCCAGTTCAAGGCATTTACGCACGGAAAATGTGAGCGTATATCAATACGTGACCATTTGAGTACGAAAATAACGTCGAAATGGTGCAAAAGATGAATACGCTGAGTAGTTACTATTCTTATTGAGAAAATAACGAGATAACTCTTGGAAAGAAGAAACCATCATCGAACGCCTGTTAGAGTCGATGCCACAGTCTATAATAAGGATGGGCATTCATGGCCTTTTGTTATAGAAAATGTAGGTTTCGATGGTTTACTACTTAAATGGCAGGAACAACAGCCGATTCCTGATAAACTTCGTATTGGTGAACGCCTGGATGTCTCATTCAGCATAGCTCATGAAACCTCCCCTGAAAATTTTCAACTGGAAGTAAAGATCAATCGTATTCAGGATGACTCCATAGCTGTTGAAATTTTTAATCCTGCCATTAATGCCCTGATAAATCTCAGCAGGGAACAGTTAAAGCAGGGGCTGGACAATAAGCATACTTCACTGGATAAAAATTCCAGACAAATTGTAGAACATATTCAGCAGATCTTTCTTAACCATCTTTCCAAAAATACCGATATTTTCTTCCCTGTTTCCAGGGATTCTCTGTTTGAACAGGCTGAAGCATCCCGGACTAACAGCACTCAACTGCTTTTTTTTGACGCTATAGCCATTATTGATAAAGTTCAATCTAGCCTTAAAATTGACTTTATTAATGCCATTGAAGAACAGTTTAAACTTTGTTGTACAGAAAAAAAGAGTTTTACTGAAAATGAAGGAGAACTGGATTTAATTACGCAGGATGATTTTGAAAACTGGCTGGCGGTTAATGAGATTATTGTTAATACCCAGCCCCATTTTGAAGAACCACTATCTCATATTAAAAAACGTCTGGCCTTTCTTTATGGTATTGATGAAGACAAAATTATAACGAACCCATTCTCACCTGAGATTATTTTTAAAAAGTTCGGTGAAGTGGTCCATAAGTATTTTGAAACTAATGAAATTGCCATTGAATTATATAAGCAATTCGAAAAAGTACTGAATCATCACCTGTTTGAGATCTATAAAGAAATCAATAATATCCTGGTTGATAATAATATCCTGCCCGTTATTGAAAAACAGAAACTAACCATTGTTAAAGCCTCTTCGGAATCAACTGAACCGGTTCAGCAAACATCTTATTATTCTGAGGCTAGTTCCTCTCAGCCTTTTTCTACTCAGCCACAGGGAATTCCGCCAGCTTATTACCAGGCATCCCGTCCGGTAGAATTATTAAGTCCCGAGCTGGCTGAACATAAAACTGAAATAACAACTCTGGACAATAATTTAAACCTGGTTCCGACCTATCAGACCCTGAAGGAATTATTAAGCTTTAAATCAGATAATGAAGCGGTGGACGGCAGCAGTGAATTTTTTGCTTCTGAGGAATACCAGCAGCAATTGCTGCAGCTGGTTGATGATTTAACAGTGGTTCAGAAAAAGCATGAACAGAGTGCACTTAAAAATAAAGATGAACAGTTTGTTGTTGATGCTGAACTGGATAAGCATATAGATAAAGAAAAATACGCCCATGAAATGATCAATGAATATCTCTATACCAGGGATATTATTACCCGTTTATTTAATTTTATCGCATCAGATGAACTATTAACAAAACCAGTAAAAAAATTATTGCTGCTTATGCAGATCCCGCTGTTAAAGGTGGCACTTTTGCATAAGGATGTTTTTGAGTCATGGTCCAATCCTGCACGAATTGTTATTAACCGCCTGGCCATGACAGATTTTGAGGATGAAGAAAATAAATTTTATATTAAGGCAAGAGGTTTTGTTCTTTATATTCTTAAAAACTACCAGAGGGAGTTACAGGTTTTTGAAAAAGTACATGAGGTACTTAATCAGCTACTTAAACTGCAGGCCGAATATTATAATAAAAACATAAATAAACTTATAGATAAGTGGAATGCCCAGCAGATAGTAACCAATGAACTGGCTATACGACTTGCAGATAAAGCGATACCCACTCTTATAGCTGATTTAATCAGTTATCAGTGGATACCGGTTCTGGTGACAACCTATCTGAAAAAAGGCCGGGACTCTGTTGAGTGGACTCAGTATCTGCAGGTTATTGATATGCTTCTGTTAAGTATTGATGAAAATGTGCATGAAGAATTTATTGATAAAGAAACCATTCTGTTTATTTTAAAACAGGGCCTCAAAGAATCTAAGCAATATGATAAAAAATTACTGACAGAGATAGAGAATTATCTTACAGGACGAAAAAGCAGTTCATCAATAACTTTAAATCAGGATTTTATTACTAAACTATTAATCAATGGCTATGCTCTGTCAGATAAAACTGCCATTTTAAAATTAAGCAAACCGGTATCTGATGCACTTACCCAGCATAATAAACACATTGCAAAACGACTTAAGGTTAATGATTACGTTATCTTTAAAAAGAAGAATAACAAGGAGAAACTGCAGTTTATATGGGGTAGTGACAACCAGAATGTATTTGTCTTTGCCGGTAAGTCAGGAACACAGCAGGGCGTATATACCTTATCAGAAGTGGTCTCCATGCTTAATGATGGTCGCCTGTCTCCGACCAAAGAATTTGACCTGCCGCTAATGGAACGCAGTCTGTATGCAGTTCTGGGTGATGTTCATGATGATATGGCTAAAGACTTAAGCCGGGATAAGTTAACTGGTTTAATTAAACGTGTCGAATTTATTCGTATCTTTGATGAGGCCCTGGAAAAAATTAAAACAACAGGTGAAGGCCGGAGTCTGTGTTTTGTTAATATTGATAAATTTAATTTAATTAATGATACATTCGGTTTTGAAGCGGGTGATCAATACCTGGCACAGATTGCTGAGCATATACGTCAGTCAATTGGTGATGAAGTGTTTTTTGCCCGTTATGGTATTGATGAGTTTATTTTTCTGCTGCCGGATGATGATGAACATAAAGCCCATACATTTGCAGAACATTTGCGTAATACTATTCATGACTTTAATTTCACCTGGGAAAATGAAATGCTCAGTCTTGCGGCCAGTATTGGAGTGGTTATGGTTTCTGAATACAATGATGCTAAATTATTCCTGCATGCAGTGTTAATGGCCTCTAAAATTGCCAAGGAAACCGGTGGTAACCGCATCCATATTCTGGAATACGATGCCATTGAGCTTAATCATCGTCAGGAACTACAGCTTTGGGCGACCCGTATTGATCAGATGGTTAAACATAATCAGCTGGATATACGCTGTCATAGGCTGCACCCTATTATTGATCAAAACCTGCCTCCTCATTATGAAATGCTGCTGCTGGTAAAAGATAAAGAAGGAAAAAACAGTCCACCGGCAGAATTTATTGAGGCGGCAGAACTGTATAATAAAATGGTGGATGTGGATCGCTGGGTAGTCAATTATGTCCTTAACTGGTATTCAGACCACCCTGAACAACTGGAACAAATGGGCGGTGTAGCCATCAATCTGTCCGGGCATAGTTTAAATGATATGGATTTTCTGGAGTTTATTCAGGGTGTTTTTGAACAATATAATGTTGCACCAGAGCGAATTTGTTTTGAAATTACTGAAACCGTGGCCATTAAAAACATGAACCATGCCATTAATATTATTCATGCCATCAAGGATATTGGATGTGAATTTTCTCTGGATGACTTTGGCACCGGCCTGTCATCCTATGCTTATTTAAAGAACTTGCCTGTGGATTATCTTAAAATTGACGGGGTATTTATTAAAGATATTGCCAATAACCCCGAAGATCGTGCCATGGTTAAATCGATTAACGAAATTGGACATTTCCTGGGCATGAAAACAGTCGCTGAATACGTAGAAAACGATGATATTCTGCAGGTGCTTAAAGAACTGGGCGTGGATTATGCTCAGGGCTTTGGGGTAGAAAAACCTATTTTAATACATGACATGTTTAAGCAGGATATTTCACAGCTTAGCACGGTTCATTAATTCAACCCTTCACAGCTATTACTGAGCATTAATAATCTGACCATTAATGTCTTTACTGTCCACTCCCATTAAGTATAAATAAGCATTCATAATATCTGCCGGTTGGGCAATGGTATTGGGGTTTTCTCCAGGATAGGCTTTGGAGCGCATAGTGGTTGCCACTTTACCGGGGTTAATGCAGTTAAACCGAATATTGGTATTGGCTTCCATTTCATCAGCCAGAATCTGCATCATATTATTAGTGGCCGCCTTGCTGATGGCATAGGCACCCCAATAGGCCTTACCTTTAATTCCCACATCATCGGTTGTAAACACCACAGAGGCAGCATCGGATTTTTCCAGTAAAGGCAGGCACATGCGGGTCAGCATATAGGGTGCATTAAGATTAACCTGCATTACTTTTGACCAGTGTTCCATATCGTACTGACTAATAGGGGTCAGGCTGCCTAATAGTGCAGCATTGTGCAGAATGCCGTCCAGTCGTCCAAACTCTTTATCCAGAGTCAGTTGCATATCCTGGTAATCTTTGGCACTGGAGCCTTCAAGGTTCATGGGGTAAATGGCAGGCTGAGGATAACCGGCCTGTTCAATTTCATCATAAACATGCTCCAGTTTTTCTATGGTTTTGCCCAGTAATATAACGGTAGCACCATGCTGGGCATAGGCTTTGGCAGCGGCCTTACCAATGCCGTCACCTGCACCGGTAACAAGAAGTACACGATCCTTTAATAATTGTTCAGGTGCAGAGTAATCGTACATTGATAATTTCCTTTAAGATCTATGATGTATGGAATAAAAGATTTTAGACATATTTTGATAGCGGGTAAAGTACTTTACTGTTTCCGCTGTTCAATAATATGCTGTGCTGCCTGCATTCCACTAATAACCGCCCCCTCCAGTGTTGCCGGATAGGCCGTACGGGTATAGTCTCCGGCCAGAAATATTTGTTTGTGAGAGGTTTGAACATTGGGTCGTACAGCATTTATATTAACCGTACAGTTAAAGGTGGCTTTTTTTTCTATAACCACCTGGTAGTCCTGCCATAAGGGTAAATCCGGCTGCACCAGTTTCAGTTCATTATGAATAGTGTCCACAAGTTGTTCTTCAGGAAGCTGCAGATGTCGGCCTGAACTGCTGATAACCACTGCAATCAGACCGGGCTGTTTATTAATACGATGATCAATGGCCCATTGACTTAAGGTACCAAAAAAACCGGTCATAACCTGCTCAAATTTAATGTGTTCCGGATACTGAAGATAGATAGTACAGATAGGCTGGTATGTAAATTTCAGTTTGCTTTGTTCCGGTTTCAGGTTAAAAATCTGGCCTTGCAGTTTTTCAGTAATATAAGCCGGTGTTGTCAGTACCAGAGTGCCGGACTTTATTGTCTGCTTACTGGTATGGATGATAAAGGTATTCGAAGAAAGTGTATCCGTTTGCCGTTCAATATTTTTAATCCGGTGATTCAAAAGGATTTCACCCTGATGCTGACGGATATAATTGAGTGCCTTATTTACAAATACAGAAGACAGATCGCATTTAAAAAATAATAAATCTGAATCCTGTCGGCTGTGGTTAAAGCTTTTTTCCAGAACCGTAAGGAAAACCCGGGCAGAAGCTTCTTTTATGGGGGTGTTCATGGTGGCCAGGCATAAGGGTTCCCATAAGGCTTCAATGAGTCGTGGAGATTGAGAATAACGGTTCAAAAGTTCTGCCACTGAGTAGTCTTCTGTTAGTATAAACTGTTTTATCCGGATCTGTACTAACATTAAAATCAGTTTTAAACGGTCTTTTAAGCTAATATTTTTAAATGTCAGCATGGCAATAATTAAATGCCATGGTGCAGGCAGAGCAGGTGCTGTAAGCCGAATAACAGGAGAGTGGGGTGAATATAAAACCAGGTTTAAGGATTGCCGGTGTAAAACATCCTGTTCCTTAATGCCCAGTTGTTTAAACAGCTTTAACGTGTGGTGATAGGCACCCAGCATAATATGCTGACCGTTATCAAGCGGGGTATGAGGAAAACTTTTTCTGTACTGAACGGTTCTGGCACGACCGCCGGCCTGGGGTGCTGCTTCAAGCAGCTGAACCGCAATGCCGGCGTGGGCGAGTGTTACGGCACAGGCAAGGCCGCTCCAGCCAGCACCGATAATATGTACTGTTGAAGAGCACGTATGGCTGTCCTGGGTCATGGCTTTTATTTTCCTGGCTCAAGGCTCTTTATTTTCCTGGCTCAAGGCTGCGTCTTGAGGTTTAAACGGTATTCACGGCGGGCGGTACGCCAGGCTATCCAGAGTTTTTTCAGTTTAGCCACTTTTACTCTCTGTTCAAGAACCGGGTAGTTTTTCTGCTGTATTTTTTTTAACAGGGCGTAATAAATTTCTGCCATAATAATGCCGGTACGTTGAGCGTAACGATCTTCAGGCGGCAGTGCCTTAAAGGCGTCCTGATAAATTTGCTCAGCTCGTTGCGCCTGAAATTTAAACAGTTCAAGAGCTCTAGTGCTGCTGTTACCGGCAGCCAGGTCATTGTTTGACAGTTCAAAGTGTTTTAGCTCATTCTGAGGGATGTAAAACCGACCACGTTGAGCATCTTCTTTAACATCTCGCAGGATATTAATTAACTGTAAAGCGGTTCCCAGTTTTTTGGCGTATTCTATGGTCTGCTTATTCTGGTAACCCAGAATTTCAATGGTTAATAAACCCACTACACCGGCGGCTCGATAACAGTAAAGTGAAAGTGCATTAAAATCAGAATATTGGCTGGTGTGCAGATCCATTTCCATGCCCGTGATCAATTCCTGAAAATAATCCTGTTGCAATGGGTAATGTTTGACGCTGATCTGTAAGGCTCTGGCAACGGGATGATTAGGCTGACCATTAAAGAGTTCATTAACTTCATGACGCCACCAGTTCAATTTACTGGCAGCCACCTGTGGATCAGAACATTCATCCACCACATCGTCCACTTCACGGCAAAAGGCATACAGAGCGGTCATAGCCTGACGCTGCTGCGGGGTCAGGAACAGAAAACTGTAATAGAAACTGGAGCTGCTTTGCTGGGTTTTTTCCTGACAATATTCGTCTGGGGTCATAAATTAAGCTTTCTGGCCGGTATAATCCTAAATTAAACAAGAATATCTGTGAATAATCACTATCATCTCACAAAATCACTTTTTATGATCTATTATTATATCATTAAGTGTGAAATATTATCCTAAAGTAATTAACAGGTTCCGGATATGTCTGCTAGTGATAAAGAGGTCAGCTACTCAGTAGTTTTTATGGGGGAAATTATCACAGGATTTGATAAACAGCAGGTTGTTCATAACCTTGCGGCCATTACACGCCTGACGGAAGACCAGGTGGAAGAAAAGTTTTTTAATCAGGGTTCCACTCGTTTAATTATCAAGAAAACCCCGGACCTGGCTAAAGCCAGGCGTTATCACGGTAAATTTCTCAGAGCCGGTATGGCCGTGGGCATCCAGATGGACTTTGAGGATGCTCAGAAATAAGACCAATTATCAATAGCGGTTTTCAACGTATTTCAGGACTTTGCTGACACTCAGCTTGACACTGGCCGGCCCGCTGCGAATATAAAAATCTTCTTCATTTTTGTTATATAAAAACACCGGACGATTGGCTCGTTCACATTCAATCACCAGAATTGTTTTGCCTTCAACCTGATTAATGATCAGATTCAGGAAACTGGAAAATTCCAGTCCGATATGCTGGCTGAGCAGGTTTTTAAAATGCAGCATGATTTTGTCTTCATTGGCAAATTCGTCCGCATCGATGCCCAGAATCGAGCCATCATCATCCACTCCGATGAGCAGGATACCGCCATTAGTATTCATAAATCCCACCAGCCCTTTAAGCCAGGCAATTTCGATTTCCTTGCCGAATTTACCGCTTTTCAGGTTTTTTCGCATGGTTGATTTAAATTCCAGGGTTTCACTTTCACCCTGACGAATAAGCTCATAGATTTCATCTTTAAAGTGACTATTGGAAATGGCCGTCTTAGGCACATCCTTAAGCTGGTGTGCGTATTTATTAACCAGAAAACGGGACAAACCAAAGGCAAACAGCAATATAATCCCGCTGCCGGCCAGAATAAACGGGATGTTTTCCCGAATAATTGCAGTGAGCGGCTTTTCCGGTACGATAACCCCGGCATACAGGGAATGGTGCTGGTGATCCAGGGAAAATATTTTGTACCACCAGCGCTTGCCATTGCGGGAAAAGTAGATAGGCTGATTAACGGGCCTTTTTTTATTGATCCAGTTGGTAACAGAGTCAAAAATGATGTAATTGTCTGAGTCATGACCGGGGGAAAACAAACTGCCTTTTTCCGGACTTCCCCTGAGGTATTGGGTGTTTCCGGGCGGCAGAATCACTTCTCCGTCTGGGCTAAGCAGGTAAGCAATATTGCCGGTGTCCTGTTCCTTGCTGGACAAAGACTGGGCAATATCTGAAAGGGTGACATCGTAAGCCAGAATATAGGTTTTATTGTCCTTGCCTTTCCAGCGGCTGACACCAGTAACGCCTGGGGTCTGCATAGTGTAAAAGCTATAGGGTTTAGTCCATTTGCTTGGGGTTTTACTGTCCAGTGTCTGTGCCAGTTTAAACCAGGGACGAGTCTGGGAACTGTAATCGACTTTTTCCTGCCATTTTTTTATTAACTGGTTATTACCGTTCCATAAACGCATTTCAGCAGTGTTATTGTTCTGCTGTGGATCAATATAACGGGATAACCAGTAATCGTCCTTGCGGGAAAAAAAATACTCTTTACCGTCGGAACTGGCCAGAATAACTGAAGATATCTGCGGCAGGGTTTCCAGTACCGGAATAAATCGTTTATTAAAGGTATTTTGTTTATCCGGGGTCAGAGATTCCAGTTCAGCCCATTTGCGTGATAGCAGCAGGTTATTGCTGATGGGCTGAAAGATCTGCTGCTTTTTTTCAATGACTCGTTTTTCCGCCGCTTCAATTGCGGTGAGGGTAATATCCTTTTGCACCTGGCGTATATAAAACCAGGATAAAACCAGGAAGGCTGTGCTTAATAGTAACACCAGGATAATTAAATCCCGGGTCAGACGTCGGCGTACAGAAAGAGAGGCGCTTTTGTTTACGGGGGTATCTATGGATACTGGATTTTCAGACATAACTGTATTGTCGTTATTTGACCTGGAGATATCAAGAAAAATTTAGCAGAGGGAAAATATCAGGAAAAAAACGGACATAATAAACCACGCCAGAGCATATTGAATTTATCCTGACGGGTTAGACGGGGACGCAGGTAAATATTATCAGTGTTTTTTTCCAGCTTTTGTAATACTGTCAGGCCGCCATGGTAAATAACCCCGATTTCAAAGGCAAAGCGTCCAGACAGCTTTTTACATAAGGGCTGCCCCTGAATAAAAATAGAACGTGCCCGCTGCAGCTGAAGTTTGAGCAGTTCCCGGGTATGCTCATTATTAATCTTTTGTCTTAGATCAGAGGCAGTGACAGATAGCTGCTGCATTTCATCCACAGGCAGATAGAGCCGGTCATTTTCATCAATGTCCTGAGCAATATCCTGGTAGAAATTGATCAGCTGTAATCCGGTACAAATAGCATCGGAATAGTTCAGGTTATCATTATCAGCACTGTGGTTAAGATAGAGCAGAATTCTGCCGACCGGGTTAGCGGATAAGGTGCAGTAGTCCAGTATTTCAGAAAAGTTGTTATAACGGGTTTTGGTAACATCCTGTTTAAATGCTTTAAGCAGATCATAAAAAAGACTGACAGGAACCTGAAAACGATTAATAACATCTTTCAGGGCAATAAATACCGGATGAGTGGATGACAGACCAGCCTGTATTCTGTCCAGCTCCTCCTCAAAATTATTTAACAGGGCTAATCTTTCAGATTCTGTGTGTTTACCTTCATCAGCAAAATCATCGGCGCTGCGGGCAAAGGCATACACGGCACTGACAGGATAACGCAGGTCTTTTTTCAGCAGGCGTGAAGCGACCGGGAAGTTTTCATAATGGCTGCGTGCCATAGCCATACAAAATTGATAAGCTTCTAGAAGTTGCGTATTGGGAGCATGCATTTGTTGTGATTTTGCCGTTAAAATAAAGAAATATGTCCATATCTTTAATAAAATCTAAATATACTTTAAACTACAGATAATAACTATTACAAATAGACTAAATCCTTTTGGTGCAATCCGGAGTTGAGGAAAATTTACCTGTATTTTCCTGGGTTTTGACCAATATAATACCTGTGATTGACAGGAGAGGTAACAACGATGAAAGATTTATTATTAGGCTTTTTAATTGGGGGGATTATCGGCCTGTGGATTGGGGTTAATCTGGGCAAGGATCAACCCATTATGTCCAACCCCTTTGGCGATAGCGCCCGAATGCAGGAAATAGACAAAAAATTTCAGCAGATACAGAAAGATGTCAGTAAAAAAAGCAAAGAAATCTACAATGACACCAAACGTGCAGTAGACGACGCACTGGATTAAGCTGTTTCTTAACACTTAACACATCTTAGCTCTTACCCCTTACAAAAAATCCTTTATTTCCCGTGGATGCTCAATCAGCGCATCCGCACCCCAGCTCCGGGGATCATCATCCGCTTCAATATAGCCGAACAGCGCACCCAGAGTTTTCATCCCGGCCCGCCTACCGGCAATAATATCCCGTTCGGCATCACCCACATAGAGACAGTGTTCCGGCGGACAGTTTATTTCCCGGCAGGCATGAAACAGGGGCTCAGGATGAGGTTTGCGTTCACTGGTGGTATCTCCGCTGACAATAGTTCCGGCCCTCTGACTATAACCCAGCTGTGCCATTAATGGATCGGTCAGCCAGCTCGGTTTATTGGTCACAATTCCCCAGGCAATATCGCTGTTTTCCAGTTCTGTTACCAGTTCATCCATACCTTCAAATAAGCGGGTTAACTGGCTGATATTGTTTTTATAAATAGCCAGCAGCCGCTGTCTTAATGCCTCAAATTCCGGGCTTTCCTGGGGAATATCAAAGCCCAGTTTAATCAGGGCAATACCGCCGTGGGAAACAACCGGACGGATATGTTCAAAGGGCAGGGCAGGCTTACCCTGTTCCTGAAGTACCTGGTTAAGAGCGGCGGCCAGATCCGGTGCTGTATCGGCAAAGGTGCCGTCCAGATCAAATAGTACTGCCTGAGTTGACATAGCTTTAAAAACGCTTTAACTGGCGGGTCTGGCGTGAACCAGATAGTTTATATCGGTATCATCACTGAGTTTACAGTGGCCGGTAAAGGGATTATAGGTCATACCGGAAATATGCTGAGTTTTCAAGCCGGCTGCCCGTATCCACTGATCCAGTTCTGAAGGGCGGATAAACTTTTTATAATCATGGGTGCCTTTAGGCAGTAGTTTAAGGACATATTCAGCCCCTAAAATCGCCATAGCATAGGATTTGGCATTGCGGTTAACGGTAGAGAAAAATACATCACCTTCGGGTTTAACCAGAGTTTTACAGGCCTGTATAATGGAACCCGGATCCGGAACATGCTCCAGCATTTCCAGACAGGTGACTACATCAAAGGCTCCAGGTTGTTCCTGAGCCAGCTCTTCAACGGTAATTTTCCGGTATTCAACCTTTTCACCGGACTCGTACAGATGCATCCGGGCAATAGTAAGATTGGCATCCCCCATATCAATACCGGTAACATCCGCCCCTTCATGCGCCATACTTTCCGATAAAATACCGCCGCCGCACCCCACATCCAGCACTTTCTTACCTTCCAGCCCATGCGCTCTCTGCTTAATATAAGCCAGCCGGGCAGGATTCAGATCATGCAGCGGCTTAAACTCCCCATCCTTATCCCACCAACGGGTAGACATGGCCTCAAACTTAGCCACCTCCTGCAGATCCACATTCCCCTGTGAAGACGTATCTTTTACATTATTCATAAACCCATTATCCAATATTTACCCAATATTTACAAAAAAACTCAAAGCCCCTAAGCTCTTTCTCAACGCTCAACGCTCAACGCTCTTCTTCCATTCCCCAGCCTGTCGCTTAACCTCCCCCTCATCAATCGTCATCAACTTCCTCCCCTTCAACAAATGCTTCCCCTGTACCCACACATCACTGACCTGTTCCCTTGATGCCGAATAAACAATCTGTGAAACCGGATGGTAAACCGGCTGGGTTTCAATAGCATCCAGATCAATAGCAATAATATCAGCAGCCTTGCCTTTTACCAGGGAACCGGTAATAGCATCAATGCCCAGTGCTTTTGCCCCGTTTATGGTGGCTATACGCAGAGCTGAATAAGCCGGTACAGAAGAGGCATCACCGCTCACCGCTTTAGCCAGTAAAGCTGCAGACTGTAATTCTCCCAGCATATCCAGATCATTATTACTGGCTGCACCGTCAGTTCCCAGAGCTGTATTAACATTATTTTCAAGTAAGCGGCTGACCGGACAGAAACCACTGGCCAGCTTCATATTGGATTGCGGACAATGGACCACATTAACGCCATAACGCTGCAGCACTTCAAATTCGTCTTCCTGTAACTGGGTCATATGCACTGCCAGCAGGGAAGGGGATAACAGGCCCAGTTGTTCCAGTCGTTTAATAGGACGCAGGGCTGTATTGCTCAGAGACTGCTGAATTTCATCGGTTGTTTCATGCAGATGGATATGTACAGGGATATCCAGTTCTTCTGCCAGGGCATTGATTTTAATAAAATTGTCGTCCGATACCGTATAGGGGGCATGGGGGGCAAAGGCTGTAGTGATCAGGGGGTGATGACGGTACTGCTCATACAGTTCCAGTCCCTTGTGCAGGTACTCAGCCCCGTCTTTGGCCCAGGCAGAGGGAAAATCAATGACAATAAGACCTATGCATGCACGAATACCGCTTTGTTCTGCGGCTTTGGCAGCGGCATCGGGGAAAAAGTACATATCATTAAAGGTGGTGGTGCCGCTGCGCAGCATTTCAGCAATGGCCAGTTCCGTACCCTGTTTTACAAATTTATAATTAACGCATTTTGCCTCGGCCGGCCAGATATGATTGTTCAGCCAGTCCATTAAAGGCAGGTCATCCGCCATACCGCGCATTAGTGACATGGCAGCATGGGTATGGGTATTAATAAAACCGGGCAGCAGGGCATGTGAGTCCAGATGATGTTCAATAGCCCCCTGGTATTTTTTTCTGCATTTATCGGCTGAAAGAATATCCACAATAATGCCGTTATCAATAACCACAGCATAATGTTCTAAAACGCTTTTGTCTGACTCTGTTTCAGTGTCTAAAGGTATTACCCAGCGACCATAAATGATCTGCTCTACATTCAGCACAAATTCCTCCGCAAATTGGCCTGTTTCTTTATAGCAATTGATTATATGATATTGCGTTTAAGTTTTGTTATAAAAATGATTTTTAACACATAAACAAATAATTTAAGGTAATATCCATGCCCCTGAAAGCCTATGACTCTATTAAACCCATTATCTGGAAAGAAGATAAACTGTTTCTTCTGGATCAGCGCCTGCTGCCGCAGGAGGAAACTTATATCGCCCTGGATAATGTTAAGGCAGTCGCACAGGCCATTACGGATATGGTGGTCAGAGGTGCACCGGCCATAGGCATAACCGCTGCCTACGGTATTGTTATTGCCGCCCGTGAACGTTTAAAAGAGCAGCCGGAAAACTGGAAAAGCGCTATTGAGGACGATCTGGATAGTCTGGCGCAATCCAGACCGACTGCCGTCAACCTGTTCTGGGCCATTGATATGATGCGGGAAGTCATTAAAGGTTTAAATAGTGAAGATCCGGTAGCAACGCTGCTGAGTATAGCCAGACAGGTACATGAGGATGATATTGCAGCTAATGTAAAAATGGGCCAGTTGGGTGCCGATTTAATCACGGAACCCTGTGCGGTTCTGACCCATTGTAATGCCGGTGCTCTGGCGACCGGGGGCTATGGAACTGCCCTGGGGGTCATACGCAGTGCTTTTGCCCAGGGTAAAATCAGCCATGTTTATGCTGATGAAACCCGTCCCTGGCTGCAGGGTGCCCGTTTAACCGCCTGGGAAATGGTACAGGAGAATATACCAGTGTCGTTACTGGTGGAAGGAGCCGCGGCACATATGATAAAAACCTCTCAAACCACTGAGCAGCCCATTCGCTGGATTATTGTCGGATCGGATCGTATTGCCGCTAACGGAGATGTGGCCAATAAAATCGGTACTTATGCCCTGGCCGTAATGGCCCGACATCATGGTATTAAATTTATGGTGGCAGCACCCACCACGACCATCGATATGAATATCAGCAGTGGTGAGCAGATCCCCATTGAGGAACGCTCTGATACCGAAGTTCTGGGCTGTTCAGGACAGCCGGTAGCCGCCCTGGGAGCACTGGCCAGAAACCCGGCTTTCGATGTGACTCCGGCAGAACTGGTGGATGCAATTGTGACTGAAAAAGGGGTGGTGTTAAAGCCCGATTCTGAGAAAATGAGGGCTTTAATGGCAAATGCATTATAAATGCTAAAAAAACGGCTTTTTTACACTGGTTTCTGGGCACATAAGGGCGGTTTTGTGTTAGAATAATCCGGTTTTCAGTACATTAGAACAGGCCTTCTGTTTTGTGTCTGTTCTGCAAGCGTTATGCATTAATGGCCGCAATAATAATCATCGTCTTAATGCTGCATTTTTTGCCTTAAATAAAGATAAAAAACGGAAATATAACCACTAAATGTCAGATTTTGCAAAAGAACTCCTCCATATAAATATTGAGGAGGAGATGAAGCAGTCCTATATGGATTATGCTATGAGTGTAATCGTCGGACGCGCACTTCCAGATGTCCGGGATGGACTCAAACCCGTTCACCGCCGGGTCATTTACGCCATGCACGAAACCGGCATGGACTGGAACAAGCCTTATAAAAAGTCAGCCCGTATTGTCGGTGACGTACTGGGTAAATATCACCCCCACGGTGATACTGCGGTTTACGATACCATCGTACGTATGGCCCAGGATTTTTCCCTGCGTTATATGCTGGTAGACGGGCAGGGCAACTTTGGTTCAGTGGATGGTGATTCACCGGCCGCCATGCGGTATACCGAAGTGCGCATGGCTAAAATTGCACATGAATTGCTGGCTGATATCGATAAAGAAACCGTTGACTTCAGTCCCAACTACGATGAATCTGAACACGAACCCACTGTACTGCCGACCAAAATACCCAATCTGCTGATTAATGGTTCATCCGGTATTGCCGTGGGTATGGCCACCAATATTCCGCCGCATAATCTGACCGAAGTCATTAACGGCTGCCTGGCCTATATCGATAATCCTGACATTACCATCGCTGAACTGAGCAAACTGATCCCGGGGCCGGATTTCCCGACAGCAGGTATTATTAATGGTTCACGTGGTATTCACGAAGCCTATCATACCGGACGTGGCCGGATCCGTGTGCGTGCCCGGACAGAAATTGAAGATATGGGTAATAACCGCGAACGTATCGTGGTAACCGAATTACCTTACCAGGTTAATAAAGCTCGTCTGCTGGAACGTATTGCCGAACTGGTTAAAGAAAAGAAAATTGAAGGTATTTCCGAACTTCGTGATGAGTCGGATAAAGACGGCATGCGTATGGTTATTGAAACCAAACGCGGCGAACCGGCCGATGTTCTGCTTAATAACCTGTTTAAGCATACGGCCATGCAGAATGTATTCGGCATTAATATGGTGGCTCTGGTTGATGGCCAGCCAAAACTGTTTAACTTAAAAGAACTGATTGAACAGTTTATCCGTCACCGCCGTGAAGTCGTTAACCGCCGTACCGTGTACGAATTACGCAAGGCCCGGGAACGGGCGCATATACTGGAAGGTCAGGCCGTTGCCCTGGCCAATATTGATCCGTTGATAAAACTGATTAAGGAATCCGCCAATCCGCAGGAAGCCAAGGCTAAACTGATTTCTACGGCCTGGGAACCCGGTCTGGTTAAAGAACTATTGTCCGGCGGCGGCGAGCAGTCCCGCCCGGATGGTCTGGATGCTCAGTTCGGTCTGGCCGAAGACGGTTATCATCTGTCGCCGGTGCAGGCACAGGCCATTCTTGATCTGCGTCTGCATCGTCTGACCGGACTGGAAATTGAAAAAATTGTGGCCGAATACAAGGAAATCATTGAAAAAATTAAATGGTATCTGGAAATTCTGGGCAGTCAGTCGGTTCTTATGGGTGTTATACGTGAAGAACTTGAAGCCATGATTACTCAGTACGGTGATGAACGCCGTACTGAAATACGTGAGTCTGAAGATGATCTGTCCTATGAGGATATGATTGTAGAAGAAGATCGTGTAGTTACACTGTCTCACGAAGGTTATGTAAAAACCCAGCCTCTGGCCGATTATACGGCTCAGCGTCGTGGCGGCCGGGGCAAGTCTGCTACTTCCATGAAAGATGAAGACTTTATTGATAAGCTGTTTGTCGCCTCCAGTCATGACACCATCCTGTGTTTTACCAATGCCGGTCAGGTGTACTGGAAAAAAGTCTATGAACTGCCGCTGGCCAGCCGCGGTTCCCGTGGTCGCCCCATTATCAATATTCTGCCGCTGGATCCGGATGAAAAAGTCAATGCCATCCTGCCTATTAAGGAATTTGTTGATGGGCAGTTTATTTTACAGGCGACGGCTAACGGCACAGTCAAGAAAACTCCGCTGCTGGATTATTCACGTCCCAGGAGTAATGGTATACGTGCCATTGAACTGCGTGAAGGTGATAAGTTAATCGATGTCCAGCTCACGGACGGTCAGCAGGATATTATGCTGTTTTCCACTGAAGGCAAGGCCATTCGCTTTAATGAATCACTGGTCCGTTCCATGGGACGTGTGGCAACCGGTGTTCGGGGAATTAAACTTCCTGAAGGGCACAAAGTAATTTCCCTGATTGTGGTACCGCCAGAATGCGAAGACCGTTATGTACTGACTGCCACAGAAAATGGTTATGGTAAACGTACCCGCATTTCAGAATATCCGGTTAAGGGGCGGGGCGGTATGGGCGTTGTGGCCATTAAGACTTCGGAACGTAATGGTTCCATGGTCGGCGCTTGCCTGCTGGATGAAAACAGTGAAATTATGCTGATCACCGATGGCGGAACCATAGTCAGAACCCGTTCTTCAGAAGTCTCAGTAGTCGGCAGAAATACTCAGGGCGTGCGTCTAATACGACTGACCAATGATGAAAAGCTGGTTCAGATTGCCCGGGTCTGTGAAACTGAAAATGATGAAACCGAAAATGATGAAGCCCAGAATGATGCACCGGAAAATGGTGAAGCAGAGGGCGAAGACAACAATTAATTCAACATCAGATTCAAGCGCTGTTTAAAGCGCCTGAGTTTGAATTTTAACTCAATTTTAATCAAGGAATTGCAATGTCAAGAGTGTTTAATTTCAGTGCAGGGCCAGCCATGTTACCCGAGGCTGTTATCAAAAAAGCCAGTGAAGAAATGCTGGACTGGCATGGAGAAGGCATGTCTGTTATGGAAATGTCCCACCGTGGTAAGGCTTTTATGTCTATTGCCAGCAAGGCCGAAGCTGATTTAAGAACCTTAATGGCCATTCCTGATAATTACAAAGTACTGTTTTTACAGGGTGGTGCCAGTATGCAATTTGGTGCTATTCCACTGAACTTATTAGGCGACAAAAAAACAGCCGATTATATTAATACCGGTATGTGGTCTAAAAAAGCCATTGCTGAAGCGAAACGTTACTGTGATGTTAACGTGGCTGCCAGCTCAGAAGATTCCGGTTTTACTACTATCCCTGATTTTGCTGACTGGAAACTAAATCCTGATGCGGCCTATGTGCATTACACACCTAATGAAACCATTGGCGGCGTGGAATTTGACTATATTCCGGATACGGGTGACGTGCCACTCATAGCGGATATGTCTTCTACCATACTCTCTCGTCCTGTTGATGTCTCAAAATTCGGTATGATTTATGCCGGTGCCCAGAAAAATGTCGGCCCAGCCGGACTGACTCTGGTGATTATTCGTGATGACCTTCTTGGTCATGCAGCGGACATTACTCCTACCATGCTTAATTATAAAACTCATGCCGATGCAGATTCCATGTATAATACGCCGCCAACTTACAGCTGGTATCTGGCTGGTCTGGTCTTTGAGTGGCTGCTGGAGAACGGCGGACTGGAAGCAATGGGCAAAATAAATAAGTCTAAATCAGATAAATTGTATGCCGCCATTGACGGTAATGATTTTTATGCTAACCCTGTAGAGAAACGTTACCGCTCCTGGATGAACGTTCCTTTTACCCTGAAAGACGCCGATCTGGATGCGGCCTTTTTAGAGCAGGCAGCAGCAAAAGGTCTGGCTACCCTGAAGGGACACCGTTCCGTTGGTGGTATGCGTGCCAGTATTTACAATGCTATGCCTGAAGCCGGTGTGGATACTCTGGTTGAGTTTATGGCTGAATTTGCTAAGGCTAACGGTTAATAAGGGGCGGCAAAAATGAATAAAATTTTAACACTGAATAATATCTCTGTGGCAGGTCTTGAAAAATTTCCCAGAGATAACTATGAAATCGCCTCTGAAATTCAGAACCCTGATGCTATTTTACTGCGTTCTTATAAGATGCATGATATGGAGATTCCCGACAGCCTTAAAGCAGTTGGTCGTGCCGGCACCGGGGTTAATAATATACCCATTGATAAAATGAGTGCTAAAGGCATCCCGGTTTTTAATGCCCCCGGTGCCAATGCCAATGCCGTAAAAGAGCTGGTTGTGGCCGGTATGTTAATGTCTGCCCGCCATATTGGACCTGCCTGGGAATTTGCTAAAAACCTGGAAGGTACCGATGAAGAAATTGCCAAACAGGCTGAAGCCGGTAAAAAGAATTTTGCCGGTTTTGAATTACCCGGTAAAACTCTGGGTGTCGTAGGTCTGGGTGCTATTGGTCGTGCTGTAGCTAAAGTGGCTGAAGATCTGGGTATGAAGGTCATTGGTTTTGATCCAGGTTTAACGGTTGAAGGTGCCTGGATGCTGTCATCCAGTGTTCAGCAGGCCAGCAGCTTTGATGCCATGCTGTCGGAAATCGATTTTCTGACTTTTCATGTGCCTCTGGTTGATGCTACCCGCAATATGCTTAATGCTGATCGTATTAAACAATTAAAAGAAGGTGCAACGGTACTTAATTTTGCCCGTGACGGTATTATTGATGATAACGCCATGGCTGAAGCCTTAAAATCCGGACATTTATACGGCTATGTTAATGACTTTGCAAATAATGCGCTAAAGGATGTACCCAATGTTGTCTGTCTGCCGCATCTGGGAGCATCGACTCAGGATGCAGAAGATAATTGTGCCATTATTGTTTCACAGAATGTTAAAGACTATCTGGAAAACGGTAATATCAAGCTGTCCGTTAACTTCCCTGAAGTGACTATGCCTCGTTCCCAGGGCTGTTATCGGATCACCATTGCTAATTCAAACCAGCCCAATATGCTGGGGCAGATATCTTCAACCCTGGCTGATGCCGGTTTGAATATTGCCGATATGGTTAATAAATCTAAAGGTGACCTGGCTTATACCATTGTGGATGTTGATAAGGAAGTCACTGACGATGTAGTGGAAAAGCTACGTTCCATTGACGGTGTGCTGGCTGTCAGAATTTTATAAGCCCCTAATATAAACAGAACGGTAAAACTGATCGTTAAAAAAGCGCAGTATAAAATAAAGCAGGATATATCTTGAGTAAGGATCTCAAACAATTACGTAATGAAATAGACTCTCTGGACAAACAGATCCAGACGTTACTCAATCAGCGTGCCCAATGTGCCCAGGAAGTTGCCGAAGTTAAATTATCTGAAGCACAGGCGGGTGAAGAAGTGCTATTTTACCGTCCGGAACGGGAAGCTGCTGTGTTACGTAATGTTATGGATCGCAATAAAGGGCCATTAAGTAATGAAGAAATGGCCCGTCTGTTTCGGGAGATTATGTCGGCCTGTCTGGCTCTGGAACAGCCCATGAAAATTGCCTTCCTGGGACCGGAAGGCACCTTTACTCAGGCTGCCGCCCTGAAACATTTCGGCCATTCTGTTAAAACCATTCCTTTTTCAACAATCGATGAAGTATTCCGTGAAGTGGATGCCGATGCCTGTAACTATGGCGTTGTCCCGGTAGAAAATTCTACCGAGGGTGTTATCAGCCATACTCTGGATATGTTAATTGAATCACCGTTAAAGATCTGCGGTGAAGTCTCTTTACGTATTCATCACTATCTTATGAGTCAGCTTGATTCTATAGAGAGTATTAAGAAAATATATTCCCACCAGCAGTCCCTGGCTCAATGCCGGGAATGGCTGGACAGCCGTTTACCCGGTATTGAACGTGTCCCGGTAAACAGTAATGCAGAAGCCGCACGTCTGGCTTCAATAGAGGAGGGGGCTGCGGCTATAGCCAGTAACGCAGCCGCAGAGATTTATCAACTGAACCTGCTGGCTGAAAAAATTGAAGATGAACCGGATAATACTACCCGTTTTATTATTCTTGGCAAACAGAATGTAGAGTCCACCCCGGCTTCTGAGCAAAGCAAAGAGTCGCTGGAGCTGGATAAAACATCGCTAATGGTCACATCGGCTAATAAACCCGGTGCCCTGCATAGCTTATTAAAACCAATCGCTGAAAACGGTCTGTCTATGACCCGTATTGAATCCAGACCCTCTCGTCGAGGTTTATGGCAGTACCTGTTTTTTATTGATATAGACGGCCATATTTCACACCCGTCCGTGGCCAGTGCCCTGCAGGAAATTGAACAGCAGGCCAGTGTGATGAAAATCCTGGGTTCCTATCCCAAGGCAGTTTTATAATGACGGCATTAGATCCTTCCAGAACCATTCAGCCTGTGGTGGGTGTTGCCCGTTTAAGCCCGTATATTCCCGGTAAACCTGTTGAAACTCTGGAGCGTGAATACGGAGTTCAGAATGCCGTTAAAGTTGCCTCCAATGAAAACCCCTTAGGCCCATCATCAGAAGTGGTTGCCCATCTGGCTAAAATGCTTGAGAACCCCCTGGAACTGGCCCGTTATCCTGACGGCAATGGCTTTATCCTGAAAGATAAACTCATTGAGCACTTAAAGCCGACATTAACAAAGTTAACCGCCGAACAGATCACTCTGGGTAATGGTTCCAATGATGTACTGGATATTCTGGCACGAACCTTTGCCGGTCCCGGTGATGAAGTTATTTTTTCTCAATACGCTTTTGCTGTTTACCCCATTGCTACCCAGGCGGTTGGTGCCACTGCCGTAGTTACTCCTGCCGTTAACTGGGGACATGATTTGACCGCAATGCTGGATGCTGTTACCGATAAAACCCGGCTTATTTTTATTGCCAATCCAAATAATCCCACAGGTACCTGTTTGTCCGGCGATGAACTGGTTAACTTTATAAAGCAGGTACCAGAACATATTGTAGTGGTTGTGGATGAGGCTTATGAAGAATACGCTGTTCATAAAAACAGCGGATTTTCTGAACAATATTACTCCATGCTTTCAAAAGTATCTGAGTTTCCCAATCTTGTAGTTACCCGCACATTTTCCAAGGCCTATGGCCTGGCCAGTTTCCGGGTCGGCTATGCCATATCATCAGAGTATATCGCCGATTTATTAAACCGGGTACGACAGCCCTTTAATAATAACGCCTTTGCTCTGGAGTGTGCGGCCATTGCCCTGGATGATCAAAGTCATATTCAGCGGTCTGTTGAACTGAACTGGCAGGGGATGGCGCTTCTGATCCAGGGCTTTCAAAAACTGGGGCTTGATTATATTCCCTCTGCCGGTAATTTTGTCTGTGTTAAGACCGGCCCGAATTCTGCAGATATTTATGAACAGTTATTATACAAAGGGGTTATTGTCCGCCCGGTATCCAATTACCAGATGCCCGAATACCTGAGAATCTCCATAGGCAATGCCGAAGAAAACAACCGGGTACTCGAAGCCTTATCGATGATATTAAATCAATAATAAGGGATCCTGAACTCAATGCCCAATCCCAGGTTTAAAATTAACAAACTAACCATTATCGGCGTTGGTTTAATCGGCGGTTCCTTTGCCCGTGCTGTACGTAAAGCCGGTCTGGTCAAACATATTACCGGCTGCGGCCGGCAAAAGAATAATCTGGAAAAGGCCGTACAACTGGGCGTGATAGATGATTATTCCCAGGATATACAAACAGCGGTTAAAGAGGCCGATGTAATTTTCATTGCCACACCCGTAGGCAGTTTTCAAACCGTTCTGGAACAGATAAAAGGGGCGGCTAAAGATGACGTTATTATTACCGACGGCGGCAGTACCAAGGTTTCCGTTATCAGGTCTGCTGAATCAGTTTTTGGTCAGGTGCCGCCTAATTTTGTACCGGGGCATCCCATTGCCGGAACAGAAAACAGCGGCGTAGAAGCCTCCTTTGACTCCCTGTTTAACGATCATCGTGTTATTTTGACGCCTTTACCAGAAACCAGTAAGGATGCATTAAATACCGTAATCGAACTTTGGCACGCTGCCGGGGCAGAAGTTATTTTAATGGAACCCCATCATCATGACATGGTGCTGGCAGCCACCAGTCACTTGCCCCATCTGCTCGCTTTTTCTCTGGTTAATACCCTGACCACCCTGGATGAAAAACAGGAAATATTTGATAATGCTGCCGGTGGCTTCCGGGACTTTACCCGTATTGCATCCAGTGATCCGGATATGTGGCAGGATATTTGTCTGGCCAATAAAGAGGCTTTACTGGAACACCTGGATCATTTTACCCATGATTTAGCCGAATTACGCACGGCCCTTGAACAAGGTGATGCACAAACCTTAAAAGCAATGTTTACCCGAGCCAAACAAAGCCGGGATGACTTTACCAATAAAACTGACCAGAAAAGCTGACAGCCAAATATAGACAATCGCTCTGTAACCGAGAAGATATGAATATCAATAACATAGAGCAAACACTTATACCAATAATCAGGCTAACATCCCAAACCTGCTTAATGCCTTATTTTACCCAGGCACAGGTCAGTTCCAAGGCAGACGGTTCTCTGGTTACCCAGGCGGATATAGCTGTTCAGTCTGAAATTCAGAAGCAGTTAAAAATTCATTATCCCGAATATGATTTTTTTGCCGAAGAACTATCCGATACCGAAAAAGACAATTTCTTTACTGCTGAGCACCCGGGTTTCTGGTGTCTGGATCCCCTGGACGGCACTTCCAACTTTGCCAACGGCCTGCCTTTTTTTGCCATCTCTCTGGCTCTGATCATCAATGGGGAAACCCGATTGGGTATTGTCTACGATCCGGTTCTGGATGAATGTTTTACCGCAATAAAAGGGCAGGGTGCAAAACTCAATGACCAGTCCTTGCGTATATCCAGCCCACCTGAGAATCTGCAGCAATGCATTGCAATAATAGATCACAAGCGCCTCGACACTGCTCTAAGTATGCGTCTGATAACTGACTCCCCGTTTCATTCCCAACGCAGCTTTGGTGCCGCAGCACTGGAATGGTGCTGGCTGGCCGCTGGCCGATGTCAGATTTATTTACATGGCAAACACATGCTATGGGACTATGCAGCTGGATTACTTATTGCTCAGGAAGCCGGCTGTGTTGCCTGTACATTAGAGAATGAACCGGTTTTTGAGTTATCTATATGTTCAAGAAATATTGTTGCGGCAGTAGATAATAGTTTATTTGAGCAATGGAAAACTTTTATTATGAAACTGGATTAAATTTTCAAATAATTCTTGCACTTATCCCATTTTTTCGTAAACTTGTCGGATCCAGAATTTAGCTTTTTAAGGCCTGTTTATGTCCTCTGAACAATCCATTACCTTTATTGCCCAACCCGGCGGGAATTTAAGCGGTGAAATCCGCGTTCCTGGTGATAAATCCATTTCCCATCGTTCTATTATGCTGGGCTCTTTAAGTGACGGTACGGTAACCATTACCGGCTTTTTACAGGGAGAAGATTCTCTGGCGACCTTAAAAGCCTTTAAAGCCATGGGCGTTGATATTCAGGGGCCGGACGAAAAAGGCAAAATTATTATTCATGGGGTGGGTATGCATGGTCTGAAACCGCCTGCTGAACCTCTGGATTTAGGCAATTCCGGTACCTCTATGCGTCTGCTGACGGGGTTGCTGGCCAGCCAGGGTTTTGATATTACCCTGACGGGCGATGACTCCCTGTCTTCCAGACCTATGAAACGGGTTATTGATCCCATACAGCAAATGGGCGCTGTTATTGAGGCTACTGAAAAGGGCACAGCACCCTTACATATTAAAAGCAGTAAAAATTCCAGGCTTAAAGCCATTGATTATGTTCTGCCTATGGCCAGTGCCCAGGTTAAATCCTGTGTGCTGCTGGCCGGGCTATATGCAGAAGGCCGTACCTGTGTGACGGAACCGGCACCTACCCGGGATCATACAGAGCGGATGTTACAGGGCTTCGGTTATACCCTGGATATTAAAAAACTGGATGATCAACGCAGCACTATCTGTCTGGAAGGCGGCGGCAAACTGACGGCCTGTGATATTGATGTGCCTTCAGATATTTCTTCGGCGGCTTTTTTTATGGTGGGTGCCAGTATTGCTGATGGCTCAGATTTGACCCTTAAACATGTGGGTATTAATCCTACCCGCATTGGAATTATCAATATTCTTAATCTGATGGGGGCTGATATCAGCCTGTCCAATGAGCAGGAGGTTGGCGGCGAACCGGTGGCGGATATACGTATTCGTTCTGCCCGTTTAAAAGGTATTCATATTCCTGAGGATCAGGTTCCTTTAGCTATTGATGAGTTTCCGGCTATTGCCATAGCTGCCGCCTGTGCAGAAGGCCGCACCGTGTTAACCGGTGCTGAAGAACTGCGGGTTAAAGAAAGTGACCGTATCCAGGCCATGGTTGACGGCCTGCAGATTCTGGGGATTGACTGTGAAGGTACGCCGGACGGGATGATTATTAATGGCGGAACTCTCGGCTCCGGCACTGTGGACAGCCTGGGGGATCATCGTATTGCCATGTCCTTTGCCATGGCTGCACTGCGAGCCAGTGGTGAAATTACCATTAAAGACTGTGCAAATGTAAATACCTCTTTTCCTGATTTTATCCAGCTGGCCCAAACCTGTGGCCTGAAGGTCGAGGCGTAATAAACTATGGCTGAACATATACCGGTTATTACTCTTGACGGTCCCGGAGGGGTAGGTAAGGGTACTATTTCTGCATTGGTGGCCCAGGAACTGGGCTGGCATTATCTGGACAGCGGGGCGCTGTATCGCCTGACCGCACTGGCTGCTCAGCAGAAAGGGGTTGATTTTGCGGATATTGATGCAGTGGCGGATATTGCTGAACATCTGCAGGTCGAATTCCTGCCTCAGGGCGGTATTTTGCTCGATGGTAAGGAAGCAGAAGCTTTGATCCGTACGGAACAGGCGGGAGCTAATGCTTCTAAAGTGGCGGCCGTACCTGAGGTCAGGGAAGCGCTGTTTAAACGCCAGAAAGCTTTTTTACAGCCCCCCGGCCTGGTGGCAGACGGTCGCGATATGGGTACCAGTATCTTTCCCGATGCCGATTT
>Ga0256832_1000302_pt1 | contig 30904 bp, 25 predicted proteins | sample 134614metaG_FD_190534 | JGI IMG/M metagenome (GOLD analysis project Ga0256832, IMG submission 190534) | Hydrothermal vent microbial communities from Lau Basin, Pacific Ocean - 134-614 | ecosystem: Environmental > Aquatic > Marine > Hydrothermal vents | place: Pacific Ocean: Lau Basin | collected...
GAACTCCGCTGGCAGAGGAGAGCCGAAAGGAGTTTTTTCGGTACGCCGGAGACCGGCCGGTGCACGCCTCACTGGCCTACCATTGGGCCCGCATGATAGAAGCCCTCCACTGCGCCGAGGCGATTCGGATATTACTCCAGGATCCTATGCTGCTCGACGACGATATCTGCGCCGACGAGGGGGAACATCACCAGGAAGGAATCGGTGTCATCGAGGCGCCACGAGGAACACTTTTTCACCACTATCGGATCGACTCACAGGGGCTGGTGGAAAAGGCCAACCTCATCGTCTCTACCACCAGCAACAACCAGGCAATGAACGAAGCGATTCGCAGCGTGGCCGCCGACTACCTGAGCGGGCACGAACCCACACCGGAGCTGTTGAATCGCATCGAGGTGGCGATTCGGGCCTACGACCCCTGCCTCTCGTGCGCCACCCATGCGCTCGGCAAGATGCCCCTGGAGCTGGAGCTGTACGACGTCACGGGAAAGCAAATTGGGCGGTTCGCCAGGCATCACTACGGAGATAGCGAGAATATTGGAAGATGACGAACTCTGCCGCCTTGTCAGCCGGTGATGAAAAGCCCCTTTATTCCCAGGATCCCGGCACTGACCATCGAGCCGATGGCCAGCTCATTCCAGCGATCCCGCTTTTCGATATTGATGAATTCACAGCCGTAGAAAAGAATACCGAGATAGAACAGTAGCGCAATGTTGGCATACTCCCCCATCGGGGTCTGGGAGAGAATCGCCAGCGAGATAGCGGCAAAGACAAGGAGATAATCCATCGTGGTGGTGAAAAATTCGATTCTCCGACGCCGCGGAGAGTAGATCATCGCCGTCACCAGGCCAATCGCCAGGACGATGAAAAAACCGATATCCGCAACCCTGGCCCATACCCCGCGTACCGGCGGGTAGGTCACCTGCAGAAAGACCACGGTGGCGGCCACTACATAGACAAAGAATCGATGCGGCAACGAATGGGGTGTATCGTTGAAGATGAGCTCTGCCAGCATGGCCACGAAAACGAATGCGGCCAGGATCCCTATATCACGCGGTACGACCTCGAAGGCCAGGCTTGCCACCACCAGATAGACCGGCACCCCGAACTCGATCATCCGCCTTGGAAGCCAGACGAGTACCCCGGGAGGACTGTAGGCCAGATCGGTCGCGCGGCGCTCCCTTACCCGTCGCTCAACCACCTTTCTCTGCCAACTCCCCGTCTTGCGCCATCCGGAAAGATAGATCCGGCGAAGGGTCATCACCAGCCCGACACAAAGGATCACATAGACCAGAAGGATCACGAAATCATTGGTGTAGGCCAGCATCCCCCCCATGAATACGAAGAGGGTCTGCAGCAGATACATGATCCCCACGGAACCATGCTGGGAGAAACCAAGATTCAAGATAAGATGGTGAAAATGGTCCTTGGAGGGCCGAAACATGCTGTCACCCCGGCGCCGGCGCCGGAGCATCACCACCAGCAGATCCGCGATGGGCAGTCCCAGCAACAGCAGCACCACGGCGGGCTGGATTTCCGTTTCAGGATTCTGCGTGAGCATGATGGCCAGAAAACCGAGGGTGAAACCGATGAACTGGCTCCCGGAATCACCCATGAACACGTTGGCAGGGTGGGTGTTATAGCGCAGGAAACCGAGAATACCGCCGACCGCCGCCACGGCAATGACGGCCACCTCGTGCCCGCCATCCAGATAGGCCAGCAGGCCGATGGCTCCAAGCGAGAGAAGCGCCTCCCCTCCGGCGAGGCCATCCAGACCGTCGGAAGTATTCAGTGCATTGGTCATTCCAACCACCGCGAAGATTGCGAACGGAATGGCAAGGTAGCCGGGCAGCTGAAAGGAGTCACCGAGGATTGGCAGTGTGGTGATCTGCATCCCCCCCCACAATGCCAGGGGGGTGATGGCCAGCAGCTGGCCGGCGAACTTCACGGCTGGAGAAAGATGGTGACGATCGTCCAGGGAACCGAACACCAACAACGTCAGGGCACCGAAAAGATACCAGAAAACCGTCGGCGTCAGGGGCAACCAGATGAGGACGGGAACCAGCATTCCGAGGACGATACCCCATCCACCAACCCGGGGGGTTGGCGCAACGTGGACACGGCGCTCGTCCGGATAGTCGATCATCCCCAGCCTGGGTGCGAGACGCATCATCAGGGGGATAATGATGATACTCACCATCATCGAGACAAAGAGGATGAGAAAATATTTCATGGACTTCCACTCCGCTGCGGAGTCGAGACTATCCTATTGTTTCAAAAAAGTGGCGAGACAGCGGCTCTTTCGTTTTGTTTCTTTTCTGAAATCGAGAACCCGCCGCCCTTGTCGAGCCGGCAACAATTCGAGCCCTATTCAGCCATGCATCGGTCTCCGACAAGACCGATCGTCTGCCGATTCAATAACTGTAATAACTATAGTAACCTTTCGACGTCTCGCGCGACTTGTTGAGTATCGCGCCGATGAAATTCATCTGTTGCAGCAGCTCGCAGGAGTGGATAATGTCATCCTCCCGGCTCTTACCTTCCTCTACCACCAGCATCGTTGCATCGACATAGGGGGCGAACGCCAGAACGTCGGCCACCGCCAGCATGGGGGGAAGATCGTAGATGATGTAACGAGAGTGATAACGCTGCTTCAGCTCCTTGACCAGTTTCTCCATCTGGGGAGAGGTCAGCAGCTCCGCGGAATCGGTTCTGGATCTCCCCGCAGGCAGCACCACGAAACGTCCGATGCCCGGGTTGATCAGCATCCTTTCCAGGGGAACCCCTCTGGTCAGGTAGTCACTCAGGCCATATTTCGGCTCGAGTCCCAGATAGGTGTGGATGGAAGGGCGACGCAGGTCGGCGTCCACCAGCAGGACCGTCTTGTTCACCTCCATTGCGATACTGAGAGCGAGATTGAGCGATGTCAGACTCTTTCCCGCCCCGGGAGTCGGGCTGGTGATCGCCAGGGTGTTGGCGTTGTCCATCTCCCGCAATCTGTGCAGTACCCGGGTGCGCAACAGCTTGTATGCGTTGACCCACGGCTCCTCCGGCGAACCCGCGAGAACCCGGTTGCGGCGCAGCGTTTCCACGGGAACCTTCACCACTTTCGTCTGTGTATAGACGAGGGAGGTACGTTTCACCGGTTTCTGGCTCCTTGCAGCTTTCGGTCGCCCCTTCTCCTTTCCCGGAGCCGATGGGATTTCCTTCCCTCCCCGGGAGGAAGGAGGAGGTGATTCACCCTGCAACGCCTCTTTTACCAGCTGCTCGATACGTTCAGTGCTCAACGTCTCTCCCCCCTTCCCTCGCTACATTCCAATGTTTCGCATCGCCGAGAACCACAGGACATCCAGCGGCCTCCAGAAGAAATGGACCGCCGCGATGAGCAATACCATGCCGATCACGGCAGAGCTGGCCACCAGGATCTTGATCTTGCGCTGATGCTCTAGGTCTTCCTCCGTCTCGATATAGGGTATCACGGCCAGTGGCGGTTCCTTCAGGATGGTGGCCAGATGATGGCGCCCGAAAACCCCCTTGTTTATCGTCTCCGCAACCGCAGCGTAGGCTATGCTGGCAGCAACCGCAAATACCAGACCCAGGAACACGATGGCCAGACGATTGGGTTTGATCGGCTTCTCGGGGAGCAAGGCCGGTTCGAGCAACGTGAAGCGTTCCGCCTTGCTCTCCTTCTCCAGATCCTGTGACAGCCTGGCATCCATCAATTTTTGCGCGATATCCTGCAATCGCAAGACGATGTTGTTCTTGTCCCGTACCAGATTGGCATATTCCCGCTCCACCTCCGGGGAAAGGGCCATGCTTCTCTCATAGTTGGCCAGTTGCGCCTTCAGTTCCCTGCGCTGGACCTGGAGAGAGGCGATCTCGCTGTTGACCGCCTTGAGCTGCGACTGGAGGGTCACGAACGCAGGATTGTCCGCAGGTCCCGTCTCTCCCCCCCAACTACCACGTCTGACGGGCGGGGATTGCGCCAGATCGACCTCCAGATTGGCGATACGGCGTTTGAGCTTGATGACATCCGGATGTTCCTCGGAGTACCTGTTACGCGCCTCGGCATACTCCGCCTGAAGTCGCTCCAGTTCCACCTCCCGGGGATCCCTGCCACCAAGACCGATCCCCTGTTGCTCGAGAGCCGCGATCTCCCGCCGCAGCCGTTTGACGTCCGGATGGTCGGCTCCATACTTGGCCGAGACCCGCGCGTACTCGCTGCGCAGCATCCGCAACCGCTCGGCATCATCCAGCACCATGCGCCCATCGGTGGAAACGATCGGTGCAGTGGGTTTGACCACCGCCAGTTGCCCTTCCAGATAGTACTGCCGCTCCTTGAGCGAACGGAGCTGTCGGTCGATGTCCGAGATCTCCTGCCGGGTCCGTTCGGCCAGCTGGATGTTCATCTGCGAAAACTCGGGCAAGGCAGTAGCGTGTTTCGCCTTGAAATCGGCGATCTTCTCTTCGATCTGAGCCAGCTGTTTCCTCAGCCGTTCCTCTTCGGCAGCGAGAAATTCCGTGGTCTCGGCCGCCTTTCTCGTGCGCCGCTTGATGTTCTCGGAGAGATAGAGCGACACCAGATCGTTGGCCACCCGCTGCGCGACCTCCGGATTGCCGGCATCGAAGGAGACGGTAAAGGCGATGGTGGCCTCGGTGGGGCGACCGCTGCGGGGATCGATCACCTCGGCGCTGAGCATCTCCAGGCTGATGGCCTTGCGCATCTTGCCGATGATGGTCTCTACCGGGACCCGCCCCCTTTGATCAGCGAACAGGTTGTGCCTGTCGATGAGCTTCAGCAGGTTGGAACGGGTCATCACCTCACGGTTGATCACCTCGATTCGTTGCGCCGCATAGCTGGTCACCGTGGACTGAACCAGCTCCCGCGGAATGTCCTGATCCTCGATGAGGATGGTGGCCGTCGAACGGTAGACGGGAGGTAAAATCAGCGCAATCGCCACCGCCAGCAGAAACACGGCCGCCATGATCCCCAACATGGGCCATTTTCTGCGCTGCCATATGTCCAGATAGTCCTGAAGACTCTTACCGCTTTCCTCTTCGTCGTAGTCCACTTTTTTGATCAACCTGTATCGGATCTATCATGCCGGGTGTCGACTTCCGACTCGAAATGGCCGGAACAACCACCCGCTGACTGAGATGAACGGCCAAAAAGCACCCCACACCGGTCCACGGACGGATTTCTCACCGCCAGAGCCTTTGGAACCTCATACGAACCTCCGTCCAGGGGGATCCGCCCGGGTGGATACCGAAGCCGATTCGCCTTATTCGGCCTCTTGCGCCCGGCCAGCCTGCCATCCATAACAGGGAAACGATGATCGTGGTCTGCTATCGGCCGTCTCGGAACAAACTTTATTGTACTCTGGGGAACTGCGCCTGATTTCCGCCTTTTGCAAGCCACGACATCCCCATCCGACGATGGATTTCAGGACACGTCCGGGGCAAGCACATTTATTAGCATTTACTCAACTATCGGGACTCTATCAGCAGACGATGCAGAAATCAAGCGATACACTCACCAGGTTCCCCCTCCACCCATCCTCGTCAACCTTCAGGGACACGCCCCGACCGACCTCCCTCCCGGCACCAGTGATCCCCCGTCCCCCTCTCCGAAGAAATTTCCCCCAAAAGGACACCTCACCACAGGCTCACTTCTCTTCCTTCTCGGGAACACCCAACACGGTGAGTTTCTCTGCCGAAGGGAATGACACAGACGATGATACATTACCCCCCGGGGAAGGGAGATCGGAACCGGCTGCCCTTTTGGCTGCGGGCAACCTCGGGTTCTCAACGGATTCCGGAGTTGGAGACACCTCAGGTGGCGCCGCACCGTCCTGACCGGCAGTGTCGGACCCCCTGGAGCCGGCGGCGCCTGAACGGGATCTCGCCCTCGTGGCTTTCTTCGTTTTTCCCTCGACTTCGCCCAATACGGCTTCATCGGAATCCCGCACTCCGGCTTCCCGTGGCGGCTTCTTGCGGCTCTCGAGTTTCTTTTCGCCATCTCCCTTGCCCGGTGGTTCCACCACATCGGGGGCCGTTCCATCCTCTCCCTCCCCGGTGGAGGAGGATGTGCGCCCTTTCGAAACTCTTCCTTTGTTCGCCGCCGCAGCGTGATTCTCCTTCTCAACGGAAATCCCGTTCTTCGAAGATTCACCGGGAGCCCGCCTGCCTGTTCCCCCTTCCTCTTCTGCCCGCACCAGCGCAACGGATCTTTCACTCTCCGTGGCAGACGTTACCGCGGAAGGATGTGACGGAAGACCCTGCTTCTTCGATGGCGCCACCTGGTTCTGCTGCTCACTGCTGCCATTCCCGCTCTTCTCGACCCGATTCTCCTGGGCGGCTGCCGAGCGCCGCCGGCGGCCGCCTCGCCGCCCGCCACGAGAAGAACGACCGCTCTTCTGTGCCTGTTCCGTCTCCTTGGCTGTTCCCGCCTTCTCTTCCTTCCCGGCCGCCGTGGATGCCTTGTCCGACTGTTTCTTCCGCTCTCCCCCGTTTTTCCGGCTGTTCCGCCCCGAGCCACGGCCCCTGGATGCCGAGCCACGTCGTTTCGTCTGGCCACCAGGCGTGGACGCCGGGGTTTCCTCCTGCACCTTTGCCGAGCGGGATTCTGTCTGGCCGGCTTCGACGCCTTCATCGGAGATCACGCTGGTCAACAGTGAAAAGAGCCGCTTGATGGGACCCGGCTTGCCCCCATCCACCCGTTGCACTCCGGTGTCACGCTGCCTCAGGGCCGGCGGAACCACCGCCTTGACAGCGGGCTGCTCCGCGACGGGAGTCTGGAACGAGGCGATGGTCTCGGACAGGCGATCCTTGCTGTCGCTCTTCTCCGCCAGCCGATAGCTCGGCTTTCCCCCAGTCGCCTGGCGCACCTCGTCGATCCGCAAGCGGGTGACCTCATAATGCGGGGTCACCAGCTGCTCGTTGGGGATCAGGGTAACGGTGATTCCCAGCCGCTCCTCGATACCGCTGATGATCTGTCGCTTCTCATTGAGGAGGAAGGTGGCCACCTCTACTGGAAGCTGGGCGATCACCCGCCCGGTCTTCTCCTTCATCGCCTCTTCCTCGATGATTCTCAGGATGGAGAGCGACAGGGACTCCACGCTGCGAATGGTGCCTTGTCCACGACACTGGGGACAGACCACCTGGCTGGACTCACCCAGTGAAGGGCGCAGCCGTTGCCGTGACATCTCCAGCAGCCCGAAACGGGAGATGCGCCCCACTTGCACCCGGGCTCGATCCATCTTCAAGGACTCCTTGAGACGCGCCTCCACCTCCCGCTGGTTGCGACTCGAGTTCATGTCGATGAAATCGATCACGACGAGCCCTCCCAGATCGCGCAACCGCAGCTGCCTGGCAATCTCCTCGGCAGCCTCCAGATTGGTATTCAGCGCCGTCTCTTCGATATCTCCCCCTTTGGTCGCCCTGGCCGAGTTGATGTCGATGGAGACCAGCGCCTCGGTGTGATCGATGACGATCGAACCCCCGGAGGGCAACCGAACCTCGCGTTGGAATGCGGACTCGATCTGGCTCTCCACCCGATAGCGACTGAACAGCGGTACGGAGTCCTGATAGAGCTTCACCTTGTGCAGGTTGTGCGGCATCACCTGCAGGACGAACTCCCGGGCCTGCTCATAGATCCGGGGCTCATCGATGAGGATCTCGGCGATGTCCGGGCGCATGTAGTCCCGAATCGCCCTTATGATGACATTGCTCTCCTGATAGATCAGGAACGGGGCCGGGCGCTCCTTCCCGGCCTTCTCGATGGAGTGCCAAAGGTTGACCAGATAGTCCAGATCCCACTGCAGCTCCTCGACGCTCTTGCCGACACCTGCGGTTCGAACGATCAAACCCATGTCGTCCGGAACGATCAATTCACTGAGGGCCTGGCGAAGCTCGTTGCGGCTCTCCCCCTCTATTCGCCGGGAAACCCCTCCGGCCCGCGGGTTGTTGGGCATGAGAACCAGATAACGTCCGGCCAGGCTGATGAAGGAAGTCAATGCGGCCCCCTTGTTGCCGCGCTCTTCCTTGTCCACCTGGACGATCAATTCCTGCCCTTCCTTCAGCACCTCCTTGATCTGAACCCGCCCACCGCTTTCCGGGGTGGTGGTGAAGTAACTGCGGGAAATCTCCTTCAGTGGAAGGAAGCCGTGCCGCTCGGCACCATAATCGACGAACGCAGCCTCCAGACTGGGTTCGATTCGGGTGATTTTCCCCTTGTAGATATTGGATTTCTTCTGCTCGCGAGTGGTGGTCTCGATATCCAGATCGTAGAGGCGCTGGCCATCCACCAGCGCCACCCGCAACTCTTCCGGCTGAGTTGCGTTGAACAACATTCTCTTCATGCTCGTTTTTTCTCGGCACGCCCCCCGCTCACCGAAAAAATCACGGGAGCGCTGCGCCAAGGCCCTTGCGACCCGAGCTTTCCATGGCAATAGACAACCAGTGGAACGGTCTGCCGTATCTCCGACAGAGCGGCGGGCCACGAAAAAACCGCCCATTACCTGCCCTCATCGACAGAACCCACCCAGGCATGGCGGCCGAACGGGTTGGACGACAACCCTCCACGCCGCCGGCATGTCGAAACAAATCGATCTCTCGTCCGAATCCACGCCGGAGAGCGGGGATCCCTTTGCATCGAGCCCTGACCAGCCCCGCTCTACCGATTCGTCGAAACGGGAGCGTGCACTGCTGGATCGCTCATGACGGGCCGAGCGAAATAAGCCCTCGGGAGTTCACTGACAGAATCTTGAACCGCTTACGCCCGACCCCGAACCGGCGCCTCGACGCAATCACGTTCAACCTGCTACCGGTAACTCCTCCGACATCCGGCCCTTACCGGATGCCAACGAAAACCTTTGTCCATGATATTCTCAGCCATGTCGTACATGGCCGTGGCGCGAAATTATAACAGCTCGCATCAACTACAGCAATCGCCTAATAAACTGATATCATTGGCTGATGACAACATCCAGCGTCAACTTCTCCCACCCGCAGGAAATAACCATCGACAAAGGAAACGAGGGTCGGCGAATCGACAACTTCCTCATCAGCAGGCTGAAAGGGGTGCCGAAGAGCCGCATCTATCGCATTCTGCGCAAGGGTGAGGTGCGCATCAACAAAGGACGGATTCGTCCGAACTATCGCCTGAAAGAGGGTGATATCCTCCGTATCCCCCCGATAAGGGTTGCCGAAGCCCCCTTTTCGGGACCCCCACCCGCCCTGCTGGCAAGACGACTGGCGGACACCGTCCTGCACGAAGACGGCGAATTGCTGGTGATCGACAAACCTTCCGGCATCGCGGTACACGGCGGCAGTGGAGTCAGCCAGGGCGTCATCGAAACCTTGCGGGCAATGCGTCCGGATGCCCGCTTCCTGGAATTGGTTCACCGCCTGGACCGGGACACATCCGGGTGCCTGATGATCGCCAAGAAGCGTAGCGCACTGCGCGCGCTGCACGAGCTGCTGCGCAACGACCACATCGACAAGCGCTACCTGGCGCTGGTGAGGGGGAAATGGAAAGGGGGGGAAAGACGGGTGAAGGCCCCGTTGCACAAGAACACGCTGGCATCCGGGGAACGTATCGTCCGGGTGGATCCGGAGGGCAAATCGGCGGTCACCGTGTTCAGGCCGGTCCGGCGCTATCCCCAGGCGACGCTCGTCGAGGCCACACTGCACACCGGACGCACCCATCAGATCCGGGTCCATGCCGCACATATCGGACATCCCATCGCCGGAGACGAGAAATATGGTTCCGCTTCCTTCAACCGGGAGATGCGGGAGCTGGGACTTTCGCGGCTCTTTTTGCACGCCCGATCGCTTCGTTTCCGGTTGCGGGAAGAAAATGACACCCTCCAACTGGAGGCACCGCTTCCCGGCGAACTGGAACTGTTGTTGAAAAAACTCGAAAAGACAACAAGAAGAACATGAAATATCGACTCCTCATATTCGATTGGGACGGCACCTTGATGGACTCCGAAGCCCGGATCGTGGCCTGCATGGAGGCCGCCTGCACCGATTTGAAACTGCCACGGCCGGGAAAGGCGGCCGTCCGCAACATCATCGGACTGGGGCTGGAGGAGGCCGTCCACGCACTCTTCCCGAAGGAGCACCCGACCACACACCGGCGGCTGGTGGAACGTTACCGGCATCATTTCCTGGTTGCCGACACCACCCCTTCACCCCTGTTCCCCGGCGTTCATACCATGCTGGAGGAGCTGGAGCGGCACGGCTACTGGCTCGCCATCGCCACCGGCAAGGGGCGTGCGGGATTGAGGAAGGTTCTGCAAGAGAGCGGTCTGGAAAAGCGGTTCCTTGCCACACGATGTGCCGATGAAACCGCCTCCAAGCCAAATCCGTCGATGATCCACGAGCTGCTGGATGAGCTGGGAGTGGAAGCAGAGCAGGCGCTGATGATTGGCGATACCGAATATGATCTGCAGATGGCCCGGAACGCCGGCACCCGCGCACTCGCCGTGAGTTACGGTGTGCATTCCAGGGAACGCCTGTTACAATACCGGCCCGTCGCCTGTGTCGACAGCATAGGGGAACTGCATGAATGGCTGCTGACCCCCCACTCTCCACCGGCGAAAAATACGGGTCTGGGAAACGGGAACGTGGAAGCGCCGTTTTCCAGCCGGAAATAGACGGAAGGCAGCCGTTCGAGCACCCCGAGGGCGACTACCCTTACATTACTTGATCGGCCCCTTGTCACCGAAAGTGGTTACGAGCCAAGATGGAACGATCGAAAGAGCCCCGACCCGCGGAAGAAAAAGGCAGCCCTCCGGAGAGCTGGGAGCGGGATCTGCTCACCCGGCTGGCCTCCGCCACCCTCAACGAACAGCGCCGAGCGCGCCGCTGGAACATCTTCTTCAAGCTCCTGGGGTTCGCCTACCTGACCATCCTGCTGTTCCTGCTCTTCTCCTGGGAGTGGGGTGAGATCGAAACCGCCGTAGGCAAACATACCGCTCTGGTGGAGATCCAGGGGGTCATCGATGAAAGCACACAGGCCAGTGCAGACAACATCATCACGGCCCTGCGGACCGCTTTTTCCAACCAGCATGTCGCCGGGATCATCGTACGGATCAACAGCCCGGGTGGAAGCCCGGTGCAGGCCGGTTACGTCTATGACGAGATTCGCCGTCTGCGGCAACAGCACCCCGAGATCCCGCTTTACGCGGTGATCGGTGACATCGGCGCATCGGGTGGCTACTACGTCGCTGCGGCTGCGGACCGTATCTACGCAGACAAGGCCAGCATCGTCGGCTCCATCGGTGTCACCATGAATCCGTTTGGTCTCTCCTCTTTTGGCTTCACCGAAGCGATGAAGAAGCTGGGTATCGAGCGACGGCTGCTGACCTCTGGCGAGAGCAAGAGCCTGCTGGATCCCTTTTCCCCTCTCAAACCCGAAGAGGTGGAGCACGTCAAGAAACTGCTTGATGACATTCATGCCCAGTTCATCCAGGCGGTGCGCACCGGAAGGGGGGATCGGCTGAAAGATGAGCCGGAGATATTCAGCGGCCTGATCTGGACCGGCGAAGAGGGGATGGCGCTCGGGTTGGTCGATGCGCTGGGCAGTGCCAGCTATGTGGCCAGGGAAATCGTCGGAGCGGAAGAGATCGTGGATTATACTGTACGCCCCAGTTATCTGGACCGGTTCGCCGAACGACTTGGCGTAGCGATGGGAAAAGGGTTATACTCGGTCTTGAACTCGAATCAATAGCCGCTTATCATAGCAGGCAGCCGCGAAAGAATTGTTGACCTCTGTCACAAACTGATATATGCTTATATAAGAATTTCGATTAAACAAAGTTTCGTAAGCTCCGTGCCCCTTCCTCATCCCCCCCTACCTGATTGGATGCACGGAGCTTTTTTTTAATCCTTTCCCGCTCCTTTCACCGCTTCATTTCTTCCATCAGGACAAGATGCCCATTGGCGAAATTGTGGGGTGATCGGCAGTTCGGCTCATGGCGGCGACCTTTCTCTTGTTGCAGCGATACCCACATTCCCCGCTCAACGTTCAGAGAAATGGCCACATTCGCCACCACTGCTGCTGCACAGGGCAAGCAGCACGGTACTGCGCGCCTCGAGGCTGACCGTTTCCCCTGTCAATGCTGCTTTCTCATCCACGAGCCGGTGTGAATCTGCCGTATCCAGGAGATAGATCCAGTAGCGCTCCCCTTCGCCTTCGATCTGCGGCAGCCGAAAATCGATCCGCTCCTCGTGGGCATTCCAGATGATCAACAGGGTATCATCCAACTCCACGGAAGCGCTGGGCACTGGCCTTTCCAGCGCATCTCCCGACAACAGCATCCCCACACAATGGAGCTCCGGATCATGCCAGCGCTCGCTGGTCATCTCACCCCCTCTCGGATCCAGCCATTCGATGTTCCGCAGTCCGGTCCGCCTGGAGCGCTGCCTGCCATGCAGAAAGTGATTCCGGCGCAACACCGGATGATCCCGGCGCAATGAAATCAGGTGGCGCACATAGTCGATGAACTCCCGCTCCTCGTCGGGAATGGCCGCCCAGTCGATCCAGTTTATGCGATTGTCCTGGCAGTAGGCATTGTTGTTGCCACGCTGGGTGCGACCGAATTCATCTCCCGCCAACAACATTGGAGTCCCCTGGGCAAACAGGACGTTGGCCAGCATGTTACGGCGCTGGCGGCGGCGCAGGGCGGTGATCTTCGGATCGTCGGTTGGCCCTTCGACGCCATAGTTATGACTGAAGTTTTCGTGGTGGCCGTCCTGGTTGTTCTCCCCGTTGGCTTCGTTGTGCCGCTCGTTGTAGCTGACCGTATCCGCCAGGGTGAAACCGTCGTGACAGGCGACGAAATTGATGCTGGCCCACGGTTTGCGCCCGTTCTTTTCGAACAGGTCGGCGGAGCCCAGCAGGCGCCGTCCGAGATCCGGCAGAACCCCCTTGTCTCCCCGCCAGAAGCGCCTGACCGTATCCCGAAAGTGATCGTTCCACTCCGCCCACCCTCCAGGGAAGTTTCCCAGCTGGTAGCCGCCCGGCCCGATGTCCCAGGGTTCCGCTATCAACTTGACCCGGGACAGCACCGGATCCTGCTGGATGGCATCGAAAAAGCCGCCATGCGGATCGAAACCGTGACGTTCCCGCCCCAGGGTCACCGCAAGGTCGAAACGAAAACCATCCACATGCATCTCCGTAACCCAATAGCGCAGGCTGTCCATCACCAGCTGAAGGACCCGCGGATGGGTGAGGTTGAGCGTATTCCCCACCCCGGTGTCGTTGACATAGTATCGGGGATTGTCCTGGTTCAGCCAGTAGTAAGAGGCATTGTCGATACCCCGGAAACAGAGCGTGGGACCCAACTGGTTGCCCTCTGCAGTGTGGTTGTAAACCACGTCCAGTATCACCTCGATACCGGCATCGTGCAGGCGCCGCACCATGGTCTTGAACTCCGCGAGCTCGGGGCGACTCAGGTAGCGAAGCTCTGGGGAAAAGAAATTCAGCGTGTTGTATCCCCAGTAGTTGCGCAATCCTTTCTTGACCAGAAAATGTTCATCCAGAAAGGCATGTACCGGCATCAACTCCACTGCGGTGATGCCCAGCGCCTTCAGGTAGGCAACCACCTCCCGATGGCCCATGCCGGCAAAGGTCCCCCGCTCCACCACCGGGATTCCTTCGTGCAGGATGGTGAACCCCCGCACATGGGTCTCGTAGATGACGGTCTGCGACCAGGGTGTCGCAGGGGGTGAGTCACCGTCCCAGGTAAAGGCGGGATCCACCACCCTGCACTTCGGCAGCGCCTGCGCGTTGTCCCGCTTGTCGAAAGAGAGGTCCTCCCGCGGACTACCGAAACGATAGCCGTAGTGGGCCTCGATCCAGCGGAAATTGCCCCACAGCTGCCTGGCATAGGGGTCCAGCAACAGCTTGTGATGATTGAAGCGATGACCCCTTTCCGGTTCATAGGGCCCATAAACCCGGTAACCATAGAGCGTGCCGGGCCCGGCATCGGGTAGATACACGTGCCAAATCTGGTGGGTCTGTTCCGGCATCGCGATACGCTCCAGCTCCCTGCGCCCGTTCTCGTCGAACAGGCACAGCTCCACTTTCTCTGCGTGGGCTGAAAACAGCGCAAAATTCACCCCATGGCCATCCCAGGTGGCCCCCAGTGGATAGGGGCTGCCGGGCAATATGGCACGTTTGCGTTTGATCATGTCATCGCTCCCGTTCCCGTTCGAGCAGGAAGGCGGCGGCACCGGTCAGAGCAGGATATTCCGCCTCGATGACGAAGGAGGGGATTGCAGCGAGATAGGCGGAAAAACGCCCCTTCTGCTCGAAACGGCGGCGAAAAGAGGAGGATTCCAGATAGTCTCCCAGACGAGGGACGATACCCCCACCGATATAGAGCCCTCCCCGCGCCCCCAGAGTGAGCGCGAGATTGCCGGCAACCGTTCCCAGGATGGCGCAGAAGCTCTCCAGGGCCGCGCTGCAGAGCACACAGGTTTGTGCCATTCCCCGGCTGGTGATCTCCTCCGGCAGACAAGGGAGCGCCTCTACCCCTTCCAGTACGGCGTGGGCCTGATAGAGATTGACCAACCCCGGCCCCGAGAGAAGCCGCTCGGCGGAGACGTGCTCGTATCGCCTGGAGAGGATTCGCAGGATCTCGATCTCTTGCTCACCCACTGGAGAGAATGAAACGTGTCCGCCCTCTCCCTGGAGGGGAACCCACTTCCCGTCGTCCGGAATCAGGCCCGATACCCCCAGCCCGGTACCCGGCCCCAGCAGGGCCAGCGGGGTGCCGGGAACCGCCTCGCCACCACCGACCTGCCGAAGATCCCCCGGCGCAAGCCGCGGCAATGCCATCGCCAGTGCGGTGAAATCGTTCAGCACCACCAACTGCTCCAGTCCCAGCGCCCGGCGGGTCTCTTCGATGGAGAAGCGCCAGACATGGTTGGTCATCTCCACCCAATCATCGGTGACCGCCGTCGCCACCGCAATGGCGGCCCGTTTTGGCCGCTCCCCATCGACGCTGGTGAGATAGGCCGTCATGGCCTGCTCGATACCGGGAAATTCGGCGCAGGGATATACCCGGATGGAAACCGGTTGCGCATTCGCTCCCCGGACAACTCCAAAGCGGGCGTTGGTCCCCCCCACGTCACCCACCAGAAGTGGAAACTTCGTCTTGTTTTCCAGTGTCATAGGAATACGAATTTACCCGCCATGGAGAAAGGTATAGAGTATAGAGTCCGACCGATGAAGGAAAGAGTATATTAAATTTATCTTATGAGTAAGGAGTCACTGCCATCCGGAGAGAAGGCTGAGCGTATCGCAGAGCTAAATGAACAGTATCGTGATCTGACCATCGAGGAGCGCATCCGGCGGCTCTACCTGGATTTCGATCCCGAAAAGGTGATGCTGACCTCCTCCTTTGCCGCCACCTCCGCCTTCTTCCTTCACCTCTTCTCCCGGCTGGCCCCCATCAGGCAAAAGGTGCATTTCATCGATACCGGATTCCATTTTCCGGAAACGCTGGCGTACAAGAAGAAACTCACCGAGCTCTATGACCTGGAGGTGATCGACGTAAGAGCGGAATCGTGGAAACACGAGTTCACCGAAAAGGAGAAGATCTACCAGACCGACCCGGATTTCTGCTGCACGATCAACAAGATCGAACCGTTCGACGAGATCAAGAAAAACTACGATGTGTGGGTCTCCAGTCTGATGCGTTGGCAGACCGAACACCGGGCGACCCTGGACATCTTCGTGGAGCGTGGCGGAATCATCCGCTTCTATCCGCTCATCGACATGACCAAGCAGGAGCGTGACGACTATATCGCCGAGCACAACCTCCCGTTCCACCCTCTGGTGGCCAAGGGTTATTCCTCCATCGGTTGTGTACCCTGCACCGTGCCGGGCCAGGATCGGGATGGTCGCTGGGTGGATTGCCCCAAGACGGAGTGCGGCCTGCACCTCTAGCTGCCCTGGAATCCCCCGTTTCTGCGCCGAGTCCGCGGAAGAATTTCGGGCCGGTTCAAGCCATTACCCCGATATTTCAGGAATCATTCGGACAGACGTTCCAGCAGCAATGCCCCCCACACCAGCGCCACATAGAAGAGACTGAGGAATACCGCTGCGGAACCGATGTCCTTGGCGCGGCCGGAAAGCGCATGATGCTCCACTCCGATTCGATCCACGATCGCCTCGATGGCGGAGTTGATCAGTTCGACGATCAGAACCAGAATCAGGCTGCTGAACAGCAGCGCATACTCCACGGGGCTGCGCCCCAACCAGATTCCGGCGGGAATCAGGATCAGACAGGCCAGCAACTCCAGCCGAAACGCCTCTTCATAGCGAAATGCGGCGCGCAACCCCTGCAAGGAGTATTGAAAGGCCCGAAACACGTGGGTGAGACCACGATGATCCGGCTTGTTGATGGGGGGATCGTCGTTCATCTCACCCCTTCCAGACCGCATCCAGCTTGCGGGCCGCACGGACATCGTCCAGTCGCTTGACCGGCAGGGTGTGGGGAGCCCGCTGCAGCTTCTCCGGTTCGTTCTCCGCTTCCCGACGGATGCAGCGCATCGCCTCCACGAATCCATCCAGCGTGGCCTTGTCCTCTGTTTCGGTGGGTTCGATCAGGAAACACTCCGGCACCAGCAACGGGAAGTAGGTGGTGGGGGCATGGTAGCCATAGTCCAGCAGACGCTTGGCAAAATCCATCGCGTTGGCCCCGGTCTCCTTCGCTTCCCGCTTCAGGGTGAGAATGAACTCATGGGAGGCACGCCGTTGAGGATAGGCCATCTCGAAGCCACTCTCCGACAGCCGTTTCATCAGGTAATTGGCGTTCAGGGTGGCAAACTCGGCAATGCGTTCCATCCCTTCCGCCCCCAACATACGCATATAGACATAGGCCCGCAACAGGATGCCGGTGTTGCCCATGTGGGCCGACAACCGCCCGATGCTCCGGGGCAGATCCTTTTCCGTGAGCCAGCGATATTTGCCATCCTCACGCCGCCCCACCACGGGAATCGGCAGGAAGGGCAACAGACGCTCGCCCACACCCACGGGACCGGCTCCGGGACCGCCCCCGCCGTGGGGCGTGGCGAAGGTCTTGTGCAAGTTGAGGTGCATGACGTCGAATCCCATGTCGCCCGGTCTCACCTTGCCGAGAATGGCGTTCAGGTTGGCGCCATCGTAATAGAGCAGACCACCCGCCTCGTGGACGATCTCCGCTATCAGATGGATCCGCCGCTCGAACACCCCCAGTGTGGAGGGATTGGTAAGCATGATCCCCGCCGTCCGTGGCCCCACCGCCTGGCGCAGCGCTTCGATGTCCACGTCCCCATCGGCGTCGGTGGGGATCTCCCGCACCTTGTAGCCGCACATGATGGCGGTGGCGGGATTGGTGCCGTGAGCCGCATCCGGCACCAGCACTTCGTTCCGCTCTCTGTCACCGCGGGAGTCGTGGTAGGCACGGATCATGGCCATCCCGGCAAACTCCCCCTGCGCCCCGGCCATCGGGGTGAGGGAGACTCCCTGCATGCCGGTGACGACCTTCAGCATCTCCTGCAGCTCGAAGAGACAGGCCAGCACGCCCTGCCCATGGCTCTCCTCCGGGGCGAGGGGGTGCCGGGAGAGAAAACCCGGCAGCGACGCAAGCGCATTGCACCCCCGAGGGTTGTACTTCATGGTACAGGAGCCGAGGGGATAGAAATGGGTGTCGATGGCGTAGTTCTGCTGGGACAACCGGGTATAGTGACGCACCACCTGCAACTCCGATACCTCGGGCAGCAAGGGCCGGCTCCGGCGGCGAAACCGTTGCGGGATTCCCGGGGCGGCCGGTTCGGCATGGGGTGCCTGCACCGGATTGCGCCGATTCTTGCGGGAGCGTTCGAATATCAGCATCATGAACTCCTCATCGCGGACATCGTCTCCCGGAGCAGCGTGGCAAACCGCTCCAGATCCGCCTCGGTCTTCGTCTCGGTGCAGCACAGCAGAAACGCATCGCCCAGCTCCGGGTAATCCTCCGCCAGCGAATGGCCAGCCAGGAGCTGGTGTCCTGCCAGGCGCTCCAGCAACTGATTCACCGGCAGGTCCACGCGCAACACCACCTCGTGAAAGAACTCTCCGTCGAACAGCGGCTCGACCCCCTCGATGGCGACCACCTTTTCCAGCAGGCGCCGGGTATTGCCATGACAGGCGCTGGCGACCCGCTCCAGCCCCTCCGGTCCCAGCAGGGAGAGGTAGAGGGTGGCCGCGGTGGTCATCAACCCCTGATTGGTGCAGATGTTGGAAGTGGCCTTCGAGCGCCGGATATGCTGTTCCCGCGCCTGCAGGGTAAGGGTGAAGCCCGGCTTGCCATCGAGATCCACGGTGCGCCCGACGATTCGCCCCGGCATCTGGCGCACGAGGGATTCCCGGCAACACAGAAAGCCGAAATAGGGTCCACCGGAAGAGAGCGGGATGCCGAGCGGCTGTCCCTCCCCGCAGGCGATATCCGCCCCCGTTTCCCCCCATTCCCCAGGTGGCGCCAGGATGGCGGCGGCGATGGGGTTGATCAGGCCGATGACCAGCGTACCGTTGGTGTGCGCCCAGTCGGTGAGCCGATCCACCTCCTCCAGCACGCCGAAGAAGTTGGGTTGCGGCACCACCAGCGCCGCATAATCCCCTTCTGAATATTGCGCCAGCGAATCCGGCACGACGTTGCCGCAGGCGGTGCAGTAGGGCACTTCCACCACCTCGATGCCCTGATGGGTGACGATGGTGCGCACCACCTTGCGATAGACGGGATGAACGGTGGCTGGTATCAGTACCCGCTTCGATTTCGACCGGCGATTGGCACGCACCGCCATCAACACCGCTTCGGCCAGCGCCGACGCGCCGTCATAGAGCGAGGCGTTGGAGATCTCCATGCCGGTGAGACTCGCCATCATGGTCTGGTATTCGTAGAGCAGCTGCAAGGTACCCTGGCTGGCCTCGGCCTGGTAAGGGGTATAGGCGGTGTAGAACTCGCCCCGGGTGGCGATCTCCCACACCGCAGCGGGAACGTGATGCTCATACGCCCCTGCACCGACGAAGCAGAGCGGCTGGCCGTCCTGCGCCGCCCGCTCACGCATCAGCCGGCCAATCTCCATCTCGTTCAGCGCCTTCGGAAGCATCCCTTCCATGGAGGGGGCCCGCAGCTCGGGGGGAATTTCGGAGAACAGCGCCTCGATCCGCTGGACGCCGATGACCTCCAGCATCTCCCGGATCTCTTCCTCGGTGTGTGGAACGAAAGGCATACTCAGGACTCGGACTCGATGAGTTTCCGGTAGGATTCCGCCCCCATCAGCTCCTCCGGCTCCCCCCCCTCTGCGGGCTGAAGGGTGAACAACCACCCTTCTCCGTAGGGATCCTGGTTGACCAGCTCGGGGGTATCGGCGAGCCGATCGTTCACCGCCACTATCTCGCCACTCAACGGGGAATAGACATCGGAGGCGGCCTTCACCGACTCCACCACCATACACTCATCACCGGTCGCCAGCCGCCGGCCCGGCTCCGGCAGCTCCACATAGACCATGTCCCCCAGCAGATCCTGGGCGTGATCGGTGATGCCCACGGTGACGGTGCCATCCTCGTTCCGCCGGATCCACTCATGGCTCCTGCTGTAGTGCAACTCCTCAGGTATGTTACTCATCGGTTGGACTCCCTTGTAGACATGACTTGCCATTGCGCACGAAAGGCGGCTTGACGATCCGGGCATCGACCATTTTGCCCCGAATCTCCACCCGGCAACTTCCCTCAGCGGCCGACGGCATCCTCGCCAGCGCAATGGCCTTCCCCAATGTGGGGGAAAAGCTACCGCTGGTGATCACCCCTTCGCCGGACGCACCACACTCCACGCGCTGACCGCTGCGCAACACGCCCCGCGCCTCCAGCACCAGCCCCTTCAGCTTGCGCGTCACGCCGATGCTGCGCTGTGTCTCGAGCGGGGCGCGCCCGATGAACTCCCGGTCGGCAGGATCCCAGGCCACGGTCCAAGCCAGACCGGACTCCAGAGGGGTGCAGTTTTCGTCCATGTCCGCCCCATAAAGATTCATCCCGGCCTCCAGACGCAGGGTATCACGGGCACCGAGCCCGCTCGGAGTCAGGCCGCCCCGATGCAGCCGTTGCCACAGGCCGGTGGCCTCCTCCTCCGGGAGAATGATCTCGAAGCCGTCCTCGCCAGTATAGCCGGTGCGGGAGACGAACAACCTGTCGTTCCATGCCGCCTGAAACGGCCGCAGGGTTTCCGTCCCGGCCGGCGCCTCCGCGCCGAGAACCCGCATCACCCGCTCCCGCGCCTCGGGTCCCTGCGCCGCAATCATCGCCAGGTCGACCCTGGCCTGGACATCCACGTCGAAGGAGCGGGCGTGCCGGTCGATCCAGGCCAGATCCTTGTCCCTCGTGGCGGCATTGACCACCATTCTGAACCCCTCGTCCGCACGATCATAGACGATGAGATCGTCGATCACCCCCCCCTGCTCGTTGAGCATGCAGGAGTAGATGGCCTTCCCCGGTCTGGGCTCCGCGCCGACGTCGTTGGCCAGCAACAGCCGCATGAACTCGCGAACCCGCTCACCCACCAGATCGACGATCATCATATGGGAGACATCGAACATGCCGGCGGACTTCCGAACACTGTGATGCTCGTCGATCTGTGAACCGTAGTGGAGCGGCATCTGCCAACCGCCGAAATCCACCATTCTCCCCCCCAAGGAGAGATGCTGCTCGTAAAGCGCCGTCTTCAGTGTCATTTTTCTTGTCTTTCCTCCGCATGATAGGAAGAACGCACCAGGGGGCCCGCTTTCACCCAGCGGAATCCCACCCTTTTCGCTTCTCTCTCGTATTCGGAAAACCGTCCCGGATCGACATATTCCTCCACCGGCAGGTGGTACCGTGTGGGGCGCAGGTATTGCCCCAGCACCAGCCGGCTCACCCCCGCGGCCCGCAGATCCTGCATCACCTGGAGCACCTCGTCGCGCCGTTCTCCCAACCCCAGCATCAGCGACGATTTTGCCTCGACACCGTCGAGCCGGGCGATCCGCTCCAGCAACGTCAGGGAGCGCCGGTAAACGGAGCCCTTGCGCACCCGCCGGTAGAGCCTGGGCACCGTCTCCAGATTGTGGCCCCAGACCAGACGTGGAATACCGGCGGCAGCCGCTGCTCCCGCCGCCCGGTCGATCTCCTGTACCGCCCGCTCCTGACAACGGCGAAAATCGGGGGTCAACAACTCGATGCCCATCGCGGGATCGCGGCGCCGCAGCTCGCGGATGACCCGCGCAAACTGCGCTGCTCCACCATCTGGAAGATCGTCCCGGTTCACCGAGGTGAGCACTACGTAACGCAGCCCCATGGCCTCCACCACATCCGCCACCTCCAGAGGCTCCAGGTCGCTCACTCCGGCGGGCCGTCCGGTCTTCACCGCGCAGAATCCACAGGCCCGCGTGCAGACATCCCCCAGCAACAGAAAGGTGGCCGTGCCCCGGCTCCAGCACTCCCCCCGGTTGGGACAGCGGGACTCCTCACACACCGTATGCAGGGTGCTCCTCTCGAGCTGACGGGAAGTCCTCCCATAGCGGAGGTCGGCGGCAAGCGAGGCGCGGATCCAGGGAGGCATCCGGCCGGCGTTGGGCCTCGCCGAATGGTCGAACAGCGGAATGGTTCTGGCCGAACGGGTCATGGCTTCATCTCGGTTCCAAACGAAAAAAGGGCGGCAGTGAGAATCGCCACTGCCGCCCCTCTGTCCGGTGACCTGAGAGCTTGAGCCCCTTCGGTGGACGCTTCAAACGCGCCTCTCTCCAGAGTCGACTCCTCCCTGCGGTCCTTTTGCCTGAGCGATTCCGGGCGAGTTGCGCCTTCGGCGGCGGCCGGTGTGCTGGGAAGCCGGCCGCTCTCTCCCGCAGGAGGGTTCGTCGAGTCTGGAAGTCTACCCCTTGCCGCCGGGAAAGCCAAGCGGTTCGACCAGCTCGCGCAGGAGGGCGGTCGCGTACTCTCCGGCCGGCAGCCGGAAATCCAGCCGCAGACGATCGGAGCCGATCCACTCCCAGGAGAGCCCTTCCGGCCGCGAGCAGAGTGCCCGTCTCTCCTGTCTCATCCCGGCGGATTCCAGCCCCTTGCACAGAGTCTCGCATCCCTGCAGCGCGCCGCGTTCCAGGGCCAGCGCCTCGCACCTCGCCGGCGAAGTACCTCTGCCCCACAGCGGACCGCTGGGTAACAGGTCGCCCTCGGCAAGACGCCGTTCGATCGCTTCGTCGAGCGCCTCCACGGTGAAGAAGCTGCGGCTGCCCGAGAGCAAAACCACCTCTCCCGGCAAGGCGCGGCGCCAGCACCCCTTGCTCACCCGCCACGCCAGCACCCGGTTGAACAGCAACGAGCGGGCGGCCGAGAGATACAATCCCCGGCGATGCCGATCTCTCACCCGGAGCTCTCCCTTGAACAGGGCAGCCGCCTGCCGCAGGTTGGTGTCGTTCCGCCCGAAGCGCTGTTCTCCGAAGTAGTTGGGAACCCCCTTCTCCGCCAGCAGATGCAGGCGCTGCCCGATGGCCTCCCGTTCCCCCTTCAATTCGCGCAACAGCAGGGTGAAATGATTGCCCCGCAGCGCTCCCCGGCGCAGTTTTCGACCATGGCGGGCCGCTTCCAGTACCCTGATCCCTTCCGTTTCGAGCACTTCCCAATCCGGCTCCGGCTTGCCGGCCAGATCGATGCTGAACCACTGGGTGGTCACGGCATGACGATCCTTCAGACCGGCAAAACCGATCGCCTTGAGGGGCACTCCCGCCAGCCGTGCCAGCCGGCGGGCCACCCATTGGGTATTGGCATCCCGCTTGCGAATCCTGAGCAGTAGATGTTGTCCTTCACCGTCGGGGGAAAAACCGAGATCCTCGTCCACCTGGAAGTCCTCCGGACGACTGCGCAGAACGGCGCCACCCAGTGGACCACCCCAGGCACGGGGCAGGAGACTACTCTCCATCTTCACTCAACAGCGCCACCGCGTGGCAGGCGATGCCTTCCCCCCGTCCGGTAAACCCTAGCCGCTCGGTCGTGGTGGCTTTCACGTTGATCCTGGCAGCGTCCAGGGCGATATCCTGGGCCAGATGACGACGCATCAGCTCGATGAAGGGTGCCATCCTGGGAGACTGGGCGATCAGGGTCACGTCCAGACTGACTGGGCTCAACCCCCTTTGCCTCAGCTGCCCCATGACACGGCGCAACAGGATACGGCTGTCGATATCCTTGAACTCATCGCTGGTGTCGGGAAAGTGACGTCCGATATCACCCAGCCCGGCGGCCCCGAGCAGTGCATCACAGACCGCATGGATCAACACGTCACCATCGGAATGGGCCTGCATGCCATAGTCGTGGGGAATCCTCACACCACCGATGACCAGGTGGTCGCCGGGCCCGAAACGGTGTACGTCGAAACCGTGGCCTATCCGCATGACTCACGCTCCTGCTGCCGAAGGAAGAACTCCGCCATCGCCAGATCGGCGGGACGGGTGATTTTTATGTTGTCCGCGTGCCCCTCCACCATCAACGGAGCATGCCCCGCCAGCTCCATGGCGGATGCCTCGTCCGTGACCCGCTCTCCCCGCGCAACTGCATCACCGAGGGCCCGATACAGCGGCCCGAGGGGGAACATCTGGGGGGTGAAGGCCCGCCACAGGCCTTCCCGATCCACAGTGGAGAGCACCTCCCCCCTTCCATCCGTCCGCTTGACGGTATCGCTCACCGGGGTGCCCAGCAGCCCCCCGGTGGTACGCCCTTCGACGGCGGAGATCAAGCGTTCGATGTCGGCCACCCGTACACAGGGGCGCGCCGCATCATGCACCAGCACCCACCCCTCTTCCCCCCGCCGTTTCAGCTCCTCGAGGGCGTTCAGCACCGAGTGACAGCGCTCCGCGCCGCCGGTGACCGAAATCAGCGGCTTGGCCAGATCCATCCGGATTCGGGGCCACCAGGAATCGTTTTCGCCAACGGCCACCACGATACCACCGATTCCCTCTATGGAAGCCAAACGTCGCAGGGTATGTTCAATGACGGCGCGACCACACAGCGGCAGATACTGTTTGGGGATCTCCGCCCCCATGCGGGAACCCGTGCCAGCCGCGGGAACCACCGCCCAGCGTCGAAAAGTCTCGTTCATACGATGTTGTCACGGACCAGAAAGAGATTGCCGCGGCCCGCCCGGGTGACAGATGGAAGATCAGGAGCTGACCGCTACAGCCAGCTCCATTGTAGAACAAAGGTGGATCAATGGGTAATGATTGGGGGGAGAGTCTTTGCCTGTGCAATCCAGCTCGTTACGGCGGCAACATCCGGCACAGGGAGGTTGAGACCCATCTCCGCATTGACCTCAGCCATCCTTTTGCAAAGGCTTTCTGCATCCTCCTCCGCAAGCTCCTGGATGGTGTCCACATCGGCCGCCAGAAGCAGCTCCGCAAAGTCGCCGGTGATACCGTTCACACGGAACAGATCCGACATGTTTACCCAGTTCAAAAGCACCGATTCGCTCAAGCCGATGCGCTCTGCCAGCGTCATGCGTGCCTCCTTGGTATGACACGCATCCAGCAGTTTATCGATACTGGTGATACCCGCTTTCGACAGTGCCTCCAGGGCGGTCGAATCTATTCGTCGAATGAACTCAATGTTTTTGTCGACCATATCTTCATCCCCTTTTTGTCATCTTCAGAGGATCCCAGCCTCTTGAAAAGTCCCTTGTGGTTCGGGAATCGTGCACCCCTCCTTGCGTGCAGCAAGACTTCATCCCTGCTACCACCTTTGTAACAAAGGTAGTACAGACAAGGATGGTGTATCATTCCGATTTTCGCAACCGTTCCGCCCCGCTATAGAGGGGCAGTTATTGAGCTATGTCATGATCTCAGGCAACCAGAGGTGACAAGAATGGAATCAATCCTGATCGGCAAGGCCGCTGAACCCGTCTATCTGCTGCCCCGGATGGCGAATCGCCACGGGTTCATCGCAGGTGCCACCGGCACCGGAAAAACGGTCACCCTGCAAGTACTGGCCGAGAATTTCAGCCGCATCGGAGTCCCCGTATTCATGACCGACATCAAGGGGGATCTGTCGGGGGTCAGCCAGCCCGGCAAGCCGCATCCGAAGATCAGCGAACGTATCGAACGGATCGGCCTCGAGGAGTTCTCCTTCAGCCCGTCACCGGTCACCTTCTGGGACGTTTTCGGCAAGGAGGGACATCCCGCCCGCACCACCATCTCCGAAATGGGGCCCCTGTTGCTGGCACGCCTGCTGAATCTCAACGAGACCCAGGAGGGGGTGTTGGCGCTGGTGTTCCGTGTGGCGGACGAGAATGGCTGGCTGCTGCTTGACATCAAGGACTTGCGCGCAATTCTTCAATATGTGGCTGAAAATGCCAGGGAGTTCCGCACCCTTTATGGCAATGTCTCCGCCGCCTCCGTGGGCGCCATCCAACGTCGCCTGATCGGCCTTGAGGACCAGGGCGGTGATCTCCTGTTCGGGGAACCCGCTCTCGACCTGAACGACCTGATGCAGACCGACGAGAACGGTCATGGAATCCTGAACATCCTGGCCGCAGACCAGTTGTTCAACACACCGCAGGTCTATGCCACCTTCCTGCTCTGGCTGCTCGCCGAACTGTTCGAGCAACTGCCGGAAACCGGGGATCCGGAGAAACCCCGGCTGGTGTTGTTCTTCGACGAGGCGCACCTGATCTTCGACGACGCCCCCGAGGCGCTGCTGGAGAAGATCGAACAGGTGGTACGGCTGATCCGCTCCAAGGGGGTGGGGGTCTATTTCGTCACCCAGAACCCGCTGGACATCCCGGAAACCGTCCTGGCACAGCTCGGCAACCGGATTCAGCACGCCCTGCGTGCCTATACCCCGCGCGAGCGGAAGGCGGTACGCGTCGCCGCCGACAGTTTTCGCGGCAACCCACAGCTGGACACCCTCCAGGCCATCACCGATCTGGGAGTGGGAGAGGCGCTGGTCTCCACCCTGGACGAGAAGGGGCGCCCCGGCATGGTGCAACGCACCCTCATCTGTCCACCGCGGGGCCAGATCGGCCCCATCACACCTGCTCAGCGCAGGGCGCTGATGGCCCGCTCACTGGTGAGCGGTGTCTATGAGAAGACAATCGACCGGGAGTCCGCCTACGAGATCCTCAAGGCGCGCGCGGAACGGGCCGCCGCCGAGGCGCGGCAGGAAGAGGAACGCAAACCGGCCCGCAGAAGCCGTGGACGGCAGACGGTCATGGAGTCATTTCTCAAGAGCGCCGCCCGCGCCATCGGCAGCCAGGTGGGGAGGCAGCTCATTCGCGGCGTGCTGGGCTCTCTCCTCGGGCGCGGCCGTTGAATATTTCCAACCTCGGCCCTCACCGGGGATGAATATGGATCTTGCCCAACACGTTGTAACCCTTTGCAGGATCCCAGACCCCCTCATTGGCGAACCGAATGGAAAACCACGGGTTGTCCCGCAGATAGGGAGACTCGTCCGGCAACCACAAGGCGACGGTGTATTCTCCTCCCGCCAGATCGGCGGGCAAAGGGAGCGTGCTTCTGATCACCACCCTCTTGTCCGGCTGCCACCAACGGGGATCGCTGTTTTCTCCTTCCAGCCGGAACTCCCGCCGCTCGGTGGCATTTTCGATCACCAGATAGACCGGCCGCGGATTGTAGAGATTCGCCCATCCTTCATTGGACAATGTCAGCTGCACGTCGACACTGTCACCCGCCGTCACCCCACTGGTTATCTGTCCCTCCTCGAGCACGAAGCGATAGCCCAGTTTGCGCTGTATTATGGGATAGAACCCGATCTGCCTCCAATAATCGAGCAACGGCCTGTAATAATAGGCGTTGAGATAGGTCCAGCGCAGATACTCCATATCCCGCAGACCGTCGTCCTTTCTCCCCATCTCACAGGTCTCGCCCCCCACCGGCGTGTACAGCGCTTCACGGCGAACGTAATCCCTCATGACCTGTATCTCTGCATCGGATGCATCGTTGTTGGGAAGATACCCCTCATCTGCCGTGGCAATTGCCAGGAAGCAGTCGTTGTGATGTCCCACCCTTGCCACCAGCATGTCGGTGAAAGCTGTCTGTGCGGTCACCTCTTCACCGTCGAAGATTTCCCACTTCCTGAACGGATAGCGGATCTGAAGCATGCGGGATGCCGGCAGCGCATCGGCGAGCGCCTGCAGGATTTCCCGCATGTCCGACGGGTTGGTGAGGCCGTTGGTGGAGTGATGCCACTCGCCCCATGATCCGATGAAGCCCGCCTGAAGGAATGCAATCACATCATAATACTCCTGAAACACGGGCTTCAGCTGACTGATGTGCCTTAGAATGATCTCCTTGCTCGCATCGGGTTTATTGAAACCCTTGTTGTACGAAAAACGCAGGATCGCCTTGACCCCCCGGCTCCTACGCAAGGACTCCAGACCTGCGCGCAAATCATTCAACAAGGACTCCGGCAGATCACTGTTTCGGTAACTGTCCAGACGAATGGTGCTGCTGGTGAGGGTCCATCCGTTGTCCATATGATCGCCGAAATCGGCTCTCCTCCATCGATCGGTCAACAGATAGGAAACTCCGTAAAAACCCCTTTCCGGATTGGGAAAGATGGCGTCGCTGGAGACGTAACCGAAACGTACCGGGGAGGGGGTGGTCGGTGGCGGCCCGGCACTTCCCTCCCCGGTGGGAGAGGCTGGCCGTCCGGAGGAATCTCCCCCGGTCGAAACATCTTCTCCGTTCGCTGGAGATGACCGGCTCGAACCTTCGTCGTTCAACTCTTCCCCGTCGGTCCCTCGTTCGGACTGCAGGTCGGAACCGTTTTCACCTTTGGCTCTCTCCACCGGCGGCGGCAGCGACTCTGTGGTGGATTCGCCATAACAAGCGGGTAACAGGAGGGCGGCAACCATCAGCAGTAAAACGCCCCGCCAACCTCTGAACCTCAATCTGGCCGTACTTCTTCCAACCTGTCTGTTAGAGTCGAGTGGCGTCATTTTGCGAAACTCCATCTCCGGATCCTTTCTCGTGAAGCTCCCTGTTTTCCTACAAACTACTACGGATCGTGACGGTGGAAATCGAAACCGATCACATTTCCTGCGAGAACGTTCACTGGGAAACCAGGTGGATTCCTCCTGCGTCGTTGGCAAATCCACTCCTCAACCACCCCGTTTCTTCGGAAAAAAAGAGACAAACCAGCGGAGCTCGGGGAATCTCAGCAACGTCGATTCGCAGGATGATTCATCCGGCCCGGCCACCCCCAGGTGTTGCCCTCTGGTCCGCCATCGATCGTGGCTTCGCCACCCGCAGCCTGTATGGTCGAGGAAGTATTCCAGAGTCGAAGCCGGCTTTCAACGGCATTTTTTCCAAAATGGGGGACAAGAGATTCCCCACCGTATGGGGAGCGGCGGAAGAAAACCGCTCAATCGGGCGGTTCCAGCTTGAGAATGACAGATTTGATGAATCAGCGGCCAGTGCGAAACAGGTGGTGAAAGTTGGCCGTGGTCTTCTCGGCAATCTGCTCCAGAGAGGAACCCCGCAGCTCCGCCAGACACTCTGCCACCCGACGGACGTAGGCGGGCTGATTGGGCTTTCCCCGATAGGGCACCGGGGCGAGATAAGGGGAGTCGGTTTCAATCAGCAGGCGGTCTTCCGGCACCCGCGCGGCAACCGCTCTCAACGGGTCGGCGTTCCTGAAGGTGATGATACCGGAAAAGGAGATGTGGAAACCCAGCTCCATGGCGGAGACTGCGGTTTGCCAATCTCCCGTAAAACAGTGCATTACACCACCGACCTCATCGGCCTTCTCTTCCCGTAACAGGGACAGCGTGTCGGCGGCGGCATCCCGCATGTGGACGATCAACGGTTTCCCGGTAATCTTCGCCGCGGCGATATGACGCCGGAAGCGCTCCCGCTGCCACTCCAGATCTCCCTTGCCATGGAAGTAGTCCAGCCCGGTCTCTCCGATGGCCACCACCTTGGGCCGTTCGGCAAGCGAGGCCAACTCTTCCAGATCCGGTTCCCTTCCCTCCTGTTCGTTTGGGTGAACCCCCACCGTGGCGTAGACCGAAGGATGCCTTCCGGCGATCTCGATGACCCGCTCTACATTCTCCATATTGATGGAAACACAGAGAAACCAGCCGACACCGGCTTCATTGGCACGGGCCAGTATCTCTTCCAGATCACCGGACAGTCGATCCAGGTGACAATGTGAATCGGTCAATGGTGTCCGCATGCGATGTATCCGCTCTTGGTGGCATCCCTGTCCAGAGTTCCTGATTCGGGCTTTCCGGCTACATCGTATAGGTAGGGCGTTCGCTCTTCAAGGCACCAGCTAGGAGCGTCTCGATCTTGGCTCGCAGGGGTTTGCCCTCCAGTTCCAGGAACTGGATCCCAATCCCGGCAGGGCGGTTTCCGCTGGCCCCTTCAGGGGTGATCCAGACCACGTGTCCCACCACCGGCATGGTTTCCACGTTTTCCGGCAGATTGAGCATGACGAACACCTCGTCACCAAACTGGTGGGGCCGGGTTGTGGGAATGAACAACCCGCCGTTGGTGATAAAGGGCATGTAGCTCGCATAGAGCTGGTTCTTGTCCTTGATGCGAACGGTATAGATGTTTGACTTGACCATCGGGGTCATATCCTCGTTTATCAATCGTCATGCACACGGGTCAGATGCGCCCAGGCGATGAACAGCTCCTCCAGCAACAGCTGCGGATTCAACGGTTGGTCCAGCTGCCCCGCAGCCCGCATCACCCGCTCATGGAAGGCGAACAGTTGCCGCCCGTCACAGCGCGCCGCAAGCTGTCGCAGCCGCTCCTCTACATCCAGATTCACCAACCGGGGCGGTCTGGACACCTGTTTCAAACGGTTCATGTCCGTCAGCCAGCTGTCGAGCCAGAACAGGATCTCGGCGGCCTGCTCCTGCTCCAGAAGCCGGGGAACCGCTGAAACCGGATCGCTCCGGCCGTGCGCTATCCGCTCCAGTGCTTCCAGCAGCTGCATTCGCTTCGTCAACAGCCCCGCTTCCCGCAGCTGCAACGCCCGCAATGGCGCGTCTCCCGCCAGACGCAGCAACAGCTCCCAGTTCTCCCCGGCGGCCTGTTGACGCAGCCAGCGCTCGGCAATCCCTCTCTCGGCGGTAATGACCATCTGCTGGCAGCGGCTGCGGATGGTGGCCAGCAGCGAACCGGGTACACTGGTCACCAGAATCAGCAGACTCCCCGGCGGCGGTTCCTCCAGGGTCTTCAACAGACTGTTGGCCGCAGCAGGGTTCATCGCCTCGGCCGGCTCCAGGAGAACCACCCGGCCGGCGCCGTGATGGCTCTTCAGGGTGAGGAATTCCGTCACCCTCCGGGTGTTGTCCACGGTGATGGCCTTGCCCTCCTTCTCTGGATGGACCAGCAGAAAATCGGGATGGGTACCAGCCTGGTACTGCAGACAGGAATGGCAATCGCCGCAGGCGAACCCTTCACTGTTTCTGTATCGGCACAAGTGCGCCCGGGCTAAAGCCCCGGCGAAATGCCGTTTTCCCACGCCACGGACACCGGTGAGCAACAGGGCGTGAGGAAGGCGATCTCCCTTGCGCGCCGCCTCGATCCGTTCCCACTGCACCCGCTGCCAGGGATGAATGGCGCTCATCTCTCCGCCAGCCATGCCTCCAGCACCTCGGCCAGAGAGCGCTGTACCTGTGCCAGGGGCCGAGAGGCGTCGATAACCCGATAACGTTCGGGAAACCGCCGGGCCCGCTCCAGGTAGGCCGCCCTGACCCGCTCGAAGAAGGCAATCCGTTCGCTTTCGAACCGGTCTGGCGCGCTGCGTGCACCGGCTCGGGCCATCCCCTCCTCCACCGGGATGTCCAGCAACAGCGTCAGATCCGGCTGCAATCCCTTTTGC
>Ga0256832_1000303_pt1 | contig 30881 bp, 27 predicted proteins | sample 134614metaG_FD_190534 | JGI IMG/M metagenome (GOLD analysis project Ga0256832, IMG submission 190534) | Hydrothermal vent microbial communities from Lau Basin, Pacific Ocean - 134-614 | ecosystem: Environmental > Aquatic > Marine > Hydrothermal vents | place: Pacific Ocean: Lau Basin | collected...
AGGGCCAGAACTTCTGGCATCTGAAGTCGCTTTTGGTAATGCGTTACCCCAAATTTCAGTTGGTATCAGTGGAAATGCTACGGTGGTGTGGCATCACTGGGATGGTGTCCGATTTAATGTGTGGGCCAGTAATTACATGACCGGTTCAAATTGGGGAGCTCCTGTATCGATAAGTTTAGGGAACTCAGATCTTGTGTGGGATCCCCAAGTTGCAGTGGATGCGAACGGTAACGCTGTAGCGGTGTGGTATCAACACGATGGAATATACGACAATATTTGGGTTAATCGCTACGTCGTGGGTAGTGGCTGGGGTGTAGCTGAACTGATTGAAAATACTGATGAGACTGCGCAGTTGCCCCAAGTGGCGATGGGTGCAGGCGGTGATGCAACTGTAGTGTGGCAGCAAGAAACCGGTTCGACTCGGAATATTTGGGCTAATCGTTATCATGTACAATGACGGTGTGTTCACCCTATGTTTCAATCTATTGGGTGTTCATCCGCCACTAAAATCTTCTCCCCCCACTGCCGCGCCTTGGCGACGATCGCCTGCTGATCCAGCGTGGTCAGTACACGCTCTTTCAACAAATGTTGCCCGGCCACCCACACGTCGCTGACCTGCTCGCGTCCGGCGGCGTAGACCAGTTGCGAGATGGGGTGATACACCGGCTGGGTTTCCAGCGCGCTTAAATCCACGGCGGTGATGTCGGCGGCCTTGCCGGCTTGCAGGGAACCGATGTGTGCGTCCAGTCCCAGCGCCCTGGCGCCGCCGAGGGTGGCCATGTGCAGTACCTGTTCGGCGGACACGGCGCTGGCGTCTCGGGCGCTGAGTTTGCCCAGCAGAGCGGCGCTGCGCATTTCGCCGAACATGTCCAGGTCGTTGTTGCTGGCGGCACCGTCGGTGCCCAGCGACACGTTGACGCCGGCGTCCAGCAGTAGTTGCACGGGGCAGAAGCCGCTGGCCAGTTTCATGTTGGATTCGGGGCAGTGCACCACGTGGGCGCCGCGGGTGGCGAGGTGGGTGATTTCCTCGTCGGCCAGTTGAGTCATGTGTACGCCCATGAAGCGCGGCGAGATGAGGCCCAGTTGTTCCAGGCGTTCCAGCGGGCGCTGGCCGGTGTTGTCGAAGGCCTCCACCACCTCGTGGGCGGTTTCGTGCAGGTGCATGTGGATGGGGATGTCCATTTCCTCCGCGTAGGTGATGATGCGTTGCAGGGGTTCGTCGGACACGGTGTAGGGCGCGTGGGGCGCGAAGGCGGTGGTGATGAGCGGGTTGTGGCGGAAGTGGTCGTGCACCTCGATACCCTTGTGCAGGTACTCGTCGGCGTTGGCGGCCCACACGGTGGGGAAGTCGATGACGATGAGGCCCACCACGGCGCGCATCCCGGCGTTGTCGGCCACGCGCGCCACCTCGTCGGGGAAGAAATACATGTCGTTGAAACAGGTGGTGCCGCCGCGCAGCATTTCGGCCATGGCCAGGCGGGTGCCGTCGGCGACGAACTCGGGACTGATCCATTGGCCCTCGGCGGGCCAGATATGCTCCTGCAGCCACTCCATCAGCGGCAGGTCATCGGCCAGGCCGCGGAACAGGGACATGGCGGCGTGGGTGTGGGCGTTGACCAGGCCGGGGATCAGGGCGTGGCCGTCCAGCCGGTGTTCCACTGCGGCGGTGTATCTTTGCTCCGCCTCGGCACTGGGCAGCAGTGCCAGGATCCGGCCTTCGTGCACGGCGATGGCGTGGTGTTCCAGCACGGTGTTGGCGGGTTCCACCGGGATGATCCAGCGGGCGTGGATGAGGCAGTCGATGCTGTGTTGTGGCTTGTTCATGGGCAGACGATAGCGTTTGCCCTGTTGGCCTGCAAGTCTGGCGCGGCCCGGGGATGGCATGGACCGGCCCGGCTGTGGCGCCGGGCCGGCATGCAACGGAGTCTCTATTAGTTGTTATGCTTTATTTTGACTTTCACCTTGTTGAAGGAGACATGGTAGAAAAACGACAGCGGTGGCGGCACATTGGCGGTCATCTCCGGGCCGGGGGCATCGTGAAAGACCAGGTGGAAAACCAGCTCGTCGGGATAGCTTATACCCTCGGATTTTTTCATCATGTTGAAAATCTCGCCGGCGGTGGTGCGCACCGCGCCATCGGCATCACGGACACCTTCTGAGACCATGGTGTGGCCGGCCCACATCGGCGCGGGTCCGTCGAAGGGATTGTCGAAGGGCTCGCCGTTGAGGGTGACCCTGGCCGGCCCCCAGGTGGACAGCAGGTTGAACACCGTGGGGATCACCGGGCCGCCGGCGGTGGTGTCGCCGTGCAGGTAGACGTTGGTGGTGACGGGGTCGCCCATGATCATTGTCGTTGAATCCTTGCTGGGGCCGATACGCAGGCCCGTGGGGTGGGGCGGTGGCGCGAACAGGGTTTGGCGGTACGTCCAGTGCCCGTATTCGTCTTCCCATTCGGCCCTGATGCTGCCGGTGTTGGCGACGGGGTCTATTTCCAGTTTGGCGTGACCTTCGATGGGCATGATGTTGTTGCCGGCCCAGTCGAAGGCGTCCACCGGTTCGGCGGGCACGCCATTGACGCTGTTGGCCACCGGGCCCATGACCCGGCGGATGAGATGTGCGCCACTGGCGCGCACGGAAATGTGTGTGCCACTTGCCTGCTGGGCATCGGGGTCGGCCAAGGCGTTTGTCGTTCCTGTGATTGCAGTGAGTGAAATGGCGAGTCCACCGGCAAGAATGCCGATGCGCGTTTGCTGTTTCATCATTCTCTCTCCTTGTTGATAATTCTGCATTCGACACGATATGCAATGACTGTATCCCTTGGCTGCTTCGCAACTCTATGGGAAACAGCGCTGCATGGACGATGACGCGCGGCGAATGTTACAGCCGCTGTGGCGATGTGGGCTATGATGGGTTTATCCGGTTTGAAGACCTGGGGCCATGATGTGGAAACACATACCTTTTTCCTTTATTTGCTGATCATCCTGCTCACCGCGCGCGTGCTGGCGGAGATTGCGGTGCGCCTGAAATCACCGGCGGTGATCGGCGAGCTGCTGGCCGGGGTGGTGTTGGGCCCCAGCCTGCTTGGTTGGCTGGAGCCGGCCCAGGCCATCCGCCTGTTGGCGGAGATCGGCATCATTTTGCTGTTGTTTGGGGTGGGGCTGGAAACCGATCTCAAGCGCCTGGTGCGCACCGGAGCGAAATCCGTGCTGGTGGCGCTGATCGGTTTCGTGTTGCCCCTGTTGCTGGGTTTCGCGCTGAGCTATTGGGGTTTCGGACTTTCCCTACTGGTGTCTCTGTTTGTGGGCGGTACACTCACCGCCACCAGCATTGGCATCACCGTGCGCGTGTTGCACGATTTGAAGCGTCAGCAGGCGCCCGAGGGACAAATCGTCCTTGGCGCCGCGGTGCTGGACGATATTCTGGGCGTGGTGTTGCTGGCCCTGCTGGTGGAGTTCTCCACCGGGGGTGGCATCAGCCTGGTGAATGCCGGCAAGGTGTTGCTGTTTGTGGGTGCCTTTTTCCTGTTGGCGCCCCTGGCGGCGCGACTGATGTCCCTGGTAGTGAAACGCTTCGATGCGGTGAGCGAGATTCCCGGCCTGATCCCTACGATGATTGTCTCGCTGGTGCTGTTTTTCGCCTGGTTGGCCAATGCCGTGGGTGCGCCGGAGCTGTTGGGAGGATTTGCCGCGGGGCTGGCCCTGTCACGGCGTTTCTTCTTTCCCTTCGGTACTGCGCTGCATGCCGATGCGGGGTTTGCCGAGCGCATCGAGACACAGATGCAGCCCATCATTCAGTTGTTCACGCCGATCTTTTTCGTCTACGTCGGCCTGTCACTGAATTTTCGCGATATCGACTGGGGCTCGCCATTTATCTGGCTGTTTTCCTTGTCCTTGTTCGTCATTGCCGTGTTGGGCAAGTTGCTGGGTGCACTCTTTATCAAAGAAACGTGGCCGATCCGCTGGATGGTGGGCATGGCCATGATGCCGCGGGGTGAGGTGGGGCTGATCTTTGCCGAGCTGGGCAGGGCCGGCGGCATCTTCAGCAATGAAATCTACGCCGGGTTGGTGATCGTCATCGCCCTCACCACGTTGTTGCCGCCGTTTTTTATGAAGTGGTATTTCGAGCGCTACGGACGCTCGTTGGTGGATAGGTATTAGAGTGTACTGTACAGTGTTATCTCGTCATCTTGACTTCCGTCATTCCGGCGAAGGCCGGAATGACGAATCTGAAATTCATGGGCCAGCAGTGTATTCTGAAGCATTTTCATTTTTGGACATTTCCCCATGGCAAAGATAGCAGACAGCATTCAACCCATTCGTTGGGAAGACCACCAATTACAGTTATTGGACCAGCGTCTGCTGCCGCAGGAGACCCGGTACCTGCCCTTCGACGAGGTGCAGGCCGTGGCCGAAGCGATCCGCGACATGGTGGTGCGCGGCGCGCCGGCCATTGGCATCACCGCCGCTTATGGCATCGTGCTGGCGGCGCGGGCGCGCTTTGCGGAATCGCCCGCTAACTGGAAGAAGCGAATCGAGACGGATTTGCAGACGCTTGCCCAGTCACGTCCCACGGCGGTGAACCTGTTCTGGGCCATCGGGCACATGCGCGGGGTAATCGCCGGGCTGCAGGGCGATCCCGAACCGGCCCTGCTGGACGAGGCGCAAAAGATCCATGCCGACGACATCGCCGCCTGCCGGCGCATGGGCGAGCTGGGTGCGGCGCTTATCCAACGGCCCTGCGCCATCCTCACCCACTGCAACGCCGGCGCCCTGGCCACCGGCGGTTATGGCACGGCCCTGGGAGTGGTGCGCGCCGGTTTCGCCGCAGGAAAAATCACCCACGTCTTTGCTGACGAAACAAGACCGTGGCTGCAGGGCGCGCGGCTCTCCGCCTGGGAGATGGTGCAGGAGGGCATTCCGGTGACCCTGCAGGCCGAGGGGGCGGCGGCGCACCTGATGAAACAGGGCAGGATCGACTGGGTGATCGTCGGCTCGGACCGCATCGCCGCCAACGGCGACGTGGCCAACAAGATCGGCACCTATGGCCTGGCGGTGCTGGCCCGCCACCATGGTGTGAAATTCATGGTGGCCGCGCCTGCCTCCACGGTGGACATGGCCATCGTCCATGGCGACGACATCCCCATCGAGCAGCGCTCGCCCGAGGAGGTGCTGAGCCTGGCCGGCCGGCCCATCGCCGCCGCCGGCGCCGCCGCCTGGAATCCGGCCTTCGACGTCACCCCCGCCGCTCTGGTGGACGCCATTGTCACCGAGCGTGGCGTGGTCTTGGCGCCGGATACCGGAAAGATGGCGGCCTTGATGGAAAACGCCTGATTTTTCCCGGCAGTTGCCTCTCAGACTTTCTCAGTTTCGATTTCAGGCGCTTTTGAGCGCGTGCCGTAGGGGGCGCGGTATGGTATGATTCGGCGATTAAAAGAGCGCTCAAGCGCCGCCTGTTTTGATTGACCACTGATTTTGCTTGACCACCGATAGACCACTGAGAGCAGCCGCACATCCCATGACAGACAGCATCGATTTCGCCAAGGAAACCCTCCCCGTCAACATCGAGGAGGAGATGAAGCAGTCCTATCTCGATTACGCCATGAGCGTCATCGTCGGCCGCGCCCTGCCGGATGTGCGCGACGGCCTCAAACCGGTGCATCGCCGCGTGCTCTACGCCATGAGCGAGCTGGGCAACGATTGGAACAAGCCCTACAAGAAGTCGGCCCGCGTGGTGGGTGACGTCATCGGTAAATACCATCCCCACGGCGACACGGCGGTGTACGACACCATCGTGCGCATGGCCCAGCCCTTCTCGCTGCGCTACATGCTGGTGGACGGGCAGGGTAACTTCGGCTCGGTGGACGGTGATTCCGCCGCCGCCATGCGTTACACCGAAGTGCGCATGGCCAAGATCGCCCATGAACTGCTGGCGGACATCGACAAGGAAACCGTCGATTTTATTCCCAACTATGACGAATCCGAACACGAGCCGGCGGTATTCCCCTCGCGCCTGCCCAACCTGCTGATCAACGGCTCCTCCGGCATCGCCGTGGGTATGGCCACCAACATCCCGCCGCACAACTTGCGCGAGGTGGTGGACGCGGTGCTGGCGCTGATCGACGATCCCTCGCTGGACGTCAACGCCCTCATCGACATCATCCCCGGCCCGGATTTCCCCACCGCCGGCATCATCAACGGCGTGCGCGGCATTCGCGAGGCCTATCGCACCGGCCGCGGCCGGGTGCTGGTGCGGGCGCGCACCGAGGTGGAGGAATACGGCAACGGCCGCCAGCGCATCGTGGTCACCGAGCTGCCCTACCAGGTGAATAAGGCGCGGCTCATCGAGAAGATCGCCCACCTGGTGCGCGACAAGAAGATCGAGGGCATCTCAGAGCTGCGCGACGAGTCGGACAAGGACGGCATGCGCATGGTCATCGAGCTCAAGCGCGGCGAGGTGCCCGAGGTGATCATCAACAACCTGTTCGCCCAGACCCAGATGCAGAACACCTTCGGCATCAACATGGTGGCCCTGGTGGACGGCCAGCCGCGGCTGCTCAACCTCAAGCAGATTCTGCAGGCCTTCATCGATCATCGCCGGGTGGTGGTGACCCGTCGCACCATCTTTGATTTGCGCAAGGCGCGGGAAAAGGCCCACATCCGCGAAGGCCTGGCCGTGGCGCTCACCAACATCGACCCCATCATTGCGCTGATCAAGGCGGCGAAGAATCCCGCCGAAGCCAAGGAACGACTCATGGCCACCGGCTGGGCGCCGGGGGTGGTGCTGGACATGCTGGAACGTGCCGGCGCCGAGGCCTCGCGGCCCGACGGGCTGGACAAGGCCTTCGGCCTGGTGGATGGCAAGTATCATCTCTCCGAGGCCCAGGCCCAGGCCATTCTGGAGATGCGCCTGCACCGCTTGACCGGCCTCGAGCAGGACAAGATTCTCAACGAATACGAAGAACTGCTGGCGCTCATCGCCGACCTGCTGGAGATCCTCGGCAGCGTGGAACGCCTGATGCAGGTGATCCGCGAGGAACTGGAAGACATCAAGCAACAGTACGGTGACGAGCGGCGCACCGAGATCTGCGAAACCGAGGCGGACATCAACCTCGAAGACCTGATCACCGAGGAGGACGTGGTGGTGACTCTGTCCCACGAGGGCTACGCCAAGTGCCAGCCGCTGTCGGACTACCGCGCCCAGCGACGCGGCGGCCGCGGCAAGTCCGCCACCACCATGAAGGAAGAGGATTTCGTGGACAAGCTGTTCATCGCCTCCACCCACGACACCATTCTCTGTTTCTCCAGCGAAGGCAAGATGTACTGGAAGAAGGTCTACGAACTGCCCCAGGCGGGGCGCGCGGCGCGGGGCAAGCCCATCGTCAACCTGTTGCCGCTGGAGGAGGGCGAGCGCATCAACGCGATTTTGCCCATCCGCGAATACGAAGAGGGCAAGTACATCTTCTTCGCCACCGCCAATGGCACGGTGAAAAAGACCCCGCTGGTGGATTTCTCGCGGCCGCGGGCCAGTGGCATCCGCGCCATCGACCTGCGTGAGGGTGACAAGCTGGTGGGTGTGGACATTACCGACGGTGAACGCGACGTGATGCTGTTTTCCAGCGCCGGCAAGGCCATTCGCTTCAACGAATCCAACGTGCGTCCCATGGGCCGCACCGCTGGCGGCGTGCGCGGCATCAAACTGGCGGGCGAAGCCAAGGTGATCTCGCTGATCATCGCCGATGAGGGCTGTGTGCTCACCGCCACGGAAAACGGCTATGGCAAGCGTACCGCGGTGGACCAGTATCCCAGCCACGGCCGTGGTGGCCAGGGTGTGATCTCCATCCAGGCCGGAGAACGCAACGGCGCCGTGGTGGGCGCGGTGCTGGTTTCCGACGATGACGAGATCATGCTCATCACCAATGGCGGCACACTGGTACGCACCCGCGTGGCGGAGATCTCCGTGCTGGGCCGCAACACCCAGGGCGTGCGCCTGATCAAGTTGTCCAATGGGGAGAAGCTGGTGGGTATCGAGCGGGTGGCGGAGACGGAAGGTGATGATGGTGATGGAGCAGAAAATTCAGAGCTGGAGCAAGATTAGCCACAGAGAACACAGAGAACACAGAGTTCACCGAGGACAATATGGTTCCTAAGACAAACGATAACAAAGCCTCATTCAGCGGGCTGCTGGACGGTCAGCCCGCAAGGCGCGGTGGCGCCGGCAGGGCCATTCCCTGCGGGACGCGCCTTGATCCGCAACGTGTGGGAAGCTCTGAATGAGGCTTTGTTATCGTTTGTCTTAGTATTTTCTCTGTGTCCTCTGTGCTCTCTGTGGCAAAGCGATATTTGAAAAAACAAAAACTAGGAGTCCTTGATGAGACGTGTTTACAATTTCAGCGCCGGCCCCGCCGCGTTGCCCCAGGCAGTATTGGAAAAGGCCCAGGCGGAGATGCTGGATTGGCATGATGCCGGCATGTCGGTGATGGAGATGAGTCACCGCGGCAAGGAATTCATGTCCATCGCCGCCCAGGCCGAGGCTGACTTGCGCGAGGTGCTGGCCATACCCGACAACTACAAGGTGCTGTTCCTGCAGGGTGGCGCCTCCAGCCAGTTCGCCATGGTGCCGCTGAATCTGCTGCGCGGAAAATCCAGCGCCGATTATTATCGCACCGGCTCCTGGTCGAAGAAGGCCATCGCCGAGGCCAAGCGTTACTGTGACGTGAACATCGTTGCCGATACCGAGGTCGACGGCAAGTTCACCAGCGTGCCGGAAAAGGGCAGCGTGACGTTCAATCCCGACGCCGCCTACGTGCACTACACCCCAAATGAAACCATCGAGGGCGTGGAGTTTCCCTACATACCGGATACCGGCGACGTGCCGCTGGTGGCGGACATGTCCTCCACCATCCTGTCGCGGCCCATGGACGTGTCCAAGTTCGGCGTGATCTACGCCGGCGCACAAAAGAACATCGGCCCCGCCGGGCTGACCATCGTCATCGTGCGCGAGGATCTGCTCGGCGACGTGAAGGAAGGCACACCGGCCATGTTCGACTGGGCCATCCACGCCAAGAACGATTCCATGTACAACACGCCGCCCACCTATGGCTGGTACCTGGCGGGCCTGGTGTTTCAGTGGCTGAAGGAAAAGGGCGGACTGTCCGCCATGGCGGAGATCAACCAGCGCAAGGCGGAGAAACTGTACGCCGCCATCGATGCCTCGAACTTTTACGCCAATCCCGTGGCCCCGACTTGCCGCTCGTGGATGAACGTGCCCTTTACCCTGGCCAATGCCGAACTGGATGCCGCGTTCCTGGCCGAGGCCAAGGAACACAACCTGGTGACCCTGAAGGGGCATCGCTCCGTGGGCGGCATGCGCGCCAGCATCTACAACGCCATGCCCGAGGCAGGGGTGGATGCCTTGATTGCGTTCATGACGGATTTCGAAAAACGCAACGCTTAAAAATAAAGCCACAGAGGGCACAGAGGACACAGAGTGTTTTGCTCGGTGTCCTCTGTGCTCTCTGTGGCAAAAAGAAGTTAGGGGAAAGTAATGTATAAGATTCTGACACTCAACAACATCTCCGTCGCCGGCCTGGAACGCCTGCCGCGCGAAGACTACGAAGTGGCCTCGGAGATCCAGCACCCCGATGCCATCCTGCTGCGCTCGTTCAAGATGCACGACATGGAGATCCCGTCCACGCTGAAGGCCGTGGGTCGCGCCGGCGCCGGGGTCAACAACATCCCCGTGGACAAGATGAGTGCCGCGGGCATTCCGGTGTTCAATGCGCCGGGCGCCAATGCCAATGCGGTGAAGGAACTGGTTGTTACCGGCATGCTATTGGCCTGCCGCAACATCTGCCAGGCATGGGACTTTGCCCGCAACCTCGAGGGTGACGACGCCGAGATCAACAAGCAGGTGGAGGCCGGTAAAAAGAACTTTGGCGGTTTCGAGCTGCCGGGGCGCACCCTGGGGGTGATCGGCCTGGGCGCCATCGGCCGGCAGGTGGCCAATGCCGCCATCGCCCTGGGCATGAAGGTGGTGGGCTTCGATCCGGGGATCACAGTGGAGGGCGCCTGGGAGCTGTCGGCTAACGTGAAAAAGGCGGCCTCGGTGGATGAGCTGTTGAGCCAGGTGGATTTCGTCACCTTCCACGTGCCGCTCATCGACGCCACCAAAAACATGATCAATGCCGAGCGCCTGCAGGCCATGAAGGACAACGTGGTGATTCTCAACTTTGCCCGTGGCGGCATTGTGGACGATGAAGCGGTTTGTGAAGCCATCAAGGCCGGCAAGGTGTATGCCTACGTGTGCGACTTCCCCAGCAACCTGCTCAAGCGGCATGAACGGGTGATCACCCTGCCGCACCTGGGCGCCTCCACCGTGGAGGCCGAGGACAACTGTGCCATTATGGTAGCGGAGCAGGTGCGCGACTACCTGGAGAACGGCAATATCCGCAACTCGGTGAACTTTCCCGAGGTGAACATGCCCCGTACCGAAGGGGTGCGTATTGCGGTGGTCAATTCCAATGTGCCCAACATGGTCGGGCAGATCACCACGGCGCTGGCCGAGGCCGATCTGAATATTATCGACATGCTCAACAAGTCACGCGGTGAGCTGGCCTATACGCTGGTGGATGTGGATAAGGCCGTACCGGAATCGGTGCTGGATGCGGTGCGTGGTATCGAGGGTGTGTTGGCCGTGCGAACGATGTGAGACAGGCAGAGGAAAGATATTAAGGATCTCAGAATTGGTTTAACAGATGTCAGTAGGTATTCATCTCCTATAGCGTACTTACTACCATGCCAAATATTGTGGGAGCGCCTTTCCAGGCGCGATTCGCGCCTGGAAAGGCGCTCCCACACGGGGAAATAACCCTGTTGCAATTATTTTGAGACGATTAATAAAAGATAAAAGAAGTATATTGCAGAGCAAACCTATGACCGACAAGCTCGACAAGATCCGGCAACAAATCGATGCCCTGGACGAAAAACTCCAGGCCTTGATCTCCGAGCGCGCGCGTCTCGCCCAGCAGGTGGCCGAGGTGAAGCAGGCGCGGGGTGATGATGCGGTGTTTTACCGCCCGGCGCGGGAGGCGGCGGTGTTGCGCGAGGTGTTGGCGCGCAACGAGGGTCCTCTGCCCGGCGAGGCCATGGCACGCCTGTTCCGCGAGATCATGTCCGCCTGTCTGGCCCTGGAGCAGCCGCTGAAGGTGGCCTTTCTCGGTCCCGAGGGCACATTCACCCAGGCCGCGGCTCTAAAGCATTTCGGCCATGCCGTGGACACCGTGCCCCTTTCTGCCATAGACGAGGTGTTCCGCGAGGTGCGCGCAGGTGCGGTGAACTACGGCGTGGTGCCGGTGGAAAATTCCACCGAGGGCGTGGTCAATCACACCCTGGACATGTTCATGCAGTCGTCGCTGACGATTTGCGGCGAGGTGGACCTGCGCGTGCATCATCATTTGTTGAGCCGGCAGCAGGATCGCAAAAAACTCCAGCGCATCTATTCCCACCAGCAGTCCCTGGCCCAGTGCCGCGAGTGGCTGGATGCGCACCTTCCGGACGTGGAACGGGTGTCGGTGAGTTCCAACGCCGAGGCCGCGCGGCGTGCCGCCGAGGAAGACAACACCGCCGCCATCGCCAGCGACGTGGCCGCGGAGTTGTACGGCCTCGAGGTGCTCAAGGCCAACATCGAAGACAACCCGGACAACATCACCCGCTTCCTGATCATCGGCCATCAGGCCGTGCCGCCCAGCGGCGATGACAAGACCTCCTTGCTGATCTCCGCGCGCAACAAGCCCGGTGCGCTGTACCAGCTGCTCAAGCCCTTCGCGGAAAACGACATTTCCATGAACCGCATCGAGTCGCGTCCCTCGCGCCTGACTAACTGGGAGTATGTGTTCTTCATCGACATCAATGGCCATGTCGAGGATGAAAAGGTGGCGCAGTGCCTCGATACCCTGCGTGAAGAGGCCGCTATGCTCAAGGTGCTGGGTTCCTATCCGCGTGCCGTTCTTTGACCCAATAAAATCTTGTCGGCATGAATACGCGTAGGGTGGGCACGTATTTTGTGCCCACGCGATGAGAAAAAATCCTGCGTGGGCATTGAAAGCGTGCCTTTATGCCCTGTGGGTACACCCTACGAATTGGGATATGCCAGAGAAATTTCCAACAGCCTGTTAAAAGCGATATTGATTGATCATGAACCGATTCGAAGCATTGGCCGCCCGCGGTGTGCAGGGCCTGCAACCCTACCAGCCGGGCAAGCCTATCAAGGAGTTGCAACGTGAGTATGGCGTCAGCGACATCATCAAGCTGGCCTCCAACGAGAACCCGCTGGGACCCAGTCCCATGGTGTTGGCGGCGCTGCAAACTGAATTTCCCGAACTGGCTCGTTATCCCGATGGCAACGGCTTTGCGTTGAAACAGAAACTGGCCGCCAAACACGGCGTGGACATGGCGCAGATCACCCTGGGCAACGGCTCCAGTGATCCCCTGGAATTCGTGGTGCGGGTGTTCGTGCAACCGGGTGACGAGGTGATGTTCTCCGAGCACGCCTTCGCCATGTATCCCATTGTCACCCAGGCCGCCAGCGCCAGGGCGGTGGCGGTGCCCGCCAAAGACTGGGGCCACGACCTCGATGCCATGCTTGCGGCCATTACCGAGAATACCCGGGTGATCTTCATCGCCAATCCCAACAATCCCACCGGCACCTGGCTGGATGGCGACAGCCTGCAGGCCTTCATCGCCGCGGTGCCGGAAACGATTATCGTGGTGGTGGACGAGGCCTATTTTGAATTCGCGATTGATCCCGCGCTGGGTGCCGAAGATTATCCCGACGCCAGCCAGTGGCTGGAGCGCTTCCCCAACCTCGTCGTCACCCGCACCTTCTCCAAGGCCTACGGCCTGGCCGGGCTGCGCGTGGGGTATTCCCTGTCGCACCCCGACCTGGCCAATCTGCTCAATCGCATACGCCCACCGTTCAATGTCAACAGCCTGGCCCTGGCCGCCGCCTGTGCGGGGCTGGACGATACGGACCATGTGCAACGCGGCGTGGCCCTCAATGCCGAGCAGATGCAGGTGGTGACTGCTGCGGTGACGGACATGGGCCTGGATTACATCCCCTCGGTGGGCAATTTCGTCTGCATCAATGTGGGAGAGAACGCGGCGGCGGTGTATGATGCGCTGCTGCACGAAGGCGTCATCGTGCGTCCCGTGGCCAACTATGGCATGCCGCGGCACCTGCGGGTGACACTGGGGCTGGCGGAAGAGAATGAGCGTTTTTTGACAGCCCTGGCGAAGGTGCTGGGATGAGGTCTTTTCGAGGCCGGAGTAGTAAACGCAAAGGACGCAGAGTCGCAAAGAACGCAGAGGAACCATTGGTAAAAACTTTGCGTCCTTTGCGCCTTCGCGTTCTTTGCGTTAACAACACCATTCTTTGAAAGAGCGAAAGACAGTGATCAAACAACTCACCATTATCGGCGTCGGTCTCATCGGCGGCTCCCTGGCCCGGGCGCTGAAGCGCGCCGGTGCCGTGGGCGAGGTGGTGGGTGCAGGGCGGGATGCCGAGCATTTGCAACGCGCCCTGGCCCTGGGCGTCATCGACCGCGCGGAGGCCAACCTGGCCGCGGCGGTGCAGGGCGCCGACGTGGTGGTGGTGGCCACGCCGGTGGGGGCGGCGGAGGACGTGTTTCGCGCCATCGCGCCGGCCCTGCCGACCGATGCCCTGCTCACCGACGTGGGTTCCACCAAGGACTCCGTGGTGGCCGCGGCGCGGGCCGCCTTTGGCGAGTTGCCGAAAAACTTCGTTCCGGGCCACCCCATTGCGGGTACGGAAAAGAGCGGCGTGGAGGCCTCGTTCGCGGAACTGTTCGACGGCCGCCGGGTGATCCTTACCCCAACGGAAAATAGCGACCCCGCGGCCGTGGCCGGGGTGCGCGAGATGTGGCAACAGGCCGGCGCCGAGGTGGTGGAAACCAGCGTGGCGCATCATGACGAGGTGCTGGCCGCCACCAGTCACCTGCCGCACCTGCTGGCCTTTTCCCTGGTGGATACCCTGGCCAAGCTGGACGACAAGCAGGAGATCTTCGAATACGCCGCCGGCGGCTTTCGCGACTTCACCCGCATCGCCTCCAGCGACCCGCAGATGTGGCACGACATCTGTGTGCACAACGAACCGGCCCTGCTGAAAATGCTGGAGCGTTTCGAGGCCGACCTGGACAAGCTGCGCCAGGCCATTGCCGATAACGACAGTGACTACCTGTTGCAGGTGTTTACCCGGGCCAAGGCGGCAAGGGATCAGTTTTGTGATGATGCATAATTTATTGCCTTGAGTGTTTGGCCACAGAGGTCACAGAGTTCACAGAGAAACAACCCTGGTTGACTCTGTTTCTCTGTGCCCTCTGTGCTCTCTGTGGCAAAACTATTTTTTATTGGATTGAATGTGAACGAAAAGAACATCATTTTCACCGTAAACCCCGGCGGCGCCCTGCGCGGTGAGCGGCGCGTGCCCGGCGACAAATCCATCTCCCACCGTTCCATCATGCTCGGTTCGCTGGCCGAGGGGGTCACTGAGGTGACGGGGTTTCTCGAGGGCGAGGATGCGCTGGCGACCTTGCAGGCCTTCCGCGACATGGGGGTGAACATCGAAGGTCCGGACAACGGCCGGGTGGTGATCCACGGCGTGGGCATGCACGGCCTGCAGGAACCCAAAGGCCCGTTGAACATGGGCAACTCGGGCACCTCCATGCGCCTGTTGTGCGGCCTGCTGGCGGGACAGGCATTCAACACCACGCTCACCGGCGACCGCTCGTTGTCCAGCCGGCCCATGCGCCGGGTCACCGAACCGCTGGCGGAGATGGGCGCGGTGATCGGCACCACCGAGGCGGGTACCGCGCCGTTGAACATCTGTGGCGATCAGCCCCTGCGCGGCATCGCGTTCGACATGCCCGTGGCCAGCGCCCAGGTGAAGTCCTGCCTGCTGCTGGCGGGGCTGTACGCCGCGGGCCGCACCTGCGTCACCGAGCCGGCGCCCACCCGCGATCACACCGAGCGCATGTTGCAGGGCTTTGGTTATTCCGTGGAACGTGATGGTGCCACGGCCTGCGTCGAGGGCGGCGGCAAGCTCACCGCCACCAACGTTGAGGTGCCGGCGGACATTTCCTCGGCGGCGTTCTTCATGGTGGGGGCCAGCATCAGCGAGGGTTCGGATATTCTGTTGCAACACGTGGGGATCAATCCCACGCGCATCGGCGTCATCAATATCCTGCGGCAGATGGGCGCGGACATCACCCTGAGCAACCAGCGCGAGGTGGGCGGCGAGCCGGTGGCGGACATCCGCGTGCGCTCCGCGCCATTAAAAGGCATCCAGATCCCCGAGGACCAGGTGCCCCTGGCCATCGACGAATTCCCGGTGCTGTTCGTGGCTGCCGCCTGCGCCGAGGGCGAGACGGTGCTCACCGGCGCGAAAGAGTTGCGGGTCAAGGAGAGCGACCGCATCCAGGTGATGGCCGACGGCCTGCAGACCCTGGGCGTGGACGCCCGGCCCACCGAGGACGGCATGGTCATCCAGGACGGCGGCGCGGGCAGCACCCTGGGCAGCGGCCAGGTGGAAAGCCACGACGACCACCGCATCGCCATGGCCTTCGCCATGGCCGGCCTGCGCGCCAGCGGCCCCATCATTATTAACAACTGCGCCAATGTGAATACCTCGTTTCCGGGGTTTGTCACGCTGGCGCATGGCGCAGGGCTCAATATAAAAGCGTAGGGCGCAATAACCCACGGGCATTGCGCCGGGGCACTGATGAAAAGATAGGACTAAGGGCGGAGGACTGAGGACTAAGTGGATGGTTGTTACTCAGTCCTCAGTCCTCCGCCCTTAGTCCTTTGTTAAAAAACGCACAACATTTGGACAAACAATGAACTCAACCAACACCACAACTGTGCCAGTCATAACCATCGACGGCCCCACCGCCTCGGGCAAGGGCACCATCGCCCGTCTGCTGGCCCAGCGTCTGGGCTGGCACATCCTCGACAGCGGGGCCTTGTACCGGCTGGTGGCCCTGGCGGCGGACAAGCACCGCATTCCTCTGGACGACGTGGATTCCCTGGCCACCCTGGCGGCCCACCTGGACGTGGAATTCGTGCCCGGCGAGGGGGATGAGGAAATGAAGGTGCTGCTGGAAGGGGAGGACGTGACCCAGGAGTTGCGCACCGAGACCTGCGGCAACGGCGCCTCCAAGGTGGCGGCGCTGCCGGCGGTGCGCGATGCCTTGCTGGAGCGCCAGCGGGCCTTTGCCCGGCCGCCGGGGCTGATCGCCGATGGCCGCGACATGGGCACCGTGGTGTTCCCTGATGCCGTGGTGAAAATCTTCCTCACCGCCAGCGCCGAGGAGCGTGCGCGCAGGCGATATAACCAGTTGAAAGACAAGGGTTTAGGTGTTACCCTAGACAGTCTTTTGGACGAGATCGCCGAGCGCGACGAGCGTGACCGCAATCGCGCGGTGGCCCCGCTGGTGCCCGCCGAGGATGCGGTGGTGCTGGATACCTCGGCGCTGGATATCGACACAGTGGTGGATCATCTCTGGAATCTGTGCCAGGTACGTCTGAACTAACGGTTTGTGGTTAGTTGAAATCGTCGAAAGGGTTTTCGTATAAGGACATTCTGATCAACTCATTCTGGCGCCTGCCGGAGTGACGAATAAACACTTGATCAGTGGTTCCTGAGTAGTACTGGTGCCGTCGCGTATTCGGGTGAAACGCCGCGGTGACATTCATTAACTTTGCTGTGATTTGTCGTCTCATGGGGAGGCGGAGAGAATGCAGCCAATGGCTAATACGGCGTGTGCGGTTGTTGAGCCCCCGAAGCGAGGCAGGCCGGCAGCGTCAAGGAAAGAGAAAATGAGCGAAAGTTTCGCAGAAATGTTTGAACAAAGCCTGGCCCAGACCGAGATGCGTCAGGGCGCCCTGCTCCACGGTGTGGTGGTGGACGTCACCCCCGACGTGGTGGTGGTGAATGCCGGACTGAAGTCCGAAGGCGCCATTCCCGTGGACGAGTTCCGCAACGAGAAGGGCGAGGTCACGGTACATCCCGGCGACGACGTCGAGGTGGTGCTGGAATACGTGGAAGACGGATATGGCGAGACCCGCCTGTCCCGCGAAAAGGCCATCCGCGCCCATTCCTGGAAGAAACTCGAAGATGCTTTCAATAAAGGCAAGACCGTCATCGGCGTCATCAATGGCAAGGTGAAGGGTGGTTTCACCGTGGAGATCGACACCATTCGCGCTTTCCTGCCGGGTTCTCTGGTGGATGTGCGCCCCGTTCGCGACACCACGTATCTCGAAGGCAAGGAACTGGAATTCAAGGTCATCAAGCTGGACCAGAAGCGCAACAACGTGGTGGTGTCCCGCCGCGCCGTGGTGGAGGCCGAGTCCTCCGAGGAACGCGAGGCGCTGATCGAAAGCCTGGCCGAGGGTCAGGTGCTCAAGGGCATCGTCAAGAACCTCACCGACTACGGTGCCTTCATCGACCTGGGCGGCATCGACGGCCTGTTGCACATCACCGACATGTCCTGGAAGCGCATCAAGCACCCCAGCGAGATCGTCGAAGTGGGCCAGGAGATCGACGTCAAGGTGCTCAAGTTCGACCGCGAGCGCACCCGCGTCTCCCTCGGCCTCAAGCAGATGGGCGAGGATCCCTGGGAAGACATCGCCCGCCGCTACCCCGTGGGCTCGCGCCTGTTCGGCAAGGTCACCAACCTCACCGACTACGGCTGCTTCGTGGAAGTGGAAGAGGGTGTGGAAGGCTTGGTACACGTCTCCGAGATGGACTGGACCAACAAGAACGTCGCCCCCAGCAAGCTGGTGGATGTGGGTGAAGAGGTCGAAGTGGTGGTGCTGGAGATCGATCCCGAGCGCCGCCGCATCTCCCTGGGCATGAAACAATGCAAGGCCAATCCCTGGGATGAATTTGCCGCCACACACAACAAGGGCGACAAGATCACCGGTACCATCAAGTCCATCACCGACTTCGGTATTTTCATCGGCCTGGAAGGCAACATCGATGGACTGGTGCACATGTCTGACATCTCCTGGAGCGAATCCGACGAAGAAGCAGTGCGTGCCTACAAGAAGGGCGATGAGATCGAGACCGTGATCCTCGCCATCGACCCCGAGCGCGAACGTATCTCCCTGGGTATCAAGCAACTGGAGCAGGATCCCTTCTCCAACTACTTGGCCGCCCACCCCAAGGGTACCAACGTCACCGGCACCATTACCGAGGTGGACGCCAAGGGCGCCACGGTGGACCTGGGCGACGGCATTGTGGGCTACATCCGTGCCTCGGAGATCGCCCGTGATCGCGTGGAAGACGCCCGCACCATGCTCAAGGCGGGTGACGAGGTGGAGGCCCGCTTCATCGGTGTGGATCGCAAGAACCGCAACCTGAATCTGTCCATCAAGGCCAAGGATACCGCGGAAGAGGCCGAGGCCATCCAGGACTACAGTCGTGCACAGGATGAGGCCGGCGGTGGCACCCTCGGGGATCTGCTCAAGGAACAGTTGCAAAGCAGTAAAGAAGCTGAATAAGTGGACGCTAAGTAAGTCGATGACTTTCTTGCAGAAACTTAGCTGAGTTGGCGGTGGCCCCGTCCCCGGGCGGGGCCATGCGCGAAACAGCGGAATACAAAGGGATTGCTTAGATGACAAAATCAGAGCTAATCGAACGTATCGCACGCAAACAGCCGCATCTGCCGTACAAGGATGTGGAGCTGTCGGTGAAGACGCTCATCGAGCAGATGGCGAAAAACCTGTCCACCGGGCAACGCATCGAGATCCGTGGCTTCGGCAGCTTCTCGCTGCATTTCCGGCCGCCTCGTATCGGGCGCAACCCGAAGACAGGGGAGGCGGTGGCCCTGTCGGGCAAGTACGTGCCGCACTTCAAACCCGGCAAGGAACTGCGTGAGAGGGTGAACAATAAAAAGGATTAGCCCTGTCCCGAGATCAATGAAAACGGTATTTGCCAATGTGCGGATACCGTTTTTTTTTGTGTTACGGTTAGGCACCTGTTTGTTGCAGATCCGTGACCATAGACCAAAGAGAAGAGGCCCATGAAACGCATCATCACCTTTGCCCTGTTGCTACTGGTGGCCCTGCTGGGACTGAGTTTTGCGCTGATGAACGCGGAGCCGGTGCGGCTGGATTATTACTTCGGTACCCTCCAGGCGCCGTTGTCGTTGGTGGTGGTGATCGCCTTGATCATCGGCGCCGGATTGGGCGTGCTGGCCTCCATGGGTATTGTGCTGAGCCAGAAACGGGAGCTGGCCAGACTGCGCAAATCGGCAAAGATCACCGAACAAGAGGTGGCCAATCTGCGCGCCCTGCCGCTGAAAGATACCCATTGAACAACCCCTGACGCACGCTCGACACCCCTTCCATGGAATTGACCTTGTTATTCATCCTCCTGCCCGTGGCTGCCGCCTCCGGCTGGTGGCTGGCGAAACGCCATTACAGGACAGGCCTGCCTGCCGGGACATCCCGCCCGGCAGAATTCTCAGCGGACTATTTCAGGGGCCTGAACCTGTTACTCAACGAGCAGCCGGACAAGGCCATCGACGTGTTCGTAAAAATGTTGCAGGTGGACAACGACACCGTAGAGACCCACCTGGCCCTGGGCAACCTGTTCCGCAGCCGCGGCGAGGGCGACCGCGCCATTCGCATCCATCAGAATCTTATCGCCAGGCCCACCCTGAGCAAGGCGCAGCGGGCCCTGGCCCTGTTCGAGCTGGCTCAGGACTATCTGCGCGCCGGCCTGCTGGGGCGGGCGGAATCCCTGTTCGAGGAATTGCTGGCACAGAACGAATACCGCGCCGAGGCCCTGGCCAAGCTGCTGGATATCTATCAGCAGGAAAAGGAATGGCAAAAGGCCATCGACACCGCGCAGCGCTACGAGCATCTCACCGGCCAGCGCATGAACCTGCAGATCGCCCATTTTTATTGTGAACTGGGAGAGCAGGCCTTTGATCGGGGCGATTACAAGACGGCTATGAGACTGGCGCGGCGGGCGTTGAATGCGGATCGTCAATGCGTACGGGCCAGCCTGTTGCAGGCCCGGGCGGAGCAGGCCAACGGCGATTACCGGGCGGCCATCAAGAGCCTCAAGCAGGTGGAAAAACAGGATACCGGCTTTCTGCCGGAAATCGTTGCGCCGTTGCTGGCCTGTTATCAGAGCCTGGAAAAGACTGGCGAGGCGGAGCGATACCTGGAGCATCTGTCCACTAGATACGGTGGCATCACCCCGCTGCTGGGTCTGGCGGACCTGCTCTGCCAGCGTGGCAAGACCCGCGAGGCCTCGGAGCGCATCGTCAAATCTCTGAGCGAGAAACCCTCGGTGCGGGGTCTGAATCACCTCATCGAACTGCACTTGCTCAACAGCGAGGGTGCGGCGCGGGAAAACCTGCTGATTCTCAAGGAGCTGACGCATCGGCTACTGGAGGAAAAATTGCCTTACCGTTGTACCCATTGCGGTTTCAAGGTCAAGACTCTGCAATGGCGCTGTCCCACCTGCAAGGAGTGGGCGAGCATCCGGCCGATCCAGGGCGTTGTGGGTGAATGAGTGTGGGTAAAAATGGTGATTGAAAGCCTTACTGCTCAGTTATTAAAAGTCACTGCTAAATGGGATGGGCCCATACCATTAGCAGTGATCAAAAGTCTCGAAATAATGCCAGCGAATGGGGGCTGTTGTGGCGAATTGCTTGTGGCAACGAACAGTGTGGGAGCGGCTTTTAGCCGCGATTCGCGCCTGGAAAGGCGCTCCCACGGGGAGATAACACTGCAGCAGCTATTTTGAGAGGATTAATAACGATTGCCTCCGTTATACCGGCCTGCGTTGGAATGAAAGTTAATGGGATGGTAGTGCTGCAAAGACTCAAACCGAAGCACGTTGAAGGTGATAAGCATGACTGACAAGAAGAATGACCCCAGGATCATCGTGGCCCTGGATTTCCCCAGTAGCGATAGCGCACTGCAACTGGCACGCCGGCTGGATGCCAGCCAGTGCCGGGTAAAGGTGGGCAAAGAGTTGTTCACCCGCGCCGGCCCGGCCCTGGTGGAGCAATTGCAGCAAATGGGATTCGAGGTGTTCCTGGATCTCAAGTACCACGACATCCCCAACACCACGGCCCAGGCCTGTCTCGCCGCCGCCGAGCTGGGGGTGTGGATGGTCAATGTGCACGCTCTGGGCGGGCGGCGCATGATGGGTGCCGCGCGTGAGGCCATCGACAAGGCCTCGCACCGGCCGTTGCTGATCGCCGTTACCATCCTCACCAGTCTGGATAGTGATGAGTTGCATGAGATTGGTCTTTCCGGTAGCCCGGCGGACAATGTGTTGCGCCTGGCCAGGCTGGCCGAATCAGCGGGACTGGATGGTGTTGTCTGTTCAGCCAAAGAAGTCTCTACCCTGCGCCAGGTGGTGGCCGACAATTTTCAGTTAGTCACCCCGGGGGTGCGCCCGGCTGGCGCAGCGGTGGGAGATCAAAAGCGCGTTACCACACCGCAGGAGGCCATGCAGCTGGGCTCGAGTTATCTGGTGGTGGGACGGCCCATCACCCAGGCCGAGGATCCGCTGGCAGCGCTGGCGGCCATCAATGCGTCCATCGAAGGGGAAAAAATACCCGGTTGAGAAGGTAATATTGCCGCTCTCTCTTGTTGACTGGTCTGGGGAGGATTTTTTAGGCTCGTTGGCGTTGTAACGCACATTGCAAAAATCGTTTGCAATTACCCATAACGGAATTTCAAGAAAGGAGTCTTGTCATGTCGAAGTTGTCACTGCATGTTTCATCCCGTGTTGTTTCACTGTGTTTTGCCCTTGCTCTGCTGCTGGCCTCTTTTGCGCTAATCGCCGCACCGGTGGACATCAATACTGCTGATGCAGATACCCTGGCCTCAGAACTGCAGGGGATTGGTGCCACCAAGGCAGCAGCCATCGTTGCCTATCGCCAGTCCAATGGTCCCTTTCGTCGTCTGGAGGATCTGCTCAAGGTCAAGGGGATTGGTGAAAAGACCCTGGAGCAGAATCGGACCATTTTGCTGATTGGCGAACAAGAGTAGTCTCCCGCTCATTTTCATCCGCAAGTAAAGAGGCGGGTGGCGGGTGTGGTTGGACTGGATCCAATCACACCGGCCCCCGCCGCTTGTGTTTAATGAGATAGAAAATTCACATCCCCAAGGTTATCTTGCCGTTAAAGAATGCTAGGATTGTATTATTCCACTGCGGTTAAACATGGCGCGAAAAAATGACAACCCCCGCCAGGCTAACGAACGAAAGATGGTAGTAATGACCAAAAATCCTCCTATACATGAACAGCCCCTGCCGCCTCAGGTGTACGAAGCCCAGTATTACGAGGATGAAATCAATCTGGTGGATTTGTGGCTGGTGTTGATGCGACGGCGGGCCCTGCTGATGACCGTGGCGGGTTTGTGTGTCCTGGCGGGGCTGGCGCTGGCCCTGTGGCTGCCGGCGAAATACGAGTACAGCACCTCCATCGAGATCGGTACGCGCATCAATGGTGATGAGGTGGAAGTGATCGAATCACCGCAAACCCTGCTGGCGAAGATTCAGGAAAGCTATATTCCACTGGCCCGCCAGGAATATCTTTCCAGCCATGCGCGGTCGGGAGCGCCACGGGTCGAGGCGCACATCCCCAAGGGGAGTGAGATCATTGTCCTCAACAGCAAGGGAACGGAGCGCCAGGGGCCCGACCACAAGCAGGTGCAGCAGTCAGTGGTGGACATGGTCAAAAAGGATCACGGGCGGATTATTACGGTGCTGCGCAAGGAAACAGAAATTCTACAAAACCAGGCGCTGGCCAAACTGGAAGAATTGAAGGACGAGGCCCGGCTTATCCAGTCGCGGGAAAAGCGCCTGAGCGATATTGCCACCTTGCTGGCTACCCAGGCCAAGGAGGTGCGCAGCGATCTGGCCCGCGCAGAGGCCGACCGGGCACAGGCCATCAAGCAGACCAAGGATGAATCCCGCGCCCTGACTCTGATGATGCTGGACAGCGGCATGCAGCAGTACCGCCAGCGCCTGGCGCAAATCGATGAACGTCTGAAAATCAAGCTGGTGGATTCGCGGGATACCCTGGCCAAGCAATTGGCGGACAACCGGCGCGCGCAACTGGCACAACAAGACACTATTGCCAAGCTCAAGGTGCAGATGGCCAACCTGCGCGAGACCCGCGCCCTGCTGCCCCCCATGCGTTCACCGGAGCCCACGGGGCCTGGGTCTTCGTTGATGATTCTGTTGTCTCTGGTTTTGGGTTTGCTGCTGGGCGTGTTTGCGGCCTTTTTCGCCGAATTCCTGGCTAAGGTGCGCACCCAGGAGGCGCAGAGCCCGGCGACCTGAGCATAGTACCCGTTGGGTGCCATCAACCCGTAGACGCGATCTTTCGCTCGCGAAACAACACACACTGTGGGAACGACCTTCGGGTCGCGAAAAAAGACCAAGCTGTGGGAGCGACCCTACGGTCGCGAAAAAGACCAAGCTGAGGGAGCGACCTTCCGGTCGCGAAAATTTGCGATACGACGTGATACGATAAGCAATAACCAACACCGCCCAAGAGCCTCAAACCACCTCCTCCACGGTGATGACATAAAGCGACCGAATACCTTCATGAACATCCAACCCGTGATCCTTTCCGGTGGCGCAGGTACCCGACTCTGGCCCCTGTCCCGCGAGCAATATCCCAAACAATTACTGGCCTTTCAGGGGGATAGCACCCTCCTGCAACAGACCGCGCAGCGCTTGGACGGTCTCTCAGAGGTGGCGGGGCCTGTAGCCGAACCCATCATCGTCTGCAACGAACAACACCGCTTTCTGGTGGCGGAGCAATTGCGGGCCATTGATCACGCACGCGCGGCCATTTTGCTGGAGCCCGAGGGGCGCAATACTGCCCCCGCGCTTACCGTGGCGGCACTGGCGGCGCTGAAAAAGGGCGATGATCCGGTGTTGCTGGTGATGCCTGCCGATCATGTGATTGCTGACACCGAGGCCTACCACGCCGCAGTGAAGGCCGCCGTGGATCTGGCAGAGCAGGGGGCATTGATCACCTTCGGCATCGTCCCCACCGCCCCCGAAACCGGTTTCGGCTACATCCGCAAAGGGGCTCCCAAACAGCATTCAGCCTCCAGTCCTCAGTCCTCAGTCCTTAGTCCTCAATCCTTTGTTTTAGATGCTTTCGTGGAAAAACCCGACGCGCAAACCGCTCAGAGCTATCTGGATTCCGGCGACTATCTGTGGAACAGCGGCATGTTCGTGATGCGCGCCTCGGTGTGGTTGGATCAGCTGGGTCATTTCCAGCCAGCCATGTTGAACGCCTGCGAGCAGGCCCTGGATCAGGCAACGGAAGACCTGGATTTTTGCCGCCTCGATCCCGCGGCCTTCAAGGCATGTCCCAGTGATTCCATCGATTACGCGGTGATGGAAAAATTGGGTGACTCAGCAGGACAGGCCCCGGCCATGGTGGTGCCGCTGGATGCCGGCTGGTCGGATCTGGGCGCCTGGTCGGCCATCTGGGATACCGGAGAAGGCTGTGCCGAGGGTAACGTCAGCAAGGGCGATGTGCTCTCGCACAATTGCCGCAACAGCCTGTTTCACGCCGAGCACCGCCTGGTGGCCGCTGTTGGCCTGGAGGATGTGCTGGTGGTGGAAACCGCCGACGCGGTGATGGTGGCGCACAAGGATCATGCCCAGGACGTGAAAAAGATTGTTGAACAATTGAAGGCCGAGGGCCGCAGCGAGCGTCTGGTGCACCGGCAGGTCTATCGCCCCTGGGGTTCCTACGAAGGGGTGGACGCCGGTGAACGTTTCCAGGTCAAGCGCATTGTGGTCAAGCCCGGCGCGGCCCTGTCCCTGCAAATGCACCATCACCGGGCCGAGCACTGGATCGTGGTCAAGGGTACGGCGCGTGTTACCTGCGGAGAAAAGCAATTTCTGTTGTCGGAGAACCAGTCCACTTACATCCCCATTGGTGAAAAGCACAGGCTGGAGAATCCGGGGAACGTGCCGCTGGAAATCATCGAGGTGCAATCCGGTGGCTATCTGGGTGAAGACGATATCGTGCGTTTTGAGGATCGTTACGGGCGGGACGAGACCGACAAATCCTAGCAATACATTGAAAAGGGTAGGCTGGGCGGCTAGACTGCGCGGTTTGTCGTATGGTCGGGCGCGTGGCAGATAGGTCATGTTCGAAGCTACGTGAAGCTACGTGATATGGCGCAGTAGTGCCAGTCAGTCACCAGCAACCTGGCCTACGACATGTGGAAAATTATTCGAATAATCAAGGAATAAGAAAATAATGGCGAACTCTCATCTCTTTACCTCGGAATCGGTTTCCGAAGGACACCCCGACAAGGTGGCAGACCAGATCTCCGACGCAATATTGGATGCCATCTTTGAGCAGGACACCGCCGCCCGCGTGGCCTGCGAGACCATGGTCAATACCGGCATGGTGATCATTTCCGGCGAAATCACCACCGAGGCCTGGGTGGACATGCAGGACGTGGTGCGCCAGACCATCAGGCGCATCGGCTACAACAGCTCCGACATGGGTTTCGATTGGGAATCCTGCGCGGTGCTCACCTCCATCGACAAGCAGTCCGCGGACATTGCCATGGGTGTGGACGAGTTCGAGGGCCACGAGCAGGGGGCCGGCGACCAGGGCCTGATGTTTGGCTATGCCAGCAACGAAACAGACGTGCTGATGCCCGCACCCATCACCTACGCCCACCGTCTGGTGAAGCGCCAGGCCGAGGTGCGCAAGAACGGCACACTGCCCTGGCTGCGCCCCGACGCCAAGAGCCAGGTGACTTTTGTCTACGAGGACAACAAGCCGGTGGCCATCGACGCCGTGGTGCTTTCCACCCAGCATGAAGAATCCATCGAGACCCCGGCCCTGCGCGAGGCGGTGATGGACGAGATCATCAAGCCCGTGCTACCCGCCGAGTGGCTCACTGCGAACACCAAGTACCATATCAACCCCACAGGCCGCTTCGTCATCGGCGGCCCCGTGGGCGACTGCGGCCTCACCGGACGCAAGATCATCGTCGACACCTACGGCGGCATGGCCCGTCACGGCGGCGGCGCCTTCTCCGGCAAGGATCCCTCCAAGGTGGATCGTTCCGCCGCCTACGCCGGTCGCTACGTGGCCAAGAATATCGTCGCCGCCGGCCTCGCCGAGCGCTGCGAGATCCAGGTCTCCTACGCCATCGGCGTCTCCGAGCCGACGTCCATCAGCGTGGAAACCTTCGGTACCGGCAAACTGGCCGATAGCCGCATCGTGGAACTGGTGCGCGAGCACTTCGACCTGCGCGCTGGCGGCCTGGTGAAAATGCTCAATCTGCTGCGCCCCATCTACGGCGCCACGGCGGCCTATGGCCACTTCGGTCGCGAAGACGAAGGCTTCCCCTGGGAAGAGACCGACAAGGCGGATGCCTTGCGGGATGCTGCGGGGATTTAATCAACAGGACTAAGGGGCTAGGACTTAGGACTAAGTATTGAAAGACTGGAGCCAGGGATGGGCAGGGTCGAAAGGTTTGAAGATTTGGTTGCCTGGCAAAGGGCGAGGGAACTAACGAGGCTGATTTATTCTGTAAGTTCCAGTGGAAATTTTGCCAAGGACTGGGGACTAAAAGATCAGATTCGACGGGCCAGTGTTTCGATAATGTCGAATGTGGCTGAAGGCTTTGATCGGGGAGGACGGGCTGAGTTTCATCAGTTTTTGGTTGTCGCCAAGGGTTCCTGTGCCGAAGTGCGGGCTCAGCTCTACGTCGCTCTTGATGCTGAATATGTCAGTAAGGAACAATTTGATAAAATTTACGCGGTGGTCGAAGAAACGGGACGTATTGTCAACGGACTTCGTATCGCTGTAGAACGACAGAGAGATGAATTGAGAGGTTGATACTTAGTCCTTTCACCTCAGTCCTCAGTCCTTTATTTACGTATCCCTGAGGAGCGCTGCAGCGGTTTTTTACGGTAACCGCCAGGCTCAGGCGATGTGCTCACAATTGGTTAACGGCGCTCATTCAACTTTTACGCGTTTGCAGGACTGAAACTGCAAAAAGGAGAATGATTATGAACGCTGTTGTCGATTCAAACTTCACCGACTACAAGGTCGCCGACATCAACCTGGCCGAGTGGGGCCGCAAAGAGATTGCCATCGCCGAGACCGAGATGCCGGGGCTGATGGCCCTGCGCGAGGAGTTCGGCGCCGAGCAGCCCCTCAAGGGTGCCCGCATCATGGGCAGCCTGCACATGACCATCCAGACCGCGGTGCTCATCGAGACCCTGGTGGCCCTCGGCGCCGAGGTGCGCTGGGTATCCTGCAACATCTTCTCCACCCAGGACCACGCCGCCGCCGCCATCGCGGCGCAGGGCATTCCGGTGTTCGCCTGGAAGGGCGAGACCATTGAGGAATACTGGTGGTGCACCGAGCAGGCCTTCAACTGGCCCGACGGCAAGCTGCCCAACATGATCCTCGACGATGGCGGCGACGCCACCCTGTTGCTGCACAAGGGCGTGGAGTTTGAAAAGGCTGGCGCCGTGCCCGAGGTCAAGGAAGGGGATAACGAAGAGTGGGTGGCCATCCTCGATGTGCTGCGCCGCAATCTGACGGCTGACAACACCAAGTGGCAAAAGATCGCCGAAAGCATCAAGGGCGTCACCGAAGAGACCACCACCGGCGTACACCGCCTCTACCAGATGGAGGAGGCCAACGAACTGCTGTTCCCGGCCATGAACGTCAACGACTCCGTCACCAAGTCCAAGTTCGACAACCTGTATGGTTGCCGCGAATCCCTGCTCGATGGTATCAAGCGCGCCACCGACGTGATGGTGGCCGGCAAGATCTGCGTGGTGCTGGGTTACGGCGACGTGGGCAAGGGCTGCGCCCAGGCCTTCCGCGGCATGGGCGCCACCGTGTGGGTCACGGAGATCGATCCCATCTGCGCCTTGCAGGCGGCGATGGAAGGCTACCGCGTGGTGGAAATGGACGATGCCGCCAGCCAGGGCGATATCTTCGTCACCACCACCGGCAACGTCAACGTCATCGACCACGACCACATGGTCGCCATGAAGAACGAGGCCATCGTCTGCAACATCGGCCACTTCGATTCCGAGATCAACATCGCCTCGTTGGAGAAATACGAATGGGAGGAGATCAAGCCGCAGGTGGATCACGTCATCTTCCCCGACGGCAAGAAGATCATCATCCTCGCCAAGGGCCGCCTGGTGAACCTGGGCTGCGCCACCGGACATCCCAGCTTCGTGATGTCCGCCTCCTTCACCAACCAGGTGCTGGCGCAGATGGAATTCTTCAACCACGCCGACCAGTACGACAACAAGGTCTACGTGCTGCCGAAGAAGCTGGATGAAAAGGTCGCCCGCCTGCACCTGAAGAAGATCGGCATCCACCTCACCACCCTGACCCAGGAACAGGCCGACTACATCAACGTGCCGGTGGAAGGGCCGTACAAGCCGGACCATTATCGCTATTAGTCGAACGATCGATCAGGATGGGCATGTTTTTCATGCCCACGCGGAACATTCGGCCAGCGCGTGGGCACGGGATACGTGCCCACCCTACGGGCTAAAAAAGCGACATACCGGCGAAACAGTCGTAGGGTGGGCATGTTTTTCATGCCCACGCGGAACATTCGGCCAGCGCGTGGGCACAAGACACGTGCCCACCCTACGGGCTAAAAAAACGTCATACCGGCCTTCGCCAGTGTGATGGATTAAAAAGAGGTTGCTTGGTTCGTTATACCGACGGTGTAGGCCGCGCTGCACAGCTGCGTGACACTGAAGCCAGAGAGGGAATGGAAGAGGGATGAACTTTCCAGAAATCAAAAAAGTTCTCGAGGCACAGCCAGATCTTGAGCTGGCTGTGCTCGTTGGTAGCCGGGCAGAAGGGCGTGCCCGTGATGACAGTGATTGGGATATCGCTATCCAATGGAAGCGTGATTTGCCATTGCTCGATAATCTGGCAAACACCGAAACCTTGCGCCGTTTGTTAGCCGCGGCCATAGGAGTAGAAGAGGATCGTGTCGACTTGATTGACCTGCCTGGCGCAAAGCTTGCCATGCGTGCATTGGTTGCAGAGGAGGGCGTGCCACTGAAGGGTGAAGACAGCCTGGCCTGGAATCACTTTCTTGCGCGAACATGGCGCGAGCTGGAAGCCTACGAATGGGAAAAAGAGCATGCGGCTTGATCTTTATCAGGCTGAAACGGCGCAAATTGCCAGGGAGCAGAGTTCCCTACTTGATGAGGCACGGAAAAAGCTGGATTCGGGCATTGAGCTTTCACGCCTGGAAGAGAATGGCGTGCTTCACGCGTTGCAGATGCTTATAGAAAATGCCATTGGCAAGGCAAAACAAATTCTCAAGGCTAAGGGGGAACCTGTGCCTGTCTCTGCTTATGATGCCCTGGCTGCCCTTGTACGTACTGGCATTATTGACCCCAAAGATTTGCCTGCCTGGAATGCCGCTATTGGATTGAGGAATCGCATTGTGCACGAATACATGAATGTTGATATGCGGCGTGTACTTGAGCTTGTAAAAGCCAATCAGCACAGATTTGTTACAGAATTCCTGATGGCTCCAATAGAAGCCGAGGACTCAGGCAACAAATAGCGTAGGTCACGTTGCGCAGCCAGGTGACAAAGGATGACGAAATAGATCATGGAATCCCAAAAAAAATACCCACCCACCTTCAGCATCGAGTTCTTCCCCCCAAAAACGGAAGAGGGCAAGGCCAAGCTGCGGAAAACCCGGGAAGCGCTGGCCAAGCTCAATCCGGCCTATATCTCCGTGACCTACGGCGCCGGCGGCAGCACCCAGCAGGGCACCCTGGACAGGGTGCTGGAGATCAAACAGGCTGGCATCGACGCCGCGCCGCATCTCACCTGCGTGGGCGCCACCAAGGACAACATCCGCGCCCTGCTGAAAACCTACATGGACAACGGCATCCAGCGCATCGTCGCCCTGCGCGGCGACATGCCCTCGGGCATGCGCGAAATGGGCGAGCTGGCTCACGCCAACGAACTGGTGGAGTTTATCCGTACGGAAACCGGTGACCACTTTCACATCGAGGTGGCTGCCTATCCCGAGGTGCACCCCCAGGCCAAAAGCGCCAGCACCGACCTGGCCAATTTCAAACGCAAGGTGGAGGCCGGGGCCAGCAGCGCCATTACCCAGTATTTCTACACAGCGGAGGCCTATTTCCGCTTCGTGGACGACTGCGAAAGACTGGGCCTGGACATCCCCATCGTGCCCGGCATCATGCCCATCACCAATTACAAAAACCTCGCCCGGTTCTCCGACATGTGCGGCGCCGAGATCCCCCGCTGGATCCGCAAGCGCCTGGAAGACTTCGGCGACGACATCGACTCCCTGCGCGCCTTCGGTCTCGAGGTCAGCACCCATCTGAGCCGGCAACTGCTGGAACAGGGCGCCCCCGGACTGCATTTCTACTGCATGAACCAGGCCGGACCCACCGAGGCCATTTGGCGCGAGGTGGTGAATTCGTAGGGGGCGATCGTCCCATGTGTGGGCACAAAATAGCTGCCCATCCTGCCATTATGGGTTGAAAAACCATATCTATATGGTATTTCAATGTCTTTGATAGGGGATCTGTAAATCCCACGCCTTTAGGCGGCATCGTTGCTTTTACACCCTCTCCCCTTGAGGGGAGAGGGATGGGGGTGAGGGGTGAACATGCTCCGAGGTTGAAACTTGAACCCTCACCCTAACCCTCTCCCAGTCTTGGGAGAGGGGACAATCGGTAGCATGGCCGATCAATCCGGCTTTTAGCCGTAACACCAAGTCACCGGCTTTAGCCGG
>Ga0256832_1000304_pt1 | contig 30704 bp, 27 predicted proteins | sample 134614metaG_FD_190534 | JGI IMG/M metagenome (GOLD analysis project Ga0256832, IMG submission 190534) | Hydrothermal vent microbial communities from Lau Basin, Pacific Ocean - 134-614 | ecosystem: Environmental > Aquatic > Marine > Hydrothermal vents | place: Pacific Ocean: Lau Basin | collected...
CATATCTATCAAATCTGGCCATTCTTTAAAAAAGCTTATTAGCTTGTTAAATTCAGGGCTATTACGTTTAAAAATTTCGGCTTTGCCTTTGGCTCTAAAACCTTTGCGTGAGAATTGGTCGACAAAGTTTACTTCTAGCCAAGGATTATTTTTGAGGTTTTGGGTTGTTTGGGGTGAGCGTAAATCACCAAATATTAAATGCTCATCGTCAAGCACAAAAAATGTTCCTTTTGGCGATACGCAGGGCTTACCCTCAGCATCTACAGTTGCTACAAAGCCAAGTTTTTGCTCTTTGACAATTTGCTTCATGTATTTGCTTAGCTTTGCCATTATCTTTTTACCAAAGGCAAGATGTCTTTATATAAATATGCGCCTACGAAGTCATCAGCCACCTTTTTTTGCTTACCGCTCCAAGCGGTAATATCAATTTTAAAGACCCCAGTTCTTTTTAAATCTGCCTCGGTAACGCCAGAATAATCTTTACCATATTCTAAATGGGGTGCATATTTTGCCATGATTAATTTTAGACCGTGGGTTGCATCTTCGCCATCGACCAGTTTGGCATTGCCAAATACTAATACGCCTGCATATTCTACAGAGAATTCTAAGGCTTCACTAGCTGGTAAGAATCGTCCCATTTCACTAATACTAAAGCTCACCTTTTGATGGGCATCTACATTGGCTTGAGTACGGCCGGCTCGAGCCGTATGTATATAAATACATTTGTTATCCTCGTCAAATGCAAAGATATTGGTGTTAATAAAAGGCTGTCCATCATGCACTGTAGCAAGCGCTCCAAATGGCGCACGGTGCAAAAAATCTTTTATCCAATTTTCATCTTCCATTGCTCTATCTTTACGCTTTACTGCGTTCGGTGCTTGATTTAAATAATCTTTTGCCATAATTAATCTCCTAAGTATTTTTAGTTTAACAATAAAATTGGTTGCTTTATAGTACCAATTTTTATAGAAATCATGATACCAATTACTGGGGAGGGTTTTTCATTTGAGTTTGAATTACTAATGGAGTAGTTTCTTGCCTGCTGCGTAGTTTTTACTATTCTGTTTGGATTTCTTGCTTTAATGATAAGGCAATAATTAGAGCAGGTATTAGCAATAAACCTATCAGTCTAAGAATATTTAACACACCGTAGATTTCTACCAAAGGCCCTACTCCACCATATAAAAGACCTGCAAAGCCCCAAGTAAAGCCCATCATTAATCCAGAAACGGTAGCGATTTGGCTTGGTTCATAGTTTTGGGCCATTACTACGGTTACTGGGATGCTGGCTGTGCTGACAATGGCAGCGATAGATAATAATGGGATATAAATCCAACTATGTGGAGAAACTGTTACTAGTAAAATATATAATGGTATAGCAAGACCTAGGCTACTAGTTAAAATAATTTTGCGGCCGAGCCTATCAGAGAGCATGCCGCCGACAAGAGTGCCAACAATGCCCGAAATACTACTCACTGTAAGTGCCAAGGCCATGCGTTCATCGGAGATACCAAGTTGCCCAAACCAATAAGGAATTGTAGTAGTCAGGCTAGAAAAGGCTAAAATCCGCAAGGTGGCAAGCGCCCAGAGCTTGGCAACTTCACCCCGAAACACTCGCAATAAATCTTTAAAACCCGAGCGTTTACCAGGGACTTTGACCACGGGTGCAAATTTTAAAAATAAAACCGCAGGAATAAGTGCAAAAGGCACTAGCCATGTAATATTGGGCAAGCCATAATTTTTGGCAATACCAATAGAAACTGCAGGTGCAAGTGACATGCCCAAGTGTCCACCTGAGCCAAAGATGCTAATCCAAAAGCCTTTTTTATTTTCGGGTGCATATTGTCCTACAAGTGCTGCTGCCGAAGAGTGGAATAGGGCAGAGCCAAGCCCAGCAAATGCTAAAACAAAAGCAAATAAATAAATATTAGGGTACCAGCCAACCAAGCCAACGCCAATTGCTACTAGTAGTGGCCCGAGAGCTGCCAGCCAACGTTTATCGTATCTATCGGCAATAAGACCAGCTACAGGTTGAAACAAACTGCTCGACATAGAGTAAATGGCCACCAGCATAGATACTCGGGCATAGTCAACCCCAAAGGCAGCCTGTAAGCGGGGTAAAAGCGGTGTTAAAAAACTACCAAACATATCGTTGGTAGTGTGTAAAAAGACTAGTAAAATTGGTAACATTTGCGCTTAACCTCAATATCTATTTTGACATTCTGACAACTCTAGCATATTTAGAGCATATTGATAGCAAGGTAATAATGTTGTATAAGAAAAAAAGGGAAAAATTTGGTATTAGTGGTCAGAATTAAGAATTAAGGAGAAATGAGAAAGAAGAAATGAGAAAGAAGAAGGGATAAAATTGCCAGACGGCGGAATTTAGGGTTGGGCTTTATTTTGAGGGGTATAAAATCAATGTTTTAATGGCACTAGCTTGCTCATTATGTCTCTTTGTATATATAGATTTCTGGTTTAACAAAGTAGCTAAGTGCTAGGTCAAGTTATATAAGTTTGATAATTTTTGCAGCTTCGATTGACATTTCGGTTACAAAATACTCTAAAAAACTACTATCATTTTCGAGCTGAGCCTTGCGTAGATATTTGTAGTAAGCTTGTTTTCGCTTCTGTAACACCAATACTGGCGCTAGACCATGTTGCAAGGCCATGATAGTCATTAATAACCTTCCGACCCGACCATTGCCATCAGAGAAAGGATGGATTTGCTCAAATTGGGCATGACTACTTGCTATTAGTTGAATACTATCTTGTGCTTCGGAATTAAAATAATTACAAAACTCTTCGAGTAGTTCGGGTAGTTTTAGGTAGTTGGCAGTAGCTACGCCAGAGCCCAATATCCGTACCGAATGGTATCTAAGGAGGCCTGCATTATCTAAAATGCCAGCCATTAGAATTCTGTGTAGTTCTAAGATTTTGTCAACATTCATTGCTCCGTCATCAACTAGTTTTAGAGCATATATAAAAGCGTACCTATGATTTGTGGCTTCTAATTGTTCCATTAAGCTGTGATTCGCTAAAACTCTTTTTTTGAATATAATTTCGGCCGTGTCTTGCTCGGTTAGAGTATTGCCTTCTAAAGAGTTAGTGTTGTAAGTCATTTTTAGGGTTAAGTTATCTAAGATATCTTGGTTTTTTAGAATGTTTTTGACTAAGTTTTTATCCCTTAACTCATAGATAAATTCTTTTTTGATATTGAATTCAGCATAATTGAGCTTGTCGCTTCCAAAGAGCTCAATATATAAAGACTCTATTGCCAAAAGATGTGATTTTCTTGGCTGGCTTTTGGCTAATATCCAAGAGTTTAGGGTAGGAAATGAAACCCCTAATCTATTGGCCAGTTCTTGCTGAGTAAAGCCTAAGGCTTTGATTTTTCGTAAGGTATCGGCAACGTTCATTAGGGTCTAAACTAGCATAACTTTATAAAGTTTTCAATTCTTTATAAAGTTATGAATAATTTATAATAGCTGGCTTGTTTTAGTTAAAGGCTTAAAGCTATCTTTTATCTTTGAAAAAATCTTGTAATAATTTAGTACTTTCTTTTGCCAAAACCCCAGATTTTATTTCAATTTTGCGCTTCCAATCAAAGTTGTTTAGCTCTACTACTGAACTAAGTGCACCTTCTTTTATATTTTTTGCCCCATAAACTATTTTAGCTAAATGAGCCTGTAAGCTAGTACCAAAACACATGGGACAAGGCTCGAGCGTAACATACAATATACAGCCACTTAATCGCCAGTCATTTAACTGCTTAGCCGCTTGTTTAATAGCCAAGACCTCAGCATGGGCACTAGGGTCTTTTAGTTTTTCGGTCTGGTTATGGGCCTTAGCAATTAGTTTATTATCTTTTACAACCACAGCCCCAACAGGCAACTCATTATTTTTATAAGCGAGCTTGGCTTGTTCTAAAGCTAGCTTCATAAATTTTTTGTCGTAGTTGATAGTTTTTATTTCATATTCTGGGTTTGCTGCAATATTTTCTATCCAAAACACCTCCTGACCGGCTGCTAGCAGCTTTATACTAGTTCTATCTTCTTGGGGTATCTTTTTATTGATAAAAATATCTGATAATTTCTTTTTGCCAAAACTCAGTTGAATGTAGTCGCCAGCTTTTTTACTGCGATATACCAAGTTTTTTATTACCAAAATATCTTCTTTGATATTGCTAGGCAAATCAGCCTTGCTCTTTACTTGTCTTTTGGGTATTTTGGTTATTTTTTTAGAGATAATTTTGGTTTTACCATAAGCAATTCTGACTAAGTACTCTTTGTTAATATCAATCCTGATAGGGCTTTTGTTAGCTAGATTATTTAAGATATTATCAACCTGCTTGCTAGAATTTAGAGCATGAGCATTATTAAGCAATTCGGCAATTGCTTGCCTGCTAATTGCCTTGTCAGCCGCTATTAGCTCTTGGTTTACTAGCTCATTGTTGCTAATTAACTTTTTGGCTTCTTTTTGATCATGGGCAAAGATATCTTGTTGTAAATAGGCTAGTTTGGCTAGTTTTTCTATTAGCTTTGGGTAGCGTTTGCTTAACTCTGGGATTGTATTGTGGCGTAGGTAGGCTCGAGCATAGTCAATATCAAAGTTAGTCTGGTCGCTTAGGTAGTTTTGTCCAATGGAAGCTAAAAATGCTTCTAACTGAGAGCGTTTTATATCTAACAATGGCCGTAAAATTTGCCCCTGCTTGGCTTGCATGCCTTTAAGATAAGCAGCTCCTCGCAAGACTTGCATTAAAACTGTTTCAGCTTGGTCGTTTTGATTGTGGCCGGTCAGTATATACTCTGCCCCAATAGTTTTAGCAGCTCTAGTCAAAAAGCCATAGCGTAACCGTCTAGCAGCGTCTTCTATATTCCAACCTTTAGTTTTGGCAATTTTGGCAACGTCAGCTTTCTCGCTTAGGAAACTAAGACCATGAGTTTTACAAATTTGCTCTACAAATTTACAATCCTCGGCTGAGTTGGGTCGCAAGCTGTGGTCAAAATGAGCTATGCTTATTTGGTAGTCGCTATCTTTAAATAAAAATAGCATAGCCATAGAATCAGCCCCACCCGAGACTGCTAATAATAAGTGCTTGGCATCGGGTGCTAGCTTGTTTAGGCTTGCTTGGCTTTTTGCTAATAGACTCACAATAAATTCTAACCTGCTAGGCTTAGTAATCTCGCCAAATATCAGCAATAGCCAAAGCTTTTTGGGCAGCTAGCCCTATATAGTGCTGCTCTGGTTTAGTGATTATTTGTTGTTTACTATCCGTGAATTTTGGCCAATAATTTTTAGCAATTTCATCATTAGCTAAAATTGCCTGATACATATTTTGCTTGTTACTAAAATAGCGACCATTAAATGGATCGATATTGATATAATTGGCTTTAGTTTCTACTTTTGGCAGTACTAGAGGTTTAAATACATATTCTGTCATTAGTTAAATTCTAACACTCAAGTTTTGAATCTTGGGCAGAATTTTTTGGGATTTGCAAGAGACATTATCTTTTTTCAACCAGAGCAAATGCATCTTATTTGTTTGGAGCTTTTCTTAGATAGTTATAATTCTAAACACATAGGCATTTATTTGGCTTAAGTCACTACCCGTAAATTTAACTTTAGGTGCGTCCAAATTAAAGGCTTTATTTTTTTGAATAAGGGCGATAAAACGAGGTCGAGAAACCAACCCCATTTTATCGTGACTTTCAACATTTGAAAACTTTAACTACAACTAGTTTTGGCTTTCTGCGGCCTATATCCAACCACAATTCCACGGCTTTTAAGGATATTGATATTGCTTAAATCTTCACCAGAATCCAAATCAAGGCAATTATGAGACAGTGCAATCTCATCATCCTTACCTGTAAGACCGGGGTTGTTGACCAAAGCAGTTATATCACTTATTTTGTTTTCTTTTAGATCTAGATATTTTAATTTGGTCAACCCGGAGAGACTAGTTATATCATTTATTTTTTGATTGTAAAAAAGGTCGAGGTGGTCCAAATTAGTTAAACTTGAGAGTGCGGATATATCGCTAATTTGGTTATTTCCGAGACCTAATCCAGTTAAGCCAGTCATGCTTGAGAGTGCGGATATATCGCTGATTTGGTTACGATCGATTATAAGATGCTTTAAATTAGTCAAATTTGACAGGGCAGCTATATTACTGATTTGGTTACTTTCAAGATTAAGAACAGTTAAATTACTTAAGCTTGACAGGGCAGCTATATTACTGATTTGATTACTTTCAAGGTTGAGAACAGTTAAATTGTTTAAGCTTGAAAGAGCAGTTATATTACTGATTTCGTTGAAACCAAGATAGAGCTTAGTCATATTCTTCATGCCTGAAAGAGAGCTTATATCGATAACATCATTATTACGTAGATCGAGCCATGTGAGATTAGTCAAATTTGAAAGTGCAGTTATATTGCTAATTTGATTTCTACTAATATCTATAAAAAATAAATTCGTCACGTCCGAAAGAACACTCAAATCACTGACTAGATTATTATATATAGAGAGAACTCCTAGGTTAACAGCATATTGCAAACCCTCAAGATTCTTAATTTTCTCAGAGTCAGGGGTTTGAGTAAAAGACTTGCCGGCATTTAGGCTTTTAAGCTTCTCCATATCAGTTTTAGTAATCGCTTGGTTTGTTTGTAAGCCTAGTTCCTTGCGGATGGCTTTAGCTAAGTTGGCATCCGGTATATTGACAATAGTGCTTTTATCGGTGCAGGTTCTAGATACTTTTAGTATTGTTGTTAAAGTGCCGTCTTTAAAGCCTACCGCTTTTGCTTCGCTTCCGGCACTTGTGCAGTTTGTTGCACCTATAGTTATTATCTGGTTTGCACCCGGATTTATGCTTCCGTTGCTGGGGTCGACTGTTAGCCAGCTTGGCTTACTGCTAAGACTAAAGCTTATGCTTGCAGTTCCTGTATTTGATAGCTTAACTGTTTTTGTCGCTATTGCTTGACCAACTTTGCCTGAAAAGTTTAAGATTGTCGGGCTTACCTTAAGCTGAGATATTGTATTTGAGTTGGTCTTATCTCCACAACTCATAAGCGTCATTAGCAGCCCGATTAATAAAAACGCGTATAAAAACTGGTATCTATTCTTTTTCGCTATTTTCATTTAATACCCTTTCCAATGTCTTTAAACGACTAAGACATTTTGGCCGTTTTAACTAAACTTTATAAAATGCATACCTATGTCGGTTGGATAAAATATTTCGATGTCTAAACTAATACCCCCTATCTTGGTTTATTGAACTAACAAGCTCAGTATGCAGAAATCAGAGAGCTTTCATGTCTGATTTATATAACCGGTAATGCCTATGCTATTTTTGGTTAAAGTAACTACCTCCATTACTATAAATCTTAATCACAAACCTAAGAAGCTAAAATCCTTATTTCAGGTCCAATAATTGCTATCTACACTTAATAATTATTACTATTATACTCATAATTCAGATCTTTTCAAGGCTATTTTTGAGCGATGTAGTAGTAAGGTAATACTATATTAGGCTAAACTAGCCTTTGACGACTGAGCCGATAAATTGCTTAACAGCTTTTGAAATTATCTTTAATCTAAAGCCAAACAATTATGCTCTAGGTTGAAGACATAAATACTCTTTGAAAGCTATATTATTAACTAGCTAAAAGGGAGCTAAGATGAATAAAAGTTTTTTAGAATCATTTATTTTTGAAAAGATGTCAGAAACTGCCTTACCAGGACTTAGCATAGCAATTATAAAAGAAGATGAAATTGTATATGCTCGAGGCTTTGGTCAAAGAGATGTTGAAAATGGTTTGCCCACTAGCCCTGATACTATGTATTCTGCGGCTAGTGTTACTAAGTCGTTTACCGCTTTGGCAATTTTGCAACTTGTTGAGCAAGCTAAATTAACTCTTGATGATGATATTAGTGAATATCTGGACTTTAATATCAAGCCCAAAGGACAAAATATTCTTATTAAACATTTGCTAAGCCATAGCTCTGGCATTCCATCTTTAGGATATGCTGAGGCACTAATTAACCATGTCAATGGTTTAGGTGGCAAGGCTTTGCCGATAGCTGGCCCCAAAGATATTATGACCTTTGCATCCGGTGCTAGTGATTGGGTAGAAACTAAGCCGGGGGAGCGCTGGTTTTATTTTAACGAGGGTTATGCCATGCTGGGGCAAATCATTGAAGAAGTATCGGGTTTAGCTTATAACGATTATATAAGACAAAATATCTTAGAACCCCTTGATATGAATAGAAGTTATTTTGCCAAAAAAGAAATAGACGCCTTAGACGATGTTGCTGTGCCATACAATGTTCGCCTCGGACAAATACCAGAGCCAGGGCATTATCTTTATCGTAGTATTCGTAGTGAGGGTGGTTTGATTACTTCGGTGGTGGATTTGACTAAATATATCGCTATGTATTTGTCAGGCGGTAAAGGTATTATTTCAAAAGCTAGTTTAAAGCAGATGCAAACACCAAGAGTAGCAATGCCTTGGCTTAGTCGGCCTGAGCTATTTTCTAATAAAAAAGCTAAAGCAGTTGCACATTATGGCTATGGCTTAATTTTAGAAGACTTTTATGGTGAAAAATTAATTGGGCATAGTGGTCATGTTGGTGTGGCTACCGCTCAGATTTCTTTTTTACCCAAACAGAATTTGGGGGTGGCAATTTTGGCTAATGGTGGCGGATATGCTACCAGTCAATTTGCCAAAACCGCTTTGGCTAGCTATTTAGAAAAAGATATTTCCAAACTGACTTTTATGGCTACTGATAACAGCTTAAGTAATTTGACTGGTCGATATCAGGCTTATAAAGGAACAATAAATGCCAAGGTCATTAAACATGCTGACTTTCTTAAGCTTTTTATTGGCCAAGGCGAGAATGCTGAAGAACAGATTCTTGTGCCTAAAACATTAGGCAAAGACAAATCAAGATTTTTTACCTTGTTAAACGGGGCTAGCTTGGATGTTGAATTCTATAATAGAAATGGAAATATTGAATTTATTTTTGAACGTTATAAATTTAAACGAATTGGCCCTATTTAGTCTGGGCTTTTATTTTGGATATGCTCGAGCATATCCTCACACCAAGCAAGCTGAGCATCTATTAAATATTTACCCTGACTAATTGTCATATAAGCATGATCAGAAGATATTAAAGGGTCTTTGTTAACAATATATTTTTTATATAAAGCTCGGTTATGTTCTAAGTCTTTTAAAGTTTTTACTTTAAAGCGTTTTAGCTGCTCTATTAAAACATCTTTGTTGCTATGTTTGGCAAAATATATCCGCAAGCCTAATTCGTGGCGTACGGGGGTAAACTGTACTGGCTCCTCGAGCCAAGTTTGCAAATGTTTGAGTCCTTTAGCGGTAATAGTATAGACGTATTTATTAGAACCCTTAGCTCCATCTGTAGCTTCGCGAGTAGCAAAACCCTGTTCAGTTAATATTTTTAAGCTAGGATATATTTGCCCGTAGCTTTCATACCATATGGTACTAATATCCCTAAGCTGTTTTCTTATTTCGTAGCCAGTTGCAGGTGCACTAGCCAAAAATCCCAAGATTGCATATTGTGTGCGACTTTTTCTTGCCATATGCTTTAGCTTATCATGTTAGGGCCTAAAAGCGACAATAGTAAACCCCAGAATGTGTAAATTCGGCATTCTGGGGCTTTGGGGTTAGTTCTTTAGGTTTTTATGGTGTGAAATTATAAAAGGCTCGAGTATTCGCTTATAAATATAGCTGCTCTTCTATTTTTTGGAGAGAATCTATGTAAACTTAGCTAGTAAACTGGTTTTATGGTCTTACTAATACCAGCACCCGCAAGCTTAACTTTTGCAATACGGTAGCCCGTTGTAGTGCCATAAACTGAGCCATCAGCAGCAACCGCAAAGTCTGTGAAATATTCTGATGCACCAGGGATATCATCAAGTTCAAAGCTAAAACCACTAGCATTTTCTACATTATAGATAGTGCCCTCGGCATAACCACCAACAACAAGCACACTGTGATCAGCTGATACAGCCTCAGCATATGAGCTGCTTACGCCGTCCCATTCCCACATCTCTACATCGCCATTTAATTTATAGCGAGCATTTTCATTGTTAGAGCTTGTTATTAAAACATCATCACCCTGAAAAAAGACAAATTCTTTAGAATATGGTGTATAAAAACTGACATAGTCAGCTAATACATCTAACTCTGGAGTGCTAAGAAGTAAAAAGCGAGCTTCTTTGCCATCATGCTGTTCGCTGTAAATATCTTTCTCAAAACCTTTATACTCATCAGGAATATCGCTCCAAGAAACTTTTTCTTCTGTTTCGCTATCAACATCATCAAAAAATATGGCAACTTGAGTGCCTGCAGCATTAATACCCATAGAAGAAATATCATCATCTTTATCAAAGCTAACTTCAGCAAGGCTATTTAACTTATTTTCTGAAATATCAAATACTGCTAGCGTGTCGCCACCATAGTCAAGGTTTATGGCAACTAGTCTTTGAGCTTCATTTGAAATTTGCATCATGCCATAGCCAGCTAATTTAGATTTAGTTTCAAACGTCTCTGCATCTAAAATATAGATATTAGGCTCACTGTCTTGGACATATAATACAGAACCATCAGGTGAATAAGCCATTTTATTAATGGTAGAACCAAAATATGTTCGACCTATAACCTCTAAGCTATTAGCATCAATACTATAAATTGTGCGATTGTCGCCAGCAGCTACTAGAGTCTCACCATTGGGATTTAAGGCAAGTGCTAGGCCATCTATGGCACTATCAGCAAAGGCAATGCCCGCAAACATGGTTAGTAAAATTAAGATATATTTTTTCATTCAATTCTCCTTTTGGCTAAATTAGATTTGGCTAATTTAGAATTAAGATTTGAGCAATACAGTTAGATAATCCGTGGCTATCACGGTTGAATTTATTATGCTAACTAGGCTTGCTTATTAGCGGTTTGGCTTTAGCAAGTGTATTACCATAAGTCTATTATAATGATAAAGCGTTTCATTATCGTTTCAGTTTTTGGGTCTCTAAAATATTGCTCATGCTGATGCTATAAATCAAGCCAGCGAAATAATTGTTTTGCTGGTTCGATGGGGTTAAGCAATAATATTAGTCAAGTTTATATCGTAAATAATGATTTTTGTTCTAAAAACTCGATTTTTGTTAGCTATTGCCTACTTATTAGCCCAAAAATGTTTATAATCCTATGAAGCGAATTAAGGAGAACTATGGCTAAGAAAAAAGTACAATTAACCCCACGGGGTTTAGAAAAAATAAAAGAAGAGTTGCACTATTTAAAAACCGTAAAAAGAAAAGAAATTACTGAGTACATGGGGCGGGCACTGGAAGACGGCGATTTGCGTGAAAGTGCTGCTTATGATGAAGCTAGATTGCAGCAATCAGAAAACGAAGCAAGAATTGCCCAGCTAGATAATCTTGTTCATAATGCTGTTGTGGTAGTACCCAAAGAGGGCGATGAAGGTAAAGCCATGCTAGGCTCGAGCCTAACCATAGAAGATAGCAAGGGCGAGCAAATTGGCATTAACTTGGTAAGTACCCATGAGGTAGATATTTTTGAACATCAAATCTCAGATGAATCACCACTAGGCAAAGCTCTTATGGGTCACCACGTTGGTGATACAGTTACTGTAAAAGCTCCTCTTGGTAAAGTTGATTATAAAATTCTAGAAGTTGCAAATTTCTAAAATAATCATTAATTATTCTAAAGCCTCTTAGTTGAGGCTTTTTTATTTTGGAGCTAGGTGATATTTGTAGTTTTTAATCATTTTGAAAACCATGAAGATAAGCTATGCCAAGATTAAGGCATAAGGAGATAATAATGAAAATAAGAGAATTGCTTTTATATACCAAAAACCTAGCGGCCGAGAAAGATTTTTATAAAAACACCTTGGGTTTTGAAATATACCAAGATATGCAAAATAGCTTTAGTGTGAATATTGGGGCTAGTAAACTAAAGTTTCAAGAATCTAAAAAGCAATATCTTTATCACTACTGTTTTTTAATACCCAGAAATAAACTCCAAACGGCAATTAAATGGCTGCAAGAGCGTTTAGAACCTATTGAAATTGAAGAGGCTCGAGTCCGTCAATTCTTTAGCTCGTGGAATGCGGAGTCGGTATATTTCTATGATGCTTCGGGCAATATTGCCGAATTTATCGTCAGATATGATTTAGCCAATGATAGTGATACTGAGTTTGGCATAGAGAGCATAATTAATATTAATGAAATAGGCCTAGCAAGCTCTAAGCCTGAAGATTTAAACCAGCAGCTAGAACAAGAAATAGGCTCAAAATTTTGGAAAGGTGATAAAAAACGTTTTGGCACTAATGGCAGCCAAGAAGGTTTATTTTTGTTGCCAAATTATGAGCTTAAAGAAATCTGGTTTCCTACTACTGTTAAAATAACAGCCTCACCATTTGAAGTAGTAATTGAGCATGAGGCAAAGCAATATTTGCTTGTTTACCAAAACTCAGAGCTAAAAATTTCAGTTATCTAGCCAAACCAGCACTCAAAAGCTGTACCGAGTACCAAAGCTAGGCAATCGGCTGCTATTATATATAGAATGAAAATAGGAGCAAAATGAAAAAATCCAGAATTCCTGATGATGATAAAAGAATAGTAAAACCGAACTTTATAACCGAAATAATTGATAATGATATAAAATCTGGTCGGGTTGATAAGGTAGTCACTCGTTTTCCACCTGAGCCAAATGGCTATGCCCATGTGGGTCACACTTATGCTAGCTTTATTAATTTTATGTTAGCCAAAGATTATGACGGTCAGTGCAATTTGCGCTTAGATGATACCAACCCCTTAACCGAGAAACAAGAATATGCTGATTCACTAATTGCCGATTTTAAATGGCTAGGTTGGGATTGGGGCGAGGGGCTATATTATGCTTCTGATTATTTTGAACAGCTCTATGAATTTGCAATCAGGCTCATTAAAGACGGTAAGGCTTATGTCGATAGCTTAAGCGAAGAAGAAATCCGTGAATATAGAGGTACTGTCAAAGAAGCAGGTAAAGACAGCCCTTATCGCAATCGGTCAATAGAAGAAAACCTCAGGCTTTTTAAAGAAATGCAGGCCGGTAAACATGCTGAGGGCAGCCATGTTTTGCGGGCAAAAATTGATATGAGCAGTAAAAATATGAAAATGCGTGACCCACTGCTATACCGTATATTGCACGCTTCTCATTATCGGACGGGGGATAAGTGGAAAGTCTATCCGATGTATGATTTTGCCCACTGTCTTTCTGATGCTATTGAAGGCGTGACGCATTCACTTTGCTCTTTGGAATTTATAGACAACCGAGCAGTTTATGATTGGTTAATTGACAACTTAATTGATAAAAATAAACCCCATCAATATGAATTTGGTCGACGCAGCTTAGAATATACCATTGTTAGTAAACGCAAATTATTAAAACTTGTTGAGGATAATTATGTTAGCGGTTGGGATGACCCACGGATGCCAACTTTGTCAGGCTTGCGTAGACGTGGGGTACGGCCAGAAGCAATTAAAGATTTAGCCAGCCGAATAGGTGCTTCTCGGACTAATCGGACGGTTGATATTTCATTATTAGAATATTCAATCAGAGATGACCTTAACCGCAAAGCCAAGAGATTGATGGCAGTTTTGGAGCCTTTGCCAGTTCGGATTGCTAATTTGGAGAAAACAATAGAATTAGAAGCCTCGATGTGGCCAAGTGAAATTGATAAAAACGAAAGCCGCAAGCTCAATTTTAGTAATAAGCTCTATATAGAACGCTCCGACTTTAGCGAAAACCCAGCTAAAGGATTTAAACGTTTAAGCCCGAACGGGTATGTGCGTTTGCGGCATGGTTTTGTAATAAGATGTGACGAAGTCATTAAAAAAGATGGCCAAGTAGTTGAATTAGTTTGTAGCTATTTAGCCGATAGTTTGGGCAAAAGCCCAGAGGGTGTAAAAGTAAAAGGTGCTATTCATTGGCTATCTGACCAAGATGCCATAAAAGCGGAGTTTAGATTGTTTGATAGGTTATTTAGCAAAGCTAACCCTGACGGCGGTGAGGAAGATTTTGTGGAGAATTTGAACCCAGAGTCTTTGTTGGTTAAAAATGGCTTTGCCGAAAAAACGGTTTTAAATGAACCCAAAGATAGCCGTTTTCAGTTTGAGCGTTTGGGTTATTTTTGGCAAGACCCTATAGACTCTAAAGAAGATAATTTGGTCTTTAATAGGATTGTGAGCCTAAAAGATAACTGGGCTAAAGCTAAGAGAGTTGTTAAGACTGAGAAAAAAGCTCAAGTGGAAGGAATAGCTAAAGACCCAACTGAATACTTTAATACTGAACAACAGGATATGCTCGAGCATATCTTAAGTTTAAATATTCCCCGTGAAGAGGCGGTATTAATTGCTCAAAATATTAAGCTTGCTGAGCTTTTAAAAGAAGCCATCAAAGAGCACAATAATCCCAAAGACATCTCCAAATGGATTGTAAACGAATTAAGACGTGAGCTAAAAGATGATAGCGAGGAAATAAAATTAAAAGCTCGAGACTTAGCGAGGTTAGTAGCCTTAATTGATGAGGGCAAAATAAATAATAGAATTGCCAAAGACGTATTTGCTGAAATGTTAACAACTTTTGATAAACCAGATAAGATAATTGCTGAAAAAGGACTGGAAGTAGTTAGTGATGTGGCTGGGCTCGAGCCTATTGTAGATAAAGTCTTAAATAGCAATCAAGACAAGGTAGCAGCCTACCAAGCTGGTAAAACTGGTTTAATTGGTTTTTTTGTAGGCCAGATTATGCGTGAGACTCAAGGTAAAGCAAGTCCACAGGTTGTGCAGGGCTTATTGCAGGAGAAACTTAAAAAAGAAGCTAGTAGTTAGTAGCCAGTAGCTAGTAGAATTAAGAATTAAGAAGGCAGTAGGTAGTAGTTAGAAAAAAGGTTAAAGTTAAAGGTGGTTTAGCTTTGGCTTAAGGTCCAATTTGTTGGGGCTGTGAAATTGGGACTTTATTGGAACGGCTTTGCTGATTTTGGTATTATTTATTGGAATTGATTTACTTCGATTGGAATTAAAGCATAATTTTCAGTATTTGGCAAAATTACTGCCAAATATTAAAACAGCCGTGTAAAATCGTGTAAAAATAGTGTTTTAATGGCATTTTTTCAACACAAAAGATAATTTAAAACTGCTAAGATACTGCTGTATGAACAAACCTATTGCTTTAATAGCTCATGATGAAAAAAAGTTGGACTTAGCCGTATTTGTCAAAGACCACTCCGAAATCTTTAAACAATTCCCTTTAATTGCTACCGGAACTACCGGTAAAATTATCAGCGAAAAAACAGGCCTAAAAATCACCCGCTTATTGTCTGGACCAAAAGGTGGCGATTTGCAAGTAGGTGCCAGGGTTGCCTTGGGGGAAGTCTTGGCGGTGCTATTTTTCCGTGACCCATTAACAGCTCAACCCCACGAGCCAGATGTTTCGGCATTGATGCGTATTTGTGATGTTAGCAAGACACCACTAGCTACAAATTTGGCAACTGCTGAGGCTATTTTGGCGTGGATTGAAGATACTATCGAAATTAAATAAAGGAGCAAAATATGAATATAGGCATTCCTAAAGAAGTAAAAACTCATGAATACCGAGTTGCCGCCACTCCAGGGACAGTAAAAACCCTAAGCCAAGCTGGACATAAGGTTTTTGTAGAAACAGGGGCTGGGGTTGGTAGTAGTTTTGCTGATGAGCTTTATGCTAAAAGTGGAGCGACTATTGTGGCTACTGCCAAAGAAGCATGGGCACAAGAAATGGTGCTAAAAGTCAAAGAACCTATAGAGCAAGAGTTTGCTTTTTTACGTGAAGATTTGTTACTTTTTACCTATTTGCATTTAGCAGCCGAAAAACCACTTACTGAGCGGCTCTTAGAAGCCAAAACTACAGCAATCGCTTACGAAACTGTTCAGTTAGACAATGGTTCCTTACCGCTATTAACCCCAATGAGTGAAGTTGCAGGCCGTATGGCCCCACAAGTTGGTGCTTATCATTTAGCTCGTTTTTTGGGTGGTAGAGGTGTACTGTTAGGCGGTGTTCCTGGGGTCGAATCTGGTGAAGTAGTGATTTTAGGTGGCGGTGTAGTAGGTACTAATGCCGCTAAAATGGCTCTTGGTTTGGGTGCTAAAGTCTCTATTTTGGATATTAGCCATGCACGCTTACAGTATTTAGAAGATATTTTTGGTGGGCGGGTACAGACAATTGCCAGTAATGCAGCCAATATTGCCGAGATGTCGGCTCGAGCCGACCTTCTTATAGGCGCAGTACTAATCCCAGGTGCTAAGGCTCCACGCTTAATTACCAAAGATATGTTAAAAGATATGAAAGATGGTGCAGTAATAGTAGATGTAGCAGTTGACCAAGGTGGCTGTATAGAAACTATTCATGCAACTACTCATGACAAGCCAACCTATGAGGTTGATGGCGTGGTTCACTATGCTGTTGCCAATATGCCAGGAGCAGTACCAAACACCAGTACAAAGGCTTTGGCTTATCAAACTTTGCCTTATACTATGCAGCTAGCTGCTAAAGGCATAGACGCATTAAAATCAAACTCAGCTTTATTAAAAGGTTTAAATACTTATCAAGGTAAGCTCACCTATAGTGCTGTGGGTAAGGCATTTGATATAGAAGTAATACCTGCCGAAAAAGCTCTAGAAGCCTAAAATAGCTAAGTTAATAATAAAAAGAGATACCGAGCTTTGTCTTAGCATCTCTTTTTTATTTAAGCTAGAAAGAAAGGAAATATATGTTTATTATTCAGAAAACTAAACAGAATTGGGGAACAAATTGAATTGGACATTAATAGTTGCAATCATGCTTAGCCTAGCAAACTTATTAAATTTAGGCATTGCTAAATCAGGGTTATCAACAGCTCAGATAGATAGGCTCGAGCTGCAAGCACAAACCGATGAAGAATCAGTAACTGTAACCCAAACACTTGGGCCGGATGGTGGGAGTATAATTGTTGATTTTATGGGTCAGCCTAGAGAAGTATATGTTGCCTCAGGAACTCTTCGTTATAACGTAGCTATTAAGGTTACGGTTACTAAGCAGGTGGATAAAAGTTACCATGATAGAGAGATAATTGAGAAATTTTACCCCATTGAGTATTTAGAATATGTTAGCCCACGAATTATAGTTGAACTGCCAATGGATGCTGTAGCTGTAGACTGGGAAAAGAGACAAGGTGCAAGAGGTTTATTTGGTGTTGACCCAAAATATTTCGACCCCGACTTCGATAATGAAAGTTATGTCAGTGCTGAGATTAGAACAACGACTTCTGAAGGATATGATTCATTAGATAGCATGCCCTATCATAGTGGAGGCTGGTTTGCGATGATATATGCTACTAACCTAAGAATTAGTTATCATGATAAGCCACCAGAAACATTAAAAATAAGTGTGCAAATTGTTGACAGAAAAGCTTTGTTCGAAGACTCTGATTAAGAGAAAGACTTAGCAAATTTCCAAATAGGAGAATAAAATGAACTGGAAATTAATAGCTACAATCATTTTTAGCCTAGCAAACTTATTCAATTTAGGCATTGCTAAATCAGGGTTATCAACAGCTCAGATAGATAGGCTCGAGCTGCAAGCACAAACCGATGAAGAATCAGTAACTGTAACCCAAACACTTGGGCCAGATGGTGGGAGTATGTTTGCTTATGCTTTTATACTTTATTTTTGAATGTTAGCAAGTTTTGTTTACTTTTGAAAGAAGTCTAATGATTAACCCTAGCTAAACTTTCAGCGATAGCCTGATAGATATCAGAATGATTATCATAAAAAATATCCCGATTAATCTTTTTGGCCTCAGTAATATTATCCGCTTCTAGTCGTATGGTTATGCAAGGCTCAGTCACAGACCTTCTAACAAGTATCCAACCCTTAGGGAATTCAATCCGGACGCCATCAAGAAAAGATGCTTGGTATTTATTAGCATAATCTTTTAAATAAACCAATATAGAAGCTACTCGCTCTGGGCTCATACCAATTCTAATGTCTGGCGTTATAACTGTAGGCTCAATATCATCAATTAGCTCCGCCATAGTTTTCTCAGACTCAGCAACTATCTCAGCCATTTTTATAGCAGCGTAAATACCGTCATCAAAGCCAAGTTCTCTAAAGAAATAATGCCCACTCACCTCTCCTGCCAAAATAGAATTGGTCTTTAAGAAGGTCGTTTTCATAAAAGCATGGCCAGAGCGCTCCATAATAGGCCTAGAGCCAAGTTTCTCAATAGTCTTTTTGACAATAGATGATGACTTGGCATCATAAACCACAGTTGAGCTATTTTCTTTTAGATAGTGATTTAGTAAGACTACAAAGCTCTTTTCTGCTTCGCAGAATCGGCCTTTGTTATCCACAAAAACTGCCCTATCGCCGTCACCATCAAAAGCAATGCCTAAGTCTGCTTTTTCAGCAAGGACTTTGGCTTTTAAGACCCCAAGGTTTTCTTCCGTAGATGGGTTTGGGTCTCTGTTTGGAAAAGAACCATCAAAAGAGCAAAACAGCTCTATAACTTCGTGCCCAAGCTCTTTTAGCAATTGTGGAGCTATTTCAGACGCAGCACCATTGCAGCAATCAACTACAATTCTTAGAGCTTTTGTATTGCTAACAAGTTTTTTAAGATAATCCGTATAATTTTGCCGAATATCTTTATGTGCTAAGCTACCCTGTTTTTCTACATTCAAAAATTCTTGTGATTTAACAAGCTTGGCTACCATTGCTATATCTTCTGGTTTTACCGGCATTTTTCCAAGTGTGAGCTTAAAACCATTGTATTGTGCCGGATTGTGCGAAGCCGTTACCATAATGCTCCCAGCAGTTTTAAGAAATCCTTTGGCAAAATATAATACTGGGGTTGCTACAGTCCCTATATCTATAACCGGGCAGCCACAGCTTATCAGGCCGCTGATAAGCTGTTCTTTAAGCTCTCTAGTAGAGTTTCTGGCGTCACCTGCAACTACTACCGTTTTACCACCGAGAATAGTGCCAATAGACTTACCTATTAGAACTGCTTCACTGGCGTCAAGCTGTTCACCAAAAACCCCACGTATGTCACATTCTTTATAAATACTCATGCTTTCCCTTGTTGCCTAAGAGCTCTAATATCAGCTTTTAATAAATTAATTCTTCGCTATCAGCATCAAAAAGAGATATCTTGTCAGGAATAACTGAAATATCTAATTTATCATTGACTTTAATATTGGTAAAACCTGATAATTTCACAGCTAGCTCTGCTTTGCCTCGCCGTATAGTTACTATAGTTTCACTACCACCAGGAAGAACTGAATAGACATTAAACACCTGAGAATTACTGCCTTCTACAGCATTAGCTACAGTAATATCTTCAGCTCTTATTCCGGCTATAAGAGTTTTATTATTCATATTGAGTTTAGATACGTCTGGTAGCTCTATGCGGACATCATCATTTACTAAGTAATAAAGGTTGCCGTCTCTTTCAATTTTGCCAGTTATCAAGTTAATAGCCGGGCTACCAACAAACTTGGCAACAAATAAGTTGGCCGGTTTTTTATAAATCACTTCAGGGGAAGCTATCTGGGCTATTTTACCCTGATTCATAACTACAATTCGGTCAGATAGAGTAAGGGCTTCCACCTGATCATGAGTAACATAAACAGTTGTAGATTCTAACTCGTTATGAAGATGTTTTAGCTCACTGCGCATATCAACTCTAAGCATAGAATCAAGATTTGATAAAGGCTCATCCATTAAGAAAATATCAGATTTGGCTGCAATCATTCTGGCAAGTGCTACCCGCTGTTGCTGACCACCGGATAGCTCAGAAGGAAAGCGGTTTTCATAGCCTTTTAGCTGAACTTTTTCCAAAACATCTTCTACCCTAGAGTTTATTTCTGAAGATGAGAGCTTTTTTGACTCAAGACCAAGGGTTATATTTTTTCTTACCGTCATGTGCGGCCAAAGAGCATAGCTCTGAAACATAAATCCAAGATTTCGTTTTTCAGGTGGTATATAGATACCTTTCTCTTTAGAATAGAGAATCTTACCTTCTGAAGAAAGCTCACCCGATGTGGGCTCTTCAAGACCGGCAATCATTCGGAGGGTTGTTGTTTTACCGCAACCCGAAGGGCCTAGTAATGTAAGAAACTCTCCTGCAATTACATCAAGATTGATGCTGTCAACTGCAGCAACTTTCCCATATTTTTTCGTTATTCCTTTAAGACTAATTTTGCTCATTTATTTACCTCAGACCTTATCCTAGACTAATTGATTGCTCGGTTTTTGTTTTGGCGAGTAATCTAATAAGAACGTTTGCAATTATGATTATCAATAATAGAATTAGAGTTACACCATTCACATGCTGTGTTTGCTCTTGGGTTTTATAGCTAAAAATAAGCGTAGTTAGTAAGCCAGTCTTTGGTGAAACTAATAGTATTACCAAAGATAGCTCTCGCATTGCGGTAATAAAGGTTAAAAGCATACCTGATATAAAGCCACTTTTACACAATGGGAGAATAATGAACCAAAAACGCCTAAACCACGGTATGCCTTGTATCGCGGCGGCTTCTTCTAATGATTTATCTACCTGAAGCATAGCCGCAATTCCGGACCTAGAAGAGAAGGGAAGATTTTTGACAATTACAATTAATAGAATTAATGAAAAAGTTCCGTACAAAGCTGGAAAAGGCCCAAATGATTTTGAAAACATACCTAAGTAAATAGCACTGAAGGCAATTCCGGGGAATACATAAGGTGCAAAAGCAACACCCTCGATAAGTTTTGATATACGAGTTCCTCTATTTTTGACCACAGAGTAGCCAATTAGTAGCCCTAAGAATGCGTTGACAATAGATGCTATAATACCCAGTTTTAGCGAGTTAATGGTGGCCCTTAGTATTCCTCTATTTCTAAATATTCCTGGTTCACCACTTGAAATCATAGCATTGCTTTCACCTATCCAAAAATGACTGGTCATATTTGATAGTGAATAGTTGTCAGGAAGTAACATAAAGGTACTCCAAGTCAACATAACAATAGGTAATACAATAGTAATTAAGATAAAAACAATCATAAGCCCAACAAAAATCGGGGTTGCTTTGCCTAATTTCATGGGGTTAGCTCTAAAGCCTTTGCCTTTCATAGTTACAAAGCTTTTTCGAACACCAATTATTTTACTATTGATTGAGATTGCAGTAGCAGCGATGACAATTAAAACAAGCGCCAATACAAAACCATCACCCATATTTCTGGCATTTATCATGGCGTAAATCTGGGTAGGTATTGTAAAGAACCTAACAGGAAGCCCTAAAAAAGCAGGTGTACCAAATGTACCCATACTTCTGGTAACTGTTAGCACAAATGACGAGCCCAAAGCTGGTAGCACTAATGGAAATGTTATTTTTCTTAAAATTTCCCATCTTTTTAAACCTGCGATTGCACCAGCTTCTTCTAGCTCGGAGTCAATAGTTTGCAAGGCTCCGGACATAAGCAAAAAGGTGTAGGCATAGTAATGCAATGAGAGAACGATAACAATGGGGATAAAACCAAAGGAGAGCCAATCAGGTACGTCGATATTAAAAAACGTACTTAATACTCCTGATTGCCCACCAATTCTGGAATTTTGAAAAAATAGTTGCCAAGCAATTGCAATGACCCAAGATGGAATCATATAAGGTACAACAATAACGGTTTGAAAAAATCTTTTAAAAGGTATATCGGTTCGTACAAAAAGCCATGCTAAAAGAGAGCCAACAACCATGGCAATTGTAGTAACACTAAAGCCAACTTTAAGACTATTTAGTAGTGGGGTAATAAAGAAAGACTTGCTCAGGTCACTAGCAAAAACCCTTTTGTAGTGAAATAAGGTAAATGCTCCTTTTTTGGCACCTCGTACAAGGCGTAAATCGTAACCTTGGTAAGTAAAGGTTGTAATAATCATTTTTATAAATGGGACAATGATTAATAGTGAAAAAATAATGATAAATATTATTGATAAAATAATTTCTGGTTTTGATTTGAGTTTTGCTCTATAAAAGCTCAGTCTCTGCAGCATATATTTCCTTTAATTATTTGGTATAGAAGAGAGGGTTGCCAATAAGACAACCCTTCGATAACTTAAGTTACAAGTAAAATCTATCTAGCAGATTCTCTAATCCAGAAGTCTTGGACTTTTGGAGCGTCAAACCACATATATTCTGGGTCAACAACCCACATATTCATTTCGTTCCAAGCTTCTCCGCCCTGTGGTAAAGGAACATCTAACCTTGGGCTAACTGAGCCAATTTCGTAATAAGGGGCTAAACCTTGTAGAGTCTCGAGCGCAGCACCCTCGGTATATGGTTTTTCAATGACTGTATCAAGAGTAATATCAGGGTCACCAAGCATAAATGCTGTAAAGAGCTTGGCTGCATTTGGATGCGGGGCTCTGGCTGCAATAGCAGTATAAGTTGGGTAGATAACACCGTCAGCTGGAGCTACTGGGAATAAAATGCCATTTACATATTCTTTGGTATTGTTGTATCTAAGATAAGTAAATGAAGTAATAGAAACAGGCGGATCAGCTTGTCCACTTTTACCAGAAGAACCAGTTGTTTTACTGCCTGAATCTAGGATAATTAAGTCGTTGTGAAGTAAGCGATATAAGAATTCATAACCTGCATCAGGAACGCCATCACTTAAGACAATATCTTCGCCTGTCATTTCTTTATAGGCTGCTGCCATTTCATCAGCGTGTTGAGCAATAGTAGCAACACCCATTAGGTTAGATAGTGATGCGAGCGGGTCTTTGATAACAACCTTACCTCTATAGGCTTCAGTTGTTAGCTCCCACATGTTGCTGATAGGTGGAGCGTCATTGACTTCGGTATTGTACATAAATACAATAGCTTCCATTATTCTCACTAAAGCAGGCTCTCTATTTTCTGGTGCAATTCTATCTTTAAACATAGAAGGTACAAAGTTTACTACTCGGTTATTGGCGATAAGGTCATAGATAAAGTTACCGCTACCACCTGTTGTAATTATATCAGCGTTATAGATGCCAGCTTCTTGCTCACCAACAGTTTTTTCAAAAGTTTTTACAGAGCCAAGATCAAAAGAGGTAACTTTGATTTCTGGATATACTTTACTAAAGGTTTCACCAACTGAGGCCATTCTTGAAGAAGATGAATAGATGATTACTTCCCCTTCTTCTTTGGCTTTGGCAATAATTTCGTCCCAATCTTGTTCTCCTTCATATGGCCCTAGCTTGGCAGCTTTTGCCCAAGCATCCATTTGAGGGTTATAGTCTTCTCTGGGTATATCACTTTGTGCAAGGGTATAAGAACCAATAGCTAGCCCCAAAGCTAGAAGGATAAAAATTAACCTTTGTGCTTTTTTCATAAACTACTCCTTTAAATATATTACGTACCCAGTTGGGTAAGCTAATACATTATTATGTTTCAACACCTGATGCTAAAACATAATAATGCATATGTCAATTGTTATACTGGGTGCAAGTTTCATTAAGGCTCAAAGGACTAGTGATTTCAAAACCAGCTGATGTGTTCTATATGTGAAATATTGGCAAGCTCTAAAATAGATAAAGGATAAAGTCAAAAGACAGCCGAACTCAGGGGTATAATGTTGGTTGTAAATTTAATGTTTTATTAGCATAATGATTATCTGCATTAAAGCACTATTTTTAGCCGATATGAAGGTAATACTCAAAATACCTACTATCAAACTTGAAAAACTCCAATTTTAAATTCTTCTTTAGTTGGATTTTGAGCACAGGTTTCTAATGCTCTAATAATTCTATAGCGTAATTCATTTGGCATAATTATCTCATCAATCCAAAGCCTTGCGGCGGCATATTTTATGTCCAAATGTTTGTCGTAATCAGCTTTTATTTCTTGATAGAGCTTTTCCATTTCTTCGTCGTCTGGGTTTATGCCCCGCCGTTTCATTTGGGCTAATTGAATGTCCAACACGGTTTTAGCGGCTTGGTTGGCACCCATTACGCTGTATTTGGCACTAGGCAAGGCAAACAAGAATCTGGGAGCAAAAGCTCGGCCAGCCATTGCGTAATGCCCTGCCCCATAGCTTCCACCCAGAATTACCGAGATTTTAGGCACTACGCTATTAGAAACAGCATTTACCATTTTGGCACCGCGGCGGATAATGCCTTCTCGCTCGCTTTCTTTGCCGACCATAAAGCCTGTGACATCGTGTAAAAAGATTATGGGGATATTTGCCTGATTGCAATTTAAGATAAAACGTGCTGCCTTATCGGCGGCTTCGGCGTAGATAACACCGCCTATTTCGATTTTGTTTTTGCTTTTAATAATTGTTTTTTGGTTAGCTACTATACCTACGGCATAGCCGCCTAGATGGGCATTGCCGCAAACTATGGTTTGGCCGTATTTGGCTTTGTATTCATCAAAAGTGCTGTCATCCACAAGTCTGGCGATTATTTCATGGGTATCGTAGATTTGGCTAGCACCCTCGACTGGTAAAATGCCCAAAAAATCATCTTCTTTATACTTTGGTTCAATTGTTGTTTGCCGGTTCTTAGCCCAAGCAGCTAATTCACTAGGGGCATATGTTTTGGCTAGGTTGCGTAGACGAGTTATAGCATCATCATCAGTTGTTTCATGGAAATCAACCGTACCAGCAACTTCGGCATGCATGCTTGCACCACCTAGCTCTTCTGAGCTTACTGTTTGGTTTATGGCTGCTTTTACCAAGGCTGGGCCTGCGAGGTATAGCCCTGAGCCTTCGGTCATAATGAGATGATCACACATAACAGGTAGATATGCTCCACCAGCTACGCAGTTGCCCATAATTGCTGATAACTGCGGTATGCCAAGGGCACTCATGCGTGCATTGAGATAAAAGACCCGTCCAAAATCATCTTGGTCCGGAAAGATTTCGTCTTGCATTGGTAGATAAACACCAGCTGAATCTACAAGATAAATAGTAGGTAATTTGTTTTCTAGGGCGATAGTTTGTGCACGGATTACTTTTTTGGCAGTCATTGGGAAAAATGCACCAGCTTTTACGGTGGCATCGTTGGCAATTATCATCCAATCCCGACCGTGGATTTTGCCAATGCCGGTTACTGTACCCGCAGAGGCTGCACCACCTGCTTCGGGGTACATTTCAAAAGCAGCAAAGCTCATAAGTTCATCAAACTGAGTCTTTTTGTCAATGAGTTTTGCGATACGCTCCCGAACAACCAAACGATTTTTACTGTGTTGGCGTTTTATAGAGCGTTCGCCGCCACCTAGGGCAATTTGGCTTTTTAGGACCTTGTATTCTTTTTTTAGTTTTGCCCAGTCTTTTTTATTTTGCTGAAAACTTTTGCTTCGTTTTTCCTTTAAACTTATATTTGAGTCTAAATTGTCAATTTGCTTATGTTTTTTCAAAATGGAGACTCCTTAAAAGCCTTAAATATTTACTATTTTGATTTTAACAGATTATTTTTTTTAGTGTTTTAGTTTGCAACTAAAGTTTTTAGCTAGCTTATATCAAATTGACCTGACTTATTTTTTAAATTAGCCTAATTTGAATAAGTACCCAACCACAGCGGAGTACTTAAATCAAACAGGATTTGTGCAAGACTGAAGCCCTGTTTGCGAGTTTTTACTTAAAGAAGTGATAGTTTATTTTGGTATCAGCATCATCAAAACCAATCTAGTCTTGGTAAAAATGCACTAAGCGGAGCTACCGCTTTATTGCATTACTATGTCCCTATACAATAGTCAAATCAATATTGCCTAACTCAATTGTACTGAAACTAGGAGCTTTGTTAAAGCTAATTTTGAACTAGTTTAATTCGCAGCTTATAAAGCGTGAATGGCCATTACAACTAATAAACCACCACCGGCATTTTCTAAGCTATGGTTTAGTTCTGCTGGAACAATTAGCAATTTGCCTTTGCCCAAGCGTTTGCTGATGTCACCCTCGCGAATTAAGGCTTCACCTTCTAGTACTTGATAGATGCTGGTATGGCTGTGGCTACCTTCGTCATCTCGCTGACCTGCTTCAAAAGAAATCAATTCAATACGGATGTCTTTTTCATCAACAAGCTTGTTTTTTTGTAGTTCTTTTAGAGAAAATTGTCTGGCATCACTGATTGTTACCGTTTTCATAAGGAGTCTCCTTTGTTTGGATTAACTAATATTGCTAATCTGATTCTATTTTAAGCCTTATTATTACAAAATGCTAGAACTACCGTCTTAAAAATTAATAAGCTTGACTATAGGGTTTATAGCTTAAAATCGCAGTTTTGCCCTATCCGAAGCCACAAATCGATATTTTGTGAATATTAAAGCCTGTCTGTGGATAACAATTAAGTCTTGACAATTTATAAAATATTTGCTAAGCAGTGTAATAAATACCACAACGGCAGAAATAACGTCCTAGACGGCATTTCTGACGCATATACACTGTATACGGAATATTTTTGCAGGATATTCATAGATATAATGTTTATCCACAGGCCTGTGGATAACTGTGGATAACTGTGGATAACTGTATAAAATAGCCGAATTATTAGCTCTTAGTACAAGTTTTAGCTAAACTTAGATATATAGCTACAATTCTATGCCAATATGTATATTCACAATTTCATGAATATTGTTGCACTATGATGGCTAAAATATTGGTTTTGCTAATCAAAAACTATAATCGTTCTTCAAATAATCACAATATTTTTTCTAAATTAGCTACAAATGAAGCATAGATAGCTTATAAAGTAGCTAAATAACCTTAAACTAGTTAGCATGTCGCAAAAATCATTAAAAGAGCAACGTTTACAACGCATAAAGAATTTGGGTTCATTAGTTGAAAGAGGTTTTGAAGCCTATCCGTATAAATTTGAGGTAACTGATAAGGCTGCACTATTGCAAGAAAAATATAAGGACTCTGTAGCTGGAGATGAATTTGAAGATGTTGTCAGTATAGCTGGTCGGGTAATGCTACTAAGGATGATGGGTAAAGTTAGCTTTGCAACCATTGAAGATGATAGTGGCCGTATTCAGGTTTATTTTCAAAAAGATATCTTAGAAAAATATAATGCCCTTAAGAAAATTGACCTTGGTGATTATATAGAGGTTAAAGGTAATATCTTTAGAACCCAAAAGGGTGAATTAACTATAAAAGCTCATGACTTTAGGCCGCTAGTTAAGTCATTGCGTCCGTTGCCTGATAAATATCATGGATTAAGTGACAAAGAGCAACGCTATAGGCAGCGCTATTTGGACTTGATGGTTAACCCTGACGTGAAGCGGGCCTTTATATTGCGTTCTAAGACTATTAGTTTTATAAGAAGATATCTTGAAGATTTGGGATTTATGGAAGTTGAGACGCCAGTTTTGCAAAGTGTGCCTGGTGGGGCAGAGGCAAGGCCTTTTAAAACTCATCACAATGCCCTAAACCATGATTACCATATGCGGATTTCGCTTGAGCTATATTTAAAACGTTTGATAGTTGGTGGATTTAACCAAGTTTATGAAATGGGGAGACTGTTTCGTAATGAAGGGGTGAGCCCTAAGCACAATCCTGAATTTACTATGCTCGAGCTGTACTGGGTTGGTAAAGACTATATTGATATTTTAGAACTAGTGGAGAACATGTATAGTGAATTGGTAAAAACCTTAACTGGTTCTTACCAAGTAGATTACCAAGGCACTACTCTAGATTTTTCTACGCCTTGGGCTCGAGTCGATTACACAACTGAAATCGCCAAAAAAGCTGGTATCGATTTTGATATGCTTGACGAAGAAAAACTTAGAGCCTGGGTTGCCGAAAACTACCCTAAAAAAGGTGGCGATGAGCAGGCCTTGGCTGAGCAGCCAATTAACCAGATATACAATAAGCTCTATGATATATATGTTGAACCGTTTTTAGAACAGCCTACTTTTGTAATGGATCATCCGCAAGCAATTAGCCCACTGGCTAAAAAGCATAGAAGCCGTGAGGGCCTAGTAGAACGCTTTGAACCTGTTTGTATGGGGATGGAGTTAGGCAATGCTTTTAGCGAGCTAAATGACCCCTTAGACCAGCGTGAACGCTTTGAATTGCAAGAATCTTTACGGGATAAAGGTGACGATGAACAGCCACCACTAGATGAAGATTTTTTGACTGCGCTCGAGTTTGGTATGCCGCCAACTGGCGGCTTGGGTTTGGGTATTGATCGGATTGCTATGATTGTTGCTGATGTACCTAGCATCCGTGATGTAATTTTGTTTCCACTATTAAAACCAGAGAGCTAAAAATAGAAATCAACGTAGTTTTGCGTTATAATAGAACTAACGGAGGAAAATAATGGAAGAATTTTTATTAATTAGTAAATATAGCATTATGGTGATGGCAGGTCTTTTTGCAATTGGTGGAGCGTTTGTCTTGCTAAGCCTTTGGGTGGATAGTAATACCCATGACTTAGACGCTGAATCAAGTTCTCACTGAATAATTGTAATTAGCTAATTGCCTTAGCGGTGCTTTTTTATAGCTTGTTCTGTATTGTGTTGGTTTATCACCATAAGGGCATGGATAATCCCTGGAATCCAGAACAACATAGTTAAGATAATACTGATTATAAATTGACCCATTTTGCCAGTGGTGAATACTGCTAAAGGTGGTAATAAAAAGGCTAATAGTACACGCATGGTTTTTCTCCTTGATAGAACTACTATTCTTTAGACTAAAAAGAAAAAGTAGTTGTGGGTATTTTAACAAATTTAGTTGCTAATCATATTGCTTTAGAGATGCACAGATTAGTTTGAAAATCTATAAAACTACAATTATAAAAAGCAAAGCATAAGTAAGTAGCTGCTTTGCTTTTTAATGATACTAGCTCAAAATTGGCTAGCTTTTTGCTGATATTTCTGAATTCAAATTGCTAATATCTAAACGCTCTGTCTTTAATAGATAGAAGCCAAAGCTAACTAGAGCAACTGGTAGTAGCCAGCTAGTAGAAAAGCTCGAGGCCAATATAGCTATACCCACAAAAGAGATAGCTGGATAGATTGCCCACTTCTTAGCTAGTTTAAAGTACAGATAAGAAAATGTTGCAGCTAGACCAAAGAAGAAAAACAACTCTGAACTACTAGAAAATATTGTAAATCTCTCTTCGATAGCAGCTACCGAGGCGATAGTTGCAAAAAACCCTGCTGGGATTATTGCCCACCAGTGTTTGTTATTTTTGTAAACAATGATGAAACCCAAAGCTAGGGCTGCCAAAAATGTAGTACCTGCCATAGCCGGGTTTAAGATTGCAGCAGCTGCTGCAAAAAGGGGTGACGCTACTAATAATGCCCAAATTTGTTTTTGGTCTTGATAGTATTTTCTACTAAATAAAAAACCAACTGCAGCTAAGATGCCAGCACCAAATAAATTACCTAAATTAAATAATCCAAAATTGCCGAATAATAAGATTGTGCCGAATGTTAGTAATACTAAACCGATGTTTTTTTGTTTGTGACTCATGATATGAGACCTCCTATTAACTAGCTTAAACTTATGACTAGCCAAAGACTTCGGTCAAAAGTAGGGCAAAGCTTCTACATCTTTGGTATTGCTTGTAAAGTCAGCCAAATAGAATACCCCTATTCTATGGCACAGGTCTAGAATAGGAGTATGAGGCAATTATTTGCTATTTTCTTATTTGTTATGATGTTATCAATGGTAAATGCAGAAATCACGCTTGAGACTTTTACTGCTAATGATGGTACGAGCTTTAGATATGCTTTACTTGTACCTGATGATTTTGACTCGAGCCAAACTTATCCAGTACTTTTGGCCTTGCCACCAGGGGATCAGAGCATAAGAATGGTAGAAGCAGGCCTAGGCTATTGGTTTGGGGGTGAGCAGCTTGGTTGGGTAATAATAAGCCCAGAAGCTCCCAATGGTCAATCTTTTTATAGTGGTTCAGAAAAATATATTCCTGAATTATTAATAGAACTAAAAGCAAAGATAAAGTTTGAAAACAATACTGTGCACTTGGCAGGGGTTAGCAATGGTGGCCGCAGTGCTTTTAGATTAGCCTTGGATTATAGTGAACTATTTAGTTCTATCTTAGCCATTCCGGGTTTTCCACCCGAGGAACCTGACTTAGAAAATTTGGAGAATCTCAAAAATTATAATATAGCTATGTTCGCAGGTGAAAAAGATAGCCTTTGGGTTGCCAAAATGCAAGAAACCGCTGCTATTTTAAAGTCAATTGGAGTCAATGCTAGTGCAACGGTTGAGCAGGGTCAGGGCCATGTAATGCAAACACTTGATACTGAAATGCTTTTTGAAATATTAGAGGGCTTTAGAGCAAAATAAAGAATCAAGACCTAAGAATTAGGAACTAATAGCAAAATCAAGCACTATGTTCTATATATGTGATATTGATTAAAGAAGAAAGCCGTAAATAGCTAAACTCAGGATAATAATTAAAGATATGGGGATTAGTTTGCTATTTCTAGGAGGAAGTAGTTATTTTTTAAAGCTCATACCTCAAAAACTATCTTCTTGGCACCTTCCCACATTGTAGAAATACCAATTTCACGCAATTTATCTAAATCAGAAACAATTGTGGCAAAGTGATTACCTGCTAGGGTTCCTGCTTTTGATGCAAACTGAACACTGCCGTAAGCAATTAGT
>Ga0256832_1000305_pt1 | contig 30663 bp, 32 predicted proteins | sample 134614metaG_FD_190534 | JGI IMG/M metagenome (GOLD analysis project Ga0256832, IMG submission 190534) | Hydrothermal vent microbial communities from Lau Basin, Pacific Ocean - 134-614 | ecosystem: Environmental > Aquatic > Marine > Hydrothermal vents | place: Pacific Ocean: Lau Basin | collected...
TGGCGTTCAACGCGCCTCGCGCTTATGTTCCTGCCTTCGCCGTAATAACGGTAGAGGTTACTGACTATTCATGTCTCAAATTTTCAAATCATGCTGCAGCTCATGAAATACAAACTATTATGCCCACTAATACGAATATTAACGGGACAGCAGTGATTTTAGATGACTATTTTTGATGACTGGCGCTCCAGTCCTTGAAGAATTGTTCAATATCCTCGGTGCGTTGCAGGCCCTCAAACAGAGGATCATTCGCTATCTTTACCTGCGCTGGCTTACCCCTGCTACCATGTTCTTCGATAATCACATCAAGGTGCAGCGCACGTGCCGCACAGCGCACACGTCTGAAAAGTCGCAGGGCATCTTCACCATCGGCAATAATGGTGACAGTAATGGGCTCGGGGTGACGGTTTGACATCACTTGGACATCCAGCTTTCGACCGTGCTGCGATCCGGCACACCGCCGGCGTGAACAACAACGCCATCGATGACCACCCCGGGCGTCGACATCACACCATAGCCCATGATGGCGCTAATGTCTTCGACCTTTTCCAGATCAACCTCAACACCTTTGGCCTTGGCGGTGTCTTCGATCAAGGCCATGGTGCGTTTGCAATTGGCGCAGCCAGTGCCGAGCACTTTGATGGTTTTCATTTCATTACTCCTTAAAAATTGCTTTACAATAGGACTCCCCCCCTGGCGAGTTGTGGTACACCGGCATGCCGCAAGCGGGTCAGTTGGCACTGCCCCATATCCGGATGACTTGCCGCAATAACCGAGGCCAGTAAAACCATGGCCACGACTGATGAATGCAGTTGTGGTATTTCATGCATAACAGATATCTCTTTATTTTTCGCCATTGTGAAGCTTGCTGCGTGTCGTCTTTGCGGGCTGTGTTACTTTTTTCTTGCAAGTGCATCGACGAGTCCCTTAGCCTCATCACCACGCAGGTTTTCCGCCAGGCCAATCAAACCATCCGTCAGGTATTTCGCTTTAATGCCATGGGCGCGTAAATAGACCATGGCGATGGCGGCACGATCCTTGTGTGGACAAGCAGTGACCACGATCTTACTTTTGTCAACCGCGCTCAGCCGTGCGGGCAATTCGTTGAGAGGAATACTTATCGAAGGTTTGACCCCCCAGGTAGCGTTCTCCTCTTTAAAACGGATGTCGATCAGCTGGGCCTTGCCCGATTTTAACAGCGGGATAAGCGTCTTACTGTCAATCTTCATATCTTTGCGTGCAGCGTAATCAAACGTTGCAATGAACTTTTCCAGGCCTCGATCCGCGCCATACAGCGGTGCTGCGCCGAACAGTATCAGGGGCGTGATTAAAAATGCGTTGATGTGTTTCATGTCTCTCTCCTTGGACAGTTAACGTGTAAATAAATTAATGCCCCAACCCACCAGAGTAAAGGCCACGGCGAGCACAGCCGCATAGATGGCCAGTGCCGGCCAGCGAATAACCTTGCGTAAAATCAGCATCTCCGGCAAGGAAAGCGCGGCGATACTCATCAAGAAGGCCAGCGTGGTGCCCAGTGCAACACCCTTGCCAAGCATGGCCTCGGCAATCGGGATAACACCGGTGGCATTGGAATACAATGGCACACCAAGGGCTACGGCACTGGGCACGACAAACCAGTTTTCCGTACCACCGAGATGTTTCACTACCCAGGCCTCTGGGACAAAACCATGAAACAGCGCGCCCACGGCAACACCAATCAACACCCACTTCCAGATACGCCCGACAATTTCTTTGACTTCACCCAAGGCAAACTGGTGACGACCTGATAAAGAGGTATCCACTTCTATTTGCGCAGTTTCGCCCATCTGGATATTCCACACATAATCTTCTACCCAGCGTTCCGGTTTGAACCATTCCATCACCACCCCACCCAAGTAGGCAACAAACAGCCCTGCCGCTACATACAGTGCGGCAAGTTTCCAACCAAGAATGCCAGCGAGAACCACAACGGCCACTTCATTGACCATGGGACTGGCGATAAGGAAGGAGAACGTCACACCCAATGGAATACCGGCTTCGACAAAACCAATAAACAATGGCACCGACGAACAGGAGCAAAACGGCGTCACTGCCCCCAGCGTTATTGCTGAAATGCGGGCCAACCACTTGGGCTTGCCCCGTACATACTCACGCACCTTCTCCGCAGAAAAAATGGCGCGCAAAAGCCCCATGACGTAAATGATGGCGACCAGCAAAACAAAAATCTTTGTTGTATCCATCACAAAGAAATGCAATGCGGTGCCGGTGTGGCTGTTGGCATCCAGCCCCAGCCATTGGTAGGCGATCAGGTTGGCGAAGCTGTCAAACATATTCCAGATCAAAACCCACGTTAGATTTTTTTGGGATGTTCCAAGTACAAATAGTCAACACTTTCATCGGGCATTTGTTAATGAAATAAAACTAATGTCCAGAATGTAAATGTGTGTCTGCAGGGCAGCATTGCTCATGTGGCATGACACCCGGAGCACTTTCGTACCAATCACGTGTACGAATCACCACATGTACTGCCAGTAGCATTACCGGCACCTCGATGAGCACCCCCACCACGGTGGCCAGAGCCGCACCGGATTGAAAACCAAACAAGGCAATGGCCGTTGCCACGGCTAATTCAAAAAAGTTACTGGCGCCAATCAGCGCCGAAGGTCCGGCAACACAATGAGGTGAGCGCACCAGTCTATTCAGCCAGTAAGCCAGGCCGGCATTGAACAGAACCTGAATAAGAATGGGCACGGATAACAGTAGGATGATCAGTGGTTGGGCGATGATTTTTTCACCCTGAAAGCCAAACAACAGCACCAGGGTGGTCAGCAACGCGATCAATGAAAACGGCTGTACGCGCTTGATGGTCTTTTCTAACTTCAGGTAACCATGCTCGCGGTTCAACAAGCGCCTGCGCCAGATTGTTGCGATCACCAGAGGCACAACGATGTACAGCAATACCGACAACACCAGCGTGTCCCATGGTACGGTAATGGCTGACAGGCCCAGCAGCAGGCCAACAACAGGCGCGAAGGCGAATACCATGATCACGTCATTGAGCGCCACCTGCGAAAGAGTAAAATGCGGCTCTCCGCGCATCAGGTGGCTCCACACGAAGACCATTGCGGTACAGGGTGCGGCGGCCAGCAGGATCAGTCCGGCGATGTAGGAATCGATTTGTTCCGCGGGCAGATATTCACGGAACAACACACCAATGAATAACCAGCCCAGCAGGGCCATGGAAAAGGGCTTGATGCCCCAATTGACCAATAGGGTTACAGCCACCCCGCGCCAGTGTTGTGTCACGCCTTTCAGGGCGCGCAGGTCGATCTTCAGCAGCATGGGGATGATCATCAGCCATACCAGCACTGCTACCGGCAGGTTGATATGCGCCACTTCCATACGTCCCACTGCCTGGAACAGGCCGGGAATAAAATGGCCCAGGCCGATGCCCACCACGATGCACAGTGTCACCCACAGGGTGAGGTAGCGCTCGAACAGGCCCATTTCACCGCTCTCCTTGCTCATTTGCCTGCGCCCTCTTCTTCCTGCAAACGGCGCAACAAGTCTGCCACGCGGTGCTTGATGTCGTCCCGGCTGGCGCGGAATACGGCCATGATTTCCTCTTCTGTTCCCGTCGCCTTGGCCGGGTCATCCAGCGGCCAGTGTTCCTTGCGGATGTGGGCCGGCACCGCCGGGCAGTTTTCGTCGGCATGGCCGCAGACGGTGACCAGGTAGTCAGCCGAGTTCAACATGTCGTCGGTGAGCCTGCTGGATTCCTGGGCGGAGATGTCCACTCCCGCTTCTTGCATTACCGCAATGGCGCGTGGGTTCTTGCCATGGGCCTCGATACCGGCGGATTGCACGGTCAGCCAGTCAGCGCCCATCTCACTCCCCAAGGTTCGTGCCCAGCCCTCGGCGATCTGTGAGCGGCAGGAATTGCCGGTGCAAAGAAACAATAAATTCATACTCTTACCCTTAGTAGTTAACGTTAAATATTGTTTATGCGCAGCAGGAGGCACTCGGCCGGTTGGCCATTTTGTCCAGGGACAGGCGATCCTCGCCATAGGGACTCACGGAGGCCATCGCCTCGGCGGTGCATGCGACCACTTGCTGAGCCCATTCCGGGAGTTGCGGATTCAGCCGGTAGTAAATCCATTGTCCCTGACGGCGGCCGATCACCACCCCGGCGTCTCTTAGTAAGGCCAAGTGGCGGGAGATCTTGGGCTGGATCATGTCCAGGGCGTGCATCATTTCACAGACGCACAGCTCTCCCTCGGCCTGCATCAATAGCAGGCAGCGCAGGCGGGTATCGTCGGACAGCAGGCGGAAAAACTCTTTGGCTTGAATGTTCATGAACTGAATATATGCCATTTCGTATATATGTCAATCCATATGTTTTAAGTCACAGAAAATAAGTCACAAAAAAGCAGCAGAGCTGACACGGCAGCAGGCAAGCGGCCTATTTCGTGAGTCGTTGCAGGGGATCCTGGTGGTAAAAGCGTTGCAACTGGCCGTAGAGCGCGGGCTGGTCGCGGTGCAGGCAGTCGGGGACCATGAAGAATTCCTCGCTGACCACGGCGAAGAATTCCGCGGGGTTTTCGGCGCCATAGGGGTCGATGCAGGTGCGGTGGTGGCGTTGCACCCTTGCCTGGAGTTGCTCAAAGGCCCGGCTGAAGACCTGGGTCCAGGCTTGCCGGTCCATGTCCTTGTGCAGCGGCGGCATGCCGTTGGCCTTGCCATTGAGCATGTCCAGCTTGTGGGCGAATTCGTGCAGGATTACATTGGAGCCTTGGCCGTGGGGATGGCTGCCGGGTCGGGCGTCGTCCCAAGCGAGGATCACCGGCCCCCTGCCCCAGGCCTCGCCGCCCAGCACGGCGCGCTGTTCGTGTACCAGGCCCAGCTCATCCTGTTCCTCACGCTGCACGACGAAGGAGCCGGGATAGACAATGATCTCCTGCCAGCCCTCGTACCAGTCCAGACCCAGGTTGAGAATCAGCAAACAGGCCTGTGCGGCGATAAGCGCACGTTGTTCGTCATCCACTTCATGCCCACCGGCGCCGGTAATGGTCTTTTCCTGCAGGAACAGACTGGCCAGCTCGCGCAGGCGATGCAGTTCCTGGTGGCTGAGGTGGAAATGCGTCAGGGCAGTGACCACCACCTGCTCCCACAGTACCAGTGGAATGCGATGACGCCGGAGTTGGCGTTGGATGCGCCAGCGTTGCAGGCGACGGAGCCAGTTCATGATCCTGCCGGTACCGAGCCGTGCTGTGGGATTGGGGATGATCTCTGCATGATGGTCTGAAAATGGGCTCAACACTGCGCGGGGAGACAGCATACCATGGCAGTATTGGCAGTCCGGACTGACATCATTCACCCCACGCCAATCCCAGACTGAATCACCACTGCGTCAGGGGACTCCCGTGTTTGAATTCCGAGGGGAAAAGGAGGATATTTAACCCACTGTGCCCGAAGCCAGACTTTCCATCGGGGTAACCTCAGGTTGCATGGAGACCAAGCGGCGCACAGCAACAAACAATAACAGCAAGGAGGAAAGCACATGAGACTCACGCGTAAATTACTTCCGGCAATGCTGGCCACGGCATTTGTGCCGGGCTTGTTCATGGCCACACCCGGCATGGCGGCCAAGGACGCCGGCCAGGGGCATGATTATCGTACCTTCCACGCCGACGGGACCGTTACCTACGGTAATATCGGGGATTCCTATACGGCGGATCTGGTGATGTACCTGGCGGGAAACCAGTTCATGGTCATGGAGGATCTGATGAATGACTTCCAGAAAAAGAATCCCGACATCAAGACCGTTTACGTGGAGACCATCCCCCCGGGACAAATCTTCAAGAAGCAGATTCTCAAACAAGGCAAGATCAATGGCCAGAAGACCAACCAGACACCGGACATCTTCGCCAGCGTAAAAATCGCCCATCTCAAGAAGCTGGCCAAAAAAGGCATCATGTCCGAGGGCAAGGTTTACGTGCATAACAAACTGGAACTCATGGTGGCCGAGGGCAATCCCAAGCATGTCAAAGGCCCCAAGGACCTGGCCCGTGACGATCTGGTGAAATCACTGCCCAATCCCAAGACCGAAGGCATCTTCAAATTCTATGGTTCGGAAATGCTCAAGGATCTGGGTATCTATGAAAAGGTGACCGGCGGCAAGATCTGCAAGAGCTGCTGGGCGGTACCGGGCAAGACCTGGTTCACCTCCCGCCACCATCGTGAAACCCCCTATCGCATTGAACACGGCGAGGCCGATGTAGGCATCGTGTGGACCACCGAGGTGAAATACGCCAAGTCCCAGGGTCGCAAGATCGATGGTGTCGCCATTCCCGCGCCCTACAACAAGCAGGACAAGGTGGCCTACGCCATCGGCAAGCTGAACAAGGCCAAAAACCAGAAAAACGCGGACCGTTTTCTGGACTACCTGGCCACCGATGATGCCCAGAATATCTATGCCAAGTACGGCTTCATCAAGGCCACCAAGGATGAGTTGACGCTCAGAAAACTCTGAAATGGATGAAAGGAAAATGACAGGCCGGCCTGGTTGACCCGGGTCGGCCTTTTTATTGGCTTGTATTTCACCAGACCCGTCAGCATATACAATAAAACGACAGTGGGATTGTCGTATCGGCATCCACGGATGAACAAAGGAGATCGCCCATGCCCACAACAGCCCCCCTGCAATCCACTATCGACGACATGGTACAACGCGGCCGCGGTGTACTCGCCGCCGACGAAAGCCACCCCACCATCGCCAAACGATTCGATGCCATCGACCTGGAATCCACCGAGGAGAACCGCCGCGCTTGGCGCCAGCTACTGGTGACCACCGAGGGCCTGGGTGACTACATCAGTGGCATCATCCTGTTCGAGGAGACCCTGGGCCAGAAAACCGATGATGGCCGCAGCATCCCCGAGGCCGCCTGGGCGCAGAAGATCGTGCCTGGCATCAAGGTGGACAAAGGCAAGATCCCCCTCGCCCTCTCTCCCGGCGACCTGATCACTCAGGGCCTGGACGGCCTGGCAGACCGCCTCGAAGGCTACAAGGCACAGGGGGCGCGCTTCGCCAAGTGGCGCGAGGTGTACCGCATCGAAGCCGGCGCCCCTACGGCCCACGGCATCGAGGCCAATGCGGAGATGCTGGCCCGCTATGCGGCGGTGTGCCAGTCCGTGGGCATAGTACCCATCGTCGAGCCCGAGGTACTGATGGACGGCGATCACAGCATCCAGCGTCATGCCGAGATCACCGAGGCCGTGCAACATGCCGTATTCCACGCCCTGCACCGCCATCACGTCACCCTTGAGCTGATGATCCTCAAGCCCAACATGGTGTTGCCGGGCAAGGACTGCGCCAAGGCCAGTCCCGAGGAAGTGGCCGAGGCCACTCTGAAGGTGTTGCGCCGCACAGTGCCCGCCGCGGTGCCCAGCATCAATTTTCTCTCCGGCGGCCAGGGCCCCGAAGAAGCCACGCTGAATCTCAATGCCATCAATCAACAAGCGCCCAATGCGCCTTGGCTGTTGAGCATTTCCTACGGCCGCGCCCTGCAACAACCCGCTCTGCACGCCTGGATGGGTAGGGATGAGAATCGCGCCGCCGCGCAGGCCGCCCTGCTCAAACGGGCACGACTCAATCATCTCGCCATGCTGGGTGAATACAACCCGTCCATGGAACAGGAGTGAAAATCATCAGCGGTTCTGCTGGGTGAACCATACGGGTATAGGCTAAGGGATTTCTTACGTGAGGGCTGAAATCCATATTTGATCATCGGTTCGAAAAGACAAAGGAGAATGCAATGATTCATCTGGATCTGAACGAGCAAGAAAAACAAGCCCTGAGTGAGGCGCTGAAAAGCTACCTGTCCGATATGAGTTACGAAATTGCCGACACGGACAGAATGGAATTCCGTGAGGAGCTGAAGGCCAAGCGCGATCTGTTGAAAAAGGTACTGGATGCGGTGGAGAAGGCCCGTGAAACCTGACATCCCCGGATACTGGCTCCTGCCATGTCGGCACTGACCTTCAGTCTCGTTGCCTCATTCACTGCATTGCTTTATGCCCTGTGGTGCGCGCGCTGGGTATTGCGTCAGGATGAAGGTGACGCCGCCTTGCAGGTGCCTTATCTGGCGATTCAGGATGGTGCTAATGCTTTTATTCGCACCCAGTACCTGGCCATTCTCGGCGTGGGTGTGTTGTTGCTGATTATTCTCTGGGTCACGCCCCAATTCGGTTTTCTCACCGCCCTGGGTTTTGCCATTGGCGGCCTGTGTTCCGCCGTCTCGGGCATGGTGGGCATGTGGGTGTCAGTGCGCGCCAATGTCCGCACCACCGCTGCTGCCGCTGCCCAGGGACTACCCCTGGCCTTGAAAATCAGTCTGCGTTCCGGAGCGGTGACGGGCTTTCTGGTGGGCGCCCTGGCACTGGCCAGTGTCGCTGGTTTCTACTTACTGTTAGTCTCGCTCAACAACAGTGGCGCACTGGATCTGCGTCCCCTGGCGGGACTGGGCTTTGGTGCCTCGCTGGTTAGCATTTTCGCCCGTCTTGGCGGCGGCATTTTTACCAAAGCAGCGGATGTGGGCGCCGATCTGGTGGGCAAGGTGGAACAGGGTATTCCCGAGGACGATCCCCGTAACCCGGCCGTAATCGCCGATAACGTGGGCGACAATGTCGGCGACTGCGCAGGCATGGCTGCCGATGTGTTCGAAAGTTACGCCGTAACCCTGGTGGCGGCGATGCTGGTGGCTTCCGTTGCGGGAAGCGAACAAACCACCGGTCAGACCTATCCACTGGTGCTGGGTGGCATTGCCCTGCTCGCAGGAGTGGTGGGAATTCACAGTCTGCGGCTTGGCACCCGGCGCATCATCCTGGTCAGCCTCATACGCACTGTGTTGCTGACCATTATACTCAGCGCCGCGGGTTTCTATCTCGCCGGGCAGTGGTTACTCAATGGTAGTGAGCACTATCCGGCCCTGCCCCTGTTCTTCAGTTCCCTGGTGGGGCTGGGCGTGGGCATGGGCATGGTGGCCACCACCAACTATTACACGGGCACCCATCACCGCCCTGTGCAGGACATCGCCCGGGCTTCCGAATCCGGCCATGCCACCAACATCATTACCGGCCTTTCGGTGGGCATGGAATCAACCCTGGTGCCCACTTTGGTGATCGCTGCCGGAGTAGTGGCCGCCTATGCCCTCGCCGGGGTCTATGGCATTGCCATTGCTACCGTTGCCCTTCTGGCGCTGACGCCCGTGGTAGTGAGTATCGATGCGTACGGCCCTGTCACCGACAATGCCGGCGGTATCGCCGAGATGGCCAACCTGGAGAATGAGGTGCGGGATGTTACCGACGAACTGGATGCTGCGGGCAATTCCACAAAATCCCTGACCAAGGTCTTCGCCATCGGTTCCGCCGGCATGGCCGCACTGGTGCTGTTCGAGGCATTCCGGTTGGAATTTGGTACACGCCTTGAAGGGGTTTCCTTCGCCATCGACAACCCCTTCATCCTCGCCGGCCTGTTCATCGGCGCGTTACTGCCCTTCGTTTTCAGTGGCATCATTTTCAAGGCTGTGGGCAAGGCCGCTGCCACCGTGGTGGATGAGGTGCGTCAGCAATTCAAGGATCATCCCGATATTCTCAGCGGCGAGCGCAAGCCCGATTATGCCCAGGCCGTGGGCATGCTTACCCGAGCCTCCATTCGCGGCATGATCAAGCCTGGCTTGTTGCCGGTGGTGGTACCTCTTCTGGTGGCCTTCGTCTGGACCCCCTTCGGACCAGCCGGTAGTGGCGCTCAATTGATGGGCGGCATTCTCATTGGTGCTGTCACCTCTGGTTTGATTTTGTCATTGATGCTCAGTACCGGCGGCGCAGCCTGGGATAACGCCAAAAAATACATCGAGGCCGGCCACTTCGGCGGTAAGGGATCCCCCGCACACATGGCCGCCATCACCGGAGACACCGTGGGTGACCCCTGCAAAGATACTGCAGGTCCCGCCATCAATCCCATGCGCAAGGTGCTGAGCCTGATGGCACTGTTGTTGGTGCCGTTTTTGTAATATGTCTCAATACCATTCTACTGACTTTCATTTTTATTTGACGCATTTCCAATTGCATTCAGACAATACCAAATTTTGTGGGAACGCCTTTCCAGGCTCGACGTTCACCCTGAAAGACACTGATCCCACACCAGGAAATAACCGTGACGGATAACGGGTTAACGTGGCAGCTGTGGTTACCCCTATGAAATATAAAATCCTGTCCCCCAGCCAGATACTGTCCTGGATAGAGAACGACGCACAGATTATGCGCCTGCGCACCGATCGTGATGTCATTCCGGGCGGTTATACGGCAGCGGCAGTCCCGCTTCTGGTTGACTGGCCGGCCAGCAACCCACACGATGATCTGGGATCGATTGTCCTGCGTCATGTCAACTATGGGGGGAACCCATTTGAGAAATCCACCATATTGCACAGCGTAAGGGTGCCGCTGGATGGACTGGAGAGTGCCGAGCTGACGCTGGTACCATTTGGTGAACTGGGACGCTACGGCCCCCTGCAACATGTACAATTGCGCTTTATTTTTGAAACGTGTAAGCAGCCTGTGCTTCTGGATCTTGCAGGAACAGAAGTCGGTGCCGATCCGAATATTCCGGATCTGGTGTTTGGTTGGGTATCCTGGCAACGCCCGGAAGTGGGTTGGGATCTGCGCAAGGGGCTGGACGACGATTCACAGGAATACTGGCTGAGCCTGCGAGCCTTCGCCGGGTCACAGATATTCCTGGAAGATGTATTAAAGAAGCGTGACTGGTTCAGTTACCCCTTACGATTACCAGGAGGTAAACAGGGGCTGGTTGAGTTACTGAAAACCACGCTGACCCTGGGCGATGGTGTGGCACGTGATACTCTGGCAAGGATGCTGGAAAAAGGTGAAAACGACTGGTTAAAGCACCCACCGCCAGATGGCAATGAAGGAGAGAATGTCCTCAGTCAATGGAACGAGCTGCTTGAACGAATTCAGGCTGAGGATTCAAAGGTACTGACGCCGGTCCACCTGCCTCCGAATGAGGATACCTACCAGCCACTGGTCCGCTCCTGCGCCACCATGGCGCGTTATGCCGTGTTGTTGACGGTAAAACGCCTGGTTGCCCGCGGTCACAGTGAAGGTGTGGTGCTGGATAAATTACCCGAGCCCTTACTTGGCAGCGCGGAAGCCTGGATGAAAGCCCTTGCCCATACAGGCCTAAGAGGTATGTTTCTGCGCGCACCGCTTGCAATGCGTTACGTGATGCGGCACCTTGAATCCGTGCCACCGGATTTACCCGCCGAACTTGATGACGCAGGTCTACTGCAACAACGTGAGGGTAAACGTTATCGCATCCATTACAGCCACAAGGGTGAGACACCCTACGGCCCTGCGTTTTTTCTCTAGGGATACAATGTCACTTACCAGTTGGTTGACCGACAGGATCATTCTTAAACCCACACAGCATCCTCTGCCTGTCCGAGAAAAAAAATCATTACTGTTTTCACATGACGATGGTCAATTGGAAGTGTGGGTACACCGTGTCGGCTCAGACCTGCGACAATCACCAAACCTGTATCTGCTGGAGTTTCCTGGAACAGCAAGCCGTGCCGAGGACAGCACTGATTTCATCGAACACTGCTGGTCGCAACCGTGCATCGAAATCTGGACGGTCAATCCTCCCGGCTATGGCAATAGCAGCGGCAGGGCCAGTCTGGCGAAACTGCCGGCGATGGCGGAACGCGCGCTGAAGGAAATCCGCAAGCGCTCCGGAGACATTCCCGTGATTGTCGCCGGTGCTAGTCTTGGGAGTGTGAGCGCACTCTATCTGGCCGCCCATTTCAAGGTTGACGGTGTGATGGTGCAGAATCCACCTGCCCTGCGTGAGGTGATTCTGGCGCAATCCGGATGGTGGCACTTCAAATGGTTAACCAAACGCATAGCGGATGAGCTACCGCCCGAACTGGATAGCCTTGCCAATGCCAGGCAAGCGACGGCGCCCGCTGTTTTTGTCACGGCGCAGCAGGATCGTGTTGTGCTGTCACGTATTCAGCGACAGATCATCGATGCCTATCACGGGCCAGTAAAAGTATTTGCCATGCCGGATGCCGATCACGATACAGCATTAACGGAAACAGATTTCAAGCAACTGCGCCCAATGGCAGACTGGTTATATCACCGCCTTGTTTCAGCAGCCGATTGAATGTGAGTGTGCCACCAATGCAAGACGCAGACCTTGACTTACGGATAACTTCCATGGGGCCGATGCCTGATGTGTTGTCGTACTGGTCGCCCTGCAAGTTCGTGCAGTGCCAATAACACCAGCAGCGCGGCAAAACCATAACGCAACATATATTCCGGTAACCATAGGGCAAGATGAATGCCCGCGGCAGCACCAATCACATCCCCCAAAATAAGCAACGGCACAATGCGCCAGCACACCAGTCCTTCGCGTTGATTCTCCCATACGCTACCAAGGATGGCCGGCAGGCGCGCGGTAAGCGAAGAACCCTGGGCCAGTTGCTGCGGCATGCCCAAACCGATCACAAACAGGGGGGCCAGCACCGGGCCACCACTGACACCCACAATCCCGGCCACCACGCCGGCAATCACCCCAACCAACACCAGCCAGAGATCCGCCCAGCCACTGGCAAAACCGGCGCCAGTGGCTTCGCTACCACGCAGGATCAATGCCGCAGCTCCCAGCAGTAACACCATGCCGAACCAGCGACGCAGGGTCAGCTCCGGCCAGTGCGCCGTCCATCGGGCAGCAAGTGGCGCACAAAGCAACGCGGGAATACCGGTCCACAACAGGGTGTCCCATTGCACGCTGTCGTGCATGCCGTAACCAATGGTCCCGCTAATTGCCGTTATACCGGCGATCACCATGGCCGTACCGCGGGCCTGATGCTGACTCAGGCCGAGCCAATCGGTGAGCATGGGAATCAACAGGCTGCCACCACCGAGGCTGGCCAGGCCCCCGCCGAAACCGGTGAAAAACCCGGCAAAAAAGGTCACGGATACCCTGCCCTGTAGTGAAGTCTGCAGTTTATCCTCTTGCATTCAAATGCCTGACTAGTCTGTCTTTGTGTCGGGTGTCAGAATACGTTTGTCCTGCAATTCAAGACTGGCACCAAAGGTGTAAATATGAGGGGTACCGGTGGGAAACTCGAAATCAACTATCTCCTGCGGAGTCAGCTTTTCAATGAGCATGACCAGGGCGCGCAGGGAATTGCCATGGGCCGAAATGAGCACGGTCTTGCCGGTACACAGTTGAGGTTCAATCTGTTCCTGATAATACGGCAGTACCCTTGCGGCCGTCATCTGCAGGCTTTCGCCATGGGGCGGTGCCACGGCATAGGCGCGGCGCCATTGATGAACCTGCTCGGCACCGAATTCCTCACGTGCCCTATCCTTGTTCAGTCCCTGCAGGTCGCCATAATAACGTTCATTGAGTTTTTCCGAGACGAATATTTTCAGTTCCTCGGCATCACCGGGCGCAGGTGTGAAGTGTTCGTACCATTCACGGCTGGCCTCATGAATCCGCACATATTGCTGGCTGTGGCGATTCTGCTTGAGTATTTCATAGAGAGTATCCTGAGCCCGAAGTAGCGAGGAGGTAAAGGCAACGTCAAGCTGCTCATCGGCCAGCAATTCCCCGGCACGCTCCGCCTCCTGCATACCCCGCCGGCTGAGCGAAACATCCACCCAGCCGGTAAAGCGGTTCTGCAGGTTCCAGATAGATTCCCCATGACGTACCAGGATTAATTGGCTCATTGCTCACCTTTCTTTTTCTGTTGATTCCAGGCCCAAAGCAACATAACCACGAGAACTGTGAACATCAAGACAGAAATGATTTCCAGATTTTTTAGCTTTTTGCTTAACCATACACCGGTAAACCAGTGACCTAGTCCAAGATATACCACGGTCCAAAGCAAACATGCTGGAGGGTCAAACAAGTAAAATTTACAAACCGGCATCTTTGCCGTACCTGCCAAAGGTGGCACCAGGGGATGAACGAACCAGAGAAAACGCCCAATGACAATACCCAGCCCGCCAAATTTTGATAGGTATGTCGACGCACGTTGATGGCGACTCTGAAAACGGGTTTTGTGTAGTTTCTTCTGCAATTCTTCTGAGCCTAAGCGTCCCAACCAGAAACCCAGAGAATCGCCCAATACCGCACCCAGGCTTGCCAATAACATGGTCTCAATAAGTGGTAAATGTTGCGAGGCGGTTAAAACTCCTAAACCGATGGCAATAAAAATGCCTGGCAACAATAATCCCGTGAGCGGCGCTGACTCAAGAAACATCAGCAGGACACCCCCCCATGAACCCCAATCATTGAGCCAGTGCTGGATCTGTGAGAGCGGTATATCAGGCATGGAGGTATCCTGATGATGCGTTGAATTTACAGATCTAACAATCTATTCAAGACGCTCAACAAGTTTTTCGAGCCGTTCGGCCACCAGATCCCAAATGACCATGGGACCGCCTTCCTTGGCCCACTCGGCTGCAGATAGCGCCTTTATATCGAGTAGCTGATTGGCCAGTTTATTACGCTCTTTTTTCAGCTTGCTCAACTCGGCCACGTCCTCTGGATTCGGATTTTCAACATTATCGGCACGTCCGATAAGCTCATCAATGCGCTTCAGGCGGGCATTGTATTCCTGGACATGGGATTCTACCAATTGTTCTTCGGTGGTCATGTTGCTCTCCTTCTTGCTGTCTACGATTGTGGTTTGCCGATCTCTTTCCTGGATACTTTCCAACAGATATTAATCCGTCTCATAATAATTGCCACAGTGTTATTTTCCCAGTGTGGCAGCGCCTTTCCAGGCGCGAATCGCGCCTGGAAAGGCGCTCCTACCTCATTCGATACTAGATAAATAAAGATGGTTTTCATTCAAAACAGGATGTTCTCGATCTTTTTAGCGTAATTTACTGTGTACTTCGTTCAACATCTCCATTTGAATCTGCTGTATTTCCATGAAACGACGCATCTCCTGATGGAGTAACTGGTCGAGCTTTTCATTGATGATGCGCACCTCCATCTCAGACTTCAGATTTACCTGGTAGTCATTTTCCGCACGGATCCGATCACGGTCCTCTTGCCTGTTCTGGCTCATCATAATAATGGGGGCCTGAATCGCTGCCAGCAATGAAAGCATCAGATTCAGAAGAATAAAGGGATAGGGATCGAACGGGCCAGCGATCACCAGTACCGTATTGATCATTATCCATAGCGCGAGAAAGACACCAAACCAGATAATAAATTTCCAGCTACCGCCGAATTCGGCGACCTTATCGGCAATTCGATCCCCAAAGGTCAGGGATTGCTCATATTCCTCATTGATATTTTCTGATAGCAACGCATTATCATGCAGGCTTTGCACAACCTCTTTCTCCAGGTTGTCCAACTCGCCCAAATCCTTTTCCATGAGCCTTTGCACGTACTCTGTCCGGTAGTGATTGAGGCAATCGAAGCAAATATACCCATCATCTTGCCACTCCGGATGATCCTGGAGTACCAGATGACGCACACCACCGCGCACCATTCTTGCCGGCAGTAGTTGCTGTAGTGACTTGCACTGATGACAAACCTGACACTCTGCTATTTGTCCTTTTTCTGAAGTGTGATTGTGTTTATTCATTCTCACCCGCTAGGCATGATTAGTCGCCGCTCAGTAATGTTTGTGGTTTATCCAGTATCTCGCCCAGGGTGTGCAAGAAGCGTGCGGCATCCGCACCGTACACCACACGATGATCACAGCTGAGGGTATATTCGGCAACACCGTCCTGTACCGTCGCAACAGCCAATATGGCCGCAGCGCCTACCGGCACCACGGCATCGAAGTGTACCACCTCGGAAAACATGCCAAGATTGGACAGGTAAAAGGTTGCGCCCCGGTAATCCTCCGGTGTCAGCCGGTGTCTGGGAGTCTTGCCCATTGCCCTATCCTTGAGTAAGCGCCATTCCTCCTGCAAATCATTCAGAGGCTTTTCGGTTACATTTCTCAATACGGGTGTGAGCAGGCCATTGGGCACATCCACGGCAATACCCACATCCACCTGCTGTCGTTGTGCCAGGCCCTGCAAGGTGTAAGCCGCGTTGAAGCGCGGATGTTTCTGGATCGTCAAGGCACAGGCGCGGGCAAGCAGCAGGGTCAGCGAAAAACGCTTGTCTTTCGCCAGGTTTCGTATGGGCCCAAGGGCAAATCGGGCGCTGGTCCTGAAAGTGGGCGTCGCTGCTGCGGCGATCATGTTATTGGCGACGGCCCGCTGCATGGGGGTCATCGCCTGCAGCTCATAGGCAGGCCCGTCATCGAGCCTGGCTTCCGGTCTGCCCAGTGCCGCCGCCAATACCTGTCGTCCATGAATACTGCCATCGGCAGCGGGCGCTAGCTGGGACAGGTCGATACCCAATTCACGGGCCAGGCCACGGGCATAGGGCGAGGCTTTGACATGCGTTGTATTTGAGGATGATGGGCGGGATGAGGACGGTGTGGCCGGCTTCTCCACCGCGACCGCTGTTTCTGGGCTTGCTGCAGACTTGTTCTCCGTTGCCGGTCTCTTTTCGCTGGCTGCCTGTTTTGTCCGGCTTGGCTTTTCGGCTTGTGTTTCTGACACCTCTTCTGGCCGATCCACAAGATAAGCAAGCACGGCACCCACGGGCAGGTCTGTATCTTCGGCAACCAAAGGACCGGCAAGATACCCATCATGAAAGGCCTCCACATCCATGATCGCCTTGTCGGACTCCACCTCAGCAACGGCCTCACCCTTCTTCACGGCATCTCCTGGCTGCTTCAGCCACTGGATGAAATGGCCACTCTCCATGGTGTCGGACAGGCTTGGCATGAGTATGGGTTCCCGCATGACTGAGGCTCCTTCAAAAAACAGCTAATTGGTGTTACACATCACAAAGTGTTTTTGCGGCAGTGGTGATATCGTTCAGCCGTGGAATGCTGGCGGCCTCCAGCCTGGCATTGTAGGCAATGGGCAGCTCCAGGCCCGCCACACGCTGTGGCTGTGCATCCAGCTCAGCGAAACAGCGTTCCGTCAGGCCGGCTATAATCTCGGCGCCGGCGCCGGCAAAGCCACTGTCCTCCTCCACCACCAGCAGGCGATGGGTCTTTTCCAGTGATGCGGCACAGGTGTCCCAGTCGATGGGCCGCAGGCTGCGCAGGTCGATCACCTCGGCCTCGATGCCTCCTTCCGCCAGTTTGCTGGCAGCCTGCAGGGAAAGATCCCGCATGCGCGAATAGGTAACGATAGTCACATCCTGTCCCTCACGGCAGACCTCGGCACGATGCATGGGCGGCGCCTCAAGGGAATCATCCAGTGGTCCCTGAGTAAAATAGAGCAATTCATGCTCCAGCAATATGATGGGTTCGTCGCTGTGAATGGCCTGGGTTAGCTGCCAGTAGGCATCCTGGGGCGTGGCGGGCACGGCAATACGCAGACCCGGGACATTCATCAGAGTTTGTTCCAGACGTTGCGAATGCTGGGCGGCGAGTTGCTTGGCCACGCCACCGGGGACACGCACCACCAGCGGCATGGCAAACTGGCCGCCGGACATGAAGGGTACCTTGGCCGCCATATTGATAAGCGCATCCAGTGCAAGTAACGCAAAATTGATGGTCATGATTTCCACCACCGGACGCAGACCCACCATTGCCGCCCCGACGCCCATACCAGTGAAGCTGCCCTCGGAGATGGGAGTGTCCCGCAGGCGCCATTCGCCATATTTGGCATAGAGTCCTTCGGTAACCCGGTAACTGCCGCCATAGAGACCCACATCCTCACCAAGAACAACAATGGAATCATCCGCTGCCATCTGCTGATCCAGGGCGTGGTTCAGTGCCTGCCAGTAATGGACACTATTATTCATGGCGTAAGCCCTCCCTTGGAGACGTTCTTGGCATCGTCAGTCTTGCCGATGTACAGCAAGCGCTCCGTCAGCCAACCGTTGAACAGAGAAAAAAGTACAATATACAGACTGAATACCACGGTATATGCCAGGCCAAAGTAATGCACCATCACCGGCAGAAAGGGTAACTTGATGGAACGCGCATAGAGAAAGGCGGCCAACAATGCCGGACGCATCCCCTGGGATCGTAGCTCGCCCAACAGGGGATACCAGGCATAGATGGGACCATGTGACAAAACCCCGCCCACAATGGCTACCCACCAACCCTTTATCCCACTCCCTGCACCGGTGACGCCTGCCAGCCTGCTTTGAATGTTCTGAATCAGGTTGAATAGAATCAATAATAAAAACACCAGCAGCAAGGCCGGCAACAGAGTTTTGACCATACCAATAAAGGTACTTACGCCCTTTTGCGCATAATTGATATCCACAATGGCAACCAGCCCGTAAGCAACACACATGGCAATCAGGAACCCCCACCCTGCCCTGGATTTTTTTCCATCCACTGGTGCCAATTTTCTGGGTTTGTCAGACATGCAGCGTCACCACGGTCAACCAGGCCAGGGCAATGCATAACACGAAGCTGATGGCATTGCGTATCAATGAAAAACGCCAGCCCAAGACCATGGCCTCGGCCGGCATGGGGATAATGCCTACCGTTACCCAGGCACCCACAAAGGCGGTAACGGCCATCAGGCCAATCCCCGCCCTTTGCAATTCTCCCGCCAGCAGATAACTGATGATGGGCTGGCCCGCCGCCAGGCTGCCGATCACCGCGGTGATCAGGGAGTCGAGCAGATCCCCTTTGCCCAGAAAGCCCTGATGAATCAGAACAGGAATGGACGGCACAATAAGGCTGGATAACAACAGCACCGCCAACAATACCGGTAGCAGGCGCCAAATGGCCAGGCTACTCTTGCGCAGAGAAGCCTGCAGGTTTTGGGCCGTGATCATATGAGTACTTCCCCATGACGGTTGCAATCCAACGCTGCCTGGGCATCGGCCATGCTGGGCTCCGGGCTCTCGCTGGCAAATTGCACCGCGGCTGCCACCACCTCGGCCACCTCGGCGCGCATGGCTTCGAGCTGCTCGTGACTCATTCGATCCGAACCACACAGCTGCTGTACCAGATTGTCGATATTATCCGAACCCACGGCCGCCAGCTCTTTTGGGGTGGGATAGCCGCAGACCGTTTCGGTAATGGCAATCTTCAGTGGATCCTCGTTGCTTTCAAAGGCCTGCAATTCCACCTTGGGGCGATAACTGCCTGGATCGGCCATGGAATGCCCCCGAAAACGGTAGGTCTCGCACTCGATGAATTGCGGACCGTTACCGGCACGAATCTGCTCCAGGGCATCGGTGGCGGCCTGATGAACCGCAATGACATCCATGCCATCGATCCGGTGCGCCGGAATGCGATAACCGCAGGCGCGCTTGTAGACCTCGGCCACCGCCGAATGGCGATGGATCTCGGTACCAATCTGGTAACGATTGTTTTCACACACGAACAGCACCGGCAATTGCCACAGGGCGGCCATGTTGAGGCTTTCGTGGAAGGTGCCCTGATTCACCGCACCATCACCAAAGAAGCAGATCACCGCCTCGGGCAGGTCGCGCATGGCGATGGCATAGCCGATGCCCGTGGCAACGGGAAAGGTTTCACCGACAATGGCATAGCCACCCATAAAACGGTGCTCACGGTCGAACAAATGCATGGAACCGCCCATGCCACCGCTGCAGCCCGTCTTTTTACCGAACAGTTCCGCCATGACCACCTTGGCGGGAATGCCCCGCACCAGGGCATGTACATGTTCACGGTAGGTGGAAACGATGTAATCCGCCGGCTGTGCCGCATGCAGCACCCCCACCGCCACGGCCTCTTCCCCCGGATAGAGATGCAGGAAACCGGCGATATCACCCTTGGTATAGGATTCCGCCGCCTGCTCCTCGAAGGCCCGGGCCAACAACATGTCGTAGAGCATCTTTTTCAGTACATCGATTTCCATCTCAACTCCCGTGACTGTTTCAGCACTTAGTGCCTTCAGTACTTATTAATCGTCTCAAAATAATTGCTACAGGATTATTTCCTCGTGTGGGAGCGCCTTTCCAGGCGCGAATCGCGCCTGGAAAGGCGCTCCCACTGAATGTGGCATTGTATAAGTACGCTATGTGATAAGTTACCTCCACTCACTGTCGCTTCAGGCATCCCAAGGGGGTTAATGCTCACCGATGTCAGTTAAACCAATTTTGAGACCCTTAATAACACCGGGTGTTTCAGGTGAAGATAAATGCCCTGCCTGATTGACAATACAAACGCTTTTTCCATGTTACATACAGTTCGTGTTTTAAAGGAAAAGCCACTGCGGCCATCCAGCCACCTAAATATCCAGGGTGGTAACAGAGACCGCCGTATAATAATTCTCCACGTCCATGGGTGAAAAAAGTTCGGTGCCAGGCTGACTGACCGTACCCGCCGCACAGGCGACCCCCAAACGCAGGGCCCGCTGGGGTGAATGACCACGGGAAAAGGCAGCCACCAGAGCGGCAACCATGGAATCCCCCGCGCCCACGCTGGAGCGCACAACGACGGCGGCCGCCGGAGCGTGGTAGCTGTTATCCGGCCCTACCAGCAAGGCTCCATCACCATCCATGGATACACATACATAATCCACGCCAGTCTGTTGAATTTCCCGAGCGGCCTGCGCGATGCTTTCCAGATGACTGAATTCCCGGCCCAGCAATATTTGTAACTCAAAGCGGTTGGGTTTGATCAAAAAGGGATGCGCCGCAATGGCCTCACGGAGCGCCTCATCGTGGGAATCCACAATGGCCCGGCCACCCTGTTGGTGAATGCGCTGAACCAGGCTGGCATATAAATCCACGGGCAGTTCCTGTTGCAGGCTGCCGGTGAGCACGCCGAACCCACCGGCACTGTGTTCAACAAAACGATTCAACAACAAATTTAATTGTGAAGGAGGAATGGATGGACCGATACCACTGACTTCGTATTGCACCGGTGGCTCACGTTCGATAAAGGTGCCATTGATACGGGTCTCACCTTCAACCTCTTCACAGTCTACATGATCCAGTTGATCCGCCAGCAATTGTTTGAGCAACTGACCGATTTGCCCGGCAATCACACAATAATTATGCGCCGATGTTTGTAACCGTTTGAGCGCACGACCGACGTTGATACCGTTACCGCCAGGATCGAAGCGGGTGGAGGTGGCATGCACTTTTTGATCCGCAATCAGTTGTGGAATCTCATAGGTCATATCCACCGCCGGATTAGGCGACAATACGGCGATGGGTTGAGACTGTCCTTTGAGTATTTCCATGTCTAATGCACTACCCCGTGAAGAAAAAACCACTTATATTTCATTCTATTCGTTACCTTGCTACACTAACCATGAGTGTTGTCTCGTGGGTTTATTGCCCCGGTTGAGGATCAAACCGGAATCGCAGTCTTAGACACTCAAAGTCAAAAGTCCAATACCGTAAAATCCCAAAAGGGGTGACACATGTTTCTCGGCATAATCTTTATCTGGTTAGTCACCGCCTTTGGTCTCTGGGTAGTGACAAAACTGGTGCCCGGGGTACGGGCTCGCTCCAGTGCCGGTCTGTTATGGGCAGCCCTGGTTCTTGGGCTGGTCAACGCCTTTATTCGTCCCGTACTGTGGGTGCTGACCCTGCCTCTTACTGTGTTCACCTTCGGCCTGTTTGCCCTGGTGGTGAACGCCTTCACTTTATGGCTTACCGCCGCCATGGTGAGAGACTTCGAGATAGATAATTTTGCCAGCGCCTTTCTTGGTGCGATTATCATGGCCTTGCTGGGACTGCTTGGTTTTATCCTTTTCAGCTGGCTCATGATGGGTGAGGTGCACTGGATGTATTATCGGGGCGCCGGGCCAATGGTGCCCGTTTGAAGGAGATCAACGCCGGCTCCCCTTCTACGCTGCAGGGAATACACATCGACCCGCCTCCCCCAGCGTCATCCTGTACTTCAGGCATCAAGCATGTTTTGCCAGCTTCCTGATTGTCGGGATATATTCATAAGTATGGCCGACCGCGAATTATTCAAGTTACCGAAAAATCCTCCTGCGCTGACTGAACAACAGCTCGGCGGCCACCACGCAGACATAAAACAATCCCAGCCAGGCCAGGGTAGGTGACTCGTCCCGCCAGAGATGAATCATCAGCGCAAGCCATGACCCCAGGGAAAGCAGCATACCGGCCACAGGCACCCAGGCGCGGATGACAATACGTGCTCGCAGGCGCCAGGCACACAGGTTGATTACGGCAAAGATCAACAAAAAGGTGGAACTGGCGAAGGAGGAGATAATCGTCAGATCGGCACTGTTGACGAAGATCAGGGTAATGAAACTGATCACCAGCAGGCTGACCCAGGGGATATTATTCTGCTGCCTGCGAAAGCCAAAGGCTACCGGTAATTGTTTGGCCCGAGCCATCTCCGCCCCCAGGCGGGCGGTGCCGAACAGGGTGGCATTGATGGCCGATGCAGTGGAAAACAGCGCCGCCAGGCCAATGAGCACAAAGCCTGCCTCGCCAAGAAAGGGTTTTGCTGCGGCCGCCAGGGCGTATTCACCGTAGCGCTTGATCTCTCCCGCAGTCAGGTTGCCCACCGCCACCAGCGACACCAGCACGTAGATGGCGATGGTGATACCGATGGACCAGAGGATGCCGCGGGTCAGGTTACGCTGCGGGTCCTGCATGTCGTTGATGGCATTGGGAATCAGCTCAAAGCCCTCGTAGGCCACGAAGATCAGCGCCGCGCCCATGAGTACCCCCCAATGCCCCTGGTTGAACACCGGCAGCACATGGTCGGGCTTGATATACATCAGGCCGATGGCCGCAAACAGGAACAGGATCAGCACCTTGATGGTGACGATCACCAACTCTGCGGTGCCCGTCTCCTTTACACCATAGAGATTGATGCCAAGAAACACCAACACCACCAACGACTCCAGCAGGTGATGCATGGATCCCTGCGGCCCTGCCCCATCCCCCAGCAGGGCAGCACCATAGACGCCAAAGGTGTAGGCATACAGCCCCAGGGTGCCGATATAGCCCACCAGCAACAGCCAGCCGCCGATACCCGCGAGGTTGCCGCGGCCGAAGGCCTGTTCCAGATAGGTGAAGCTGCCGCCGTCGGAACGAAAGCTCAGGCCCAGACGGGCGTAGCTCCAGCCGGTGAGCAGAGCAATCACCCCGCCGAGGGCGAAGGCAATGGGCGCGGCATGACCACTCTGGGCAATGGCCAGCCCCAGCACGGAAAAGATGCCGCCCCCCACCATGGCGCCCACGCCCATGGCGATGACCTGCTTGAGATCCAGCTTGGCGGACGATGCCACGGTGTTGCTCATGGCACGCGGCCAGTTGACTGGACAGGGTTCATGCCGAGGCGGTGGATGAAGATTGCACTTCGCCGATCAGGGCCTCCACCTCTTCACCCGTCATCACCTCTCTTTCCTCCAGCCGGGCGGCCAGGGCGTCCAGCACAGCGCGCTTCTCGGTAAGGATCTTCATGGCCCGTTCCCGGCCTTCCTCCACCAGGGCCTTGACCTCGGTATCGATGAGCCGCGCAGTCTCCTCACTGTAATTGCGTTCCTCCGTGCTCTGTCCCAGGAACTGCAACTGCTGCCGGTGTCCCCAGGTCAGGGGTCCCAGCTTGTCGCTCATGCCCAGTTGGGTGACCATGCTGCGGGCGATCTCCGAGGCGCGCTCCAGGTCGTTGGAGGCGCCACTGGAGACATCGCCAAAGATGATTTCCTCGGAGACGCGCCCCCCCAGCAGGATGGCGATCTGGTCCCGCAACTCATTCTTGGTGGAGAGGAACTTTTCATCCACCGGTAGCTGCAGGGTATAACCCAGGGCCGCCACACCCCGGGGGATGATGGACACCTTGTGCACCGGTTCGCCGGTGGGTACGGTCACGGCCACCAGGGTATGGCCGGACTCATGAAAGGCCACGCGACGCTTCTCGTCCGCATTGAGGCCGCGATTTTTTTTCTCCGGCCCGGCGATGACCCGGTCGATGGCTGCCTCGAAATCCGCCATAGTGATGGCCTTGTGCTCGTAACGCACGGCGAGGATGGCCGCCTCGTTGGCGATATTGGCCAGATCCGCACCCACAAAGCCAGGTGTGCGCTGCGCCACCACGTGCAGATCTACATCGTCCGCCAGGGTCATGTTTTTGGTGTGCAGTTCGAGGATGGCCACCCGCGCCTCCAGGTCCGGCTTGTCCACCACAATCTGTCGGTCGAATCGTCCGGCGCGCAGCAGGGCCTTGTCGAGGATCTCCGGCCGGTTGGTGGCGGCCATCACCACCACCCCTACCGAGGGATCGAATCCATCCATCTCGGTAAGTAGTTGGTTGAGGGTCTGCTCACGTTCATCGTGCCCCCCCGTGGCAATGGGTGCCACACCCCGGGCACCGCCGATGGCATCCAACTCATCAATAAAGATAATACACGGGGCCTTTTGCCGTGCCTGCTCGAATAACTCACGCACCCGTGCAGCGCCCATGCCCACAAACATCTCGATGAACTCGGAACCGCTGATATTGAAAAACGGCACCTTGGCCTCTCCGGCCACGGCCCGGGCCAGCAGAGTCTTACCGGTACCGGGTGGACCCACCAGCAGAACTCCCTTGGGGGCATGGCCGCCGAGGCGCTGGATGGTGCTGGGGTCACGCAGGAATTTTATGGTTTCATCCAGTTCGGTCTTGGCCTCTTCCTGACCGGCGACGTCATCGAAAGTGACCTTTACGTCCCCTTCGGGATGAATGTGAATGCGGTTGCCGAGATTGAGAAACCCCTTGCTGGCGCCGGACATGCGCTTGGCAAACCAGCCCCACAGCAAAAACAGGAAACCAAAGGGTAATACCCAGCTGAAAAAGAAATCACTCAGCCAGTTGTTGGTGTGGCGCACCGTGAATTTCACACCCTTTTGCTCGAGCAGCTTGGCGAGATCCTCGTCCCACAGGGGAATGGTATAAAAACGACGGGGTTTATTGGTTGCAGGATCCGTATCTGTCAGAGTGCCCGTGATCAGCTTTTGGGTGACCACGGCTTCCTTGATTTTCCCCTTGTCCACGTATTGCAGAAATTCACTGTAGGGGATCTCTGCGGACCGTGTCTGCTCCGCGCCCTCCCACATATAAAGTGAGATGATAATGAACAGCAGATACACCCATAGTACCGAACCGGGACGTTGCCAATAACTGCCACCAGGCTTACTGTCTGGCGGCTTGTTGATTTCAATCTCGGGTTTTTTCGGTGTCGTATCGAAATCGCTCTTTGCCATGGGTGCTATGCTCCTTGGTATTGATATCCACTTGATGTTGAATATTCGTAAGCCTATCTCATGCCACAGTTCAAAGCACCACTATTCAAAACACCACGCTATACCCTATGATGCCTAACAGAAAGTTGGAAAACTGATGGCTGTCGCTGATGCCTGTCAAAACGGAACAAAATTCACTGCCCCGCAGTCTTTGCTACACAGGCCTTGTGTATGGCGTTGCCTCAATCTGTTTTCAAGTAAGCATCAGCCGATAAATGTACATTCTTTGCCGATAAACAAGCTTAATCAAAAGGAGAATAACCATGCGTGATTACAGTAATTTTCCCGTATTACAATGGGAAGGCCCCCTCAGCACCAAGAAGGCTATCGCCCAGGTTCACCATGAAGAACCGGTCATCCTGCAAATGCCCGAAGACTTCTCTCTTGGCATCGATGCCAGCGCCTGCGATTGCAAGAGTGACGATAATCCGGCGCATCACGTCGACTGCCATGCCGCCGACACCCTCAAGGTCCTGGCCGAGGAAAATAACGAGCCCTCGCTGGCAGAACTGGCCGACATTGCCCACGAGGCCGCACAGGTGGTGGATATTCAAACCGATACGCGGCGCATTATCATTCACGACTGAAGAAGCCCGGCACATACCGTCATTTGTTTGAAACATCCCTGCAATACATTGTGGTTGCGATTGAAATAGTTGGGATTGAAATACGCCCCAACCACCCCAAACCTTAGTGGTATCGAGAAAAATGATGCCGATGGAATATTCTCATTTTGTTTTATCTTTTGTTTCATCTCCTCGTTTTCAAAATGACCACGAACAGCTTCAGGGGCTAAAACATGCAAACGCATTACGATGTATTGGTCATCGGTGGTGGACCGGGAGGAACCCCCGCGGCCATGGCCCTGGCCCAGGCAGGGAAACGGGTCCTGCTGGTGGAACGGGGCGCCGGCCTGGGAGGTACCTGCCTGTTTGAAGGCTGCATTCCTTCAAAGATCTTTCGTGAGTCTGCACGGCGTTTGCGCGAGCTGCGTGAGGCCGCCGATTTCGGCCTGTGCCTGCCCACAAAGGATGTATGCCTCGACTGGTTAGCCATTCAGCAACGCAAGCGCAACATCCTGCAAAAACGCAGCCAGGCTGCCATCGCCAGGGTGGAAAAGATTCCCTCACTGGATTTTATCCGGGGCGAGGCCCGTTTTCTGGGCCCGCGTGAGGTTGAGATTGTGCCCGCCGAAGGGGATTCCTGTTCCGTTCAGTTTGAACAGGCCATAATCGCCACCGGCTCGGTGCCCTTTCGCCCCCCTATTCCCGGCAGTGAACACGAGCGTGTACTGGACAGCGAGGCCATACTCAATATCGACCACATCCCCGATGAGCTGGTGATCATCGGCGGTGGCCCCATCGGGGTGGAACTGGGGCAGATCTTTCATACCTTTGGCAGCAAGGTCATATTGCTGGAGGCCGGGCCGCGAATCCTTGGCCCGGTGGATGACGAGCTGGCCGGGCAGCTGCAACAGCAGATGACGGCCGATGGCATCGAGATTTACATGGACTGCAAGGTGGAGCGCATTGTCCATTCGGGGCAGAGCGTCTATGTGGAATACTGCCCTGCCAATGGCGAGAAACAACACCAGTTCGCCGACACCGTGCTGGTGGCCACCGGGCGCCGGCCCAATGTGGCGGGACTGGGACTGGAAAACACCGCGATCGACCATGATACAAAAGGCATTCGCGTGGATGACACCCTGCAAACCAGTGAGCCGGGTATTTACGCCGTGGGCGATGTCATCGGCCAACCCATGTTTGCCCACTGGGCCACTGCGCAAAGCCTGGCCCTGGCACGCCATCTCCTGCAGCAGCACGTAAAATTCCCCACACCGGCAAGCAATACCGCGGTCATCTTCAGCCACCCGGAGATCGGCATTGCAGGCCTAGACGAATCCCAGGCCAATACGGCAGGCCTGACCGTTGACGTGGCCCGCTATGATTACCGTGGCGATGCGCGGGCCCAGATCAGTGGCCACGCGGACGGGATATTGAAAATAGTCTACGAGCGCGATACTCACAAGATCGTCGGCATCCACGTCGCCGTTGACAATGCCACCACATTAATGGGAGAGGCCGCACTCATCATCCGCAGCGGTCTGACCCTGGAAGCCCTGGCCGCCGCCATCCATCCCCACCCCACGCTCAGCGAATCCTTTGCCCTGGCGGCCCGGGCGGCACTGGCACAAGCCCTGTTGCAAAAACACTGAACGGTTATCAGGAGAGAATACCATGTCTAACTACATTCGTTGGTTCAAGGAGATCGGTATCGAGGATGTCCCCCTGGTGGGCGGCAAGAACGCCTCACTGGGGGAAATGTACCGTGAACTGTCACCACAAGGCATCAAGGTGCCCAACGGTTTTGCCGTTACCGCCGAGGCCTACCGCGATGGACTCAGCCAGGCCGGCGCATGGGATGAACTGAAGGCAATCATGGATGGGCTCGATCCCGATGACGTGGATGACCTCGCCAGACGCGGTGCCAAGGCCCGGGCCATTATTTATGGCGCGCCGTTGGTGGATTCCCTGGCCGAACAGATTATCGACGCCTACGCCCAACTACAGCAGGAGTATGGCGACGACCTAAGCCTGGCGGTACGCTCCTCGGCCACCGCCGAGGACCTTCCCACTGCCAGCTTTGCCGGACAACAGGAAACTTACCTCAATATCAGTGGTAACGAACATTTGCTGGATGCCTGCCGGCGTTGTTTCGCCTCGCTGTTCACCGATCGTGCCATTCACTATCGCATCGATAACGGCTTCGACCACTTCAAGGTGGCATTGTCCATCGGCATCATGAAAATGGTGCGCTCGGACCTGGATGCCAGCGGTGTAATGTTTTCCCTGGACACGGAAACCGGGTTTCGTGATGTGGTGTTCATCACCGGCGCCTATGGTCTTGGTGAAAACGTAGTGCAAGGCGCGGTGGAGCCCGATGAATTCTACGTGCACAAACCCACCTTCGAAACGGGACATCGCGCCGTGTTGCGCCGTCATCTTGGCAGCAAGAAAATCAAGATGATTTACGCCACCGGCGAGTCACGGGCCATGACCAAAAACGTGCCCGTGCCCGAAACAGACCGTCAGCGTTACTGCCTTAGCGACGACGATGTACTCACCCTGGCGGATTACGCCATCAAGGTGGAAAAACACTACAGTGAAAAGGCCGGCGAACATCGGCCCATGGACATGGAATGGGCCAGGGACGGTATCGACGGACAGCTGTACATGGTCCAGGCGCGACCGGAAACTGTGGAGTCGCAAAAACAGGGCAAAGTGCTACGCCAGTATCATCTCAAACAACAGGGCGAGATCCTTGCCCGCGGTTACGCAGTGGGCACCAAGATTGCCACAGGGCACGCACGCTACATCGCCGACGTGGCCCATCTCGACGAATTTAAACCAGGCGAGGTACTGGTGGCCGACACCACCACACCGGACTGGGAGCCTGTGATGAAAACCGCCGCGGCCATCGTTACCAACCGTGGTGGCCGTACCTGCCATGCCGCCATCGTTGCCCGGGAACTGGGCATCCCCGCCGTGGTGGGCTGCGACAATGCCACCGATAGCATTAGTAACGGGGAAATGGTCACTGTGTCCTGCGCCGGTGGCGACGAGGGCCGTGTGTATCGAGGCGAACTGGACTTCGAGATCATCGAAACCGACCTATCCGACCTGCCCCGCCCCAGGACCAAAATCATGATCAACCTGGGCAACCCTGACATGGCCTTCTCCACCTCCTTCCTGCCCAATGACGGTGTGGGCCTGGCGCGCCTGGAATTCATTATCAATGAATACATCAAGGCCCATCCCATGGCCCTGCTGCACCCGGAGCGCATTGCCGATACGAGTGTTCGCCAGGCACTGGAGACTCTCATTTACGGTTATGCCGGCGGCCGGGATTATTTTGTGCGCCGGCTCTCTGAAGGCGTGGGCACCATTGCCGCGGCCTTCTGGCCCAAGCCGGTGGTGGTGCGCATGTCGGATTTCAAGACCAATGAATACGCTACCCTGCTCGGGGGCGCTGACTTCGAGCCCAAGGAAGACAATCCCATGATCGGCTTTCGCGGGGCCGCCCGCTACACCCATCCCGCCTACGCCGAGGGCTTCGCCCTGGAATGCGCGGCCATGAAACGAGTGCGCGACGAGATGGGCCTGACCAACGTGAAATTGATGATCCCGTTTTGTCGCCGTGTCGAGGAAGGCGAACGTGTATTACAGGCCATGGCCGACCATGGTCTGCAACGCGGTGAAAACGGCCTGGAAATCTACGTCATGTGCGAGATCCCCAACAATGTCATTCTCATCGACGAGTTTGCCAAACTGTTCGACGGCTTTTCCATTGGCTCCAATGACCTGACCCAACTGACCCTGGGGGTGGATCGTGATTCGGAAATCGTCTCCTTCGACTTCGACGAGCGTGATCCCGGCGTGAAACAAATGATCCGCCTGGCCGTGGAAGGCGCGCGGCGCAACCGGCGTCATTCGGGCCTATGCGGCCAGGCCCCATCGGACTACCCTGAAATGGCGGAGTTCCTGGTGGAGATCGGCATCGATTCCATGAGCCTAAACCCGGATACCGTATTGGCCACTACTCGTCATATATTGGAGGTAGAAAAGAAACGCTAGCAGGCCATTATGAACAACCCGCTAATCAATATAGGAAGGGTCTCGGAATAGGTTCACATTGGGAATGCATGAAGGAGAGGTACATAGCACACATTATACAATGTCGAATACCGTGGGAGCGCCTTTCCAGGCGCGATTCGCGCCTGGAAAGGCGCTCCCACATGGTGGAAATAACCCTGTGGCAATTATTTTGAGGCGGTTAATAAATAGCAACGGAGGTAGTGATCATGGCCCATATGAGGGAAAAGTTAAACGATGTAAAGGAACTGACCGAACGCCTGCAAAAAGATTATCCTGCAGAAACCAGTGGCTTCCTCAATTTTCTCAAACGTGCCGAGGGCGGCAAGGCTCTGGACATAAAGCAAAAGGAGTTGATCAATGTAGGTCTGGCCGTGGCCGCCCAATGTGAATGGTGTATCGCCTTTCACGTGGAAGAGGCGGTGAGGGCCGGCGCCAACCGGGACGAGATCGTCGAGGCAGGTTTCATGGCCGTGATCATGCACGGTGGCCCCGCCTACATGTACATGACACCACTCCTGCAGGCCGTGGATGACTTCGAGGCACCCAGTACATAATAAACGTCTCAGTATTGGGTTGAGAGTTATCGGTGAGCATTCGTCACCCTGGGAATGCCGAGAATGGCAGTGAGTGAATGCACATTATTCCCTTATCGCACCACTACTGTCCCGTTAACTTCAC
>Ga0256832_1000306_pt1 | contig 30451 bp, 22 predicted proteins | sample 134614metaG_FD_190534 | JGI IMG/M metagenome (GOLD analysis project Ga0256832, IMG submission 190534) | Hydrothermal vent microbial communities from Lau Basin, Pacific Ocean - 134-614 | ecosystem: Environmental > Aquatic > Marine > Hydrothermal vents | place: Pacific Ocean: Lau Basin | collected...
CGGGCCGCGGCTCGCCGATGTACTGCGCCTCGACCCGGTCGTGCCACCGTCGGACGACGACGTCGATGGTGTGGCGGGCCCCTTCGTTGCGGAAGAGGCCCCGATGCAGGAAGTGTGTGTGTGGAACGTCCAGCGCATTTTCGGCGGTGGCGTGGACGGTCCCCTCGACGTCGATGATTTGCCGGACCGTCGTGTAGCGCCTGTCGTCGATATGCGGGAAGCGGTAGGGAGGTCGGGTCGGTTCGGCGCCCGCCGTCGGATACACCCAGACGAAGCCGTTGCTTTCCGTGGTGGGAAATGCCTCGACATGGCGGCCCTTGCCTTTGCCGTGGGCTTCGCTGCACAAGCCCGGGACGTGGCGGCAGCGGCCGCCCGTGTCGAACTGCCAGCCGTGGTAGCCGCACTCGAGTCGGCCGCCGGTGACGCGTCCCCGAGAGAGCGGCGCGTTGCGGTGAGGGCAGCGGTCGAGGAGCGCCGAGACTCCTCCGTCGCCGCGGAAGAGCACCAGTGGGATCCCCAAGAGGGTGCGTGAGACAGGCCGCCGCGACACGTCTGCGCTGCGGGCGACGACGTACCAATCGTCGAGGACGCGCGCCACGCTGCTGAGGGGCTTGCAGGTCGGGGGGACGAGCCGCCGTTCGAGCACCATGGCGTGAGTGTAGAGCACATCGCGCCGGCCCGTGGGCCGATCCTTTGGTGTGGTCCGCTTGCAGGATTCAGCCGCCTTCCTCGACGACGACGACGAGGAGCGCGTCGGCCTCGACCTGGTCGCCGGCGCCCACCCGCAGTTCTTGGACGGAGCCCGCGTAGGGAGCGGTGACCGTGTGCTCCATCTTCATCGCCTCCATCACCACAAGCACCTGACCGGTCTCGACACGTTCGCCGACCGCAACCCGGACCTCGACGATCTTGCCGGGCATCGGGGCGACGCAGGCCCCTGGAGGGACTTCGAGGGTGCGTTCGGGAAACCGAGGGATCACGCGCAGGGCCACGCTCTCCGGATCGAGGTGCACCCAGCGGCGATCGCCCTCGGCGACGACTCGCGCCCGCCTTCGCATGCCGCCCACTTCGAAGGCGACCTCGGTGTCGGTGACGCCGAGGAGCGTGACCTCGGAGGTTTCCTCGCCGACCCATACCTCGAACACGCCGGGCCGGTGGCGGTCGTGCACGTACTCGACGCGGATCTCGTCGTCTCCCTGCTCGTAGGCGACCCACTGCCGGGCACGGGGGTTGTTCCGATAGCCCGATGGAACGCTCGGGAGCACCAGGTCCGTCGCCGCCCGCGCCGCGTGGTCGTAGAGCGTCGCCGCGAGGGCGGCGTGCGCCAGGGCCTCGGGGCTCGGCCCCGCGCCGAGCAGCACGGAGGCGTGCTCCTCGACGAAATGCGTGTGGATGTTGCCGGCGCGGTAGGCTTCGTGGTCGAGGATGCGGAGCAGCAGCGCGCGGTTGGTCGTGACGCCTTGCACCGAGAGGCCACGCAACGCTCGCCTCAGGCGCCGCAGGGCTTCGTCTCGATCGACGCCGGTTGCGATGATCTTCGCGAGCATTGGGTCGTAGTGGATGCTGACCTCGCTGCCCGTCTCGACCCCGCCGTCGACGCGCACGCCCGGGAGCTCGGGCAGGTGCCAGTCGGCGATGCGGCCGCTCTGGGGGAGGAAGCCGGCGTCGGGATCCTCGGCGTAGATGCGCGCCTCCAGCGCCGCTCCATCGAGCCGGACTTCGTTCTGTTCGATTCCGAGAGGGTGGCCTTCTGCGACTCGGATCTGCAGCCGCACCAGATCGAGCCCGGTGACGGACTCGGTTACCGGGTGCTCGACCTGCAGGCGCGTGTTCACTTCCAGGAAATAGAACGCTCCATCCGGGGCCAAGATGAACTCGACCGTGCCCGCGTTGCGGTAGCCGATCGCCTGCCCGACCTTCACTGCGGCCTGCCCCATGCGCGCGCGCAGCTCGTCATCGAGGGCGGGGCTGGGGCTCTCCTCGAGGATCTTCTGGTGACGTCGCTGGATCGAGCACTCGCGCTCGTAGAGATGGATCAGCCGGCCGTGGGCGTCGCCGAAGATCTGCACCTCGACGTGCCTCGGGCGTTCGATGTAGCGCTCGATCAAGAGCGTGTCGTCGCCGAAGGCGCTGATGGCTTCGCGCTTTGCGCTCTCGACCGCGGCGTCCAATTCCTCGGGGGCGTTCACCCGCTTCATGCCTTTGCCGCCCCCCCCGGCGCTGGCCTTGAGCAGCACGGGGAAGCCGATGGCTTCCGCCTCGCGGGCAAGGGTCGCGAGGTCTTGGGCGGCACCGTCGTAGCCGGGAACGACGGGGACCCCAGCCGCCGCCACGATGGCCTTGGCCTCACGCTTCGATCCCATGGCGCGGATGGTTGCGCTCGTCGGGCCGACGAAAATCAACCCGGCGTCTTCAAGCGCTTCGGCGAAGTCCGCATTCTCGGCGAGGAAGCCGTAGCCTGGATGGACGGCGTCGGCGCCGGCGCGCTTGGCGGCGTCGAGGATCTTCGCGATGTCCAGGTAGCTCTTGCGGCTCGGCGGCGGGCCGATGCGCACGGCGAGGTCGGCCTCGCGGACGTAGGGCATCGAGGCGTCCGCGTCCGAGAAGACCGCGACGGTCTCGACGCCGAGATCGCGGCAGGAACGGAAGATGCGTCGGGCGATCTCGCCGCGGTTGGCGACGAGCAGCTTGCGGATCGGTCGGATGTTCACGGCGTGGGCTCCGTGGCAGAGGGACGATCGGTGGGACGGGCCGTCGGAACGACGACGAACCCAGTCTTGGCGTGCGGCCAGTAGGTGCGGATCACGCGCAGCTGGGTCGTGTAGCGCTCCGGGCGAAGGGCGTGAGGATCGACGAGGGCCCAGCGCTCGGGGGCGCTGACCCTCGCCACGAGAGCGCCGACGGCGACCCGCGGGTGGAGCGCAGCGCCGGGCCCCCGGCCTCGTGCGAGGTGGAGGACGCCCTCGGGCAAGTCGCCGACGGAGTTCGGAGCGACCATCGCGCCGAAGAGGAGCTCAGCGCCGCCCGCTCCCCCAGCGACGAGATGCCACGCCGGGCCCGTGTCGAGGGAGAGCGCGGCCAGCTCTTCGTCGAAGAGCTGTGCGAGCGATGCGAACTCGCGCTCCTGGCGGAGCAGTAGCTCGCTCGGGTAGGGGTCGAAGCGGCCGAAGGCGTTCTTGCCCTCGTCCTGCGTCGCGGAGAGCTCAAGGGTACCCAGGACGTACTCGAGGTTCCCTTCCATCGCGTCGAGTTGCGGCCGCAGCGGCATGACGCCGGGCATGTAGCGCGGGGGGATGTCGCCCCCGTCGTCCGCCGAGTATTCGAGATCGACCCAGCGCATGAGCAGCAATTGACCGGCGCTCTTGCCGGCCGGGATGGGTTCGCGCAGGCGGCGCCCGTGGATGAGGCATGCCTGGGACGACCATCGTTGCAGCAGCCACTCCATGCCGATGTGGATCAGTGTCGGAACACGCCCCAGCTCGTCGTACCGCGGACGGGGGCGTTGTACGCGGCGCTCAGGGAGATGGCCACGACGGTGCGGGTGTCGCGGGGATCGATGATGCCGTCGTCCCAGAGCCGCGCCGTCGCATAGAGCGCGTGCGACTGCTTGTCGATCGTCTGCTCGGTCATCGCTTTCATCACCGCGAGGCGCTGCTCGTCGACCTCCAGGCCTTTCTTGGCTGCGGCTTGCCGCTGGATGATGTCGAGCACTCCGGCGAGCTGCTTGCCGCCCATGACCGCGATGCGGTGGTTGGGCCAGGTGAACAGGAAGCGCGGCGCGTATGCCCGGCCGCACATGCCGTAGTTGCCCGCGCCGTAGCTCGCGCCCGTCATGATGGTGATCGCCGGCACAGTGCTGTTGGATACGGCGTTGATGAGCTTGGCGCCGGCCTTGATGATGCCCTCCTGCTCGTACTTCTGGCCGACCATGAAGCCCGTCGTGTTCTGCAGAAAGAGCAGCGGGATGTCGCGCTGGTTGCAGAGCTGGATGAACTGCGCCCCTTTGTTCGCCGACTCCGAGAAGAGGGTGCCGTTGTTCGCGAGGATGCCCACGGGGAAACCGTGGACGTGCGCCCAGCCGCAGACGAGGGTCTTGCCGTAGAGGGGCTTGAACTCGCTGAAACGCGAGCCGTCCACGATGCGGGCGACCACCTCCCGTGGGTCGAAGGGCACGCGCACGTCCGCCGATGCGATGCCGAGCAGCTCGTCGGGGTCGTGGATGGGTTCGTCGATGGGTCGCGGGCGCCGCCGCGCCGCTTTGCGCCATTCGAGGTGGGCGACGATCTCCCGGCCGAGGCGGATGGCGTCGAGCTCGTCTTCGGCCAGGTAGTCGCTCACGCCGCTGATCGTCGCGTGCATTTCCGCGCCCCCGAGGGGCTCGTGGTCCGTGTCTTCGCCGGTCGCCATCTTCACGAGGGGCGGCCCGGCCAGGTAGACCTGCGCTTGCCGTTTGACCATCACGACGTAGTCGCTCATCCCCGGCAGGTAGGCGCCGCCAGCCGTGGAGCTGCCGAAGACGAGGCAGAGGGTCGGGATGCGGAGCTTCGAGCGTCGCGTGAGGTCGCGGAAGCCTCGGCCGCCAGGGACGAAGATCTTGTCCTGGTTGGGGAGGTCGGCGCCGGCGCTCTCGATGAGGCTGATGTGCACCATCCGGTTCTGCTCGGCGATCTCGGCGAGCCGCCCACTCTTGAGCATGGTCACCGGCGTGATCGCGCCCCCCTTCACCGTTGCTTCGCTCGCGGTGATCACACACTCGACGCCGCTGACTTTTCCGATGCCGCCGACGACGGCTGTGCCGGGTGTCTCGCCCTTCATGCCCCAGCCGGCGAGGGCGCCGATCTCGAGGTAGTAGCTGTCCGGGTCGAGGAGGAGCTCGATGCGGTCGCGGGGGAGGATCTTGCCCCGCGCGCGGTGGCGCTCGACGTACTTCTCGCCGCCGCCCTGGTTGGCCTTCGCGAGGGCCTCGCGGAGCTCCCGCAGGCGCTGCAGGGCCGCCTCGCGGTTGGCCACGAACGTCTCCGAGCGGCGGTCGAGCTTGCTCGGCAGCACGGGGTAGGGGTGCTCGTGCACGGCCGGATGGTCCGAGCGCGGAGTGCGGGTGTCAATGGGAAAATGAATGGCGATTCAGTGCGCCTGCGTCCCTTCCACAACGCACGAAGCCGGCGCCCAGGGGCACCGGCCTCGCGGAGGGATGCGCGCCGATCAGCCGTTCTTCGCTTCTTCGCGCTTGCGGACCTCCTCACGGACCTTTTCGAGGATGTGCGGCGGGACCGGAGCGTAGTGGCTGAACTCCATGGAGAACTGGCCACGGCCGGAAGTCATCGAGCGCAGGTCGCCGATGTAGCCGAACATCTCGCTCAGCGGCACGTCGGCCTTGATGCGCACGCTCATCGGGCCCGGCGCCTGGGCCTTGACCATGCCGCGGCGGCGGTTGAGGTCGCCGATGACGTCGCCGACGTTGGCGTCCGGCACGTAGACGTCGACCTTCATGACGGGTTCGAGTAGCTGCGGGCTGGCTTTGGGCATCGACTGGCGATAGGCGGCCTTGGCGGCCGTCTCGAACGCCATCTGCGAGGAGTCGACGGCGTGGAAGCCGCCGTCCGTGAGCGTGACCTTGAAGTCGAGGAGCGGGAAACCGCACAGCGGCCCCTTCTCCATCATCGTGCGGAAGCCCTTTTCGACGGAGGGGATGAACTCCTTGGGGACGCGCCCGCCGACGACCTTCGACTCGAACTGGAAGCCGCTGCCGGGCTCCAGGGGCTCGATCGTGTAGTCGATCTTCGCGTACTGGCCCGAGCCGCCGGTCTGCTTCTTGTGCGTGTAGCTGTCGCTGATCGTCTTGGTGATCGTCTCGCGGTAGGCGACCTGAGGCGCGCCGACCTCGGCCTCGACGCCGTGGGTGCGCCGCAGGATGTCGACCTTGATGTCGAGGTGCAGCTCGCCCATGCCCTTCATGATCGTCTCGCCGGACTCTTCGTCGACGGAGACATGGAAAGACGGGTCCTCGGCGACCATCTTGCCCAAGGCCACGCTCATCTTCTCGCTGCTGGCCTTGTCCTTGGGGATGATGGCCATCGAGATGACCGGGTCGGGGAAGACCATCGGCTCCAGCGTCGCCGGGTTCTTCGGGTCGGCCAGGGTGTGCCCCGTGCGGACGTTCTTGAGACCCACGATCGCGACGATGTCGCCGGCCTGCGCCTCTTCGACCATCTCGCGGTCGTCGGCGTGCATCTCCACCATGCGGCCGATCCGCTCGGTCTTGCCGGTGGCCGTGTTCAGCAGCGTGTCGCCCTTCTTGATGGTGCCCGAGTAGACGCGCGTGAAGGTGAGGGAGCCGAAGCGGTCCTCGACGATCTTGAAGGCGAGGGCGCGCACCGGTCCGTTCGGGTCGACGATGGCCTTCTTGCCCGTCTCGTTGCCTTCGAGATCCATCTCCGGTTGGGGCTCGACCTCGGTGGGGTCCGGGAGGTAGTCCACGACGGCGTCCAGGACCTGCTGGACACCCTTGTTCTTGAAGCTCGAGCCGCAGTAGGTGGGGAAGAAGAGCAACTCCCGGGTGCCCTTGCGGACGCACGCCTTGATCGTCGGGACGTCGAGCTCCTCGCCCTCGAGGTAGCGCTCCATCACGCTGTCGTCGGCCTCGACGGCGGTCTCGATGAGCTCTTGGCGGTACTTCTCCACCTGCTCCTTCATGTCCTCGGGGACCTCCTGGACCTCGAACTTTTCGGGGTCACCGGAGTCGTCCCAGACGTAAGCCTTGCGTTCGAGGAGGTCGACGACGCCGACGAACTCGGCTTCGGTGCCGATGGGCAGCACCATCACCAGCGGCTTGGCGCCCAGGAGGGTCTTGATCTGGTCGACGACGCGGTAGAAGTCGGCGCCGAGGCGGTCGAGCTTGTTGACGTAGATGATGCGGGCGACCTTCGACTCGTTGGCGTACCGCCAGTTCGTCTCCGACTGGGGCTCCACGCCGCCGCTGCCACAGAAGACGCCCACGCCCCCGTCGAGGACCTTCAGCGAGCGGTAGACCTCGATGGTGAAGTCGACGTGTCCCGGGGTGTCGATGATGTTGAGGCGGTGGCCCTTCCACCAGCAGGTCGTCGCCGCCGACTGGATGGTGATGCCGCGCTCCTGTTCCTGCTCCATGAAGTCGGTCGTCGCGGCGCCGTCATGGACCTCACCGATCTTGTGGATCTTGCCGGTGAGCTTGAGGATGCGCTCGGTGGTCGTCGTCTTGCCGGCATCCACGTGTGCGAAGATGCCGATGTTCCGGTATTTGGTGAGGTCCTTGGCCATGATTCTCTCGGGGTCAGACAGGGGCCCGCTCGTGCGGGGCCAGGTTCCGGGGGCCTTCTGACACAGGTTCGGCCGTTCGTCGCGCGATAATTTCGCTTCGGTACGGGAGAGTGGATCGGGGGCCCGTGCGGGGTCGCCTCAGCTCTCGGGGGGGGCGAGCAGGGCGCGCACCCGGCGGACGAGCTCTTTGGGCGGCAGCGGCTTGCGCCACCAGGCGTCCGGCGCGCTGCCACCGGCACCGAGCTGTTCGGGGGTGGCCGCCGAGAGGATCACGAGCCGCGCGCCCCGCTGCCGTGGGAGAGCGCGTGCCCGGGCGCAGAGCTCGGGCCCCGTGGTGGTGGGCATCATCGCGTCGAGGAGGATCACGTCGAAGGGCTCGGCCTCCAGCGCCGCGAGGGCTTCGTCCCCGGTGGCCGCCGTTCGGACCTCGAAGCCGCCCATGCGCCCCAGGGCGAGGTGCATCATTCGCAAGATCGCTCGGTCGTCGTCGACCACGAGCACGCGAGGCTTCCGTGCCGTGGCGCCCTCTGGGGAGGCGGCGGGGGCCGCAGCGGAGCCGGAGTCCGTGCGTTTCGCTGCGGCCGCGACGGCTCGGGCTTCCGCCAGCGCCTCGGCGACGGTGGCCAGACGCCCCTCGGCGGCGGCGGTCTCGACCTCCCTCATCAGTGCCTCGAGCCTGGGCTGGCCCATGGCTATGCCCCGGATCTTGTGCGCCGCGCGCCGCACCTCCTCGAGGGCGGCCCGATCGCCGCGGCGAGCGCGCCCGGCGGCGTCTTCGAGGGCCTTGGCGCGCGCCGCCAGCCCAGCTTCCGTCTTGCGGCGGAGGGCGGCGAGCTGCGCGTCGAAGGCGCTCAAGCTGTCTTCGCCTTGAGCCACGGCCTCTCAGTTTGGCACGATTCGACCAGTGGCGGTCGACGACGAGGATCTCCTGCAGGTCCAAGCTGCGGAGGTGTACGACCTCGACGTACCCGCCGGCACCGTCATCGACGGCGCCTACCGCGTCAGGCGCATGATCGGCCGCGGGGGTATGGGCCTGGTGCTGCTCTGCCGGGACGACACGCTGGCCCGAGACGTGGCCGTCAAGATGATCGCACCGGACGCCCTGGGGGCCGACGCGAGGAAGCTCTTCCTGACCGAGGCAAGGGCGATGGCGGGAGTTCGCCACGAGAACGTCGTCCAGATCTTCAGTTACGGCGAGCACGAGGAGCTCCCGTACTTCGCCATGGAGTACGTCCCCGGATTCAGCGTGGCGGACTGGCTCGAACGGCAGGACACAGGGGAGGCTCCGCCCTCCGTCGACGAGGTGCTCGGCGTGCTCGACCAGGCGTGCCGTGGACTGTCGGCGATCCACGCGGCGGGCATCGTGCACGCCGACGTCAAGCCCGGGAACATCCTCGTGGGGCCCTCGTTTCGCGTTGCGCTCACCGACTTCGGGCTCGTCCGCGGCCTCGGCGAGGTAGAGGACAACGACCTCATCGTCGGCACGCCGGCCTACATTGCGCCGGAGGTCGTCTACTCGCGGCAGCCGGTCTTCGACCGCCGCGCCGATGTCTTCGCGCTGGCGGTCACCGCCTACGAGCTGCTCACGGGGAAGCTGCCGTGGCCCATCGAGGACGTGGGGCAGCTCTTCGAGGTCCACATGCGTCACGAGCCGCTGACGCCTCCGAGCGAGCTGCGCCCGGACTTGCCGCCGGTGTTCGACGGGGTGTTGGCTCGGGCGCTCTCCCGCGATGTCCGCGAGCGCTACCCTACGACCCAGGACTTTCGCCGGGCACTCCTCGAGGCGCGGCAGAGGGCTGCTCCCGTCGCGAGCGGTGTCCGGGTGTTGATCGCGGACGACGACGCCGACTTCGTCGAGGTTGCCCGGGCGTCGCTCGAGATGGCCTTCCCCGGCGCGCGGATCGAGTGCGTCGGCGATGGACAGGCGGCGTTGGCGGCGCTGGACCGCAAGCGCCCGTCCCTCGCCGTCATCGACCTCGACATGCCCGGTCTCAATGGCGTGGAACTGACGGCGGCCATCCGCGGGCGCGACGCTCTGCGCAAGATGCCCATCCTCGTCGTGACGGCGACCGGTGGCGGCGCTGACTGGCGGCTCTTGCAACAGCTCGGGGCGGACGGCTTTCTCGTCAAGCCGCTCGACCCCTACGCTCTCATCGCCATGGCCCGCCGCGTGATCTGAGCGTCGCCCCTTTGCTTCCGAGCGCCGATGCGTTATGCCCGTCGGCCAGCGAGGTCCTCATGCGTCTTCTTCTCGGTGTCTTCGTCGTGTCTCTCATGGGTTGCAGCGAGCGGGTCGACCGCTGGCCGGGAGATGGCTGCCAGCCGGCCTGCGTCATCATCGACACCGAGGGAACGAACGAGCAGGATCTGCGCGCCGTGTGTCTGACCCCCGGCGAAGAGGTGGGCGCCTGTGCCGAGATGGGCCTCAACACCGTCGTGTGCGAGAACGAGGGCGACATCCCTACCTGCGACACCGAGGACGGCAAGCCTCGCTGTCTGGGTGGGCCGGTCGAGCGCCCGATCTGCGCTCCCTGAGGGACTCCTCGATCCTCGCTCGCACGCCCTCGACTCGCGCCGGGTCCGCTGCGTTTCGCGCGTCGACGCGGCAGCAAGTCCGCGTGCAGCGGACGACGTAGGTCGGTGCCTCGAAGCGGGCGGACTCGACGCTCCATCCTCGCGGACTGAGCCGCACGCCGGCGACGTGAACGGAGCCTGGGCCGAGCATCGCCCGCAGCTCGCCTCCACGGACGAAGAGTCGCGCCACGCGCCAGGGGTTGCGCATTGCGAGCAGCACCTGGCGCTCGTCGCTCGCGACGAGCCGGGCCTCGACTCCGAGCCAGCGCGTCCGTTCGATCGAGACCGACGCCTCGGGTTCGAGGGCATGCAGGTGGGCGGCCTCCTCGTCGGCGAGGGCTTCGAGGGTCGCGGCCAGCGGGGCGCCGCTCAGCCGCAACTCCGCCCGCTCCGAGCCTCCCGGTCGGCGGCGCCAGCGCACCTCCGCCACCGCGAAGGCCTCCGCCGGGAGCTCGGCGCGCAGCGGGCCGAGCGCGACCTCGGCCCAGCCCTCGACGCCCACGGGCACTGTCGTCGCGTCGCGGGTGGGAGCCGTCGCGCAGCCAAGGGCCAGCAGGGCCAGGGCCGCGCTCCGGGCGGGGCAGCGCGTCAGTCGATGGTCGTGCAGACGGCCTCGATGGGTCCAGCGTCGTTGTTGTCGGGGCGGCATTCGTTGAAGCCGACGAGGGGGCTGTCGTCGGGGGCGTTGGCGCGTGCCGAGAAGACGAAGAGCTCGAGCTCCCGGCCGCTGGGGATGGGCCAGCTCAGGGAGAGGACCTCGCTCTCGCCCGGCAGCAGAGGGCGCGAGGTCGTCAGCCGTCCGATGGCCACAGCGCTGTCGCCGGTGCCTTCGTAGAAGGTCACCGGAATCCCCGCCGGCGCCCCCGCGCGGCCTCGGTTCGACACGCGCACGGAGAGCTCGAAGAAGACGGGGCAGTCCGAGGTGGCGGCTTGCAGGTCGACGAGCACCACGTCCGGCGCGTCGAAGAGGCCGTCGGGCTGGACGTTCAGGCGGAAGGTGTTCAGGCGTGGCTCGGTCCAGTGCGGGGTCTCCTCCCGCGGCACCGTGCCGTCCTCGTTGATGTTCGTCACATGGTAGGTGTGCTGGTTGAAGATCCGTCGGGTGCGTACCCACTGGTTGGTGGGGTGCCCGAAGACGTGGATGCCGTGCGAAGGGGGGTCGCACCGGAAGGCATAGTCGTTTTCCATGAGCACGATCTCCGCGTGATCGTCGTTGTCCACGTCCACCACGATCGGGAACTCGTAGAGGGTACCGCTCGTGTTGCAGCGCTCGCGGAAGACCGATCCGTCGGTGCCACGGAAGACTCGGAAGGCGAGCTCGTCGTTGTAGAGGACCTCGGCGACGCCGTCGCCTTCGAAGTCGAAGAGCGAGGAGCCCGTGACGCGGCTGGAGCGGTCCTGGGTGATGAAGTGCCAGTTGAGGCTGCCGTCCGCGTCGAAGACGACGTAGGCGTAGCCGCCCGCGAAGGCGATCTCGGGCTCGGGGTCTTCGTCGAAGTTGCCGATGGTGGGCGGTCCTCCGCCCCGCGCGGCGTCGCGAGTGGGATCGTGGGCCATCTCCGCAGCGATGGCCGCGGCGACGACAGGATCGGACGTCGGGTTGATGTCGAAGGGGCCCCACACCGTCGCGCCGGTCGCTCCGTCGAGGGCGCGGATCGAGTGGTCGGTGTCCGTCACCAAGATCACCTCGGGCAGCCCGTCGAGGTTCAGGTCCGCGACGGCCGGATAGCCCCCGGAGGGGATGGCCGGTGCGCCCGGTGCGTCGGCGCTGCGGTCCCACAGAAGGCTTCCGTCGATCTCGAACGCCACCCCCGAGCCCACGATCTCGAGATCGCCGTCGCTGTCGAGATCGGCGAGCGCCGGGTAGGCGGTGTTGCCCACGCGCGCGACTACGGTCCCGTCGGCATGGACGATCGAGGAGCGCGTGACGATTTCGGGGACGCCGTCCCGGTCCATGTCGCCCACGGCGGCGGCCCCACCGCAGCTCACGACCGATGGGGCCGTGTCAAAGCGACGCAGGACCGTTCCGTCGGACGCGAGGATCAGTAGGTAGTAGTCGGTAGCCGCCGTGGCCGACGCACCGCAGGCGATGACCTCGGGGCCGGGGGAGCTCGGATCCACGTCTGCGAGGGTGAGCTCGGCGCCTGGGTGCACCCGATAGCCGGGGTCCGTGGTCGGCCAAAGGCGGGCGCCGCCGTCGCCGCGGATCGCGCGGACGATGCCGTCGTAGCGGTAGTTCGAACCGGCGAAGGTGCTGAAGACCACGTCGGGGATGTCGTCGGCGTCGATGTCGCCGTCGCCGTCGTCGTCGCTGAGGTTGGCGACCATGGGCGCCATCATCACCTGGTCGTAGGCGGGCAGGACGTCAGGGTCGCCGGTCCACGACCACTCTTGCTCGTAGACGAACTCCTCGACCGCGGGCACGTACTCGCAGGCCTCGCCGCTCGTGTCCCGCGGTAGGCAGCGGCCGACGGTCGTCTCGCAGTACTCGCCCTCGGCGCAGTCGAAGCGGTTCGCGCAAGGGGCGCCGGGCTCGGTGCACGTGCCGAGGTAGCAGAGCTGGCCGCTGGCGCAGCACGTGGCCGAGGCGCCCTCGCCGCAAGGGGCCTCGTCGTCGGCGCAGCTCAGCACGCAGCGGTCCGCGACGCATTCCTGGGTCGCCCCACAGCACGCGCCGCCGCAGAGGTCGGCGGGTGCGCAGCAGCGCTCGCCGCCGCAGACCTCGCCCAAGCTGCAGCAAAGCTCGCCGCAGCTTCGCGAGGGCGCGCACACCGCGGCGTCTTCGGTCCCGCCGTCGCCGCTGGGCCCGCCGTCGCCGCTGGGGTCCGGCGCCGGCCTGCAGCGCCCATCGATGCAGAACAGTCCGCCGGTGCAGTCGGCGGTGACGGTGCAGGTGCCCTCGTCGGGGCCCGAGCCGCCGCAGCCCGCGGCGATTGGGACGAACAGGGCGAGGACGGCGAGGGGAGGCCAGCGCATGGAGGCAGCGTATCACCTCGCTGGGGCGGGCCGGGTCACACTCGCCGGCGGCGCCGGTGCCTCAGGCCCCACAGCAGCAGCCACGCCCCCGAAGCCAACGGCCCGCCGCCGGTCGTGTTGCAACTCGCGCACCCGCCTCGGGCCGGTGGTGCGTTCGGCTCATGTTCCTCGTCGACAGGCGCGTCTCCAAGGGGGTCGACCGGTGTGACCCCTGCGCCCAGCCACGCGAAGTCCTCCGCGGCGTCGTCCGCCGGGCGCGTCCGCTGGCAGAGGTCCGTCCGCAGGGTGCCTTCGTCGCCTTCGGCGTAGATGAGCCAGTAGCTCTCTGGCCGTAGCGCCACGCCGCAGAGGCTCGGCTCGGTGGGCGTCCGCACCGTGACTTCCTCGGCGCGTACGCCTTTCCACGCGCGGGTCACCCGAAGGCGCGCCACGAGCGTGTCGGCCACTCGGTCGATCGCGACGACCCGCCCCTCGAACACCGCGGCCGCCTGCCGCGCCGCTTCCTCCGGGCTGCGCTGCGCGCAGGAGCAGGCGGCCGCGCGGGTGGCGGCTCCAAGGTGGCCGAGGCTGAGCAGCGTGAGGGTGGCGAGGAAGGGCAGGGGGCCGCGCATCGTGGTCTCATCCTCGGCGTTGACAGGGTGGGGAGCGCCCGCTACAACGCTCGCCCGCGTGAGGCTAGCCCAAAGCGCGGCGCGTTGACATCCAACGTTCATCGGAGAGGTGGCCGAGTGGTCGAAGGCAACCGCTTGCTAAGCGGTCGTGGGGTCAAAAGCTCCACCGCGGGTTCGAATCCCGCCCTCTCCGCCGGCTTGCCTTGAGCTGCTTGACGAAGTGGCGCCTCGGGCTATAGTCCGCGTCCCTTCAGGACCCGTAGCTCAATGGATTAGAGCACTGGTCTACGGAACCAGGGGTTAGAGGTTCGAGTCCTCTCGGGTCCGCCAACGGGCTTCGGCGTCTTCGCCGGAGCCTTTGGTTTTTTTCAGGAGGCTCGTGCGGCCATGAGCGAGTGGGACGACGAGCGTTTCATGCGGGCGGCGCTCGCCGAAGCCGAACGGGCGGTGCAACGCGGAGACGTGCCCGTGGGCGCCGTGGTCGTGCAGGACGACGCCATCCTCGGGCGCGGACACAACCTCCGCGAGCTCGCTCAGGACCCGACCGCTCACGCGGAGCTCGTGGCGGTCCGCAAGGCGGCGGCGCGGCTCCGTAGCTGGCGGCTCGTCGGTGCGACGGTTTACGTGACCCTCGAGCCGTGCCCGATGTGCGCCGGGATGCTCCTGAACGCGCGGGTTCGCCGGGTGGTGTGGGGCGCCGACGACCCCAAGGCCGGCGCGCTACGCTCGCTCTACACGTTGGGCGACGATCCGCGACTGAACCATCGCTTGGAGACCCGCGGAGGCGTGCTCGCGGACGAGTGCGGCGCCATCCTTCGACGGTTCTTCGGGCGGTTGCGCGCGCGGCGCCGTTCCTGAGTGCTCAGGCGTTGACAGCCCCCCGCGCGATGCTAGCTTCGCCCGCGGAGAGCTGGCCGAGTGGTCGAAGGCGTTTGATTCGAAATCAAATGTACCGGTAACGGTACCGTGGGTTCGAATCCCACGCTCTCCGCCAAGTCCACGTCGCCTTCGTGGGCGGCAACTGCTCTTTGTCAACGACGCGCGTGTGAGGTGGCTCGATGGAGCCCGCCTCAGGGACGTCGTGGAGGTGCGACCGCCTCCATGGAGGGGTGACCGAGCGGTCGAAGGTGCACGATTGGAAATCGTGTGTGCCGAAAGGTACCGAGGGTTCGAATCCCTCCTCCTCCGCTGGTCCTGCCAACGCTGGCCCGTGAAACCCGCCAGGCCCGGAAGGGAGCAACGGTAGCGGTTACCAGCGTGTGGCGGGACCTTTTTTAATTCGGTCGCGTTTGCTTCGGTCGCGTTTGCTTTGGTCGCGCCCATGCTCCCCTTCGACTCGTATCCTCTCTACGCCTACGCCGTCGTCTTCGTCCTGGCTTTCGGCATCCTCAGCTTCCCGCTGCTGTTCTTCGTCACCGCCCCCTACGGGCGCCATTTTCGCAGCGGTTGGGGACCGACGGTGCCCGCCAAGCTCGGCTGGCTCGTGATGGAGGCGCCCTCGCCGATCGGTTTCGCGATCGTCTACTTCATGAGCGACCGCGCTTTCGAGGCGGTGCCTCTCGCGCTCTTCGGGCTCTGGCAGCTCCACTACGTTGACCGCTCCTTCGTCTTCCCCCTCCGCATGCGTGGCCGCGGCAAGCGCAAGCCCCTCCTGACGGTCGCCCTTGCGGTCCTCTTCAACGGCGTCAACGGCCCCATGAACGCTTACGCCCTCACCGAGGTCGCGCCGCACCTATCCGCGGCCTGGGTCCGCGATCCGCGGTTTGGGGTCGGGCTCCTCCTCTTCTTCGCGGGCTGGGCCATCAACCACCACTCCGACGCCATCCTCCGCAACCTCCGGCGGCCCGGCGAGACGGGTTACAAGATCCCTTACGGCGGGCTCTTCCGTTGGGTGAGTTGCCCCAACTACCTCGGGGAGATCGTCGAGTGGACCGGCTACGCGATCGCGTCGTGGACGGCGGCCGCGTGGGCCTTCGCGTTCTTCACGGCCGCCAACCTCTTGCCGCGGGCGGTCGCCCATCACCGCTGGTACCGCGCGAAGTTTCCGGGTTACCCCAGGGAGCGGCGCGCCCTGCTCCCGGGGCTGCTCTGAGCTCGCTCTTCCCGTCCCGTCCTGCCTTGCTGCCCGCGGCCGAAGCCACCATCTTGCCGCTGTGCGCGTGTTGGTCACGGGAGCCACCGGCTTCGTCGGGGAGGCGGTCGCTCGACGGCTGCTCGCCGAAGGCCACGAGGTCTGTGCCCTCGTCCGCGACCGCGAACGCGCCCGCCCCCTCGAGGAGCGCGGCGTCCAGCTGTGCGAAGGGGAGCTGGGCGATCCGGCGTCCATCGCGCGCGCCGCTGCGGGCTGCGAGGTCGCCGTTCACGCCGCCGGCGAGAGCTCCCACCGCGCGTCACCTCGGGCTCTGGGGTGGATCAACGTCGCCGGCACCGAGAACGTCGTCCGAGGTGCGCGGCACGGCGGCGTCCGCCGTCTCGTTCACGTGAGCTGCGTCGACGCCACGATCACGCCGGGGCCGCGGGTTGGCTGGGACGAGGACCGCCTTCCGGTCCAGGGCCCTTTCACCGCCTTTGGGCGCAGCAAGCTCCAGGCCGAGGAGCTCGTCGTCGGCGCCGGCGGCCGTGGGAGCGCGACGCCCTTCGAGACGCTCGTCCTCCGCGCCGGGCAGGTCTGGGGGCCGGGGGACCTCTCGTCGCTTCCGGTGCTCGCCCGCGAGGCGCTGGAGGGCGGCCTGGCCCTCTGCGGCCGCGGCGACAACCTCGTGGCGACGACCTACGTCGGCAACCTCGTGGCCGCGATCCTGCGTGCCCTCGACGCACCGGACGCCGCCGGCGCGGTCATCCACGTGACGGACGCGGAGATGACGCTGGCTCGCGAGTTCTACGGGGAGCTCTGCGCCGCCCTCGGCGCGCCGCCCCCGCGGCGCAGCGTCCTCGGCTTCCGCGCGGAGCTCGCACGGGCGAGGCTTCGCCGACGCCTCGGCCGCCCCGGACCCTGGCCGACGGATGCGGTGCGCCGGGGTCAATCCAGCGCTTTCGACCAGAGCCGCGCGCGCGCCCTCCTCGGCTTCGAGCCACCGGTTTCTCAGCGGGAGGGCTTCGCCGCGCTTCGCGCGTGGGTCGTCGAGCGGGGCGGGGCCCGCGCCATCGCCGCCGCCGCACGCGAGCCTGCGACCGACGCCTCCGTTGCGGCGCAGATCCGCCTGGCCGAAGAGGGCTGAGCGTGCGCCTGGCCATCGCGCGCTTCAGCGCCTACGGCTTTCTCAAGAACCAGCGTTACTTCGAGCCCTTCCTCGCGTTGGCGTTGCTCTCGTGGGGGGCCAGCTTCGCGCAGATCGGGCTGCTCGTGGGGCTACGCGAGCTCGTCCGCAATCTCTTCGAGGTGCCTTCGGGGGCTGTCGCCGACCTCTGGGGTCGGCGGCGGGCGATGGTCCTCGCCTTCAGCGTCTATCCCCTCGGCGTGGCGCTGATGCCTCTGGGCGGCCAGGAGCACCCGTGGCTGTGGGGCGTGGCGATGGGCTGCCTCGGCCTCGGCGATGCGTTCCGTTCGGGCACCCACAAGGCCCTGGTCTTTGCCTGGCTGCAGCAGCAAGGGCGGGCCGCCGAGCGGACGAAGGTCTACGGCTACACGCGCTCCTGGTCGCGGCTCGGTTCGGCGGCGTCGATTCCTCTTGGGGTGGGCCTGCTGCTCGTGACCAAAGACTACGCCTGGACCTTCTGGGCGACGTGCGTGCCCTGGACCCTCGACCTGATCAACCTGGCGACCTACCCGCGGGAGCTCGAGGGAGCGCGGGAGGAGCGTCGGGCGCGCGGGGTCGGCCGGCACCTGCTTGCGGCGCTCCGTGAGGTCCTCGGTCGGCGGCGGCTGCGGCGGTTGCTCCTCGACGCCGCGGCCTTCGAGGGGGTCCACAAGGCGACCAAGGAGTACCTGGCGCCGGCGCTGCTCGTGGGGCTGGGGATGGGCGAGCTCGATCTTGGAGCCGCTGGGGTGGGGGCGTCCTTCGTCGGCGCCGTCTACTTCGCGACGCACCTGCTGGGTGCGGCGGCGTCGCGGCGCGCCTACCGGGTCGAGGCCTGGCTCGGCGGCGGCGATGAGGCCCTCGCCCGCTTGGGCGCGGGGCTCGTGGGGGCGATGGCGCTCGCGGCGGCGGGGGCCTGGGTGCCGGCGCTGACGGCGGCGGGTCTGGTGGCCGCGGCATGGCTCCACGACCTCTTCCGGCCCGTGCTCGTGGGCCGTATCGACGCCGAGAGCCAGGCGGTCGGCAAGGCGACGGTGCTCTCCCTCGAGTCGCAGGGCAGCTCGCTGACGGCGGTGCTGCTGGCGCCGGCGGTGGGCCTGGCCGTGGATCAGGCGCGGGCGCTCGCGAGCGGGCGCGGCCTGTGGGCCGTCGGTCTCGTCGGGGGGTTGGTGGCGCTGTCGCTGCTGCGTCCGCGTGGCGGCGCGCGGCGGAGGTAGAGCCGTGGCGGCGTCGCGGACGTCGCGGTCGCGGACGTCGGATGTGGGGGTCGTGAGGTCCGAAGGGGGTGCTCCCCGAAAACGACGAGAGGGCACGGCTCACGCCGCGCCCTCCCGTCGGTGTTCGGCTGGTGCCGAGGATCAGGTCTGCCCGCAGGTCGGGTTCACGCAGAAGGACTGCCCGTCCCCGTCTCCGTCGTAGCAAACGTAGCCGCCGGCGCAGTCGGCGTCGCTGGCGCACATCGGCTGGCAGGTGTTGCTCAGCGTCTCGCAGCCCAGCCCCATGGGGAAGAACTCCATGATGTCGCGGCGGCCATTGGCCATGGAGCAGTCCGCGCTGCAAGGCGAGCCGATGCCCACGCCGCCCTCGTTGTCGCCCACGGTCTGCAGGCATTCGAGGCGCACGAGGGTGCCGGTGGCCGGCGGCTGCGTGAAGGAGATCCGCTGCTGGCGCTCCGGCGGGCAGCGCATCATGACGTCGGCGCTGCCCGTCTCGTAGAACCAGCCGGGCGAGCCATCCACCGGGAGGCCATCGGAGCCCGTGGCGATCTGCTGCACCTGGCAGACCTCGTGGCTGTTGCCGAGCTCGTCGACCTCCGTGCGCAGGAAGGTGCGCCCGGGGATGGCGCCGCAGCTGGTGACGCTGCCTTCGGCCGGGAGCACCTCGACGACGTCGCAGTTCACCAAGCCGTTCGCGTCGCGGGTGAGCGAGCGCGGCAGGCAGGTGCCGCCGAGGACGTCGGCGATCTTGTTGATGACGGCCTGGATGGCGTTGGCGTAGCTGTCCTGGCAGATCGTCTGCACGATGGCGTTGGCGCCGGCGGCGGTCAGCCCTTGCGCCACCTGCACGATACGCCGGGGCGGGAACGCGACGCCCGTGCCCGGGCGGTTGCAGGACGGGCGCAGCCGGGTGGGCATGGTCGGGTCGACCATCTCCTGCATCATGTCGTCGGCGAGGATCGCCGCGTAGTCGATGGGCACGTCCGGATCTGGGTTGATGTCCTCGGGGATGCCCGTGATGGCGGCGAAGACCAGGAGGTCAGGATCGTTGGGGCGGGTCGCCAAGAGGCCTTCGATGTAGCGGTCCACCGGGTAGACGGCCTCGGGGTACTGGAAGCAGCGCAGGTTGAGGTCGCCGCTGTAGCGCGTGCTCGAGGGGTTGAAGATCTCCGGGTCGATCGCCGAGCAGTCGTCCTCGTCGGTGATCATGATGATGGTCAGCAGCGAGTCGTCCCGCAGAAAGCCCGCGTTGGCGCCGTCGGCGTGCCCGACCGTGCCCATCGCGAAGGTGATCGACGAGGTGCTCGGGGTGAGGGCCTTGAGGGTCGCCTCGAGCTGCTGCTCGAAGCCGCACCCGTTGGTCCCCATGACCGCGACGCACTCCACGTCCGAGGCGAAGGCGACGGGATCGCCGCCGTCCGCCGGGCGGAACTCGAGGAAGCTCGGGTAGGTCGCCATGCAGCCGCTGATGGCGACGTTGCCCTGGGTGCGCAGGATGCCGTCGTCACCGAAGTTCGCCTCGTCCATGCAGGTCGGCACGAGGAAGCCGCCGGTGCCCATGTCCGAGGTGACGACGCCGACGTGGAGGCTGCGGACCGGCGGGAAGTCCTGCTCGCCGTCGGGCATGCCCGTCATCGGATCGGCGACATCGCCGGAGGCGAGCGTGCGCACGAGGTTGGGGATCTCGCGGGCGATGGCGACCTGCTCCTCGGACATCGAGTTCGAGTTGTCCATCATGAAGAGCAAATCGACGTTCTCGATGTTGTCGACCTTCACCTTTTCGGCCACGCCGGAGATTGTGCACGGGTTGAGGGGGCGCAGGTCGCGGCCCTGACAGCCGGCGACGAGGGCGACGAGGCAGGGGACCAGCGTCCAGCGGCCCGCGCGTCGAGCCGTCCGGTGAGCCGTCCGTAGGGGGCTGAGATTGAGCACGTCCTTGTTCCTCCAAGCAGGTCCGGACCGGCGGGCCGGTTCGGGGAGCGGGCGCCGGAGCATACCGCCGTGCGCCCGTAAAGATCAATCGAGGCGTCTTCTCGCGGAGGGCCCGCCTCGCGTGGCGATGACGACCGCTGCGATCATCGTGCCATGAGCGGCCGTGCCTGAAAAGCCCTCCGATTCTCGGCCGTTTGCGTCGGCGTCATGGCGAGCGGGGGCGAGCAGGCCGGCTGGGGTGCCAACGAGGTTGGCGCGCGCCGGACGACTCAGCTCGTCAGTCGGATGAGATCGGCCACGCTGCGGTGGGCTTCGAGTGGGTGCCGCAGGGGCGTGTCGCCGCGGATGAGGTAGTGGTTGCGGCGTCCCACGCGCTCGCGGACGACGGCGCCGGCGCTCTCGAGGTCGGTGAGGATCCGCTGCACCGCGCGCTCGGTGATCCCCACCCGCCGGGCGATGTCCCGCACGCGCGCGTCCGGCGCCTTCGCGATGCAGATCAGGACGTGACCGTGGTTGCTCAGGAACGACCAGCGCGCTGTTCGGTCGGTCTCGCCGTCGGTCTCGCCGTCGGTGGAACTCATGAAAGACAACCCTAGCACGGTTTGACAAGCCGGAAATACGAAGCATGATTCAGATGTCATGTATCATGCGTCCTGTTTTGGAGCGGATCTTTTGGGGCGGTTCGATCCGGGCTCCGGCGGAGATCCTCTCGAAGAGCTGAGCCGAGCGGCGGCGGCCGCCGGGCTCCATGTCTTCCGTTTTTCGGCGCCGCTCGACGTCGCGCTGGGCGCAACGGACGGTGGTCGCCCGCTCTTCACGGTGGACGCCGCCGGTCAGCCGCTGGCGCTGACCCAGCGCCTCGGTCGACGCGTGAGGGTCGAGCGCAGCGGTGGTGGGGCCCGTTGGCTTGAAGTGAACGCCGTCGCGGCGGCGTTGGAGTTGCCTTCAGATGCCGAACACGAGTGGCTTGCCCTCGAGGCGGTCGATGCCGCTGCCGAGGGGGAAGGCTCGCCGTGGCTTCGGGTCGTCGGGCTGCTGCGGCCGGACGTTCAGGACGTCGCTGTGATCGCTGTCTACGCCGCGGGCGTCGGCGTGCTCTCGTTGGCGCTGCCGGTCGCGGTGCAGGTGCTGGTCAACACGGTCGCCTTCGGCACGGTCATGCAGCCGATCGTTGTACTCTCGGCGCTCCTCGGCGCCGGGCTCCTTTTCGCTGCGGCGCTGTGGGCGCTCCAGATGTGGGTCGTCGAGATCGTCCAGCGACGGCTCTTCGTCCGGCTCGTTTCGACCCTCGCCGAACGCCTCCCGCGGGTGCATGTGCGGGCCTTCGAGCGGGTGCATGGCCCCGAGTTGGTCAACCGCTTCTTCGATGTGTTCACCGCCCAGAAGTCGGTCTACTCCCTCTTGCTCGGTGGTGTCGAGGCGTTGCTCACGGTGTTGGTGGGGCTCGTGATGCTCGCCCTCTACCACCCGTTGCTGTTGCTCTTTGGCGTGGTCCTCTGGGCCGGCATCGCCATCCTCGTTCTCTTGGGACGCGGTGCCGGGCGCACGGCGATCGAAGAGTCGCGGTGCAAGTATGCCGTGGCGGGGTGGCTCGAGGAGATGGCGCGTCACCTCTTTGCGCTCAAGCTCGCCGGGGGGGCGGCGTTCGCGCGGCGGCGCCTCGATGGTCTTGCGGGCGACTGGCTCGATGCCCGCCACGCTCACTTTCGCATCGTGTTTCGGCAAGTCTTGGCGGCCCTTGGTCTGAGGGTCGTCGCCAGCGTGGCGCTCCTTGGCGTGGGGGGATGGCTCGTCATCGAACGGGAGCTGACCCTCGGCCAGCTGGTTGCCGCCGAGCTCATCGTCTCGGCAGTCGTCGGCGCGCTGCTCAAGCTCGCGCAGAAACTCGAGCCCGCGTACGACCTCGTCGCCGCGGCGGACAAGCTCGGGGTCTTGTTCTCGTTGCCCGTGGAGCGAAGCGGCGGTGAGCCTCTACGCTCGACCGGCGGGGTCGCTGTCCGCCTCGAGGGCGTGACGAGCAAGAACGAACTGCTTCAGGACCTGGACGTCGATGTCCCACCCGAAGGGACCCTGTGGGTGAATGGGAGCGGAGAGGCGCGGCAGACCTTCGCGGAGCTGCTCTACGGGTTGCGCGAGCCGGTCCGGGGGGTCGTCTTCATCGATGGGCACGACGTCCGCGATGTGGACCTGGAGAGCCTGCGCGCCCGCGTCGCCGTCGTTCGTGGACCGGAGACCCTGCCGGGGACGATCGTCGACAACCTCCGGGCGTCGGGACGGGCGCTGAGCAGTCAGGAGATCTGGCGGCTGCTGGAGCAGGTGGGGCTGGCCGATCGCGTCCGGGCGCTCCCTGAAGGCATTCTGACGCGGCTGCTCCCGAGCGCCGCGCCTCTGTCGATGGAGGGCGCGCTGCGGCTGACCTTGGCCCGCGCTCTTGCCGCAGAACCCTCCTTGCTCGTGTTGGACGGGGTCCTGGGGCCGCTTCAGCTCCCTGAGGACGCGGTCGAGGCCCTCGGTCGCGGGCGTACGCTGATCGCGCTCGGGGACACGCCGCTGCCCGGTGCGCCGCGGCTTGAGCTGCGGGGGACGCGGTGAGGGGCTTGCGGGAGCGCCTCGCAGGGGCAGGGTGGCCTGAGGGCGAGCGCTTGCTGCCGGTGGTTCGGCGTGTGCCTGTGCCCGAGTCGCCGCGGCGGATCGCGCGCCGGATGACCTTTGCGCTCGCGGGCCTGGTGCTCTTTGCGGCGCTGGCGCCCTGGCGCCAGAACCTTCCGGGCAGCGGTCAGGTGGTGGCGTTCACGCCGGACCAGCGGCCGCAGCCCGTGCCGGCGACCATCCATGGACGCGTCCTGCGCTGGCATGTGTTCGAAGGGCAGCCGGTCGAAGCCGGGGAGCTGCTCGTGGAGCTTTCGGACAACGATCCGGAGCGCCTCGATCGACTCCGGCAGCAGGTCGCGGCGGCGGAGGCCCGCCTGGAGGCCTACCGGAACGCCGTAGAGGCGCAGCAGGAACGCATCGAGGCGTTGCGGCGCAGCCAGCGGGCGCAGCTCGACGCGGCGCGGCAAGAGCTGCGGGTCGCGCAGCAGGCCGTGCAAGCACAGCGCGAGGCGGTCGCGGCCGCCGAAGCGAGGGCAGCCACCGCAGAGCGTCAGCGGCGACGGATCAGCGAACTGGCGGTGGAAGGCTTGGCGTCGGAGCGGGAGCGTGAGCTCGTCGAGCTCGCCGCCACCAACGCCTCGACCAATCTCGCGAGCCAGCGCGCCCGGCTGCGGGCAGCGGAGGCCTCGCTTGGGAGCAGGCGCGCCGCTCTCGCGCGCACCGAGGCGTCCACGGAGGCCGACCTCCGCTCGGCGACCGCTTCGCTTCGCTCCGCGCAGACGCAGGTGGCATCGGCCGAGGTCTCGCTTCTGGACGCTCAGTCGCGGCTGGCGCAACAGTCTGCCCAAGAGATCCACGCGGTCCGGGCCGGCGTCGTCCAACGAATCGCGGTCCAGCAGGGGGTGCAGGTCTCGCGGGGGACCGCCCTGGCGTGGATCGTCCCCCGTGCTGACCGCCGGTCTGTGGCCCTCTACGTCGACGGCAACGACGCGGCGTTGATCGCTCCAGGGAGGCCAGTGCGACTTCAGTTCGAGGGTTGGCCCGCAGTGCAGTTTGCGGGCTGGCCGAGCGCCGCCGTAGGCACTTTCGGTGGGCGGGTCGCGTTCGTCGATCCTTCCGACGACGGTCGGGGGGACTTTCGCGTGATGGTCGTGCCGGACCCCGACGACGAGCCCTGGCCCTCGGCGACGTTCCTCCGGCAGGGGACCCGCGCCAAGGGGTGGGTGCTCCTCGAAGAGGTGTCCGTGGGGTTCGAGGTGTGGCGTCAGCTCAACGGCTTCCCGCCGGCGTATCGGAGCGTCCCCGGCTCTCCCCCCGGCTTTGGCGAGGCGCACCGATGACGCCGGCGATGCGACGGACCGTCCTCACGGTGGGGGTTTTGTTCGTGGCCTCGGCGTCGGCGCAGCCGCTCTCGCCCGCGGACGTACGCACCTCGGTCGAGCGCCATCACCCGACGGTTGCCGCCGCTGTGGCTCGGGAGGAGGCCGCGCGAGCGGAGCTACGCGCTGCCCGTGGCGGCTTCGACCCGCAGTTGCGCCTCTACGGTTCGCGCCGCGCCGGGGGTTACTACGAGCTCACGCGCCTCGATGTGGAGCTGCGCCAGCCGACGCCGCTGTGGGGCGCCGAGGTCTGGGCAGGGTATCGGCGCGGCGCCGGTGCCCAGGACCGCTACCCCACGTACTATGCCGACGAAACCCTCTCCGGAGGCGAAGTGCGAGCGGGGCTGCGGGTGCCTCTCTGGCGTGAGGGTCCTCTCGATGCTCGGCGAGCGGCGCGGGAGCGGGCACGCTTGGCCGCGGATGCAGCCGGTCAGAGGCGCCGGGCTACAGCGCTCGACCTTCGCCGCAGAGGTCTGGTTGCGTACTGGAAGTGGGTCGCCGCCGGGCGGCAGCTGCGGGTGGCCTCGGCGCTGCTGCAACTCGCCTCGGCGCGCCGGGGTCAGGTGGAGCGGCGCGCGGCCTCGGGCGTCGTGCCGCCCATTGAGGTCCTGGAGGCGGAGCGGTCGCTGCTCCGGCGCCGTTCGACCCTCGTCACCGTGCGTCGGGCCTTCGAAGGGGCGAGCTTGGCGTTGTCCCTCTACCTCCGTGACGATCGAGGGGCACCCCTGCGTCCGGACGAGGGGCGCCTGCCGGGCGAGCTCGCGCTCCCGTCCATCGAGGTCGACGCCGGCTCGGCGGTGCAGCGCGCGCTTGCCTGCCATCCTCGGCTCCGGGCGGCGCGCGCCACCGTCGAGAGTCGGCGGGTTCAGCGAGAGCTGGCTCGGGCCCGCCGGGGACCCCAACTCGACTTGAGCCTGCAGGTCTCGCGCGACTTTGGCCGAGGCGACGAGAGCCTCGCGGGGACGGTGTACGAGGGAGGGTTGCGCCTCGCGATGCCCTTGGGGTTGCGCACGGCGCGCGGAGAGCTGGACGGCGCAGAGGCTGCGTTGCAGGCGGCGGAGCAGGAGCTGCGTCTGCGAGAGGACGTGCTGGCCACCGAGATCCGGGACGTGGCCTCGGCGTGGGCTGCGGCACGCGAACGCTTCGCGCTCGCCCGCGCCCTGGCGGAGACGACGCGGCGGTTGGCCGAGGCGGAGCGCCGTCGGTTCGAGTCGGGCGCCACGAGCCTGCTCGTCGTCAACCTGCGAGAGCAGGCCGCCGCCGAGGCATCCATCGAGGTTGTCGAGGCGGCTCGGGATCTGTGGATCGCGGCGGCCGACTGGGAGGCGCTGACGTGGTGCGAAGCCTCCGAGGACTGAACGCGCCGGTTAGCGGCTGCAGCCGACCATGCCCGTGTCTTCCTCGCATGCGCACCCGCCGCAGCTACCTCGGGGGCGCCAGGTTCCGTCGCAGCACTGGTAGCTCGGGCTGCACCCGCGGTCGATGTAGATGCCGCCGAAGGAGTGGGTGCAGGAGCGGCCGGCGGGTGGGGGAGGAGGCGGCTCGACGCCGCTGGTCTCGATCACGACGCCCTCGCTCTCGAGCCCGTTGCGCGCGATCGCCGAGATCGCCCAGCGGCCGCCGGGGAGCGCCAGGCGTGACCGAGATGCTGGGAACAGGCGCTGGAGCTGCCAGACGCCCGCTGCCTCGGTGTACGCGGCCCAGTAGCGGAGCCCGTCTCCGGTCGAGCGCACGGCGATGGCGCCGTCGTCGGCGAGGCGGACGAGTGGAGCCTGTGGTGTGGCCGTGGCGCCGACGAGGGGTGGGGAGGCCGCGGGCCTCGCGTAGCGTTCCGCGAGCATGTCGCGCAGCCCGTCTTCGTTGGCGACGATCGGCGCGACGGACCACCAGACCATGCCGTAGGTGCGCCGGTCGCGCGCCTCGGCCACCAGGTCGAGCTGTCGCGTGTATTCGCTCAGGCCGTAGCGCCTCGAGGCGCTGCTCCCGACGAGGAGCGTGCGCCCCGTCTCCGTGGCTCGATCGGCCCACCAGTCGAGCAAGGTCCCGAAGGGCTGCCCGGACGAGGTCGTCGGCCAGTAGAGCTGGGGCGCGACGTAGTCGAGCCATCCGCCGCGCATCCAGGCGAGCACGTCGGCGTAGAGGACGCCGTACTGATCGAGGCCCACCACTCCTTCCGGCATGCCCGGCCGGTAGATGCCAAAAGGCGAGATCCCCCAACGCACGTCGGGGTCTTCCTCGGCGACGACCTCGCCCACGCGACGCACCATCCGGTTGACGTTCTCGCGGCGCCAGTCCGCGCGGGAGAGGCCGGCCCCGTAGGCGGCGTAGGTCGCGTCGTCGTCGAAGTGCGCTCCATCGGCCGGGTAGGGGTAGAAGTAGTCGTCCATGTGGACGCCGTCGACGTCGTAGCGCCGCACGATGTCCCGGACGACGGCGAGGGTGTGTTCGAAGGCGCCGGGGTGACCCGGGTCGAGCCAGAGCTGCGAGCCGTAGGTGACGACCGCCTCGGGCATCGTCCGGCTCACGTGTTCCGGCGATGTCGCGCCGCTCCCTGCGCGCGCTCGGTACGGGTTGAGCCAGGCGTGGAGCTCGAGGCCTCGGGCGTGCGCCTGGTCGATCGCGAAGGCGAGCGGGTCGTAGCCGGGGTCGAGCCCTTGCGTTCCCGTCAGGAAGCGGCTCCACGGCTCGAGCTCCGAGTCGTAGAGGGCGTCGGCTTCAGGGCGGACCTGGAAGAAGATCGTGTTGAGCCCGGCTGCGACCGCGTCGTCGAAGATCGCCTCGAGGTCGGCTCGTTGCCGCGCGGGGTCGTCGGTCTTGGGCCAGTTGATGCGCGAGACGGTCGCGACCCAGGTGCCGCGGACTTCGCGCGGGTGGCTGACCTCGACCGTCTCGCGACGGCCCGCGTCGCGGTTGGCTCCGCTGTCGATGCCGCCGTCCGAGGTGCCGGCGTCCTCCCTCGCGGCGTCGGCGGCGCTATCCCGCGCGGAGGCGTCGCGGCCCACGCTGGGGGGCGTGGCGGGCCCACAGCCCACGAGGCACAGAAGGAACGTCGCGGTTCGCATTCGGCCAGCGTAGCAGCCCGTCCGAAGATCGTGGTTGGCCCCGGTGGCGTCACGCGGGCTTCCAAGCGTGCTGTGTCGCGTCTGCCGCCCGCGTCGCCTCTCCAGCCCATCTCAACAGCGATCCAACCAACTAAGTCCTGCGGGAGCGTGGCGGCGCGGGGAGCGCGGGGAGCGCGGGCCGCTGGAGGACGCCGGCGAGCTCCAGCGCCAGCGACGCTTCGTAGGCCGCTTCCCGGTTGGTCCGCAGCACTTCCTCGACGAGGTCGCGCGCGTGTTGGTCGATCGCGGCGTCGAACCAGCAACGCCGCAGCGGCGCTTGGTCCCCCCACCGGCGCGCCCAGACGGTCCACTCGAGCCCGGGCACTCGATCGCGCTTCAGCAAGCGCGGCCGCTCGACGATGTCCAGTGCCTCGCTGGCGATCGCGATTGGGCGGAGGTCGGCAGGCGTCCTCTTGCCTGTCTGCTCGGCGTGCCACAGCTGCGCGTCGCGTGCGGCGTCGTCGAAGCGGACCAGGAACGAGTTGAGCAGGACGATGCGCACGGACGCTGCTTAGCAGCGAACGAACGCGGCTCGCGTCCCCCGGATTGGGTAATTCGTCCGAAGCGGCCGTTTGGAGACGGTGCGCAGCAACCACAGGGCGACCGAGACGACAAGGAGCCAACCCAGGAGATTTCCGAAGATGTCGATCCCAGGTATTCAGCAGTGCCCCGCGTCACGAACGACCCCCGTCGACGGAGGTCCCGAGCAGAGCTCCGGCGCCGCAGTCTCGTCCGCCCCCGAGCCCAACGCCGCGGACGCCCGCGACGCGGCCGTGGCTCAGACCGACAGCGCGCGGGTGCGCACGCCCGCACGAACTCGATCGGTTTGCTCTGCACGGACGCTCCCCATTCGGAGCGATGTTCCCCGGCCGACCCGTCCCGGAGAGGTCGTGGTGGTGACGCGGTCCTTTCATCCCGACCGTACGTTCGGTGGAGGCTTTGACGGCGACGACCGCGGCTTCTCCGGCTCCCCCAGCGCTACGGCTCGTATTCGTGCGGGTGTGCTGCTCGACACCCGCGGACCGTGCGTACGCGCGACGGAGGCCGGCGGGCGCAGCGACCGAACGCGTCACGATGTCGGCCACGCCGTCGCGAATACGCTCCTTCCACTGAGCGGTGTGTTCGCGCCGGCTACGGCGACGCCGACGATTCATGCCTCCTCGCGTCCCGTGGCGACGGGGACCCGCGTGGATCTCGACTACGCCGGAGCGAACCCGCTGATCCCCGGTGCGCCGGACATCGATGTGCACTCCCGATTCTCGCTGCGTGTGTCCGACGGGGGGCTCGAGGTCCGTGCGGTCGTTCAGGGCGATGGCTTCCCGGCGGCCGAGTCCTTTCTGCGCGACCACGAAGGGAACGTCGTTTTCATCGGCGTCCACCAGATCGATCGGGAGTCCGAGCCCGAGGGGGTGGCCCGGCTGTCTGGGGACGATGGCCATCCCATGATGGGCGTGCACCTGAGAATCCTGCGTGATCCCGAGACGCAGGCCTTCACGGGGGTCGAGGCCGGTGGCCGCCGCTACAGCCTTGCCGGGTGGAACGCCCGGTTCACAGGACTCCCCGTTCGGCGGCCCTGATCAATCCGGGCCCGGGCACGCCCACTCCAGGCCCACGCGCCGCACCGCCGGCGCACCGTCTCGGTTCTCCGTCGACAGCGTGAGCCGCACCTCGACGACGCCGCCCGGCTCGAAGGCGAGGGGGAACGGGCTCCCGTCGTGCGGGAGCGTCCCGAGTGCGACGAAGGACCGACTCGCCAGGGCACCGGCGTCCTCGGCGTGCCGCGCCTCCACGAGCAGCTCGCCTCCGTTCACGGCTGCGGCGACGTGCAGGCGGAGCCACGCCGTGCCGCCCTGCGCGCAACCTTCGAAGAGATGGCGGGCCGTGCCTTGGGGGAGGAAACCGCCGGCGCGCTTGGTGCCCGTGAGATCGCCCTGGGTGTGCGGCCCCAGGCCTACGCGGACCTGAGCGTCGACGCTGCTCGTGTCCCGGTCCACGCGCGTCGCCACTCCGCGACCCTCCTCGCCGCCCTCCGCACTGACCGCCCAGAAGAACCCGAGGCTGTCGGCGCCGACGCCGATCGTCTGCGAAGGGACCGCGCCGGCGCCTTCGAGGGAGAAGGTCTCTACGAGCTCCAGGGGCCGCAGGCGCAGCCGGGACGCCCGGCCGTCGGTGTGGGCGACCCACGCGGTCGGTTCGCCTTCGTCGGTGACGACCACGCCGCGCACGCTTTGGGGGGTCGCGACCGTGGACCATCGGTCGTCGAAGGGTTCGTAGAGGACGACCTGGTCGCAGGAGAACCCGGTCAATACGAGGTTGCCGCTGTCGTCGGCGTCCAGGCCGTAGAGCAGAAAGCAGGCGAGGGGAACCTCGCGGATCACGGGGCGGAGCGGTCGCTCGAAGCGGTCGAGAGAGAGCAGGAGGCCATCGCGGCTGATCATCCAGAGTATGCCCCAGGGGTCGAAGACCGCCGCGTAGGGGCGGAACCCAGGGGTCGCCACCGACTCCAGGACCTCTCCGGTGGCGCCGTCGAGATGCACGATCGCCTCGCCGTCGTGGAGTCCCACCCACGGGTCGCCGCCGGCGCCGCCATCCGGTCCGGTGTTCCCGTCGATGGCCAGGGCGCGACCAACGCTACCGAGCTCGCCGACGGGTCGGGTGAAGAGAACGCACTCGTCGTCGGCCACGGGGGTGCTTCCCATCGAGGTCTCGAGGGTCCCGGAGGCGTCGCGGTCGACACAGCGCTCCCGGTCGCCGGCGATCTTCGTCAAGGTCGAGACGCCGTCGAACGCTCGGTTCAGGACCCAGGCGTCGCCGCGCCAGTCGACCGCGACGCGGCTCGGCTCCCGGCCGCCGCTCCAATAGCGCGCGACTTCCACCGCATTCGCCGCGTCGATCTTGGACGCGGTCCCCTCGGCGCTGTTCGCGAGCCAGACGGCGGCGGACGAGCGCACCTCGCGGGCCAGCGTGAGCCAGCCTTCGGGGGTGATCGCGGTTCCGTCCGCTGGCTCGAAGGACGCGGGGCCCTCGCCCCAGACGCCCCCGGCGCAGCCTCGGGTGCAGCCGCCGCAGGGGCTGAGGACCCCCTCGTCGACCCGTCCGTCGCAGTCCTGGTCGGCTCCGTCGCAGACCTCGAAGGTGGGCGTGACGGCACCTTCGCACACGTTCCAGTGGCCGTTGAGGCAGAGGGTGCGCCCGGTCCGGCACTGGCCGAACGCGAGGCTCGCCCGGTCGGCCGGGTAGCACTCGGCGACTCCGTCCAGACAGGCGCACCCGCTCGCGACCGGGTCGGCATCGCAGTCGGGGGGCGGGACGAGATCGCAGCGTAGGTTGCGCAGCGGGTTCGTGTCGTCGCAATCGGGCTGCGGGCAGCCCTCGCCGAACCCGTCGAAGTCGAGGTCGACGCACGTCGGACCGTCCTCGCCGCAGGCGGCCATCGCCGTGCCCGCGACGAGGGCGATGAGCCATGGGCGGGGCGGGGGCATCGAGCTCGAGCATAGCGCGCCGGGGTGGCCCCGCGGGTGGCGGCCGCCGGTCGTC
>Ga0256832_1000307_pt1 | contig 30436 bp, 28 predicted proteins | sample 134614metaG_FD_190534 | JGI IMG/M metagenome (GOLD analysis project Ga0256832, IMG submission 190534) | Hydrothermal vent microbial communities from Lau Basin, Pacific Ocean - 134-614 | ecosystem: Environmental > Aquatic > Marine > Hydrothermal vents | place: Pacific Ocean: Lau Basin | collected...
TCGCGGACGAAGCGGTGTAGAAAGCGGGTCTCCTCGAATGGTGTCCCGCCCAGATAGCGCACGGCCTCCCGCCATCCAGTCCCTTCCGCCGCCCTTTTGGTCACCCGTGTCCACCCCCGCTTGCGCGTGACATTCCGGCTCGGGGCGGGTGCTCCGCCCCCGATTCTGGACCGCAAACGCCTGCAGGCTTCAGTGAATGTGTCCCGCGCGACCTTGCCACGGCAAGGCCGGCTGTGCCTCGGAAAGCATCAGCCGCGCTGCGTCGGTATCGGGTGTCGTCACGCTGCCCTCGATACGGCTCAGCACGGCTGCGAGCTGTTTGCGTTCTTCCTCCGCGGGGGGGTCCGTGACGGCGACCAGGCTCGTCGCGGCCCGCAGCTCCAGCGCCGTGGCGCCCAGCTCCCGGGCGAGTGTGAGGGCCCGCTCGAAACGGGCGCGTGCTTTTGGGGGATTCGTGCACAGCGCCAGTTCCCCGGCCAGGCGCTCGATTTCGGCGACCCAGTGCAGCTCGTCGTTGCGAGCGATGGCTGCCCTGGCCGTGGTGATGAGATTCCGGGCCTGCTCATACCGGCCCTCGCGGATATGGACCTCAATGGGTTTGGACAACGCCCAAGCGGTTCCCAGCCCCGCCCCTTGGGCGGCGAAATCGGCCATGGCCTGGTCGACGCGCTGCAGGCCGGCCTCGGTTTGGCCGCTGTCGATCAGGACATGGCCTTGGAGGACGAGTGCGTAGGCGCGCAGATAACGCAACTTGTGGCTGGTGGTGAGGTCGAGTGCCTCGCGGGCCAGCGCTGCGGCCTCCTGCACCCGCCCGCAACAGAGGTGGGTCACGCCTGCCCAGAACAGCGTCACGGCATGGGTGAAAGGTTGCTTCAGGCCGCGGGAGTGGGCGAGCGCCTGGTTTGCCGTCGCCAGCGCCCGCTCGGGTCGCCCCAGCATCCATTGGGTCCAGGCGAGCTGGAACAGGGCGAAGGCCCCGGGGTCGGTTTGGGTCGAGAGGCTCCCCTGGCGTACCGTGCTAGGGTCGTACGCGGCCCAGGCATCCTGCAGGGTCTGTTCCGCAGTGGCGAACTCCCCCTGCCAGAACTGCATGCCGCCCAGCATGTACAGCCCCACGGCGCGGGATGCGGGATCACCGCGTTCGGCCAACGCCAACACTTGCCTAGCCAACTCCCGTGCCAAGCCGAGCTCACCGCGTGCGTAGTGAAAACTGTAGAGTCCCCGAAGCACGTCGATGAGTACGGGGGTCGCCGGTTCCCCGATCTGCTCGCAGAGGGCGCGCGCCGCCTGGAAGGCTTGTTTCATCTCGGGCGATGCGAACCCTACCGCAGCGCGCTGGGCACCCCCGAGGAGCACCTGGAAGCGCAGTTCCTGTTCCAGCCGCTGTGAGCTGGGCGGCAGGTGCCGCAACTGTTCCAGGGCCTGCTCAACGTGAAGGATCACCTCCGAGTTGGCCGAACGCGCGAACGCGTCCAGTGCCGCTCGGCCCCAGTAGGTGGCGGCCTTGGCGTGGTCGCCGCCCGCCCCGTAGTGTGTGGCAAGGAGCTCAGGCTGACGCTGGACATGCTCGGGGAAATGGACCTCGATGGCCCTGGCGACTTTAAGATGCAGGCTGCGTCGCTGGCTGATGAGCAGGCTTTCGTAAGCGGTGTCCCGCACCAGGGCGTGCTTGAAGATGAAATCCCCCCAGCTGCGCCGCTGCCGGCGACTGCGAAACAGGATCTCGCTCTCCACGAGCCGTTGGAGGGCATGCTCCAGGGCCTTTTCGTCCAAGGGCGACACCAGATGCAGCAGGCTGTGCGGTATTTCGCGACCAATGACCGCACACAACTGAGCCACCTCGCGTGCCGGACCGAGGTGGTCCAGGCGCTCTGTGAGTGCGTCTTTCAGCGATGCGGGCACGGGCAGACTGCACGTCGACTGTGCGGAGCGCTTGCAGCCGGCGGTTGCGTGGAGGACGCTGCGTGTGACCTCTTCCACGAACAGGGGGATACCATCGGTCTTGAGGGCGATCTGATCCAGCACCGCAGGTTCGAGGTCTTGGCTCGCTGCCACATGTCGGGCCAGGCGGCGGCTTTCGTCCATACGCAGTCGTCTCAGGGGAAGCTGGTGGATATGTGGCAGCTCAGGAGCTGGAAAGGGATTGTCTGGTCGGTGTGTCACCAGCATGAGAATGGGCAGGTCTATACAACGGTTCATGCAGGCCTGCAGCAGTTCTGTTGACGTGGGGTCCGCCCATTGCGTGTCCTCCACGTGGACGCAGACCGGGCGATAGGCCGTGAGCGCCTCCAACTGATCCACCAAGGCCGCGAGCGTACGCTCGCGCCGCTGCGCAGGTGTCAGATCCTGGATGGCACTGTCGTCGGCAACCGGGATGGCAAGCAGGGACGCGATCAATGGGAGCGCTTGTTCGGGGGCCTCCGTGGAACGATCCAACAGCGTCCCCAGCTTATGGAGCTTTTGCTCGGGCGTATCGGTGGGCTGGATACCGGAGACCCGCTCCAAGTGGGCAATGAACGGATACAGCGGACTGCTCGTATGATACGGGGAGCACTGGATGCGAATCGGGGTGTACGAGGTGGTATCGGACAGCTCCGCGAACAAGGCCTTGCACAGGCGGCTCTTGCCGATGCCCGGGGGGCCCGAGACGAGCACGACCTGACCATGTCCGCCCATGGCCTCCTGCCACCGGGCCTTGAGCCATTGCAGCTCCGACTCCCGTCCGACCAGGGGTGGGATGCGGCGGCCTCGAGTGGCGTCGAAACGGATCCGGGTATCCGCCGGGGCGATCACGCGAAAGGCACGCACCGGCGTGGAAAACCCCTTCAGCTGGACCGCGCCCAAGTCTTCGTATTTGAACTGGCCGCCGAGCAACCGGCGGGTGGCCTCGGCAACCACCACGGTGTCCGGGCGGGCTTCGTTTTGCAGGCGTGCCGCGAGGTTGGGCGTCTCGCCCACCACCTCCTGGCGGGATCCTGTACCCGGCCTGGGATGTTCGTCCACCACCACGGTGCCCGTGGCGATACCGACCCGTGCCGAGACCTGCGGATGAGCAGGTGACAGCGGCCCTGCAGCCAGGCGCCCGACGATCTCCAGCCCAGCCCGGGTTGCCCGGGCAGCGTCGTCCTCGTGGGCTCGGGGGTAGCCGAAATACGCGAGCACCCCATCCCCGAGGTACTGGGCCACATGCCCCCCATAGCGGGTCACCACCTCGGCGCAGACCCGCTGATACCGGTGGATCAGTGCATGCAGGTCCTCAGGGTCCAACTGGGTGGCCAGGGCCGTGGAGCCCACCAGATCGGCGAATAGCACGGTGACCTGCCGGCGTTGGGCTTGAACGGCTTCCCGGAGCGGTGCTGTCCCGGGTGCGTGAAGCACCTTGCCGCAGCCTGCACAGAAATTGGCTCGCGGCGGATTCTCGAAGCGGCAGTCCGGGCAAACGAGACTCAACGCTTCTCCACAGCCGACACAATGGCGGCGCTCCGGTGTGTTCTTGGCCTGACAGATGGGACAGGTGCGCATGGGGTCGTGCTATGCGGGTATCGCCAGTCGGTATACACTGGCATTGGGCATCGTTGCAGTGTCTGCGGAGATGGAACGGATGACGGTCTCACACGAGCTGAGCGGGCTGGGCGGGCCAAAGGGCGCGTGCAGCCGTTCTTCAGGCCAATGCACATGATGCATTATAGGGGAATGTGGCGGATCCGGCGATCACGAGCCATGGGGGGCACGAAGGGGAGCCGAGCCAGTGGGTGATAAACTTACCGACAAGACCATTCTGACCACGGACGAAGTGCATGCACTGGCCGCCAGGGGGGTCAAACGCACGTTTCCGCGCAATGCGGTGCTCATCAACGAAGGTGAGCAGAGCGAACACATGTATGTCATCCTTTCGGGGCAGGTCAAGGTCTACTGCAGTGACGATACGGGCCGTGAAATCACCCTCAACTTCATGGGCCCGGGGGAATTTTTCGGTGAACTCTCGGTTATCGGGAATACACCGCGCTCCGCATCGGTGATGACCACACAGCCTTCCGCCCTGTCGTTCGTCTCCCGGGAGGCATTCCGTTCTTATCTCGCAGACCATCCGGAGATCGCTTACAAGTTTCTGCGCCTGCTTGCCGTGCGGGTGCGCGAGCTCACTGACCTGGTCAAGAATCTAGCGTTGAACGACGTGTACGGGAGAGTGACCCGGGCGTTGTTGCAACTGGCTGAGGAGCGTGACGGCGTACTGGTGGTGACGCAGAAGCTCACCCATCAGGACATCGCCAATATGGTCGGTGCCTCGCGCGAGATGGTCAGCCGGATCATGAAGGAGCTGGCCAAAGGGGGATACATCGAGGTCGAGCGCCGCGTGATCACCATTCGTACCCGGTTACCGAAGGCCTGGTAGTCACGCCGGGCCGTGGTTCGGTTCGGGCATTGCTTGGCGATGCAACGGCAGGCCGCCAAAAGGGGGAGCCATGTCTTGCTGCGCAAATTGCGGCTGTGCGTCACAGTCGCTCGGGGGACCGTCGACTAATATCCGGCATGAGGCCAAACCGCGTGCCATAACCCATGGGGCTGGAGGCGCGCGAGGGCGTATGCGCGGGAGCAACAGGATGACACGGCTGAGAAAGGGATTGTTCGGAGCTGTGGGAGCGTTATGGCTGGGCTGTGCGGTCAACGCCTGGGCAGGAGGGCCCGTGTGTCCGGAGCCGGCCTGTGTGGAGTTGGAAGCGGGTGCCGGTCTGGCGCAGCTCAGCGTGGCACTGGCCAAACCGGCCGGTGCGCTCGCCATGGACGCCCCGACCCGGAAGGACACCGTGCAGCAGCGAGAGATCGCAGTCCCGTTGTCCATGGTCGCGGTGCTTTTCGGTCTGGTCGGTGTAGTGGCGTTGGCGAGGCGACGCATGGGCGGCTGACGGAAACAATGAATTTTTCACGTTTGCCCTGGGAGTTTGCCACTGATCGCCGTTTCGCAGGGAAGCATGATAAGAACCGTGCGAGGCGAGAACTGGCGAATTCCCTCCTAAAGAGGGCTCACCGATTAGGCGGCAGGAGGCCGCCTTCTTTTTGTCCGTGTGCCAGGTGGGGATCCGCGCTATCCTTTGGTGCATGCCGCAACGTAGCCGCGACTCCCGGAGGCTTGGAACAGCCGCAGAACGACGCGGTGCGCCGCAGCTCCTGGCCATCGTGGAGCTCGGGGGCTATCCCGACTTCGGGCCTTTGTATCGGCGTTTGGGGTTCGAGGTGCGGGTGGAGAATTCCATGCGCAAGGCGCTTGCCTGGCTCAAACGTCACACCCCGGCGGTGATCGTCGCAGAGTTCAACTACCAGTCGGGTTTCCGTGACCGCCTCAGTAACCTGGAGTCGCTGATGGGAGCGGTGCAGCGCCTGGCGGGCTCGCCCCGGATCGTGGTGTTCTACGAGCCCGAGACACGCCATCAACTGGTCCGCCTGCAGGCGCGCTTCGAATTCTTCGAGGTCCTGCCATATCCCATCGATGCCGGTAAGCTGGAGGGCGCTCTGCGGCGCGCCGTCGAGGATTGCGCTCCCGAGGCCGGCTTTCACTGAGTCCTGTCCTGCCTCCGCGGTCAGGCGTCCAGGTCCGGAATCAGGAGATTCTCGAGCCGGGTGATCGCATCCTTGATCTGTAGCCGGCGTTTCTTGAATCGGCGCAGCTGCAGTTCGTCCACGTACGGACGCTCGAGCATGGCGTGGATGGCGTCGTCCAGATCACGGTGCTCGATGCGCAACTGTGCGATGCGCTGGCGGATGGCCTCTTGATCGGAAGGATCGACCATGGGGGCGGCGCCCCCGGATCACTGGGCCTGGAGTTTGCCGCCACCGCGGCATCGAGGGGATGCGGGGACCTGCTGGCCGCGGGACGCCCATTCCTCTGGCGTGTAGGCATGGATGGAAAGGGCGTGCACTGGGCCGGCAAGTTCCTCGGTCAGTGCACTGTGCACGGCGCGGTGGCGCGCCACCAGGCTCTGTCCGGCGAACGCCTGCGTCACGACGGTCACCTTGAAGTGCGACTCGGACCCCGGCGGCACGTTGTGCATGGCGCTCTCATTGACGACTTCCAGATGCAGGGGGGCCAGTGCTTCCCGCAGCTTGCGTTCGATCGTCTGCTCTATGGTCATGGGTGGGCTTAGTGATGGATCTCGGTGTCCCGGTAGTGCACGTCGGTCCAGCAACGGGGCAGAGGTTCGCCCGAGGGGAAGACCACCTTGGACTTTTCGAACGGCTCCGGGTCCGGGACGTCTTCACCCCAGTTGTAACGTCCCGTGAAGGTGGGCTTCATGGGGTCGATGAGCTCTTTGATGTCCAGAACCTCGACCAGGTGGCCGGTTGCTTTGTCCTTGAGAAACATGGAGTCGATCCTCCCGACGCGTGCGTGAACATGACTGAACAGGAAGTATCGGGGGGGTGCGGGAAAACTTCAATGGCTCGGGTCAATCGTCCGGCCGCGACGCGCCCGGTACTGAACCAATGCGGAAGAAGCGCCGCGCCGTTTCGGTGGTCTGTCGCGCCACCTGCTCGGCGGGTCGCCCCGTGTACCGCGCCACGGCGTGCAGCACATGGGGCAGGAAGGCCGGCTCGTTGCGTCGATCCCGTGGCCTGGGTTCGAGGTCTCGCGGTAGGAGATATGGGGCGTCGGTCTCGATCATGAGGCGGTCCTCGGGGACGCACCCAACCAGCCCCCGCAGGTGCGTACCGCGGCGCTCGTCGCAGATCCAGCCCGTGATACCGATGTGACAGTCGAGCTCGAGATAGGCCTCGAGTTCGGAGGCCGAGCCCGTGAAGCAATGGACCACTGTGCCGACCAGGCCGGTGCGGAATTCCGAAAGCATGGCCAAGAAGTCGGTGTGCGCGTCGCGCTGGTGCAGAAACGCCGGCAGCCCCAGCTCGACGGCCAAGGCGAGCTGCTCCTGAAACGCCCGGCGCTGATCCACCGGGTTGGAGTAGTTGCGGTTGTAGTCCAGCCCCATCTCGCCCATGGCACGCACCTTTGGGTCCTCGGCGAGTTCGCGCAGTCGGGCTGCACTGGACTGCGGGTCCCAGGTCCGGGCCTGATGCGGGTGTACGCCCGCCGTGGCGTACAGGTGCTCCGGGTAGCGTGCCACCAGCTCCAGTCCGCGCGCGCTCTCGGCCACGCTGGAACCGGTGACGATCATGGTAGTGACGCCGGCCCGGATCGCCCGCGCAATGACCTCGGGTTCGTCCTTGCGGAAGGACTTGTGGGTGAAGTTGAAACAGATGTCGACCAGCTCCATGGTGGTCAGTCGGAGGTGCGTGAATCAAGCCAGGGGCCGTGCGAGAGGCGCAGCGTCGAGATCTGCGGGCTGCTGCGCACCTTTGCGCGTGCGAAGCGCACAAAATGTGACAGAATCGGCCCGCCGGTGAGCGGGGGCACGAAGCGATACACGGGGGGCTGGGCGGCATGCATGACCGGCGCATTATCTCCGGGGGTGGCGCGGCAGGGCAATCCCGGCGGGGAACAGGATGATGGATGGACGGACGCCGCGAGCGGTGCGCCTGGAAGACTATCGCCCTGCTCTCTTTCTCATCGATCGGGTGGACCTGTACGTGGCGTTGTACGAGACGCACGCGGAGATCCAATCACGGCTCGAGATGCGCCGCAATCCGGATGCGCCGCCCAGCGAGCGCTTGGTGCTCGACGGGGAAGGACTCGAACCCGTGCGGTTCGCGCTCGACGGCCGGCCCTTACAGGCCGGCGACTGGCGAATCGAGTCGGGCGATCTGATCATCGACCGCGTCCCTGAAGCCTTCACCTTGGAAACGGTGTGCCGGATTCGCCCGCAGGAGAACACGGCACTGGAAGGCCTATATCGGTCCGGGGACATGTTTTGCACCCAGTGCGAGGCCGAGGGGTTCCGGCGCATCACCTGGTACCTGGACCGTCCAGACGTACTGGCCCGTTTCCGGGTCACCGTGGAGGCCGAGCAGGCCCGTTACCCCATCTTGCTGTCCAACGGCAATCGCGTGGAGCAGGGCATACGGCCCGGAGGGCGTCACTACGCCGTCTGGGAGGACCCGTATCCCAAGCCCTGTTACCTGTTCGCACTCGTGGCCGGGGATCTCGTATGCAGGCGCGATCGTTTCGTCACCCGCTCGGGTCGCGCCGTGGACCTGGAGATCTATGTGGAGGCCCACAATGCCGAGCGTACGGGTTTCGCCCTGGAGTCGCTCAAGCACGCCATGCGCTGGGACGAGGAACGCTTCGGCCTCGAATACGACCTCGATACCTACATGATCGTGGCGGTGGACGCCTTCAACATGGGGGCCATGGAAAACAAGGGCCTCAATCTGTTCAATTCCCACTACGTGCTGGCCGATGCACAAACCGCCACCGACGGGGACTATGCCAATATCGAGTCGGTCGTGGGACACGAATACTTCCACAACTGGACCGGCAACCGCGTCACCCTGCGCGACTGGTTCCAGCTCAGCCTCAAGGAAGGGCTCACGGTCTTTCGTGATCAGGAGTTCACGGCCGACCGCACCTCGGCCTCGGTCAAGCGCATCCAGGACGTCCGCCTGCTGCGGGCTCAGCAGTTCGCCGAAGACGCCGGGCCCATGGCGCATCCGGTGCGGCCCCGCAGCTATCTGGAGATCAACAACTTCTACACGCTCACGGTGTACGAGAAAGGCGCCGAGCTGGTCCGCATGGTCCAGACGCTCGTCGGCCGTGAGGGATTCCGCAAGGGCCTTCGGTTGTACATCAAACGACACGATGGCAAGGCGGCCACGGTCGAGGACTTCATCGCGGCCATGGCCGATGCCAACGGGATCGATCTCGGCCCATTCATGCGCTGGTACGATCAGGCCGGTACTCCCGAGGTCCGGGTCGAGGACGACTGGGACCCCGCATCCGGGACCTACCGCTTGCACCTGAGTCAGCGCTGTCCGCCCACACCGGGCCAGCCCCACAAGGATCCCCTGGTGATCCCCGTCGTCGTCGGATTGCTCGGCCCGGACGGCGCCGAGCTACCGATGCAGGGCCCGGCGGTGCGTGCCGCCGGGGCCACCGAGGCCACCCTGGTGCTGGACCGGGAGACACAGACCTTCGTCTTCGAAGGTCTGGCCCAGCGACCCATCCCCTCGCTGCTGCGCCGTTTCTCCGCACCGGTGAAGCTGGAGTACGACTACGACGAGGCGGCGCTGGCGCATCTGCTGGCCCATGACACCGATGGATTCAACCGTTGGGACGCCGGTCAACGCCTGGCACTGCGTGCCCTCCTGGAGGGGGTGCGCGCGGTGCAACAGGGTGGTCGCCCACAGGTTGCCGATGCGCTCGTGCAGGCGCTGGGGCATGTGCTGGCCGAGGCGGCAGCCGACCCTGCCTGGACCGCCGAGGCCCTGCAGCTGCCCAGTGAGCTCTATCTCTCGGAGTGGGTCCACCCGGTGGATCCCGCGGCCATCCACACCGCCCGTGAGGCGGTGCTGGGGGCACTGGCACGTGCCCACCGGGAGGCGTTGGTCGGGCTCTACGAATCCATGGCCACACCAGGCCCGTATCGGTATGAGCCGTCTCTGGCGGGACGACGGCGTCTGCGCGCGGTGGTGCTCGCTTGGCTGGTCCGTGCGGAGCCGGAGTATGTGGCGCGCGCGGAGGCCTTGTACCATGGGACGGACAACATGACCGACCGGATGGCGGCGCTTGGGGCCGTCCAGGCAGTGCCCGGGGCGGCACGCGAGCGGCTGTTCGCCGCGTTCGAGGCCCGTTTCCGTGACCAACCCCTGGTCCTGGACAAATGGTTCGGCCTGCATGCCACCATTCCCGAGCCAGGCACGGCGGAACGGGTGCGTCGGCTGATGGATCATCCGGCCTTCGATCTGCGTAATCCCAACCGGGTACGCGCCCTCCTCGGGGGGTACGCGCATCACAATCCGGTGGGTTTCCACCGCGAGGACGGGGCCGGCTATCGCTTGGTGGCCGATGCCATCCTGCAGCTCGATGCCTTGAACCCTCAGATGGCGGCCCGTCTGGCACGGGCGTTCCTGCGCTGGCGTGAGTATCGCGAACCCCTGCGCGGTCATATGCGTGACAGCCTGGAGCGCCTGGCCGGCGCGCAGTTGTCCAAGGACACCTACGAGATCGTGAGCCGCAGTCTCCAGGCCCAGGGCTGAAATCCCACAAACCCTATGCCTCGGGCGCGCGCGTGCCCGGTGGGCGATACCTCAGTGGGTTCCCCCTCGCTCCCTATCGCTCAAGTGCGGGAGGCGCCGGGATCCGGACCTGCAGGCGGGTCTGCCTCGCTGGCTGGTCCGAGCAGCACGCTGATCCAGCGCGTCTCCTCATGGGCGGCCAAGGCGATGGAGGCGGCATTGGTCAGGGGTACGGACAGGAACATGCCCACGGGACCCAGCACCCAGCCCCAGAACACCATGGACACGAACACCACCAGGGGCGAGAGCCCCAGCCCACGCCCCATGACGCGTGGCTCCAGGAAACTGCCGATGAGGTTGTTGATGACCAGGTAGCCCAAGGCCACCCAGAGTGCGGCACTCGGTCCATACTGGACCAGTCCCAGCAGGATGGGCGGAATCGCGGCGATGATGGAGCCGATGGTGGGGATGTAATTGAGCAGGAAGGCCACCATCCCCCAGAGTACGGGGAAGTCCACACCGACCAGGGCCACCCAGCCGGCTGCCGAGAGCCCGGTGAGCAGGCTGGTGGCGGTCTTGATGCCCAGGTAGTGGTTGATGTTGCTGCCAATGGCGTGAAGCAGCGGCAGGGTCCGCTCTGGATGTCGGGAGATGGCGCGCAGTTTGACCGGCAGTGTACCGGCCTCCAGGAGCATGAAGACGACCGTCAGCAGGATCAGGAACGAGTTGGTCAGGGTGTGGCGCAGGCCTTCGAAGGAACGGGCGGCCAGTTGCATGGCCGCCCCGGGGTTGATGGCTTCCTGCAGCACCTGGTCCAGTTGCGGTGCGTTGGCACCGAAACGATGCATCCACAGGAGCACCTCGTCGAGGAGCTGGCGCAGGCGGGCCTGATAGGCGGGCAGGTTCTCCGTAAAGGCGTCCATGGAGACGGCGATGATCCCGCCGAGCAGCAGGGCCACCCCCACCACGATGGACAACACCAGCAGCAGCGCCAAGAACTTGGGTACGCCGTGCCGCTCGAGCCAGCGCATGGGTGGCGCGGTAATGATGGTGAGGAACACTGCGAGGAGGAAGGGCACCACGAGATCGGCGGCCGCCTTGAGGCCCGCGATCAGGACCACCAGCGCGGCCATGCCCACCAGCACCCAGGTGGCGCTGTCGGCGAGTCCCGCCGGCTTTCCGGAACCACCCGGCATCAGCCGCGGATGCGGGCGGTGCCCAGGATGGCGCCGGCCGAGCGCAAGGTCTCGAGCACGGCGAGTCCGCCAGCCACCACCCGGTCGGGATCCGGGTGCCGGATCTCGCCGGCCACCTGTTCCAGCATGGCGTGGCCGCTGGCGTGCTCACCGCCGGCCACGAGCTCTAGGAGTCGGGCGGTGACCGGGTTCAGCTCGGTGAAGTGCACCGCCTCGTCCAGGCCGCGGTAGACGAGCAGGAACGTGGGTGTCTCTGGGGGCGTGGTGGGGCGATACTCGGGACCGATCCGGTGGACGGGCCAGGTATAGGCGAGGTACCAGGCGGTCGGCGCGAGCACGGGACGGCCGGTGAGCAGGTCACCGTCGGGGTCGAAGCTGTCCGGTTGGGGCTCGGCGTCCGACACCGAGAGCGCGAGCTCCACCCATTCGTAGTGTGCCAGCTCGGTGAGAAACGGGGGGTCTTCCGGGCCGGGCGAGTGGGTCTTTTCCAGGTAGTCGAGAAATTCCCGGGGGATCTCCAGGAAATAAGGGGTCCGCGCACGGTGACGCGCAAAGAATCCGCGCACCAGCCGATGCCAGGCGGCATCCTCGTAGAGTCGGCGCAGCACCGGAAAGCCATGGGCGATGAAGCTTTCCACGTTGTTGTAGAGCAGCTCGCGATAGACGGCCATGCGACGCTCGGGTACGTCGGAGGGGCGCGGCGCCCGCTCCGGATCGCGGATGTGCGCGGTGAAGCGCAGCTGGTGCGCCTGGAATTCAGCCTGCGACACGACGGGGCTCCATCATGGGGCGCGCATGGCGCCGCTGCACGGCCTGAATCCGGTCCACTTCGCAGAGGAGCTCTGGCAAGGGGGGCAAGTTGAAATCACGCTCCAGCAGAGTGGGGAATACGCCGAACCGCGTGTAGGCCTCGTCGAGCAGCGCCCAGACCGGGTCGACCACCGGTGCGCCGTGGGTATCGACCAACAGGTCGGGTGCCTCCACGTAGTGGCCTGCGATGTGACCGTAGACGATCCGCTCCCCGGGTAGGGCGCGCAGGAAGTCGAAGGGATCGTAGCCGTGGTTGATCGCGTTCACGTAGACGTTGTTCACGTCCAGGAGCAATCCGCAGTCGGCCTCTTCGAGCACGGCGCAGAGGAACTCGAGCTCGCTCATCTCCCGGCCCGGGGCCGCATAGTACGAGACGTTTTCCACTGCGAAGGGGCGGCCGATGATCGACTGCACCTGGTGGATGCGCTCGGCCACGTAGTGCACGGCCTCCTCCGTGAACGGGATCGGCAGCAGGTCGTAGAGGTGGCCGTCATCCGAGGAGTAGCTCAGGTGCTCCGTATACCACTCGATGCGGTGCTCGTCCATGAAGGCACGGATGCGGTGCAGCAGGTCCACATCCAAGGGCGCCGGCCCTCCCAGGGACAGGGACAGGCCATGCAACACGATGGGATAGCGTTCACGTATGGCCCGGAAACGCCTGCCCAAGCGCCCGCCGACTCCGATCCAGTTCTCGGGGGCGACCTCCATGAAGTCCACCTGGGCCGGGGGTGCGGCCTCCAGCTCGTCAAGCAGGGGCCTGCGCAGCCCCAACCCCGCACCTCGAATGGCCAGTCCACTCATGTATTGGGCTCCCGCTCCAAAGCTCTGGGACACGCCAAGTATACGTCTATTCCAATGCTTCGGACGCGTCGTCCCCGGGCGTGGCACCGCGGCCGCGTCTGCGATCCAGCAGCCTGAGCAGCGGTTCCAAGGTTGGGGCCTGGACCAGGAGGGAGAAGAGCACGGCACCCAGGACCACAGCCTGAACGGGATCGTGACTGGCCAGTGAGGCGGGTAACGCAAGGACCAGGGTGAGGTTCATGGCCCCCCGCTGCCCTGCCCAGAACACGGCGGTGCGCGCGATACCGTTCATTTCCCTGCTGCCCGTGCAGCGGGGCAGTACGAGGAAGGTCATGAGGGCGCGGGTCGCCAGCAGTCCCACCAGGGCGAGCACGACGCCCGACCAGTGGCTCTGCAGCAGCAGGGGTCGGAAGGTGAACCCGGCCAGCAGGAAGACGAAGGCCCGTGCCAGGAAGCCCCCGAAGGCCCACAGGTCCTGCATGAATTGTTCGTGACAGAACCGGCGGTTGCCGGCACCCAGGACGAGACCAACCGTGACCAGGGCGGCAGCCAGTGAGACGTGGAAAAACTCCGTGGCCAGTGCATAAGTGAACACAAAGCTGGCGAGGCTGATCACGGCACAGGCCTGCGCACCGCGAAAGGTGAACAGGAGTCCCAACCCGATCACCGCGATCGGGAAACCAGTGAGCAGGCCACCGCCCAAGGCGACGAAGAAGTCCAGGACCGTACGGGCGGCGTCGGGGGCCGGAGGAGCGCCCAGCGGTGCGAACTGGAGCACGGTGGCGAAGAGCAGGATGGTCAGGAGCTGGGTCAGCAGGGCCTCGCCCTCCAGCAATGCGCGCAGCCCTGGAGTTGCAGCGAAGCGCTCGACCACTGCGCCCGCATAGGCCGCGTCGGTGCATGCGATCAGCACGCCGCCCAGTAGCGCGGGGACCCAGCTCGGCAGCGTCCCTGGTGGTGGCAGCCAGTGGAGGAGCAGCGCGAGCGACGAGGCGGCGAAGAGGAATCCAGGCAGCGCCAGCCAGAGGAGGGCGCCCGCACGTGCCGGCAACCCCTTGAGCGAGAGATTGAGGGCCGAATCGAAGAGCAGCACCGGGATCACCAGCCCAAGCAACGCCTCGCCGAAGGCGTCTGCCTCCACATCGACGGCCACGCCCAGTGCCTCCAGTGCCCGTGCGGCGCCAAATCCCAGCGCCACGGCGACGGCACCGAACGGCAGGCGGACCCAGGCCGCAGCGGGCTGCAAGGCGACGGCCACCACCAGGAGGATGGCGAAGCCGATCAGCAGAGCCATGGGCTGGGTGGTATCTGTGGGCTCGGCATGCGCTCCGCCTCAGAGCCCTCAAGGCGCTCGCGAGGACACTGCGCCATGGGCAATCTCCCCTCGGGTTGCTCCGTTTCTCCTCAACGGTCGCGAAACCGCCTGCGCAACCAGTAGTCCACGCTCACATAGCGTCCGCCGCCGAGGAAGAACAAGGCCAGCAGCATCACGAAATACGTGGCGGCCCATTCGATCCCGTTGTTGGAGACGACCAGGTGGCCGTACTCCGTGAGCCAGTCGTAGTCGCCGTGTGCCTGGAGGATCTCCTTGGCTTTCTCCAGGCGTTCCAGGGCCTCCGCAGCGTAGGGTGGCGGGAATGGGCTCATGGGGTCGATGATGGCCTGCCACCCGTTCGGCCAGTGCACTTTGACCGCTGCCACCACCATGGTCACCATGAGCGGAATGGTGATCCAACGCACGGCCAACCCGAGCGTGAGCAGGACCGCCCCGCCCACTTCGCTGGCGGTGGCGAGCCAGGCCATGAGCATGGGGGCAGGGAGCCCCAGACCCCAGTCCGGATTGCCGAACCACTCGGCGATGCTTTGCATGTCTTCCAGCTTGTGGGTCCCGGCAACCCAGAACACGGGCACCAGATAGGCGCGCAAGGCGAGCGAGCCCAGGAAGTCCAACCGTTGCAGCTGGTCCATCAGGTCCTGGGCGCGGTTCGCCAGGTCGACGATCGGATTCATGTGCTCCTCCTCACGCCCGGCATCCGGGCTCTTGTTGGCGATGCCTCTGGTACGGGGCGCGGGTTCCGACGGAAGCATGCCTGGCAGCCGGACAAGCGCGGTTCGGACCTATTCTAGGTTCTTGTCCGGGTACTCGCACAGGTCGCGAATGATGCAGGAACGGCACTTGGGCTTGCGGGCGGTGCACACGTAACGCCCGTGCAGGATCAGCCAGTGGTGTGCATCTTTCTTGAACTCGTCGGGGACCACCTGTTCGAGCTTGCGCTCCACTTCCAGCGGCGTTCGCCCTCGGGCCAGCCCAGTACGGTTGGCGACGCGAAAGATATGAGTGTCCACCGCGATGGTGGGCTGCCCGAACGCCGTGTTGAGGACGACGTTGGCGGTCTTGCGCCCGACCCCAGGCAGCGACTCCAGCGCCCGGCGGTCTGCGGGCACCCGACCCCCGTACCGCTCGAGCAGGATTCGGGCCATGCGCACGAGATTGCGTGCCTTGCTGTTGTAGAGGCCGATGTGGCGGATGTAATGCTTGATGCCTTCTTCGCCGAGACGTACGAGGGCTTCCGGGGTGTTGGCCACGCGGAAGAGCTTTTCGGTGGCTCGGTTGACGCTCACGTCCGTGGCCTGGGCCGACAGGATCACCGCCACGAGCAACTCGAACGGCGTGCTGTAATGGAGTTCCGTGGTGGGTTTGGGGTTCGCCTTGCGCAGGCGCTCGAACAGTTCCCGGACCTGATCCCGGGTCATGCAGCGTTCAGCTAGCCCGTGCAGCGGCCGGCGCCGCAGCGGCAGGGGTTTGTGCCCGCCGCGCCCGGTGCTCGTCGATGAGGTTCTTGATGGCGATGAGCAGGCCCAGACCGAAAAACGCCCCGGGTGGCAGGATGGCGAGCAGCAGGCCGTGATCGCCGGGCCAGAGCGAGACCTTCCAGGTCGAGGCGGCCTCCCCGAACAGGAACTGCGCCTCACGCAGCAGGGTGCCATGCCCGATGAGTTCGCGCAGGGCACCGAGCACCACGAGGACCGCGGTGAAGCCCCCACCCATGGCCAGTCCATCAATGGCGGCTTCCGACAGTGGTCTGCGTGAGGCGAAGGACTCCGCCCGCCCGATGATGGCGCAGTTGGTGACGATGAGGGGGACGAAGATGCCCAGCACCCGGTAGAGGTCGTAGAGCCATGCAGCCATGAGCAGCTCGATGGCGGTCACGGCCGAGGCGATCACGAGCACGAAGACGGGAATGCGGATCTCCGGCGTGATCCAGCGGCGAATCGCCGAGACGGTCACGTTGGAGGTGAGCAGCACCAGGGTCGTGGCGATCCCCAGTCCCAGGCCGTTGACCGTGGTGTTGGTCACGGCCAGCAGGGGACACAGGCCCAGCAGCTGCACGAGCCCGACGTTGTTGTTCCAAAGCCCTTCGGAGACCAGGTGTCGGTATTCTTCGTTCACGCTTGGGGTTCTCGCGCTGCTGCACTGGCAAAAAGGCGGTCCTTGTTCGCCTGAAAGTATAGCAGCGCGTTCTTGACCGCCTGTACCACCGCCCGGGGACTGATGGTGGCACCGGTGAACTGATCGAATGCCCCACCGTCACGCTTGACGGCCCACTGGTCCGGTGGCGGATCCCCGAGGCCGCGTCCGGTAAACTGGAGGATCCAGTCGCTGTGCGAGCGTTCGATCTTGTCCCCGAGCCCGGGCGTTTCCTTGTGCGCCAGCACACGGACACCGCCGATCCTTCCATCGGCGAGGATGCCCACCAGGAGCCGGATGGGGCCGCTGTAGCCGTTGGGCGCGACCACCGGCAGGATCACCCCGGCGGGTCGGCCCTGTTTGCGGGCGATGTAGGCGGTCATGGGTTCGTCGGTGCCGAGCAGCGGGTCCTGGACCGTTACCGTGTCGCGCAGTACGTCGTTGTCGTAGGCATCGGCGGGGATGACGTCGTGGATACCGCGCAGCAGGACCTGGCGCTCGTTCTCGGCGATCCGCGGTGCGGTATAGGCGTGGATCCCGGCGACCAATAGTGCTCCGGCCAGGGCGAACGCACCGAGGAGCAGTGGGGCGCGCAGGGCCGGGTCGAGTCTCATGGGGCGGAGTCCCCGGGGGCCCTGTGCCCGTAGGTGCGGGGCCGGGTGAAGTAGTCGATGGCGGGGGCGGCCATGTTCATGATGAGTACGGCGAAGGCTACACCGTCCGGATAGCCGCCCCAGGATCGGATCACGAAGGTCAGCAGGCCGATGCCAGCGCCGTAGATCAGCCGGCCACGGGGTGTGGAGGCGGCGCTGACGGGGTCGGTGGCGATGAAGAACGCGCCGAGCAGGGCGCCCCCGCTGAACACATGGAACGCAGGGAAGGGGTGGGTGCCGGGGTCGGCGAGATAGAAGACCGCGGAGACCGCGATGAGCGCGGCCAAAAAGCTTGCAGGGATCCGCCAGTCGGCGACCCGTCGCCAGACCAGCCACAGCCCGCCGAGCAGGTACCAGTTGCCGATCCATTCCCAGCCGCGTCCCCCGAAGTCGCCCCACAAGGGGCTGGCCCGGATCTCCTCCACCGTGCGGTTGAGCAGCAATTGGGTACGCATGGCGTCGAGCGGGGTGGCAGAAGCCAGCGCGTCCCAGGTGAGTCCGGGCGGGAGTCGGCCGGTGAGGATGTGCTGGAGCGACTCGATGGGGCCGAGGGTCGTTTCTGCCAGCACGCTGGGCGCGATCCAGTGGGTCATCTGTGTGGGAAAGGAGATGATCAGGAGGACGTAGCCGGCCATGGCGGGATTGAAGGGGTTCTGTCCCAGCCCGCCGAACAGGTGCTTGGCCACCACCACCGCGAACAGCGTACCGAGCGCGGGGAGCCACCAGGGCGTGAGCGGTGGCAGGGCCAGTGCCAGCAGCCAAGCCGTGACCACCACGCTCAGGTCTCGGAGGGTGGTGGCCACCGGCCGACCCCGGATACGCAACACCGCGGCCTCGGCGGCCACGGCCACCGCGGTACAAATGAGCATGTTGTAGAACACGCCCCAGCCGAAATACCAGAACATGGCCAGGGTGCCCGGGACCAGGGCGACCAGGACCTGCAGCATGACGCGGTCCACTGCGTTGCCGCCGTGGATGAACGGGGAGCTCGCGGTGGGAAAGCGCATGCTCAGTCCTCGGTCTGCGCCGTTTGCCGACGGGCCGTCTTCTTGGCCTCGGCACGTTTGACGGCCGCCTCGATGGCCGCCTGCCGCTCCTGTTTGCCGGATGCGGCGCTCACCGCTGCCTTCTTGCGGGCCATGCGTGCGGCACGTTCGCGCTTCTCGCGTTCCAGTCGTTCGAGGCGGAACTCGTGGCGCCGGCGGGCGCGTTCGGCGGCCTCGCGCTCGCGTTCCAGGTCGCGGATCTCGGACTTGGCGTAGCGGTAATAGTGGACCAGGGGGAGGTGGCTGGGACACACGTAGGCGCAGCAGCCACACTCGATGCAGTCGAACAGATCATATTCCTGGATGCGATCGAACTCTCGGGCCTTGGCCAGCCTGTACATCTCCTGAGGCAGCAACCGGGCCGGGCAGACGCGCACGCACTCCCCGCAGCGGATGCAGGGCAGCGCGGTCCCTGCGGCTGGCAGCTCGCCCTTGCGGGCGACGAGCAGACAGTTGGTGGCCTTGACCGTGGGTACCACGTCCTCGTGAAGGGCGATGCCCATCATGGGCCCGCCCATGAGGAGCCATTCCACGTCTTCCACGTACCCCCCGGCATGGCGGATCACTTCCTCCACCGGGGTGCCCAGCCGCACCCAATGGTTGCCGGGACGCCGCACGCCCCGTCCGGTGACGGTGACGATGCGTTCGATGAGCGGCTCACCGTGCACCACGGCGCGATACACGGCGCGCACCGTGCCCACGTTTTGGCAGATCACGCCGATGTCGGCGGGGAGCCCGTCCGCGGGCACTTCCAGACCCGTCAGCACATGGATGAGCTGCTTCTCGCTGCCGGTGGGATAGATGGCTGGCACACGAACCAGCCGGAAAGGTCCCGACGCCACGCCACCCAGGGCCTCGCGGACGGCTTCGTAGGCCTCGGGCATGTCCTCCTCCACCGCGATGATGCAGCGCTCGGGGTTGTCGAGTGCGTGCAGCAGGATTCGGGCCCCTTCGAGGACCTCTTGGGCGAAGTGGCGCAGGAGGGTGTCGTCGCAGGTGATGTAGGGCTCGCACTCTGCTCCGTTGAGCACCAGTGTGTGGATGCGTTGTTCGTGCAGGGGATTGATCTTGGCCGCGGTGGGGAATGCTGCGCCCCCCAGGCCCACGATCCCGCACTGGCGCACGCGCCGGCGGATGCGTGCGGGGCTCAGTGCGGTGTAGTCGGACAGGGGTTCGAGTCGCGCGTCTCCCCAATCGTCACGATGGTCGGCCTCGATCACCACGCAGAGGCCGGCCAGTCCGGAGGGGTGGGGAACGGGCCGCTCCTCTATGGCGACGACGGTGCCCGAGGTGGGGGCGTGGACGGGGGCTGCCACGTACTCCTTGATCCGGGTGAGCGGCTCGCCCTTGAATACTTGCTGGCCAGCCTCCACGAGCACCTCTCCGGGCTGCCCGATGTGTTGTTGGACTGGCACCACGAACCGATCGCTCAGGGGTACCGCATCCAGGGGTTTCCCAGCCGAGAGCGAGCGGTGTCCGTCCAGGCGGATCCCACCATGGAAACGCCAGAGTCTGTCTCCCGGTTCTGGCATCGGGGCGTACTCAGGCGGCCTCGGCTTGGGCGGGCTGGGCGGGTGACTCGCTCGTTTCGGGTGCTGGCCACTTCCAGCCCTCGATGCCGCGCTGTACCGGTACCATGTGGATGCATTCCACGGGGCAGGGCGGCACGCAGAGCTCACAGCCGGTGCATTCCGAGGCGATGACCGTATGCATCTGTTTGGCGGCGCCCACGATGGCGTCCACCGGGCAGGCCTGGATGCACAAGGTGCACCCGATGCAGGCGCTCTCATCGATGACGGCCACTTTCTTCTCGGTGTGTGTACCTCGCGACTCGTCGAGCGGCTTCGGTTCCACGCCGAGCAGGTCCGCCAACGCCTTGATCACGGTCTCGCCTCCCGGGGGGCAGAGATTGATGTCGGCCTCGCCCCGGGCAATGGCCTCCGCGTAAGGCCGGCAGCCGGCGAAGCCGCATTGGCCACACTGCGTCTGGGGCAACAACTTCTCGATCTTGTCGGCCATGGGATTGCCTTCGACCTTGAAGCGCTTGGACGCGTAGCCCAGCAAGGCCCCGAAAGCGAGTGCGAGGCCCCCCAGGGCCGCGACTGCGGCAAGGATCGACGTCATGCGCGCACCAGCCCGGCGAATCCCATGAAGGCAAGCGACATCAACCCTGCGGTGATCAGAGCGATGGCGTTCCCGCGAAAGGGCAGGGGCACGTCCGCAGCGGCGATGCGTTCGCGTACGGCGGCGAACAGGACCAGGACCAGGCTGAACCCCACGGCGGCGCCGAATCCATAGAGTGCGGACTTGAGAAAGCCGTGGCTCTCCTGCACGTTGAGCAGCGCCACGCCGAGCACGGCGCAGTTGGTGGTGATCAGGGGAAGATAGATCCCCAGCAGGTTGTAGAGAACCGGGCTGGTCTTGTGAACCACCATCTCGGTGAACTGCACGATGGCGGCGATGACGAGGATGAAGGCGATGGTCCGCAGATACTCCAGGCCCAAGGGTTCCAAGAGGTGGCTGTTGACCAGCTCGCTGGAGACGGCCGACAGCGTGAGCACGAAGGTGGTGGCCAGCCCCATGCCCAGGGCGGTCTCCAGCTTGCGGGAGACGCCCATGAATGGGCACAGGCCGAGGAATCGAGCCAGCACGATGTTGTTGACCAGGACGGTGCTCACCAGAATCAAGACGTACTCGGCCATGGTGCTTGCGATCTCCCGCAGGGGCGCGGGCCAGCCCGGATCCTAGGACGGGCCCGTCGAGGCGGCGCGTCCCCGCCAAAATTCCCATGATAACGGACCTGGGCGCGGGGACCGAATGACCGCCCTCACTTTACGCGCATTCCCGGCCTCGCCCCCTCGTCGGGACTCAGCAGGTACAGCTCGCGGCCGCCGGGGCCGGCCGCCAGCACCATACCCTCGGAGACCCCGAAGCGCATCTTGCGCGGCTTCAGGTTGGCCACCATCACTGTCAGACGGCCTTCCAGGGCCTCCGGGGTGTATGCGGACTTGATGCCGGCCAGAACCGTACGGGTGCCGGCGCCGATATCGAGTGTCAGCCGGAGGAGCTTGTCGGCCCCTTCCACCGGCTCGGCCCGCAGGATTCGGGCCACACGGAGGTCGACCTTGGTGAAGTCGTCGATGGTGATCTCGGGAGCGATGGGCTCGATGTCGTCGGGGGCGGGCTTGGCCGGGGCAGCGGGTTCCGTGGTTACCAGGTCGGCTGCAGCGTCCTCGATCAGGGCCTCGATCTGCTGGGGCTGCACCCGGGTCATGAGCGGACGATAGGGTTCGATCTCATGCCCGAGCAGGGGCTCGCGGGGCGAATCCCACTGCAGGGGGGAACAGCGCAGAAACGCTTCGCTGTCCGCGGCCAGGCGTGGCAGGACCGGCTTGAGCCAGGTGATGAGCACACGGTAAAGATTCAGCCCCTGAGTGCAGACGGCCTGCACCGTATCGGCCCGGGTCGGATCCTTGGCCAGCACCCAGGGCTTGGCCTCGTCGATGTACTGGTTGGCCCGGTCGGCAAGGCGCATCACTTCACGCACTGCATGGGCGTATTCACGGTTCTCGTAGAGCCTCCCAATGAGATCGCCGGCATCGACGAACGTCCGATAGAGGTCCGGTTCGGGGAGTGCTGCGCTGAGACGCCCGCCGAAACGCTTGGTGACGAAGCCCGCACATCGGCTGGCGATGTTGACCAGCTTGCCCACCAGATCGCTGTTGACGCGCTGGCGGAAGTCGTCCAGGTTCAGATCGATGTCGTCGACTCCGGGGCCCAGCTTGGCGGCGAAGTAGTACCGCAGGTACTCGGGGTCCAGGTGGTCGAGATAGGTGCGCGCCTTGATGAAGGTCCCCCGCGACTTGGACATCTTAGCTCCGTCGACCGTGAGGAAGCCGTGGCACCAGACCGCGGTGGGCGTGCGGAAACCGGCGCCGTGCAGCATGGCGGGCCAGAAGAGGGTGTGAAAGTAGGCGATGTCCTTGCCGATGAAGTGATAGAGCCCCGCGGTGCTGTCCTGGCCCCACACGGCGTCGAAATCGCAGCCGACCCGTTTGCAGTAGTGGGCAAAGCTGGCCATGTAGCCTACGGGTGCGTCCAGCCATACGTAGAAATACTTGCCGGGTGCGTCCGGGATCTCGAAGCCCCAGTAAGGTGCATCGCGCGAGATGTCCCACTCCTTAAGGCCGTGTTCGAACCACTCCTCCAGCTTGTGCGCGATCTGGGGTTGGACATGGCCTTCGCGAACCCATCGACGCAGGAAGTCCTCGAAGTGGTCCAGCTTGAAGAAGTAGTGGAGATTCTCGCGTGGCTCGGGCTTCGCACCGCTCAGCGCCGAACGGGGATTCTTGAGCTCGGCGGGACTGTAGGTGGCGCCGCACACCTCGCAGGAGTCTCCATACTGGTCGGCGGCGCCGCAGCGAGGACACTCGCCGCGGATGAAGCGGTCCGGGAGGAACGCCTGCTCCACCGGGTCATAGAGGTCCACCACCGTGCGCGTGACGATGTGCCCGGCGTCTCTGAGACGACGGTAGATAAGTTCGGCCAGCTCACGGTTCTCTTCTGAATGGGTGGTGTAGTATTCGTCGAAGCTGACGTGGAAGGCGGCGAAGTCGCGCTGGTGCTCGGCATGGACTTGGGATACGAGCTCTTCCGGGCTGATCCCCAGTTCCCGGGCCTTGAGCATGATGGGGGTGCCGTGGGCGTCGTCGGCGCAGACGTACACGCAGTCCCGGCCCAGGAGCCTCTGGTGTCGTACCCAGATGTCGGTCTGGATATACTCGACGAGGTGGCCGATGTGGATCGGCCCGTTGGCATAGGGGAGGGCGCTGGTGACGAGGCGCTGGATCCTGCGTGTAGACATGGAATTTCTATATGGTGTCACGGGTGCAGGGATTATATACGGGGTGCCTGCTGCGGCACCTTGAAGAACAGCCCTGGAGCTGTCATCTGTCAAGGCGAAGGTTGGCACGCAGGGTCTGTCTAGGTCACTCTCAGCAGCCAAGGGCTTCGCGACTGTACGGGTGTTGGTCTCCTGTATGGATCCGCCATGCGGCGGCGCTGTGGAACTTTGCGGGGGGGCGGGGCCTGTGAATGGTAGGGTTGGTCTGGAATGAAGGCGTTGTGGTTCCCATTGATGCGAGCGTCCCAGGAGCACCCGGCGCGACCTTGCCTTGTAGGAGCGCAGCGAGGCCTGCTTTGATAGACCACCAACGCCACGAAGAGCTGCGTGCTCGTGCGAGTCGCCTGCGGGCTCCATTCTTCATCGTGAGCTCGGGGCGTGCGGGTAGCACGCTGCTGAGCGTTCTCCTGAACAAGCATCCCGATGTCTTTGTACCCCCTGAGTCTGGGTTCGTGGCCAGGGGGTTTCCAGTTTTTCACGCGCATCGTGCGTTTAGTAAAGAGGACATCGATCTTGCGGTACGCCTGTTTCGGTGCAGCACCCAGGATCGGGGATGGGGGCTAAGTGATGAGGAGCTTCTGGGGTTTCTTACGAATTATCGTCCGCGCGACTTCGCTGATCTGAATAGGGCGTTTGTACTAGCGCTCATGGAGAAGAAGAAATTATTCTGTTCTGCGTGGGGAATCAAGAGGCCTGTTCTTATCGGAAGCATTCCGCGAATTCTTTCAGTATTTCCCGAGGCTCGCATTATACATATATATCGAGATGGCCGAGATGTCTATTGCTCCTACCGTGAGGTTCATGCCGGCGGATACGCTTGGGGCCCAAACGGGATAATCTCCTCGGCGCTCTACTGGGCCGATGGATTGCGGCGAGTTTCGAGCATCAAGGATGATCGCGTCATTGAAGTGAGCTACGAACATCTCATTACGTGCCCACAAAAGGTATTGCGGAACGTGTGTAAACATATAGGGGTAAGTTACATTGCGGAGATGTCCGTCGACGATGCGTCAGGTCCGAGGAAGGCTATAGTACTCGACGTGCACCAAAAGACCATCCACAAAAAATTGGGGAGCGGCATTGATCATACCAATCTCCGCAAATACGTGACTCAGATGTCTCCGTTGCAGATCTTCCTTTTCGAGCTTCTCGCGAGCGATCAGCTCGAAGTTCATGGATATCCAACGTGCTATAACATTGTACGTAGTCGGGCATGGACACCTTTGCGCGCACTCGTTTTTACAGCTGCTAGGCTTTTGAATAATAGGAGGTACATAGATAAGGACCGGCAAGCATTGACGTGTGCCCAGCGCTTCCGATAGCGCCCGCCTGTAAATGAGGGGTACGAGCTCAAGGCGCAGAGAGGGTCTGGCTTTACTGGGACGATGGCATCGGAGCGCCCATACAATGATGCGGAATCCGCCCGTAGCAGGATATTGAAATATCCGGTGCCGTGGGCGGAATACGGTTTAACAGGCACTAAGGTTTTCCATCTGATGCAGGGCCCTGACAGTCACCGAGAGACCTTGTTCACCGCGGTGATTCCAGAGCAACAGGTGCCAAAGACTATCCGCTGCACCCGATTCGTGAGGTGGTCAGCGAGGCGCTAGCCAATCCGGACAAGGGTTGCTCCGCCATGGATGCCGAAAGCGGCAAGCCGTCGATTCTGAACGAAAAGTGATGCGGGTACAGGTGCAGAAGGCGCTCCACACTATCCGCAGCAACGTGCAGTCAATAGAGCAAATCTACTGAAGGGTGAGGACGGGCCGCCGAGCTAAGGCGGACCGCAATCCTGCTATGGACTTCTGCGATGAGGAGCGCTCTCAGGAAGCTCACGAGTCGAAGATCAACCCCTGCGCCCTGCTGTTCCGGAAGAGCTCGGGCACCACGGCAAAGCTCTCGTACATCGGCCACGTCCGAATGGGGAACTTTAATGGGCTTTGTGGCGCAGGCCAACGGGCGACGAGCAAGGCCGAATAGGAGGCTGAAGTCGACCTTGGATAACGTACGATATTTTTTGCACATTTTGGGAGGCGGTGGTTCTGATCTGGTTTAATTGGAATTGCGAAAGACCAACGACCAGAGAGGAGAGCCGCCACCATGAAGAAGGATACACCAAAGCTGGGGCATGTCGTCCAGATCGATGAAGCCCGGATCCAGGACCATCTCGGGGCGCTCGTGCGGGGCTCCGTGGAGGAGACACTGAACGCCCTGCTGGATGCCGAGGCGGACCGGTTGTGCAATGCGGCCCGGTACGAGCGTACACAGGCCCGGAAGGATACCCGGGCGGGGCATTACGAGCGCAAGCTCCAGACCCGGGCCGGAGAGGTGAAGCTGAAAGTGCCGCAGTTGCGCCGTCAGACGTTCGAGACGGCGATCATCGAGCGCTACCGGCGCCGGGAAGCGTCGGTGGAAGAGGCCCTGATCGAGATGGACCTGGCCGGGGTGTCGGTGCGCCGAGTGGAGGATATCACCGAAGCCCTGTGGGGGACGCGAGTCAGCCCGTCGACCATCAGCGAGCTGAACAAGAAGGTCTACAAGCACATCGAGGCCTGGCGGAGCCGTCCCATTGAGGGAGAGCACCCCTATGTGTACCTGGATGGCATCGTGCTCAAGCGGAGCTGGGCGGGCGAAGTGCGGAACGTGTCGGTACTGGTTGCCATTGGCGTGGGAGAAGACGGCTTCCGGCAGGTGCTGGGGATCGCCGAGGGCCACAAGGAGGACAAGAGCGGCTGGAGCGGCTTTCTGGAGCACCTGAAGGCTCGGGGGCTCAAGGGCGTACGGCTGATCATCTCGGATGCCTGCATGGGGCTGGTAGAGGCAGCGGCGGAGTCTTTTCCGGAGGCCCAATGGCAGCGGTGCACCGTTCATTTCTACCGGAATATCTTCAGTGTCGTACCAACAAAGCATGGACGCATGGTCTCGGACATGCTCAAGGCGATCCATGCGCGCGAAGACAGGAAGGCGGCACTGGCCAAGGCGGAAGCGGTCATCGAGAAGCTTGAAGCCATGCGGTTGAAGGAAGCGGCGGCCAAGGTCAGAGAAGGCATCGAGGAGACACGGATGTTCTACCGGTTTCCTGCATCGCACTGGCGGCGGATCCGCACCAACAACCCGCTGGAGCGGATCATGCGGGAGATTCGGCGACGAACCCGCGTGGTTGGCACCTTCCCGGATGGGAAATCGGCCCTGATGCTGGCCGCGGCCCCGGCTGCGACACATTGCCGGTACGCAGTGGGGAACGAAACGTTACCTGAGAATGAATTTGCTGCGGGATCTCGATGCAGCCGAGACCTGCGTGGCATAAACCACGACCGGAGACACCGCCGAACAAAAGTGCGAAAAATTCTGGACACTATGCGACCTTGCAGATGCGCTCGGAAGGGGCCGTCGATGCACGCCGGGCGCGGACAAAAACCACGACGCGCTGGGCTTCCCGGTGGGCACCGGCGGGCGGCTGAATTTCCAGGTCCTGCCCGATTATTCAGCGCAGCCCAATACCATGGATCAGGTGTGGAATCCCATCAAGAACCACCATATTCTTAAAGATCTAGCACATCGCTTGAGTGTCGGAGATAAAGGTGCGGGCCACTGTTAATAATGTTCTAATATATGCCTCAGTTGCGGCACTTCTGGCTGCCTCGGTAAGTAATTGGGTGGAGTTGAGCAAGATTGTTCCAGCTTATATCATAGAGGTTATCCCGTATTTACTCGGATTTCTGGTTTTATGCGTTATGCTGATAGACGTAGCTCGTTGGAGGCGCTTGCCTATCCCTGGTAAATATATAGTCTTGCTGATTCTCTATTTAGGTATATTTCTGATGAGTGCCGTAGTAAATAAAGTAGATGTTGGCGACCTGGTTGGAGCATTGGTGAGGTTCTTTGGGTTTCTCCCGTATTTCATGGTGGGAGCACTGGTAGCCCGCGAGAGGCGTGCGAAGCGCGCCCTTGGCGTTGTAGTGCTTGCAATAGCTCTGTGTGAGGTTCCTCTGGCGGTTTATCAACGGCTTGTAATGTATTCTCATCTATCGACAGGAGACGTGGTGCGAGGCAGTTTTTCCTCGTCAGCGGTGCTTTCTTTATATATGCTCGCTGTGTCTGTTTATCTGGTAGCTCGGGTGGTTGTGGGGGACGGGCGAAAAACATATTTGTTAGCGGCGCTATTAATATTTTTTCCTTGCACTATTAATGAGACGAAAGGGACCGTTCCTTTGTTAATATTGGCGCTAGGGGCTATGGCGTTGCTGGGGGTTTCACGCCGAAAACGCTTTCACGTGACCGCTGTGATAGTGCCGTCCATGGCAGTGCTTCTTGCTTTATATTCTCTATTTTACTATATTTATTGGGGGCACAACATATTTACTTATTATGCAGAAGGCGGCTTTATGAGTAGTCTGGATAAGCAGGTTGATCCGAGGGAGGGCCATCAAGATAGCAGGAAGAAAGTGGGGAGAGTTGATGCGGTTAGAATTGCATGGGATGAGTTAAAGCGCAATGACAAAATATTATTCGGGTTTGGTCCAGGAAATGTTACCGTGTTTGGTATTCATCCAACACGCCTGCAAGCTCGTAGTGACTCGGCCAAACAGGAGTACTACGTAAATCTGGGCGTAAGGATGAATGCTATAGCGTTTTGGCTATGGAATATGGGTATATTGGGACTAGCATTATTGGTCGGGTTCCTTGTGGTTGTGCTGAAAGATTCGGTGCGCTGTGCGACGTCTCTGTGTGGAGATAAGGTGTTATGTGCGGCGTGGGTGGGGATCTCGGTTGAAGCGCTCGCGTCACTATTATATAAGCATCAATTGCCCCATGGAATACTTATAGTTCCACATCTTCTATTCTCTGGCATGGTGGCGAAGTATGCGCAAGAAGCAGCGATAGTCAGCCATCAGACAAGGTATAACGTGCAAACTAGTCGTTCAATCTGAAGCAAGTGTGTAATCCTGCATGATTGTAGACGTGTGTGAGGAATAGATTGGGGCGTGTGTTCTAACAGGCCTGCAGTGTGTCGATGGGCATTCTATGCCTCAGCGCCCGCATGCCAACGACATAGCGATCTCGTATAACCGCGGTTTTAATAAAATTTCGGACTAAGGCCATGAGTGCGGACAACTAGCAGGCTGTTGAAATACTTGCCCTTTTGGGCACAATGCTGATGAACGATTTCATGAGGTTTCCGGACTGATGCGAGGAGCTGATATTCACCAGGAGACCTTGTTCAGTACGGTGGTTCCCGAGCAGCGCGTACCGAAGGACCACCCGCTGCGCCCGATTCGAGAGATGGTCAACGAGGCGCTGGCGAAGCTGGACGAGGATTTCAATGCGCTGTATGCCGAAAGTGGCAAACCTTCGATTCCGCCGGAGAAGCTGCTGCGGGCGCAACTTCTGAAGGCGTTTTACACCATCCGCAGCGACCGTCAACTGATGGAGCAGATTGACTACAACCTGCTGTTTCGGTGGTTTGTAGGCTTCTCGATGGATGACGAGGTCTGGGACCATTCGACCTTCAGCAAGAACCGGGACCGGCTGCTGGAAGGCGAGATTGCCCACCGGTTTTTCGCCGAGGTGCTGGGCCAGGCCGAGCGAGCGGGACTGCTGTCGAAAGAGCATTTCAGCGTCGACGGGACCCTGATCGAGGCGCTGGCCTCGCTGAAGAGCTATCGGCCGAAGGATGAGGACGAGCCACCGACGCAGGGAGGAGGCCGCAATCCTTCCGTGGATTTCCGCGGCGAGAAGCGCCGTCGGGAAACCCACGAGTCGAAGACCGACCCGGATGCCCGGTTGTTCAAAAAGAGTGCTGGCACGACGGCGAAGCTCTCGTACATGGGTCATGTGTTGATGGAGAACCGCAATGGTCTGGTGGTGCGGGCCAAGGTGACCCAGGCGACGGGCAAGGCCGAACGGGAAGCTGCCGTTGACCTTGTGGATGCGCTCGGCGGGAGCCGTCGACTCACGCTGGGCGCGGACAAGAATTACGACACGCAGGGCTTCGTGGAGGAAATGCGGGCGCGGAATGTGACGCCCCACGTGGCCCAGAACGACACGAACCGTTCGTCGGCTATCGACGAACGCACCACCCGTCATGAGGGATACCGCGTCAGCCAGACGAAGCGCAAGCGAGTTGAGGAGTGCTTTGGCTGGCTGAAGACGATTGGCGGCTTGCGCAAGAGCCCATTTGTGGGTCGCGAGAAGCTGGATTTTCAGCTTGTCCTGACTTTTGCGGCTTACAACTTGGTGCGGATGCGCAATCTGGGGGTGGTGCCATGTTGAGGCGTGCGCATTCCAGGGGTTGGTGCCTCCAGACACCCCTGAATGGACGCGAATCCATCGAAATGGACGGAAAAAACCTGCCAGGAGTAGTGTCACGCTGCTGATTCTCCTTCAGATTCGCATGAATAGCGTTGAATCCATGGCAATTTCAACAGCCTGTTAAGAGAAGCGGCAACGTTCTTCGCCAAAGAGTCGTCCTGAGATATCAGGCGATACAACGTTGCCGCAGTGAGTTTCCGGTTCGCATGATGTGTCGTCTGCTGAAGGTCTCACCCAGCGGATTTTATGATTGGGTTGACCGCAAACCCAGTGCGCGTGAGCTTGACAACGAGCGCCTGCTGGGCCGGATTCGGCAGATCCATGAGGACGGCGGCGGTATTATCGGTGCGCCACGCATGCACGAGGATCTGAGCGAGGAAGGTGAAACGGCCAGCATGAACCGTATCGCCCGACTGATGTCCATCAATGGTCTTCAGGGCTGGCCCCGCAAGAAGAAGCGCGGTATGCGCAAAAAGCCTGGACTGCCGCCTGCCGGGGTTCAGAACCTGCTGGAGCGGGATTTCCTGGCGCTGGAGCCCGAGACCAAATGGGTCACCGATATTACCGAGCTGAAGACGGATGAGGGCAAGCTGTATCTGTGCGTGGTGATCGACCTGTTCAGCAAGTTAGTGATCGGCTGGTCGATGCATCATCGCCAGGATCGCCAGATGGTAATCCGGGCTGTTGAGATGGCTGTCTGGCAGCGCCAGGGTGGCTGGTCAGTGATCCTGCATTCTGACCGTGGCAGCCAGTTTCGCAGCAGCGATTACCAGCGCTTCCTGAAGCGGAACACCCTCATCTGTTCGATGAGCGCCGTTGGCCACTGTGGTGACAACGCGGCCTGTGAAGGGTTTTTCGGCATGCTCAAGCGTGAACGAACCCACCACCGTCGTTACCATACCCGGGACGAGGCCAGGGCTGATGTATTTCATTACATCGAGCGGTTCCACAATCCGAGAATGCGGCGTAGAGTGGCCAGGCAGGATCAGAAGTTTTCAGCCGTTTTTAAACCGTCCGTGGAAACGGGGTAGAACCCAAAGCCCCTTCACCGGGTACACCTTCCTCGCCTCGGCAATGAACTGATACCTCAGCTCGACTCGTTCGCGAAGAAGGCTGCCGCCTTTTTT